>Ga0078972_1003365_pt1 | contig 48241 bp, 48 predicted proteins | sample YelNatPaOPGAMG01_FD_67568 | JGI IMG/M metagenome (GOLD analysis project Ga0078972, IMG submission 67568) | Hot spring thermophilic microbial communities from Obsidian Pool, Yellowstone National Park, USA - OP-RAMG-01 (SPADES assembly) (version 2) | ecosystem: Environmental > Aquatic > Thermal... | reverse complement strand
CCCCTGCTCGAGCTTCGCTTGCTGAAACTCAATGGCGAGTGGGATGCTTACTGGCGCCAGAGGAAGGAGGAATCGGCTTGCTATGCAAATTAAATGCCATCACGGAAATAGAGATGCTTACTCTGGAGAATAAAACTTGACTCTGCCAGCGCTTTTTGATAAGGAAATTAGCAGGAGGGCATAATGAGAAGATTCGGCCTATTCATGCTAATGGTTAGTGTTTTGGGCCCGGGTGTTTTTGCTTATGAGTATTATTATGTCAAGTCGGGAGCAGCTTTCAGTACTCCAACTGAACAAATAACAACTCTTACTGGAGGAAACTGGGATGACGGCTACTATGACCTGGCGATCTCCACCGCTTTCTTTTTTTATGGCCGGAAAGTGACGCACATTCGAATTTGGACAAATGGCTATATCACCCTTGGATTTGGTTCTGCTCCCACCGACTCGGCCGTGCCTGAAAATCAGCCTATTCCTTCTGCTGATGTCCCGAATGGCCTCATCGCACCCTGGTGGGATGACTGGGACCTGACGAGTGGAGGATCAATATGGTATATAACTAACTATGTGCATACTGCGGTGGAATGGCGAGGAGTCGCTCATAAAAATGACCCGACCGCGAGGTATAATTTTCAGCTTCTTCTTTATTCTTCCCTTTATCAGTGGCTTCCCATGGCCATAATCTTCCATTATATAGACGCTGACTCAGGCACAGGAGAGTATGATTACGGGAAGAGCGGGACAATAGGTTTTGAGCATTGGACGGGCTATCAGGGGGAACAAATTGGCTATCTCGAAGCCAAGGCTGAAACAGGCAAGGCGTTTTATTGTTTCCCCTATGTGCCCATTTACGATACCACGGCTTTCTATGGGACAGGAAAGCCTGACCTGACGGTTTATCGTCCTTCAGAAGGCAGGTGGTATTATTTAAAAAATGATGGGTCTCAGGCAGGTTCTTTTCGGTGGGGAGATAAGGGGGATATTCCGCTTCCTGGGGATTTTGATGGCGATGGAGATGCCGATTTTTGTGTTTATCGACCACAAACCTGCCTCTGGTATTGTTATGAGCCAAGCTTTTGTATTCAATGGGGAGAGCATGGAGATATCCCCATGGTCGCTGATTTTAACGGAGATGGCAAGTCCGACATCGCTGTTTACAGACCTTGGTATGGGCTCTGGTTCATTTATTATCCTACGTTGCTAACCTCAGAGGTTGTTCAATGGGGAACAAGAGGAGATATCCCGCTCCCGGCTGACTATGATGGTGATGGCAAGGCTGACTGTGCTGTGTTCCGTACTCTGGAAAATACCTGGTATATCAGGAAATCGAGTAATCCAGGCTCCTCTTGGGTGGTGGCCTGGGGAACTGATGGAGATATTCCCCTGCCAACTAAGAACCACGGAGCAAATTACGCCAATATTGCCGTATTTCGTCCGTCCACGGGGCAGTGGTTCACATATAATCAAGCCTCTGGAACGTCATCTACGAGGCAGTGGGGAGCCGAGCAAGATTTGCCGACGCCCAATGATTGGGACGGGAGCGGTTATTCCGATTATGTTGTTTTCCGGCCCTCCGATGGCCGATGGTATATTAAATATGATTCTGGAACATCAAGTACCTCGATTGGCTGGGGGACACTTAATGATAAGCCACGTTGCCGGCGCAGCGCTACCATCATCGCTCCCCCGCAACAAAAATAGCTACTGGTAGCGAAATTGCAGCGAAATTGCAGCGAAATAATGGCTAAATCATTGGTAAAGGGAGATTATCATCGCTCCTCAAAATTGGTGACCCAAAGTTGTCAGACGCAAAAGGCCGTCTCTTTTCACCTATTTAATTTTATTCCTGATAAATGAGACAATTTCTTCGGCCAGAGCTACGGCGCTCGCCGCCGCCTCGCCAGTAAAAACATGAGCGGGGATGCCGTCGGGCAGACTATTAGGGTATCTTGTCGGAACATAATAGGCATCTAAAATGGCCCACTTTTTCGCTCTTTTTTTAAATTCCCTTTCAAATTCAGCTGCCTCCGAACACAGCCTTTCTATAGAGTGCCCGAGCACAATTTCCAGGCCTTGCGCATAAAGATAGGCTTTCAGGGCTTTTTCGCCGATTTGTTGAGCCAGAAAACAAGCGATATGATAGCCTCCTTGTTCAGCTAAAAGGCGGGCCCACTTGAGGTCTTCGCCGGCTTGCTCCAGCCATCTTTTTCCTTCTTCCTTGGCTTTTTTTCTCATAAAGAACAATCTCCTTTTTTAGAATATGCCGCAAAAATCCGCGTCGCTTCATTAGTCTGATCTCTTCAGGCGTATAACAGAGTATATCGGCATCAACTGGCAGGGTGAGCCAAGAATAAATTTCTTTTAATCTTTCGAGGTATGGCTTGTCAGTTTCCATAATGACAAGCAGGTCCAGATCAGAAAATAAATCTGCCCTTTCTGGATAGGAGCCAAAAAGGCTTATTTTTTTTGCTTTGCCTTTAAGCAAATGAAGCGCTCTTTCTATCGACTTATTCAGCCGACCAACATAGTTGGCTCTTTGCTGCGCTGTCTTTTTATCGGCTTTTTCTTTTGACCTTATTGCCATTTGCTTACCAATCTCACTTAATTTTATTTTATTCTCTCTGGCTTATCAATCATAAAAATGGGTATTGAAATTCGGGCCCCTTACTTATTTACCAAGTTTGGGCAAATATAAGGGATACGTTATTATTATTCCCGCCATGTTTATCAGGCGGTACAAAAAAGCGGAAAGAATCTGGAAGTTAGGGAAGCGCAAAAAAACAACTTTACGCCCCATTGGCGCTCCTCCTGCCTCTTTTGCCATGCCTTTGCTACCACGCTTGCTACCATCGTCCCGGGCCACTTCCGCTATTGTCGCTGCTTCTGCTTGCCGCCCCTGCGCCCCTGCCGCCACCGCCAAGCCCACCGCCGTTACCGCCGCCAGCACCGCCTCTTCGGGCCACTTCCGCTATTGTCCCTGCTTCTATTCGTCCACCGGCACCGTCAGCGCCCCCGCCCCCACTCCCGTTATCACCACTGCCAACGTCACCGGCACTGCCGTTGCCACCGCCGCCACAGTCACCTTCAGCTCCGGCACTGCCTTCTTAGCCATCACCGGCAACGTCAGCGCCCCTTCCATCACTACCGCCCCGCCACCACGCCCGTTGTCACCACCGCCACTGTCAGCACCCGGGGCCATTTCCGCCATCCTCGAGCGCATCCTCCATCACTCCACTACCATCAACATTAGAGGAAACTGCTATCGGCTTAAGGAAAAGGTCAAAGCCGGTTTGATCCGCGAGCCCGGAACGGAGCAAACATGAAATTAATAAGGGGGGTAATTTTTCGATGACCGAAAGGGGTAAAATTGGATGACCGTTGGCACAGTTGCCCCGGCTACTCCTCCGCCACCACTGCCGCCGCCATTACCGCCACTTCTGTTATCACCACTGGCAACGTCACCGCTACTGCCACCGCCCTCCACCACTACCGCCACACCCCCGCCTCCCGCCTCAGAAGGGAAGGCTGGGTTTCAGAGGCTGAATTCAACGCAGAAGATAAGCCGCGAAAAGGAGAGGTTCACCTTGTCTTTCAGCACGTCGATGTGGGGCTTGAGATGCTGCCATTTGTAGCTCATCACCAGGGCCATATTTTCCGCTAAGAAAAAGGCGAGATTCAGCCCGCCGCCCACCGAGAGCGTGCTGAAGGAGTCGGTCCTAAAAGTCTTGTTTTTTATCTCCAGGTCTGACCAGCTAAAGGGCGATTTATCCTCAATTTCCAGGTCCTCCAAGCCAGGATATTTGCCGGTCGAGTAGCCGACAATTGGCCCCAGCGAGATTTGCAGCCTCCAGGTTTCAATCGGCACGAGATAGGCAAAAGCATAGAAATGGAGCGACGAGTTCTTCCATTCCTCAGAAAAGTAATAATTCCTCGGGCTATTGTAGAGGTAGGGATGAGGCATGGAGAGGGTGAAATTCCCGCTGGCCTTAAGGGGAAAGGCGTTCAGGCCCAACCCGGCTTTCAGCTGCCATTTACCCAAAGGAAAATACCGCCCCGCATTGACCTCGAGCCCCAGCGGCGAGGTGACGTGAATACTCTGTTTTACGGCGCCATCCTCGCCGTAGGCAACGAATGTCTTTTCGGTGGCCGCCGTGCTTTGCTGGAAAATAAAGATGCCAAGATTAGCGTTGAAGAAAAAAAATTGGTGCCACCTTACATATTCACCGTTTTTGGCACCGTTTTTTGTGGCCGCTTTTTCTGCCGCCATCATGGGCAGGGCTATCGCCGCCCACACCCCCAGCCAAAACACCAGCGCCGTTCGCGCCGCCCCTCGACCCTTTTTCCAACTTGTTCCCATCATTTCCATTCTTGCCTCCTTGCCGCCTCTTTTCTTAATTGGTTCCACCTTACATATTTACCTAACATATTTACCTATTTTTTCCAAGAAATGCAAAAATTGCCAAATTGGTGAGGCGGCAAAAGCTACTGAGCTTTTTTCTCCGGTGTCAGCGGAGAGAAGGGATAGCCCAAAATGGCGCTACGTCAAAATTATATAAATATATATTTAAATATGCATTAATTAAATTTGTAAAGCGGTGCCTTTCTTAAGATGGGATATAATGCTGCGCCACTCTCGGGGCCGAAAACCTTGGGCTGTAATCAGCTCGACGAGGTGCCTAATGCAACCCGCAACTATTAGCTTACCCCAGCGTTACAGCCAATTTATCGTTTTGAATCCAATCGCTGAAGTCGTCAACTGGCCAGGATTAAATTTATTTAGGAGCCCAGTTTATGCGAAATCTTAATCTTATAAAGCGACCTGTGTGGTCAATTGGGCCAGGATTAAACCGGATTAAATTCATTTGGGAGGGCGGGGGTTCCACCAGTCAGGCAACCCCTGGTCGCTGATAATTGCCTCGGGTACGGCGCTTACCATCGCCTCGGCCTTCTCCCGGCCAACGACCTCAGAGGCCCGCCTCACCCCGCCGCTCAGCCTCGGCAACCGCCACCGGCCGTCATGGGCATCAGAGGCGATGATATGAACCAGGTCGTACTTCAAAAACTCGAGGGCTGCTTTCTCCACCGCTCCGCCAAATTCGCGCTCAAGGCTCATGGCTGTTACCTGAACCAGCGCGCCCGCCGAGACCAGTTCATAGAGGAGGCCTGGCCTTTCTTGAAAAACAACGCAGCGCTCAGGATGACTGATGATGGGTGTAAACCCGCGGAGCATGACTTCAAAAAAAAGGTCTCTTAGCCCGACCACCAGATATTCAGAGGGAAGCTCGACGAAAAAATAACTCCCGCCATTCAGGCGCAGCGACGGATTGGCCGCCAGCAGGTCCGGCAAGTCATGCCGGATGTAGATTTCCGCCCCGCGCACAAATTCCATCGGGCAGGGGAGGGGAAGCTTCGCCCAGGCCTCAAACCTGGCCTCGAGCGCTGCTGTGTCGTCGCCATGCTTGGTCAGCCTGAACATATGCGGTGTCAGCGCAATTTTCTCGATTCCATCCTCATACGCCATCTCCACCATGCGCCGCGCCTCAGCCTCACTTCTGGCGCCGTCATCCCAATCAGGCAGGATGTGGGTATGTAAATCAATCATCGCTCCCAACCCGCTCCCCGATGATAAAAAACCCTGCTAAGGCTGTCAAACGCCAAAAAATTGGGGGCATCTTCCATATTCACCGTTTATTTGTGACGCTTTACATATTTACGTTATTTCAAAAAAATTGGTGCCACTTATACTCTACTTTCAAAAAGATTTTAGCATCTTACTTAGACGGAGATACGATACTAAGCGGTTCTTAGCGGCGGGCTCGGCGAATGTAGTTTCGGGGGACAACCGCACTCCCCTGGAAGTTAACATAATTAAGCAAAATCGTGACCCGTTGCTCACCGCTCGCGGTCCGGCTAAAAATTCCTTTAAGCCCCCGGAGCGGCCCTTTTACGACCTCAATCAAATCGCCTGGTTCGGGCGGCCCTAAATCATCCTCCAGAATGATAAAACCGTCCTTTTCTCTCGCCCGGATCTCGTCGATGACCGCCGCCTCAAGCGGAATTGGCCCATGCTCATTCCCGACCACTCGTCTTACGCCCCGGGTGTAGCGCACCAAATTGTACTCACTCGGGTAATTAAACAAGACAAATTCATAGCCAGGGAAGAAGGAATGGGGGCGGCCGTCGTCATCTCGTATTCGGGGATAATAAATGTCCAGCCCAGCCTTACCCAGAAGCTCGGCCACAATTTGCTCTTTAAGCGGTTTCGTCTGCAAGACAAACCAGTTTTTCATCTAATCCGACTCACACGGCTTGTCGCCCGCTTTTCTCATTTGGCTGATGCGCCGATTTTAAAGATTTTTTAAAATATTTTCAACCCCAAATGCTAAGAAATTTAAAAAAGGGCTTGACAAAAAGTGGCGATTTTAATAAAAAAGAAAAGCCTCGCTGGCCAATAATATTATGGCCAGAAAGCTTTAAGCCTTAAGGCTTTAAGCTGTAAGCAGGATAGAGGTCAGCAAGAGACAGCGGTCAGCAGACTGATGGATTTACGGCTGAGCGGAAGTTCTTTTTCCTTATTGGGCAGAGGCGAGGGCGGTCAGGTGAAGTTGAGTTGGAGTCGGGCTAATTGGAACTGGCCACAGGCGAGTCGAAGTTGGCCGACAACCCGACTAAACCTCAGGCAGCCCGGCCGAACCGGGGGCGGCCCGAGCCGGTCAGAGCAGGCCAAACCCGGCCTGAGCTGACGTGAGCCAAAATGGCCTGAGCCAAGCCGAGCCAACCTGAACTGACCTGACCTTAGCCGAGCCCAGTTGGGCCCTGTAGAGCTGAGCTGAGCCGAGCTGAGTAGTGAAGGAAAGAGGCAAAAGGGCAAATTCGAAGAAGGCTCTTGGAGCCTAATGGCGGTAGCTTGTTTTGCCGCGTTTCCGCATCTCCAATAAAATCAATAAGTTACAAAAAATTGATTTTTAGCCAAGCCGAAAGGATAATCAAAATGACAAACATCCTAAGAAACACATATCAGCCAATTCATCTCAGTCGTCCGACGAAAGGCCCGAATCTGCCGGCCTCACCCTCATCTCCACGCTCCCCCTCCTCTTTCCCCTCGCTCTCACGCGCCCGTTCATCCTTAGCCTTCTTAGCCTTGCGCTCACTTTCATCCTCTTCCTCGCCCTCAGGCTCACCTTCCCTCTCAGCCCCAACAAGAAATCTTAGGCCGGAGATTCGCCTCCCGCTCATCTCCCACCAGCTCAAGTCCCGCCCGCTAACGACCCGGCCCCTCATTTGCCACCAGCTAATCTCCCTCCAGCTCACCTTACGCCCGCTCATCTCCCGCCTGTTCACCTTTCGCCAGCTCGCCTCACCCGTGTCAATTATTTTGGCTTCCATAGCTCTATTTGCCTTCCTTCTCACCATTCCCCCCCAATCTGCGGCTCAGACCATGTCTCTTCCCGTCAAAGTAACCTCAACTCCTGACGCCTCCAAATGGGCCCAGTGCGCCTTTGCCCCAGACGGCCGGCTTTACATCATCTGGCAGGAGCAATACAAAGCCACCGGCGGCTCTGACATCTTCATCATCTCCTACGATGGCCACACCTGGTCTACCCCCCTCAACCTCAAGAATTACCCTTATTCTCCGGCCGACCGCCCCTACATCCACATCAGCGCCAAAGGCAATATCTACGTGGCCTGGGATGAATGGGGTGTGGTGCTCCGCGAATACAACGCCCAGTCCCAGACCTGGCTTTCCCCGGTCCGCCTCAGCACCTACGAATATGGCGGCTTCGAGCCCTGCATCACCACCGACCCTGACGAAAATGTCTATGTCTTCTGGTATAATGACCAATCCGGAAACGTCTACAGCCGCTCCCGCATTGCCGGCTCCTGGGAGCCAATAAAGCAAATGTCAACTCCAGGCGCTACAGCCAAGCAGGGCGCAATTGCTGCAGGCCGCGATGGCCGGGTGTGGTGCATGTGGCGCGAAAAGCAGCCCGATACTCTCTATAAGCTCCTTTACAGCAAGCGAACCAAAGACACCCCATGGACTTCGCCCCTCGTCATCACCTGGGCTGGCTATGGCTACATCCATCCTCACATGACCGTGGGCCCAGACAACATTCCCTATGTCATCACCCAGGATGTCAATCCCGCCCTGGGAACAGACGCTGAAATTTACATCATCAAACTGGATGAAATCTATAATGCCCGCGAGCTGGTCATTTCGCGCTCCAACCAGCATTATCCTCGCCTCGTCTTTGATGTCTATGGCAACAAACATGTGGCTACCCAAATCGGCCCGGGTGATTTTGGCGCCGGCATCTGGTACACCAATAATCTCAGCGGCTCCTGGAAGCCTCCCTACGTCCTGCCTTTTTCTGCTGGCTACACCAAACTTCCCGGAATTGCCGCTGATGGCTTTGGCAATGTGGCTGTTGTCTGGTCCTGCACCTGGGAAGCCGACGCCGAAGAGGTCTGGTTCTCCCCGCTTTATCCCGTCGAGGTGCGCACCTTTTATCCTCCCCTCGACCCATTAGCCATTGTGGATAAAAAGAGTTCAACCACAACCACCTACAATTTTTCCTGGCGAGCCAATCCCGAAAACGACTCTCGCTTCACCAAAGGCTATTATTTTTATAAAAGGGAGGATTCGGGGCCCTGGACTCTTCTTGCCTCCCTTCCCCTGGAGGCAACCTCCTACACATATACCATTACAACCACCAAAAAATTAAAATTTGCCATTACGACAGCTACCACCGGCGGCGAAAGCCCTCAGGCTGAATTTGAATTTCTTTATCCTCCCCAGAACTTAGCGACCAAAATTAGCTTTAACCCATTTAAAGGAGGCGAGGCTCGCTATGAGCTGAGCTGGTCGCCCCATCCCGAGAACGACCCGGCCCGCATCACCGGCTATGCTCTCTATAAAAAGGAGGGCGATGGCGATTATCAGCGAATCCAGACTTTTTCTGCCTCAACCTTCTCCACCACCCAGACTGTTTCCATGCAGGGGAAAAAGGTGAGGTTTGCCCTGACTGCCATCCACACGACGGGAAAAGAAAGCGCCTATGCCGTGTTTTAATTTTTTGAGGGCATGCGATCAGAGAAAAATCAAATCAGGGTGGCGGCCAGCAAAAGATAAAAGGAAGCAAGAAATTTTCAGCTGAGGGCAGGGATAAGGCAAAAGCCCTGGTTTGAAGAAAGAACGGGGGTTTAATCAAATGACCTTAGAATTTATCCTGAAAATCGGGGGGATGTTCCTTGGGGTTCTGGCGCGGATGCTTCTTCCGTGGCTGCGCAAGCTCATCGCCGGGGAAGCCACGGGCTTCAGCCGTCGCTACCTTTATCAGAGCCTGGCTTCCTTCATCCTTGGCGTAATTATCACTATGCTTATTTTCCCTAAGTTTGAGGCTTCAGCCGGCAGCGCCTCGCCCGACCCTTCCTCCTCCCCGGGCTTTGAGGCTTATTTTAAGCTTTTCTGCCTGGCCTTCGGCTTCGGCTTTGGCTGGAATAGCCTGGTGATTGAGGCTGGCCAGTGGCCCGCCTCCCTCCGCCGCTTTAAATCTCATAAATTTAATAAAAATAAAAAATAGCATTCAGGATGATATCCGCGTCGGTTGAGGCATAAATAAAGATGCAATCCCGGCCAACCCGGACAACGAGTATGGCTAGGAAAAGTTATACGCCGAGCGGGTGGCCGTGTCCTACGGCCGACAAAGAATTTAGAAAGGCGGCTGCGAAAAGACGCTAGAGGCCGTCTGCCGCAACGTGGCCGGCACAGACGATAGCCGCATCATTGAGGTCAAGGATGACGAGACCGCGTTCCGGGTATTTGCGTACATGGATAACGTCGCCAGGGGTTATATCGCTGCCCTGTCCCGCATTTAATCCAAAGCTTTTACTAAGAAGACCGCGCAGCCGCTATGCGAATCGTCCTAAACTCAAATCTGAAATTCGCAATTTTAAATTTCAGGTGATCATCCTATGATCCGGCTGGTAGTGTTGATGAATGCTATCCGGCTGGTGGAGGAGTTGGTATGGAAGAAGGCGTGCATCGAGTACAAGCCCCGCCATCCCGCCGATGTGCTGGCAACGTGGGCGGATATCAGCAAGGCGGAGCGGTTGCTGGGTGGGCGGCCACAGGTGGGGTTTGAAGAAACGGTAATGTAGTTGATGAAATGGTATCAGGCTAATCGGGAATGGGCCAGGAACATAGTGACGAGTTAACCCAGGTGAAAACCTTGCAGCTTCAGTCGTCAACCAATGATTGGCCGGCCATGTCTGGCGTGTCTATCGTCGTCCCGGCTTACAATGAGGAGCAGGCCATTGGTCCGGTGTTGGAGCAGTTGCTACGGGTAATGAGCGAAAGTGGACTGCCTCATGAGGTGATTGTGGTGGATGACGGTTCTCAAGATGCTACGGCCGAGGTGGCAAGACGGTACGACGCTGTGGTTGTGTTGCGCCACAAGGGGAATCGGGGATATGGTGCAGCCCTTAAAAATGGTATCCGCCACGCCCATTATGAACTAATCTGCATTACCGATGCCGATGGCTCTTATCCCAATGAGCGGATCCCCGATCTGATCGCCAGGCTGACACGGGATGGATGCGACATGACGGTGGGTGCTCGGAAGGGGGAGAAGATAGCCATCCCCCTTGTCCGGCGGCCAGCGAAGTGGCTGATCAGTCGGCTGGCAAACTTCGTGGCTGGAGAGCCTATTCCTGACCTCAACTCCGGATTGCGCGTCTTCCGGCGTTCAGTGGCGCTTAGCCTTTTCAGCATGTTGCCGGACGGGTTCTCGTTCACCACGACTATTACACTGGCGATGTTGACAAATGGCTATTTGGTAGACTACATCCCCATTGACTACCATAAGCGTATTGGCCGTTCGAAGATTCGACCGATTCGGGACACGCTGAACTTTATACAGTTAGTGTTGCGTATTGCGCTTTACTTTGCCCCCCTGAAGGTGTTTCTACCGTTCAGTGGGTTTTTGCTGTTGCTGGCTCTGTTCTGGGCATTGTTCAGCAAGTTTGTCTTGGGCGAACTAGCCGATGTGAGTACTTTGGTGATTACCATGACCAGCATCCAGGTGGGGGTAATCGGGATGTTGGCCGAATTGATCAACCGGCGATTGCCTAATTATTACCGAAAGGAGTGACGGATGTCGGTCTTGCGCGATGTCTATGCTGAGAAAGCAATCACTCAAATCCCTCGTCTGTTAAGCCTCCAGGATCGAAATCCGTTTTCGCCCATCTACGGGTGCTTTCACCGGGATTACTGGTTGTACAAGACGTCCGATTTTCCCGATGCCGTGCGCCAGTTTGGTGTGCAGGCGCTGGCTCTGGTCTACAAGTACGATTTTCCGGGTAATATTTACAAGGGTCGGGACAAGATCCGGGATTGGGCGATTGCCGGCCTGGATTTTTGGGCGCGCATTCAGCACAGGGATGGTTCGTTCGACGAGTTCTACCCCTACGAGCGAGGCTGGGCTGGTCCAACCTCGTTTACGACCTACACTGCCATCGAAGCATACCGGCTCCTTGAGAACGAGATGCCTACGGATGTGAGAACGCGAGTCATGGAGGCAATTCGCCGCGCAGCCTATTTTATCGCGGCTGGTGAGTCTGAAGAAGATCACCTGGCTAACCACCATGCTATAGCATGCCTTGCGGTTTGGAAAGCATACGAGCTTCTAAGGGATCCAGCGCTGAAGGCCGGCTTTGAGCGCCGATGGCAGGACTTCTTACGTTATTACAACAGGGAGGAGGGCTGGGGGATCGAATATGATGGGGTAGACCCTGGCTACCTGTCAGCGACAGTCTCCTTCCTGGCCAAGATCTATCAGACTAATCCGGATCCGGACATCTTTGAGGTATTGCGTCAATCGGTGGAGTTTTGCAGTTACTTTGTGTACCCCAACGGCTTCTACGCTGGTAGCATAGGCAGCCGGAACACACTCCACTTTTATCCCCATGGATTTGAGATCCTGGCCGGGGAGATTCCCCTGGCGGGCGCAGTGGCGGAGAAGATGCTACAGTCTTTGGCCGAAGGAAAACTGGTGCCGCCGGAGATCATGTCCGACCGGTATGTGTTCTATCGAGTACCGGAGTTTCTGCAAGCATATTTAGACTACTCCACTCGTCCCGCCGAGTTGCCTCCGCTGCCTTATGAACGGGAACCCTTCACCCGCTATTTCCCCCAGGCCCGCATCTTTGTGGCGAACCGCCCCTACTATTATATCGTGGCGAACTTAGCGAAAGGTGGAGTGGTCAAGGTCTTCGACCGCCAGAGTGGGCGGCTGGTGTTGAATGATTGCGGCATCATCGGGCGGCTGGAAGATGGCCGGGTGGTGACTTCACAGTGGATTGACCCGGATTACAAATGCAAAGCAGATGAACAGGGCTGGGAGGTCAGCGGTCACCTGCACGCTGTGCCGTCGAACAAGCTGTTCACCCCATTCAAGAACATCCTCTTCCGCGTTGCGCTGGTGGCGCTGGGCTGGAGCGCGCGCTTCTCACATTTGCTGAAAGGGAACATCCGCAAGACGCTGATGCTCGGCCGGCGGCCAGTGCCTATCCGCTTCAGCTGCCGCCTACGACTGGAAGGCAAAGCGATCAGTTTAGCAGACGAGCTTCACCTCAACGGTGATGTCCGCCTGACCGCCTTGTCAGTAGGAGATGAGTTCTTTGTGCGCTACGTTCCTCAGAGCCGATACTTCCAGAGCCAGGAGTTACATGTACAAGGTTATAAGTTGAACGAGTCTCATATTCAGACGCTGAACAACAGACGGTCTTTGAGAATTCGGCAGGCGATTGCACTGCCGGATTATAGGCTCACAGAACCGAGCATACAAGTGACTAGCGCATTACAGAGCAACTCGGTCGCCAAGGTCTCGAGGTCACTACCGGTGGGTGTTTATGACATAGACTACTACCTCGGGCGTCAGCGCAACCGCGCGCTCATTTACCGCCTGCGGCGGCGCACGGACGAAGTAGAAGCTGCGCTACGGTGCCATGGGAGTGGTCAGATGCAGGTGGTTGTAGACGTTGGAACGGCTGACGGGCTAATGCTGGACGACTTGCGGCGGCGAATGGGGCCCTTGATATTCCTGGGCGTTGACTTGAGCTTTGCTTTGCTGCGTGCCAATCAGACTGAAGGTGTGTTCAAGGCTCAAGGAGACGCCCTATCCATGCCGGTGAAATCAGGCATCGCTGATGCTGTGATTGCGGCGGCCGTGATCGAGCACGTGCCCGATGCTTCAGCCATGCTGCAAGAATGTGCTCGTATTCTGCGGCCCGGCGGTCTTCTGGTCCTCACCACGCCCGATCCGCTCATAGAGCGCATTGCATCGGCGATTGGTGTGCTGAAGGAGGCGGGCCATCACCACCTGCTTAAATTGGCCGAGTTGCGTCAATTGGTGCAAGAAAATGGCTTTATAGTCCTGGAGGCTCGGAAGTTCATGTTCTCACCGGTCGGCTTCCCGGCTGAGAAAGCTATCGAGCGCGTCTTTGGACCGTTAGGATTGAGCCTGATAATGGCCAACCAGTTGTTGGTAGCACGGCGAGGTTAAGCTTGGGTTACAGAAAAAACTGGCTGAGACTGATCGGCTTGGCATTACTGCTGTTTCTGTTTTGGCAAATAGACGTATGGAAGTTAGTGACCGTATTAACCCAGGTTGCTCCCTTGTTGTTAGGCTTTGCTATCTTGCTGAACATCCCGCAGATTTCGCTCAAGGCATTCCGCTGGCGCTGGCTACTTCGGGCGCAGCAAACCCAGTATGGCATTTGGGCAGCGACCCTCTCCTACTTTGGGAGCATATTTATCGGCCTGCTCACACCTGGCCGGCTTGGGGAGTTCGTCAAGGCGATGCACGTGAACCAAGATTGCGATGTGCCTATGGGACAGGCTTTTTCAAGCGTGTTGGCAGATCGGCTGTTCGACCTGTACGCGTTGCTATTGGTCGGTGGGATGGCGTTGCTTTCGCTGACTGCATGGCGGCATATCAATAGCGTATTAGGACTGATTTTGTTAACGTTGATCCTGACCCTGCCAATGGTAGCGTTCTTGCACAATGGCGTGTTTAACCGAATTCAGAGGTTAGGCTCTCATCTAGGACGGCTGGGACAGTGGCTATCTGCGTCCCAGAGCTGGCTCCTGGAGCTTCGTGCTGGTCTGCGACAATTGTCTCTGCCCTGGCTGCTGGCAGGGATGGGACTGACTGTTTTGGCCTATGGTATATTCTTCGGTCAGTGTTACCTGCTTGCCCTCGCATTGAGATTGAAGGTTAGCTTTGCCCAGGTCAGTTTCGCGGTGGCGCTGGGAAGCCTGGTCACATTATTGCCCATCTCCATCTCTGGCCTGGGTACGCGTGAGGCAGCCATCGTTACGTACCTGGGTACCGTTGGTGTTCCAGCCGAGATGGCGCTGAGCTTCTCGCTGCTGGTGTTCTTCACCTTCTACGTAGCCGGTGGATTGATGGGAGCTGTGGCGTGGTGGGTGAAGCCGGTGCCTTTAGGGCAGATACGCATGGGATGATCAACCGCATAACGGGGCTTTTAGGTGGTGCAACATGTCTCCCGCTGGGCATGTAATGATTGGATTGGGATTGGCGTGGATAGGGCGCAGGTTGGGGTTGGCGGTTGATTCAAAGGGAATCCTAATTGGCAGCCTGCTGCCGGATGCGGACTTCTTGTTTCTCGTTCCGTTCATTGGCAGACAGCGTGGGCACCGCACTGTCACGCATTCGCCTGCTTTCCATTTAGCAACGGGGTATCTTTTTCGTCGGTACGGGTTTTGGTCGGTATTTGTTGGAGCGATGATGCATTCTGCGATTGATGATTTTGAAACTGGTAAGCCGCCGGGAATATCATGGTTCTGGCCGATTTCGAATTCGAGAGTTCGCTTGCTTGGCAAGGCGTTATCTCGCCGCTGATCATGTCACCTGATCATGTCACCTTGTCTAATGACCGGCAAACCGTTAGAAGCTACAGCGTGGTGGGTCAAGTAGTAGCTTCGGGTATCTGAGATCATTAGGCTGGCATATAAGAGCTAAGGTTCTTGAATTGGATAGTAAAGTCCCCCGAGAGGCTGGGAAGCCGATTCGGGTTTCGAACGCGGCCGGGTACGATTCGATTGGCGAGAGTGTAAGGAGAGCAACGATGTCGTGGCTTGGTTTCGGCCTTCATGATGTCCGTGCCCGTTTGTGGGATTTGGCCTTTGTCATCTGGCTTACCGTTTCTGTGTTTTTTTTCCTGGGGCAATTTGTCCCATTCATTACTCCTCTTCTAAAACGGTTAGGTTTATTGTGATTGAATCGGTGCTAAATTTGTTCGTGGGTGGACTCTTTTGCTTCGCCATGATTGGCTTGGGGTTGCCAATTGTAGAAAGATGGTCGGGGCAGTTCTCTAGCTATCTAGAGCGGGTAATTTTGGCAGCCGGGATTGGGGCCGGCATCATGAGTATGTTGGTCTTATCTGCCGGCTTTCTGGGATTACTATATCCTCTGATGATATGGGTGCTCGTAGTTACTGGTTTGATTGTTGGGGGATTGTCTTCTCGTGGTTGCTATTCATCGAGGCCGTTGATTTTGCAGAGTAGAAAACTTGATAGGAGCCTGTATATTTTAGGTTTTTTAGTAACCATACTCTTGTTATCCGATTTGATCGCTGCTCTGGCGCCTCCCAGCTTTGCCGATGCCTTGGCAGCCTATCTCGCATTACCGAAACTGTTTGTAAAGGCACATCGCTTTTATTTCGCATGGTCTGTATTCTCGGGCTTCCCAGGGGGTGTTGAAGCACTATTTAGTGCTGGTATCGCATTACGCAACGGAATTGTAGCGAATCTGGTCAATCTATTCTTTGGTTTATTAGCCACAGGGGGCATTTACCTGATCGCTCGGCGCTGCCTTCATCTGCCAAAAACTTTCATCCTTATAAGCCTCCTTCTTTACCTCTCTTTGCCGACAACGACGCAGATGATGTCAGCAGCCAAACCGGATCTGGCCCTGGCAGCCTACACGGTTCTCGCTCTCTACTCGCTTCTCAACTGGAGAAACAGGTTGCAGCGGAAGTGGCTTGTTGTGAGTGGCATTTTTGCCGGATTAGCCGTTGGCTCGAAGACACAGGGATTGTTTGTGTTGGTTGCGCTGGGGTTCTGTTTTTTGGCGTTGATCATAATGTCAGGAAAACTTCTTCGTCTCAGAGAATGGTGGCCTTCGCTTGTGGTTCTTGGTGGAATAGCCGTTCTTGTTGGTTCTCCGTATTATTTGCGGAATTGGGCGTGGACAGGTAACCCATTCTGGCCTTTGATGAATGAAACATTCGGAGGATGCTGCCTTAGTCCAGGGATAGCGAAGCTGTTGGAATTGGGTCGGCTACCCCGTGGAGATATGCTAGCAATAGCAATGAATTTTTTGTTGGGACCATGGAGATTGATGACAGACATAGAGTTCTTTGAAAACATAGAGTCCGTTGCCACTCCGGCTCTGATCGCGTTGCTTCCGGGCTTGTTGCTCCTCCGAGGCCGAATAAAGCAACAAGAGAGGCAACAAAAAGAGGCCATCATAACTATACTTATGTATTCAATTGTTTTTTATATCGTATGGTTTTTTAACCGGCCGCGTGCGCACTATTTAGACCCTTTGTGGCCAGCACTTGCGCTGGCAAGCGCCTTCACTGCGGCTGGTTTGGTGGAACGCAGCCGCCTCGTGGCTATAGCAACATGGTTAACAATAACTGTGTCGATAGCGTTCGGCATTGGGCTAAGCGGTCTGATGAATATACAGTTCGTGCCCGTTGTTGTTGGGATGCAAACCCATGATGAATTTCTCAGGCAAAAGACCTGGTACTATGATGATATTCAGTATATCAATCATGCGTTGCCGCCGCAGGAGCGGCTCCTGTCATTTCCAAACCACACATACTATTTGGATGTGGACTATCTTTGGGGTTCCATTCATGTTCAATCAGGTCTTCTAGATTATTTTTCAATTCATAGTTCTGAAGCCTTATTAGCACGCTTTAAAGAATTAGGCATAACACATATATTGTGGGACAAATTTTGGTTCCATGGAATGGAAACATGGGTCGAACATTATGGAATGACTTGGGAACTGCCTGAGCAATTTGCCGAGTTGGTTAACGAAGGGCACCTGGTGCCAGTCTACGCGCATGATACCCGGGTGCCTACCAGCCGGACGCTCGACATCTGGCAGCCTTCGCGTGTAGTGCTTTATCGCGTTAAGTACTGACGGGCTGAGGACGGCTTGATGACTAAAATAAAGTGGTTCTGGGCTAGGCCTGTGAACCCAAGGCAGTGTACGACATTATTTGCCGTGCCGGCAGCGCATTTTTCGATGAGCGTAAGGTAGATGAGCGAGATGCGGCCAGAAGCGTTATTTAGATTTGCAAAGGGAAAGCAGATAGGTTGGGGAAACATACTTTATCTTGTTGCCTGGGCCGGTGCAGCTTGGGCAGGCAAATGGATATCACGAGGCTCGTCACTGCCGTGGTTGGTTCTTCTAGTGGCGGCATTTGCTGTGCTTACTACAACGGTCCCCTTGCACCAACTCTTCATTCTAATTTTATTCGTCAGTCTGGCATACCCGGAAGGCACGTTGTTGCCGTACTATGCCAAGCTGCCGATACCAGGCGTTGACGTGTGGTTTACAATCGGCGAGATTAGTTTTCTGGTCATTTTGCTGGCTTGGTTACTCACTATGGGGCAGAATCGCATCGGCACCTTTAGGCTTACCGGTGTGAACCGGGTAATCCTTTTATTGTTTGGTACAACGGCCTTAAGCGCGGTCATCGGGCTGCTCAACGGAAACTACCTACAAGATGTCATCCAAGAATCACGCGTACTTTTGTTGTATGCGGTCGCATTTATCGTGACAGCCGTCGTCCTACAAAGATGGGGAACGTTGCGCGATATTTGCACTGCTCTTTTGGCGGGAGCTGCCATTCATGCCGCGCTTTTTATCGTCGCTCTAGCGTTCAAACCGGACCTTGTCTATGCAATCGAATCATTTGAACGTATTTATCGTCTGAGGCTTGGGGTGGTAAGGCAGAGCATCTTTGTGATACCTCTGGCTGTTCAAATCGGTTTTTTCTCGGATGTGGATGGTCGAATCAAATGGTTAGCGCGCTTTGCGCTATTAGTACAAAGTACAACTGAGGTGCTGTCCATTTCGCGTGGTCATTGGATTGGTTCGTTGCTGGCGGTATCACTTGTGGTACTGCTTAACTTGGGAAGGAGAAGCTCGAGCCACCATACTACAACGCTGGTCCGTGTGGTTTCTTTTTCGATGTTCTTAGTTATCCTTGCAGCTATCATTTTCGCAAGCTTGCCGGTGCTGTTGGGGCGGGACGCACCGGGCTTCCTAGAAACACTACAAAGCCGTGCCACTGAGATCTTTGCACCAGAAGGGCCGGCTTCGGTACATGACAGGTTGTGGGCTACGAGACAAGGATACGATTTTTTTTTAACAAGCCCTATTGTCGGGCATGGCCTGGGAACAGAGGTGACTCAGGTTGTCACTTACAGCAATATTCCATATCTCCATGCGCTCCGGGTAGATAATCCCTGGATATGGTTTCTCATCAAGGGGGGCATTGTCTGGGCTTTGGTGTGGTTTGCCCTGCTGTTACTTTCTCCGATCCGCGCTTATGGGTTGCTGCGCGGCAGTACAGGTGGCAAGCTTGATGAGTATATTCGTGTGATGCTTATTTTCACTATTGCAAGCAGCGCCACCGTCCTCATCCAGGTAGTTCTTGCCATGTCCAATATGCTGATCGAGAACCCGACTTACATTATGATTCTGGCGTCCTCGTGGGGAGCCATGGAAGGGATCGCTATGATCCAGAGGCAGGAAAAAAGAAGGCTTTCCACATGATCGATAACGGTCCAGCGGTCGATGCTGCAATAGTTGGTACAATCTCCCGCAAGGAGAGCCTCTTTGGGTCAACGGTATTTATCACCGCCGCTTCTCTGGTAGGGTTAGGCGCGGGTTTCTTTTTCAACTTGGTGCTTGCCTGGCTCTTCGGTGCCGGGGCACATATGGATGCTTACTGGGCTGCGGCCAGTGCTCCTGACCTCTTCAACACCGTGCTCATCGGCTCGCTGCAGATTACCTTAATCCCGGTTTTCATTCAGTACATCGTGCAGCAAGGCGAGGAAGAAGCCTGGAAGGTCGCCAGTAGCCTGTGCAATCTCGTGGTCCTTCTTCTGGTGGGTGTAGCTTCGCTCGGGGTTGTGTTTGCACCGGCAATAATGCATGTACTCGTGCCGGGCTTCGACCAGGCACGCATGGAACTTGCTACTTCCGTACTGCGGGTCCAATTTCCAACTATCATTTTTTCCGGCCTCGCCGGGCTGCTGGGGAGCATTCACTATGCGCGACGAAGTTTCGTCATCCCCTCGACAGCGCCGTTGTTAGAGAGCGCGGTTAGAATCGCCTTTGTAGTGCTAATGGGGCGGTCATTAGGGGTGCTCAGTATTGCTTGGGGGGCTTTACTAGGTGCGTTTGTGAATTGTGCCTTCCAGATCTCCATCTGGCTCAGACCGGGAAGGTTCTGGGCAATAATAGATTGGCGGCATCCAGGGGTAAAGCGAACAATGCACTTGATAATTCCGTGGTTGCTGGGAATGATGGTGGCAAAGGCCGATCCCTTGATCAGCCGTTTCTTGGCCTCAGGGCTTCCAGAAGGAAGCATATCCTACCTTGGCTACGCTGATAAGCTGCGATGGATTGTGGCGCTTATTGGAAGTAGTGGGCTGGCGATTTCTCTTTTCCCGCTCATGTCTGAACAGGCTTCCAAGGGGGATCCCGAAGTTCTTGGCCGCACTCTAATCCGCGGGCTGCGCTGGATCACCTACATTGTCACGCCTATGATCGCTGCCCTTATCGCCTTACGGGTGCCGATCATCCAGACGCTTTTCGAGCGTGGGAACTTTTCCCATGAGGACACTATTGCAACCGGCATCGCTCTCATGGGTTACTCCTTAGGAATCCTGACCGGATCCTTGGGAAATGTGAACACGCGCACCTTTTATGCATTGCAGGATACGCGGACCCCTGCATTTACTGCTGTAATTGTGACTATTCTCTACGTGCCTATGGCGTGGGCTCTGAGCGGCCCCCTTTCTTTTCTGGGCATTACTCTAGCTCTTTCTATGAGAAGTGTTCTCAATCAGTCCTGGCAGTTATGGATTCTCTCTAGACGGCTCAAGGGCGTCGCTATGGGGAAATTCATGTGGTTCCTCCTTCGTATCGCGGCAGCTTCAGCCGTGGCGGGCATCTTTCTCTGGATTGTAGATATAGCAGTGGATTTAATCAAGTTGGCCGTTTTGTATCGAGTTCTTTGGATGGCGCTGATGGGTGGCTTAGGAGCCTTGCTCTACCTCCTGCTTACACGGTATGTCGCGAACGACGAATGGCAGGAACTGGTTTCGCTGGTTCGAGGGAGTGTACGACGAGCGGGACGAGGTGCGGCTATCTTACTTGGGAGCCGATGACGCGATCTTCTTCACGAGATATTGGTGGCGGAAAGGGAAAGATGGCTGAAAGCCGACAAATTGATATGCGAGTTCTCCGAGATGGTTACGAGGAAAGATACGGATATACCTATCGAAGTTATATACACGATTGGCGCGGCGCATCAGTCCTTGCACATCACAAGAAGCATCTGGTGTTCCTGATTCCCGATGAAGAGTTGCGTCTCTTAGACGTGGGTTGCGGTTCGGGTTATGCACTATCCTTGTTGAGAGAGAAGGAGAAAATACAGGCCTATGGAATTGATTTCTCTCTTAATGCACTGCGTCGTGCCCAAATGTTTGCGCCGGTGGTACAAGGTGACGCCCTGCACTTGCCGGTAAGAGGGGACTATTTCGACATTGTCACCCTCATTGATGTAATCGAGCACGTTCCGGACAAACAGAGGTTGTTGGCTGAGTGTTATAGGGTGCTAAAGCAGGGGGGACACCTATTCATCAGCATGCCCAATAAGAGCGCACTGTTTTATAAAGACCCCAGCGATCGTACTCAGCCCTTCGATGAGTCGATTGATCTCAAGACATTGTGCCAGCTCGTGAAAGGAAGATTTCGGATCAGGTTGATCAGGGGTTTCCAAGTACTGCCAAGCCGAATAGAACGCAACATGTTTATCATCGAACGCATTGCCAGGCGTTTGTGGTTCCTGAGGGATAGGGCGAAGTTTCTGGTTGTGGTTTGTGAGAAGATCGGTGGAATCCAGGCTGGTGGAGTGTCATAGGAATGAGCAACCCTGTAAAGGTTCTTCGCGTCATTCCTACCCTAGAGTCGGGTGGGGCCGAGAATGGTCTTAAGGCTATCGTAAAGGCTCTCGATCCTTGTCGCTACGAAGTGACTGTTTGCTGCCTCTTCCGCAAGGGCCCCCTCGCTGAGGAACTGGAAGCAGCCGGGGTGCAGGTGATTTGTCTGAATGCACCTCAGTCAGGGTATGGCTTTAGCAGCGTGCCAAGGCTGATCCCGGTGATTAGGGAAATACGACCGGATATTGTGCACACTCACTTGGATGCTGGCAACATAGCAGGAATATTGGCGGCTCGGGCGTGTCGTATTCCGATCATTATCGCTAACCAGCATAGTGCGAATCCGTACCGGGGTAGATTCATACGGCTTATAGACCACTTCCTTGCGTACTGGACATATAAGATCGTTGCTGTGTCAAAGGCGGCTGCCCAGTTACATGCAAAGCAATCTCGAATCTCGCTCGACAAATATTACATCATCCATAGTGTCGTATCCCTCGCGGAATTCCCTTTCCGCTCCAATCGGGCGAATGGGAAGCCTTTAGGTCTTGACGGGCAGCCGTTGATTGGCAACGTTGGGCGTTTGACTTTGCCAAAGGGTCAAATCTATCTCCTTCGAGCTTTTCCAAAAGTGTTGGCAGAGTCCCCCGATGCCCAACTGCTGTTCGTAGGAGACGGTCCATTGCTAGAGCAACTGATAGAGGCTGCGCAAAACCTTGGGATAAATGATCGGGTCATTTTGGCCGGGAGGCGGCGGGATATCCTTCAGATACTGCGATGTTTGGATCTGTTTGTGTTGCCATCGTTGTGGGAGGGGTGCGGCACGGCTCCTTTGGAGGCGATGGCAGTGGGAGTGCCGATCGTAGCCTCTGCGGTGGGTGGGGTACCGGAGATGATCATTGATGGCAAGACCGGTAGCCTTGTACCACCTGCTGACCCCGATAGCCTCGCGAATGTGATGATTTCGCTTTTGCGGAACCGGTTTTTGGCCGAAAAGTATGCGCTTGAAGCAAGAAGGTATGTCGAAGAGAGTTTTTCGGAGAAAGTGGCTGCATCAAGGACTGATCAACTGTATCAGGAAGCCCTTGCCGCGAAACGGCTGAGGCAATAACGAAAGACCCAGAAGAATGGCTGTTCGTCTCCGTATCCTTACACCCTCCCTAGAAGATGGCATTGGCATGAGTGTAGCGTATCGGAGCCTGATGCTGGCAGCGGAATGTGATGTCCAGGTGGGTGTGCTCAATCTCGCCGGTAAACGAAACAAATCGCGTTTGGAGCGGGCCGGGGTGCGAGTAATTGATTTAGGCAAACGCTACAGGTTCGACCCGATGTCCATAGGCCGGGCGTTGAAATGGGCGCGCGCCACGGGCGTCGATATAGTGCAAGCAGAACAGACTTCAGCATATCCTCATGCCTGGATGATTTCCCGCTGTCTGGATGCACCCCTCGTTGTATGGTTAAATACGCCCATCAGCCCATTTGAAGGACCATCCTGGCATATCCGATGGGGCTCGCGGTTTATGTTCCCCCGAGCAGATCACACTGTATGCAACTCTCATTATACCCGCGGGAGACTTCTGCATTATTACCCGAGTTTGGCAGAGCGGTCGTCGGTCATTTACCATTGCATAGAGGAGAAATTCTTCTTTCCGTCAGGCAGAAGACCGCTACGTACTGTCGGGGTCGTGACAACGATGATCTCCGTCAAGAAGTTAGAACGGCTTCTAAGGGCATGGCCCCAAGTTGTAGCCCGCTTCCCTGATGCTACTTTAGAAGTGTACGGAGACGGCCCAGAGCGGGCAAGATGGGAGGCGCTTGCTCAAGAGCTACATCTTAGCTCAGGCGTTCGATTTCATGGTTTCGTCAACGACGTGGCTGAAGCGCTCTCCAAAATCGGGGTCTTCGTTCTGCCCACCGAGGGAGAAGCTTTTGGGCAGGCATTTGTGGAAGCGATGCTGATGGAGCGGCCCTGCGTTGGAGTTCAAAGTGGTGGCGTACCTGAGATCGTTGTGAACGGAGAGACTGGCTTGCTCGTCCCGCCTGGTGATGATCCACATCCTCTGGCCCAAGCCATTCTTCGCTTACTTGAGCAGCCCGACCAGGCAGACACAATGGGGAAGGCCGGGCGAATGCGAGCACTTGCCTGTTTTGCTCCAGAGGCAGTTCGTCCCACGTATATGGCTTTTTATCGCAGACTGATGGAAAAGCGCCGATGAGAGTCGGGTTTCATTACCATGTAGAGGTGGTGCAGCAAGCGGATGGAACTTTGCTTATGCCTCCTTACTTGGGAAGATTCATTGATGCTTTGGCGCATCACTACGGTCATTTAGTAGCATTTTTGCATCGTCACCCTAACCCCTCGGTGGCTTCGGATTGCACCTATGCCTGTCAGGCCGACAATCTGGATATTGTCCTTCTTCCGCCCAAAAGGGATTACCTGAACCGCATCTTGCGAGCGCGAGAATACATTAAGTCTGTAGTCCCCTTTCGCCATCGCCTGGATGGCCTGATCCTCCGCGTGCCCACACCGCTGGCCTGGTTTGTCTGGCGCGCATTGGGTTGCCTGCCTACCGGCTTGCTTATAGTGGGCGACTTAATTGAGAGCGGCAAGAGAGTGCCATTGGCCTTGCACAAGAAGCTCTTAGGGCTGGTGCTGAGTCATGTTGACTTGTGGCTATTAATGCATATAGCTCGCAAGGCTGTAGTGGCTACCAATGGGCCCGAACTGGCTGCTCGCTGGCGCCGTAGAGTGGGCTACGTAATTGAAGCTGCAACTGGGACGTTACATGAGTCTGAATTACATTATCGTGATAATCACTTTCAAAGGTCGCCTGTGCGATTGTTGTTCGTCGGTCGGAACAGCAGGGAAAAGGGTGTAGAAGATTTAATCAAAGCTGCTGCTCAGCTCATTCGAGGTGGGCTCTCGGTAGCAGTAGAGATCGCCGGAATAGAACGGGATTCTTCATATGGAACTGATCTCGCTGCTTTGGCCATGGCTTACGGGATTTGCGATAATGTGCGGTTTCACGGTTTTGTGAAGTTAGAACCTGATTTGCTTCATCTGTACGATGATGCGGACGTTATGGTGATTCCCTCCCGATGGGAAGGCGTCCCTCGGGTTCTATGGGAGGCTATGGGGCGAGGATGCCTGGTTGTTACGACCCAGGTTGGGGGCATTACACTCGTCACCCAACACGAACGAGAATGCCTTCATGTGCGCATTGGCCGGCCCGACAAGATTGCCGAAGCTATTCTGCGTTTGCGCCAGGATATTGATTTAAGGAGACGGCTTGTAGCGGCTGGCATAGAGCAGGCCCGGCGGCATACGATTGAGCGGACCGTGGCAGGTCTGGTGCAGGCTTTTGGCCAGGCAGATCCCCGCCTTGCGCCTATCTGGTAACATTTTTCAGCCATAAACATTGAGCTTGTTGAGAAAAGCTATGTCCCTGATACACGGCCCCCTTAGAATAGTGATTCTAGGTAGCTCGGTCTCCCTCATTATGAGGCCGCCATGCAAGGAACACGCGCAGGGAACTTACCCCGAACTACTGGAATGAAAGCTTTGGGCTGCATGGCTGCCAGTCTTGGTAATCAACGAGGCTACGCGGGCGGGTGTGGTTTCGGAGGGCATTTTGCACATTCACACTATGGTGGCTTGACATTCGCCGGACGTAGTAGTGTTGCACTATAGCATTAAAGAAGCGGTGCTGCGCTTCTGGCCAAGGTGGCTGCATCTTTTTTTTAATGAGCCTCGTCCTTTGCTCAGAGGGCTTCCGGCATTTCTGTTGTCGCACTTTAACCGGGCGATCAGTGGATTGGTTGCGCCCCGGGCGATCAGTGGATTGGTTGCGCCCCGAGCGATCCGCTGGCTTGGTTTGGGCCCCTGGTATTCCTCGCAGCGTTTTTCTCGCGAGATGACCATGCTGGTCGAGATGCTTGCCAAGGAAACGAAGGCCCTGATCTACCTGATCAACATTGCTCCGGTTACCCCTCGCATTGAGCACCTCTTGCCCGGCGCGGGGTCCAAAATCCGTGAGTATAACCAGGTGCTCGCCAGCATAGCCGCCAAGACTGGCGTTTCTCTCATTGATATTTATTCGCAAATTGATAAGAACAACTTGGACGAGTTTGTTGCAGATGGGATCCATCTTACTGCCAGGGGGCATGAGCTTTTGGCCGAGTTATTGGCGTCGCACCTATTGAATGATCTCCCAGCGTTTTCTGTTGGCGATGGAGCGATCTGTTATAAAGGATCACGCGCATAACCTTTCGGGCTTTTACGATCAACATCCCAGCTACATGGCCAGAAGGGACCCCAGCTCGCCCGAGTATCTTCAATGGATAGACGAACTAAAGCAATGGAAGATTCCCAACCTGATGGCGCAAATCCCACTAGGGATTGAGTTCTATACGGTTTGTGAGGTGGGCTGTGCTACAGGGGGAGTTTCTGTGTTGGCTTCCCATCAACGTGCCCTTAGATCAGCGAACCGGCTTTGACATTTCTCCAAAGAACATCGAGGTAGCCCGCCAACGCTTCCCTGATGCAAATTTCTTTGTGCAAGATATATTTACCTATGAGGGTGAACCCTTTGATATGGTTATTCTCGGTGACATCGTTGAACACATTCCTGATGATGTGGGGTTCCTGCGAAGGTGTGCGCAACTGGGGCGCTATATCTTGCTTAACCTTCCCCTGGAGAACTGTTTTTCTACCGCAATCGTCAATACGGTCCTAACGACTATGCTGGCCACCTGCGCGCCTATTCGCTGCAGGATGCTTATAATCTCTTTAAAAAGGCAGGCTTGAAATGGCGATCAGCAGCGGTAAGATGGTTTGTGGACCTGCCGCTCTATCGCGCGCAACGCCGAGCGCGCTATTTCTCCGAGTATGCGCCACGGTCGCTCTTTCGTCTAGCCAAGTTTTGTGCCACGGAAGTGCCTTTGATGTTTTCGGCCTTCCGCCATTGGTACTTTCCGGCGAACCTCTTCGCTTTTTTAGAGCAGGCGCGATGAAGTAAGAAGGTATGGTGCAAAGACATGTATGAGTTTATGGTCAAAAAACTGGTCTATCCATTGACTCAGAGGTTGATAGGGCGGCAGACTCTGGCCTTCCTGCAGTCCTTTGAACGGACTCAATTTGATCCGCCCGAAGTAATCGTGGCGCGGCAATGGGAACGCTTGAAGGCGGTCTTGGTCCATGCCTACGAGAATGTGCCTTATTACCGTCAGACGTTTAATGCTATTGGCCTGACTCCAGGAGACATGCGGAGGCCAGAAGATTGGAACCGCATACCGCTTCTAAGCAAAGATCAGGTGCGAACGAATTCGGAGGCCTTAATCGCCAGTGGGTACGGAAGGCGATTAATTGAAGTGCGGACAGGTGGTTCGACTGGCACACCACTAAGACATTTCGCCACACACGAATGTGCAGCAGCCGATAACGCGAGTATGTGGCGGGCCAGGCGGTGGTGGGGCATTGACATCGGCGATCGCGCTGTGCATTTCTGGGGTCATGCGGCTTCGTTCGCTCCAGGATGGCGCGGCTGGAGGGCGAAGGTCCTTCGGCCGTTCCGTGACCTATTGATGAATAGGCGCGTGCTTTCGGCCTATAATATGTCCGAGTCGAGCATGGCGCATTACTGGCGCATCCTCAAGACTTTTCGGCCTCGATATATCTTGGGACATGCATCGAGCTTGTTTATCTTCGCCCGTTTCCTGAAGTCTAAGGGAATTGATGGGCGTCAACTGGCCTTGCAAGTGGTTATTTCCACCTCCGAGATGCTCTACCCAGAGCAGCGCAAGCTGATAGAAGAGGTATTTGGCTGCCGGGTGCTAAACGAATATGGGGCGACAGAGATGGGTATCATCGCGTACGAGTGCCCAGAGGGCAATCTCCACCTGATGGACGACACTCTGTTCGTAGAGGTATACAAACCCGAAGGGGCCGAAGAAGACGACCTGGGTGAAGTAGTTGTGACGCAATTGTATAACATGGGGGCCCCTCTGATACGGTATCGTTTGGGTGATGCGGCTCGAAGCATCTCCGTAGGATGTGCCTGTGGAGTCGGCTTGCGTCTTCTCAATGGACTGAGTGGCCGAGCCCATGATTTGATTGTGACTCCTGATGGTCGCTATGTTCACGGGGAATTCTTCACCCACCTTTTCGATCAAATGCGATATGTGAAGAAATTTCAGGTGATACAGGAGGGTTTGGACTGGTTATCTGTGTTAATTGTTCCTGATCAGCCTGGAGCTTTCATAGATGAAGTCTTCTTGCGCAGACATATTCAGGCCAAATTCGGAGATAATGTGAGCGTAGAAATCCGATATGTAGATGAAATCCCCCAAGAGCGCTCAGGGAAATACCGCTGGATCGTCTCGCGCTTGCCGGAGAACACACTGGAACTTCGGAGCAGGGACCTATCATGAGGGTTCTTCACATTACACCGACATATGAACCAGCCTGGGACCAAGGTGGTGTTGTCCGCAGCGTTAGCCAATTATGTCGAGGACTGGCCGCTCTTGGGGTGGATGTGACAGTTTATACTACGGATAGCAATGGCAGACACCGGTTACAAGTGCCTGTAAACCAAATCGTGGAATTGGGTGGAGTTAAGGTGATTTACTTCGCAACTAAGTGGAGCAATCGCTTTCGATACTCAGGAGATTTGGCCCGGGCTTGTTGGTCGACCATATCAGGATTTGACCTCGCGCACCTTACCACATTCTGGTGCTATCCGGGCATCCCAGCCGGGCAAGCAGCTAGAAGGTTCAAGGTTTCCTATGTTGTTTCCCCTCGAGGAACTTTTATTCGCTATCCGTTGCGTCAGAAGTTGCTGAAAAAATGGTTCTATATGAAGCTTGTTGAATGGAAAAATCTCCGAGGGGCGGCGGCAATCCACTATACCACCGAGATGGAGAGAGAATTAACGGCTCACCTTGGGCTTAAGGTTCCCAGCTTTATAGTGCCCAATGGCATAGATCCGGCAGAGTTCGACAACCTCCCTTCTCGGGCTGAGAGTCGGATGTATTTCGGCCTACCACCTGGCGCTCGAGTAGTGGCCTTTTATGGACGCTTGCATGCCACGAAGGCTCTCGACATTCTTATTTCCTCATTTGCTGACGTTATAGAAGAGATCCCTGAGTCTCATCTGCTTTTGGCGGGGCCTGACGATGGTCATGAGCAAACATTGCGCAGCTTGGCGGGCTCCCTTCGAATTCAAAATTATGTCCATTTCCTCGGCTATGTGAACCCAGAAGAGCGCAAACGTGTTTTAGCAGCTACTGACCTATTTGCACTGGTTTCATACAGCGAGAACTTTGGCAATGCGGCAGTGGAGGCGATGATGGCGGGAGTGCCAGTTCTATTGTCCAACAACGTGGGCATCTATAGGGAAGTCGAAACCGATGGGGCTGGGCGAGCCGTGCCAGTGGACAATCGGGCTATAAGTCAGGCATTGATAGAGTTGCTGTCCAACCCTGCGCGGTTAGAAGCCATGGGACAGCGCGCTCGGCAATCAGCGCGTCAGCGCTATGGAATCGAGGCAATAGCGAGGAAAATGCTTGTAGCTTACGAGGATATTCTGATGAGAAGAAATAGCCCTGAGTGCTTATGGTCCTTACCTTAGCAATAGATTGCTCGATTTTTCAGAGGACGATACGTGCCTGCACAGGCCTTGTGGTTGTTATGAAATGTATAATCTTTAACGCTGATGATTTTGGCCGCTCTGAGCGAGAGAACTGGGCCATCGTCCAGACGATAGCCAATGGGCCAGTCCGCAGCACGACAGTAATGGCTAATATGCCATTTGCTTCGGCTATTAGAAGCACTAGTGCTCAATTCCCACTCCTCGGCGTGGGTGTTCACTTGAACTTGACGGAAGGGCGTCCCGTTCTTAGCCCGCATTTGATTCCTTCGTTGGTTGATCGTAACGGAGTTTTTTGGCGTAAGAGACAACTTTTAATGAGATGCTGCCTTGGCTCTATAAACAAATCAGAAGTGATTACGGAACTGCGTGCTCAGATCCTCAGGGTCATGGAATGGGTGGGTGAAATCACCCATGTGGACACTCATCAAGACATCCTGATATTCCCATGCGTTATGCCAGCAATCCTTGAGGTGCTGGATTCGCTAAAGATACAAAAAATTCGAACAGAGAATATATTCAGGATTCCAAGAAGCCTCGCAAAAGAGGTATATGGGAACACCCATGCAGCGATTATTTCAGATAGACTATTTCGGCCCTTATGGTCTGTTATTAAGAAATACCGTGGTAATAAGCTTCATAACTGCGGTTTGCATGGTACAAATTATATCTTGATGGGGGCACCAGGCTACGGAAACGCCCCAGTTATGTTGGACGTCATATTGCTTTGGTGGAAATACGTATTACCGCAACTGCCCGATGCAACTTTTGAAGTAGCTGTGCATCCAGGGCTTAGCCCTGCCGAAGTGGCGGTGCTGACCGATCCCCGAATGACGAGGCTATTAAAAATCTTTGGCGTCCGCGTTCTGAACTTTAGTGATGTCTGACGGGTTAAGCCGTTATGGTAACGGACCTTGTGATTATTGCCGAGATTGGGAAGTTAGCGTCAGAGTTGCTATAGCTTTCAAGATAAACATGCCAAATCAGGCGTTTTATTTACAAGGGGTGGCCTCAGATGAGTTCAAAGGAATTTGGCTTTGATTACGCTGGAGAGCGCCAGTACTACTGCAGGCCGGTCATCAATTTACGCGACTGGCAGTGGTTATCTCGGGATATGGTGTACTGGGTCCCCGGCTTTCCTGATGTATTCCACGACGAGTGCGTTTTGGATATTGGAGCTGGTGAATGCCTTGTTACGTTTGTCATTGCGGAGAGAGGCCGAGCCAGACTCTCTATAGCGCTAGAGCTAATTGAACATCGCTTATGGGCAGCCAGAAGCATTAGTCTGCCGGGACTTGCATTAGTTTGCGGGGATTGCCTTAATATGCCGTTTCCGAACAAATCCTTTGATATAGTTGTAGGCAATGGAGTTCTCCACCATCTTCCTCTGGCTCGTTCAGTTAAAGAGATTTCTCGCGTGTTGAAACCAGGAGGACGATACTTCGGTCGCGAGCCAAACTTCCGGAATCCTGTAGTCCGACGTAAGGTGCTGGGAGGACATCATTCACCAAACGAACATGCAATCTTACCAGCGGAAATTCAGTCCATTTTCAGAAGCGAGGGGTTTGAGATTCAAATAAAATACTTCTGGAGGAGAATTCCCTGGCTTCATAACCCCCGTTTATCAGTATCTATAGCAATAGATGCAAGACTAACGAGCTAACGATGGTGCCTGTAGCGGTTATCGTCATCGCTCAGAATGAGGAACTCAATATCGAGCACTGTCTCCGATCTGTGGTAGGCTGGGCAGAGCAGGTGTTTGTCGTGGATGGTTTCAGCACGGACCGAACACCCGAACTGGCTCGTGCCTGCGGTGCTGAGGTGGTCCAGCACAGTTTTGAAGGCTTTGCCAGCCAGCGCAACTGGGCATTGGATAACCTGCCAATGAAAACAGGATGGGTTTTCTTTCTTGATGCCGATGAGCAAGTAACAAATGAATTCAAGAAAGCACTGCAAGATATCTTGTCTAGCGTGCTAGATGAGGTTGCGGGGATATATGTTCATTTTGGCCTTTACTTCTTGAACCAGCGGTTAGCCCATGCCTACGAAGCCCCACCTGTGACGCGGATTGTGCGCCGGGGGCGGGCACGCTGGATAGGAGAAGGGGCAAGGGAATATTGTCTGGTCCAAGGACAGATAGTCACCATCAAAGAGCGTCTGATTCATTGGGATCGCAAGGGGCTTCAACACTGGATTGATAAGCAGAGTCGCTTCTACGCTACACGGGAAGCCAGCAGGATTCTGAATGGACAGCAGACACAGAGAATCCTAGGCGAGCAAGCAGTTCATATCGAGAGGCCTGTACGTACCTGGATACGCACCCATCTGTACGCACAGGTGCCTGGTTGGCTTCGCCCCTTTCTCCATTTCGCCTATCGTTACTTCCTCCGGGGAGGCTTTCTGGATGGCTATGCTGGCTTCGTCTACTGCTTTCTCCATGCCTTCTGGTTGCATCTCTTGATTGACGCAAAAGTCTATGAGGCGAGACAGAGCAAGGACACAGGCTGACGTTCCTGATAGCCCTCTCAAAGTCCGCTTGCGCGAAACTTCGCGCCGCATCCTTCGGCTCTTTGGAGGACACTCCAGCCGCGATGTGGAGTATGATTTTGCCTACCGCAACATCGTGGGAAAGCGGCTGCGCATCCTTGATATCGGCGGGTGTGATTCTTTGCTGCCTCTCACCTTTGCTAGAGAAGGCCACAGCGTAACCGTTTACGATTTCCGGCCCTACCCGGAGCGCCATCCCAATTTGACAGTCATTCAGGGAAACTTCCTTGAGAATCAACTACCTCCGTGCAGCTTCGACGCAATTATCATGGTCTCCACGATTGAACATATTGGCCTCGGAGGATACGGAGCACCGGAGAGGCCGGATGCAGATTTTGAGGTCATGCGGGAATTGCATCGGATTCTGGCAGATGGGGGAAGGGTAATCCTGACCTTCCCGTTTAACAAGAGAGAGAGTTATTCTCAGATTTGAGAGATGGTACACGGTAGAACGGTTGCAAAGGTTATTTGAAGGGTGGTTTATCCTGGATGTAGAGTTCTGGATTGCTGAGCGGAAACTTTTCGGAAGATGGGTCAAGTGGAGACCGGCAACTATGGAGGAGGCAGCCCACGCCTATGAAACTCTTGGCGTTCAGGGCGTGGCTTGTTTTGTGCTCTCTAATCGTCCTCTGGACTGGTGGTAGCGATGAAGCAAGTCTGGCAGCGTTATAGAGATGGCAATATGAAACTAACAGAGGTTCCCACGCCACGATCTCAGAGGGGCTGCGTCCTTGTCCACACTATGGCTTCTCTCGTTAGCGTGGGCACTGAGAAGTACATGCTGGAATTGGCCAAGAAGTCCTTGATAGGCAAGGCGTTGGCCCGGCCGGACCTGGTGCGCCAGGTCATTGCCAAGGCCCAGGCCGAGGGCATTCTGGAAGCCTGGCGCCAGGCTATGGGAAGGCTGGATACACCGGTTCCGCTGGGCTACTCATCGGCCGGGGTGGTGATAGATGTGGGGCCGGGTGTCCAGGGCTTCGCTGTCGGGGACCGGGTGGCTTGCGCCGGCAGCGGCTATGCAGGCCATGCGGAGGTAGTGTCCCTCCCTGTAAACCTCTGCGTGAAGATTCCCGAAGGTGTGGATTTTGAGTCGGCTGCCTTCGTAGCGCTGGGCGGCATCGCGCTGGAGGCCGTCCGCATGGCCAAAGTCTCCCTGGGCGAAACCGTCGTCGTCATCGGCCTGGGGCTTCTGGGCCAGATTGCCGTGGAACTCCTCAACGCGTCCGGCTGCTACGTTATCGGCATGGACATCAGCCCGCAAAAGGCCGAGATGGCTCTCCAACACGGTGCCGAAGCCGTCGCCACGGATTATACCACCCTATCCGCAATATGCCGTCAGCGGACAGGGAATCAGGGCGCCGACGCGGTCATCATCCTGGCCGCCACCCCCAGCAACGAACCCCTGGAGCAGGCTGCCGAACTCTGCCGCGAGCGGGGGCGTATCGTGGCCGCCGGGCTGGTAGGGCTGGAGGTCCCCCGCAAGCCCTTCTACAATAAGGAACTGGAACTCGTCGTCTCCCGCGCCTGGGGGCCGGGCCTCTACGACCCTCACTATACGGAAAAGGGCCTGGACTACCCCCTCCCCTATGCCCGCTGGACGGCCAAACGCAACATGGAGGAGTTTCTGGCTCAACTGGCCAAGGGCACCGTCCGCGTGGACCACCTCATCACCCATTGCTTCCCCATTGACCGCGCCCTGGAAGCTTATGAATTTATTCTGGAAAATAAAGAGCCATATATCGGGGTTCTTCTGACTTATCCAGGCGAACCATCGCTTTCCCATCGAGTTGAGATTTCTCCTAAGCCTGAATCGCGAAAGGCCGCGCCTACCTCTTCCTTATCTTCTACAAATAACGAGATAAGTATTGGCCTTATAGGAGCTGGTCAATTTGCCTTAGGGACACTGCTTCCAGCTATGAAAAAAATTAAGGGCTTGCGGATGCGCGGTGTGGCCACATCAACTGGGCTGAAGGCTCGCTATATTGCTGATAAGTTCGGCTTCGAATACTGCACTACTGATTATCGTGAGATATTAAATGATAATGAAATCTCTCTTGTCTTCATCCTTACGCGCCACAATTCTCATGCTCACCTCACAGCAGAAGCCCTGATGGCAGGCAAGCACGTTTTCGTAGAGAAACCTCTGGCTCTCAACATAGAACAGCTTAAAGAGGTTATAAGGGCTTACAAGGAGCAAGAAGAACGAACAAAAGAAATAGCAAATAAAAGGATGCCGATAATAATGGTAGGTTTTAATCGTCGATTTTCTCCTTTTACTCAATGGCTCAAAGAACGCTTTGTTAATGTATCAGAGCCACTTGCTGTTCATTGCACAATTAATGCTGGATTTATATCACCAGACCACTGGGTTCATGACCCTGAGCAGGGGGGTGGGCGAATCATTGGTGAAATATGCCACTTTGTAGATTTAATCCAGTATTTGACAGGCTCGTTACCTGAACGAGTTTATGCTGAATCTTTAGAGTCTCAAGGCTATAAGCCAAGCGATAATGTGGCAATCACGCTGAAAATGGCTAATGGGGCTATCGGTTCGATAACTTATTTATCGGGAGGGGATAAACGTCATCCAAGAGAGAGGGTCGAAGTTTTCGGCGGTGGCGCTGTTGGTATTATTGACAATTTTAAAGTTGCAACATTTACTCGTGGAGGCAGAAGAAATCAAAAACGAAACTGGCTCGGCGTAGACAGGGGCCATCGTGGCGAGGTAGAAGCACTGGTTTCAGCCATTCGAAATGATGGGTCTTTGCCCGTTGAATTCGAAGAATATATTTATACTAGCCTAACAACTTTCTGTATTGAGGAGTCGTTACGTACTGGCTTACCTATAGTCATTGACCTCAGTCTGATTTCTGCTGACCAAGCAAAGAAATAATAAAAGATTATTGCACGTGAAAATCCTGATCATTACAAATTACTTTCCTCCTGAAATAGGAGGAGCCGCGCACCTTTATTATGAACTCGCAGAGAGTCTTGTAAAGCGAGGCCATTGGGTAACGGTAGTAACAGGTTTTCCGCGATATAATATTAAGGTTCAGCCAGAAATATACCGAGGCAAGCGTTTAATGAAGGAAGAAATGAATGGTATACAAGTACTCCGAATCTGGATGCCTAAAGTCCCCAGGACCAATCTTTTTCTGAGAGGGCTTGAACATTTCCTTGTTCCAGCCGCCCTGCTTTTCGCCGCAGTTTCCATCAGCAGGCATGATGTCGCAATAGTATACTCTCCGCCGCTCCCTTTAGGATTGGCAGCTTATATTGTAAGCCGTGTCCGGAAGATACCCTTCATAGTTAATATTCAAGATCTTTTTCCTAGAGAAGCTGTCATGCTCGGTTTGTTGAAAAATAAGTTTCTTATTCGCCTATTTGAAATAATCGAACGATTTATTTATCATAAGGCTGACTTTATTACAGTCCACTCGCCTGGCAACCGCAAGCACGTATTATCTCATGGTGGGCATCCAGGTCGGGTCAAAGTGGTACACAATTGGGTAGATTTGGAACGGATTCGTCCTTTACCACGAGAAAATCTTTTCCGCAAGGAATATGGGTTAAACAGCCGCTTTGTGGTATCTTATGCTGGCACCATGGGATGGTGTCAAGACATGTTGATCATTGTTGAAGCTGCAAATTATCTGCGGAATTATCGTGATATTATCTTCGTTATGGTAGGCGATGGACCTGAAAAAGCAAAAACTGAAGAATATGCACATAAGCTTGGACTGGCAAATATATTATTTCTTCCAGTGCAGCCATGGACTAAATATCCAGAGGTATTGGCTGCTTCAGATCTAAGCATGATAAATTTAAATAAAAATTTGATAACTCCCGTGGTTCCTTCAAAGCTCCTAAACATCATGGCCTCCGGCCGCCCAGTAGTAGCGAGTCTTCCACTTAATGGGGATGCACCTCAGATTATTGCTGACGCAGGATGCGGCCTATGTGTGGAAGCAGGTGACGCAAAGGGTTTAGCTCATGCTATCCTTAAGCTTTATCAAAATCCTGAAGAAGCTTTAGAAATGGGAAGAAGAGGCCGGCTTTACGCTGAAAAACATTTTTCGCGAGAACCGTGCGTGACCATGTACGAAGCAATATTCCGTCAAGCTTGCGCCAGATGGGGAATAATATGCTGAATGCTTTGACGGTTGATGTAGAAGAATATTTCCATGTTCATGCTTTCGAAAAAGTTATCCGCCGCGAAAACTGGGAAAAATATGAAAGTCGCGTCGAAGCTAATACATTAAAAATAATAAATATTTTGGAAAAAACGGGAAAGCGTGCTACTTTTTTTATCCTGGGTTGGGTAGCCGAGCGTCATCCAGGCTTAGTGAGACGGATCCGAGACGAGGGCCACGAGATTGCTACTCATGGATATGGTCACTGGTTAGTTTATGAGTTGACACCAGAACAATTCCGCCACGATTTGTTACGCTCATTGGACATAATACAAAACATTATTGGAGAAAAGGTGTTGGGCTTCAGAGCACCATCATTCTCAATTACAAAACAATCCCTATGGGCTTTAGACATTCTACAGGATTGTGGCCTGAAGTATGATTCAAGCATTTATCCTGCCCGGCCCTTGATTCATAACCGATACGGATTTCCAGGCGCGCCTGTTGCGCCTCATTTAATTAGACCAGGTCTCTGGGAATTCCCTATGACTATTGTGCATTGGCTGGGTATGAATCTACCCATAGGCGGAGGCGGCTGGTTTAGACATTATCCATATTTAATTACTCGCTGGGGCTTATCCAAGGCAAACGCCGAGGCCAGGCCATCTATTGTTTATTTACACCCGTGGGAGTTAGACCCCGAACAGCCTCGCATAAAATGCAGCCTTTGGCGGCAATTTCTTCATTATCGTAATCTCGATGAAACTGAAAGAAGACTTAAAAAATTATATCAAGAGTTTAGTTTTGCTCCAGTACGAGAAGTCCTAGGGCTGTAACATAATTCTCAATATGCGCATTGCCATAGTTACTCAAAACGAGCCGTTTTATCTGCCTACTTTCTTAGCGCAAATAGCCCGGGCAAGAAGCAAAGATATTGTGGCTATGATAATTCTAAAGCCGTTTAATGAGAGTCTTTTGGATACAGCGAGACGAGTATATAATTTATATGGTCCGACGGAATTTCTCTTTACTGGTTTACATTTCGTCTTTACCAAATTAATGAATTTTATCAGCTCATTTCGGCCTCTTGGTGGCCCCTGGTCAGTTACGGACGTAGCCAGGCGATATAAAATCCCTATCTATTCACCAAAAAACATAAATGATTCTTCATTTCTTTTCATTCTTTCTAATCTAATTAAGCCCGATGTTATTGTTTCAGTAGCTGCAAGTCAAATCTTTAAAAAAGCTATTCTTAATATTCCTCGTTATGGTTGTATTAATGTACATACTGCTCCTCTACCAAGGTACCGTGGAATGCTTCCGACCTTTTGGGTTCTCCTTAATAGGGAGAAAGAAACTGCCGTCACCGTTCATTACATGACAGAAAAACTCGACGATGGTGACATAATTAGGCAAGAGCCAGTTGCCATCCTTCCCAATGACACTCTCGATAGCTTAATTCGTAGGACTAAAGCTATTGGAGTCAAAGTTTTGCTTAAAGCTTTGGAGGATATCGAACAAGGAAAAATTGATCGAAAGCCTAACGATGCGTCCAAAGCTACATACTTTAGCTTCCCTACCAGAGAAGATGCTAAGCGCTTCAGGGCACAAGGGCTTCGGTTTCGATAAAAGTTTCTCATGGATGCGTATCTTCGCAAGATGCAGCATATAATATAGAGGCATAGTTTAGTTTTCATGGATCGGTTTCAATTATATTGCGGGTTCTTTTATCGAGTTAGAATGATGTGTCGAAAAAAGATATTTTGAGGGTATGGACCTATTTAAAATTTTTAGTCAATTAATTTTGAGCCTGACGCGTCTGAAAGATTCTATTAACTTTCTATTCTTTCTTTGGTATTAGCAGCAAATTATTTCGGGAGGGAAATATGGAATATATGAATATATACAATAGCAAAACCGTCCTGGTCACAGGGGGCGCAGGAGCTATTGGTTCTAATTTGTGCCGACGGTTAGCGGAACTCGGTGCTAAAGTCATCATTCTTGATGACCTTTCTTCCGGAGTCAGCTGGAATGTTCCTTCCTTACCTGGAGTACTTTTCGTGGAAGGAGACATTCTGGATGAAATTAAACTTAAGCGGGTCTTTTTCGAGCGGCCTCAGATTGTTTTTCACCTTGCTGCTTTTTTTGCCAATCAGAACTCGGTTGACCATCCTGAGCGCGACCTTATGGTAAACGGCATGGGAACCTTGCGATTGCTTGAATATTCAGTCCTGACGGGAGTAGACCGCTTTATTTATGCCTCCTCTGGATGCTCAATTTATGGCAGCGAATCGCCTCTACCTTTGAGAGAAGAATTTATGTCCATGCACCTTTCTACGCCTTACCAGATTACAAAAATGCTTGGCGAGCTTTACTGCAATTTCTTTTATCATCACTACGGCCTTAAAGTAGTCAAGCCTCGTTTCTTCAATTCTTATGGTCCGGGCGAAGTCCCGGGCCAGTATCGTAATGTTATTCCTAATTTTATTTACTGGGCCATGAAAGGTTTGCCTCTCCCTATTACGGGAACAGGGGAAGAGACAAGAGATTTCACTTATGTTGGCGATATTGTGGATGGCTTGCTACGCGCTGGCGCCATGGAAAGCGCCGTAGGGCAGGAATTTAATCTGGCTTCAGGTAAGGAGACGCGAATTATTGACCTGGCTCATATGATAAACGAAGCTACCGGAAATAAAGCAGGCATTCGTTTTGTCCAGAGACGCAAATGGGATACAAAGAACCGGTTGCTTGCTTCCATTGATAGAGCCCGCGTGCTAATTGGTTATAATTCGGGCACAACTTTTGAGAAAGGACTGAAACACACGATTGACTGGTTTAAAGAAAATTGGGATAAAATTGAAGAAGCAGCGAAGTTCGGACCTGGCGTTTCTTCCGCTGTAAGGGAAATGGTTGATAGGGCAAAATAAAAATATATTCTAAATATTAGCCCTTTATGAAGCCTTCTCTTCGCTTTCCCGTCGTTTTTTCAGAAAGAAGAATCTTGCTTATTCTTTTAGATTTAGTTGCTATCAATGGGGCGCTATTGTTGTTTCTTTTCCCGCCCGAATTTTTAGGGATAAAACAATTTATGCGTTCTCAATATATTCTAAGCTGGGAAACAATCTATAGTCATTTGTATTGGTTTTTATTGCTCAGTACCCTTTGGCTTATTTTTGCCTATGCTTTGAATGCCTATGACCAGGGTGTTATCAGCCGCCTGAGTCGCTCTCTTCTGGCTTCGATTAAGGCTGGGGCTGTAAGTATCGCGATTTATATCCTGATTCCGTTTATTTCGCCATCATTACCGTCGTCTCGGCTTTCATTATTTTCATTTCTTATTTCTGCTCTTATCTTTCTTACGGCTGGGCGATGGCTTTATGCTATTTCCTTAGGCCAAAAAATCTTCGGCCGCAGGGCTTTGATTGTGGGCGTTGGCTGGGCGGCAAAGGCTATATATGAGGCGATTAATCAAGAAGGCGCTGGGTCATATGAAGTGGCTGGTTTTGTTGTTAAGAATCCGCTTGATAAAGCTGATGAGGCATTTGTAAAGACGGCTTCTGAATCTAAGGGAAAGGAGATATTTCTTATAAAGGATTTGAGCCAGCTACCCGCTTTTATTCAAGAGAACAGGATTGATACTATAATTCTTGCTTCTTCGGAAGAAGTTAACGGCGAAACCCTGCAGACGATGGTCGATTGCCTTGAGCTGGGGGTTGAGGTCATTCCCATGCCTGTCCTTTATGAGCATTTAACAGGCCGGGTTCCAGTTGAATATATTGGCAATAGCTGGTATGTGGCTTTACCCATTAATCATCCTGGGACGAAATATTCATGGAATTTGGCTAAAAGGTTAGTGGATGTTTGTTTGTCGTTTGCTGGCCTTATTTTCCTTGCCCTGGCTATTCCATTTATTGCCGCGGCGATATATATAGATTCTCCTGGGCCGATATTATATCGACAGGCGAGGGTAGGGAAGGGTGGCCGGATTTTTTATGTTTATAAGTTTCGGTCAATGGTCCCGGATGCGGAGAAAGGACAGGCCGTTTGGGCAAAGAAAAACGATGAGAGAGTGACGAGGGTAGGCAAGATTTTAAGAAAAACTCATATCGATGAATTTCCTCAATTAATTAATATTTTAAAGGGGGAGATGAGTGCTGTGGGGCCAAGGCCAGAAAGGCCTGAGTTCGTTGAAAAGTTAGCCAAGGAAATCCCTTTTTATCGAGTGCGCCATGCCGTTAAACCGGGCATGGCTGGCTGGGGTTTGGTCAGGCAGGGCTACGGAGCTTCGAAAGAGGATGCCTTAGTTAAACTTCAATATGACCTTTATTATATAAAGCATCAATCTGCCTGGCTGGATACTATTATCTTGGTTAAAACGATTTTTGACACCCTGACTTTTCGCGGCCGCGCTTAAAAATCAGGAAAAAAAGGGGAAGCATAAAAATCTCTTTGAATTTATAAGAAGAATAGAGAGTGCCAGTAGGTTTTCTCAAGAAGAAGGTTGATTAGTTGAAAAGGCGGCTTAGGGGGTAAAGTTTTAAGGCAGGTTTAGCATTGGGCCATAAAATGTTGGGCTATAAGATGAAGATTGCGGTGATTGGGGAATCAACGGCGGGCTTGCTGGCAGCTTACGAGTTAGCAAGGCAAGGGGCTGAGGTAGAAATCTTTGGAGCTCAAAACGGGGTTGCGCCGGTGAGCCGAACTTTGATTGTTACTGATAAAGTGAGGAGGCTTTTAGGCCATGAAGATGGGCTGGAATTGGATGGTTTAATCTTAAATCAAATCAGGCGGTTTGAGCTTTTCGCTGATGGAAGGGTGGGGGAGATTTGGCTCAAGAGGCCCGATTATGTAATTGACCGCGCCAGGGTATTAGCTGAGTTGAGAGGTAGGGTAAAGAAGGCAGGCGTCGGGGTCCGAGAAGGGTTAAGGTTTAAAAATTTTTTGCAGGGTAATAATTATGGCCTGGTCGAAACCGAAGATGTGGATTATGGGCGGGAATTAAATTCTAAGGTACGTCTTGGCGAAAGAGAAATACTTAAGGCAAACGAGAGAAATGCAGGGGGAAGGAACAAAGGAGAGAAAAGCGAGGCAGGAAAGATTGGGAGGCAAGTCGGGCAAACTAAATCTGAAAACAAGTTAAGTTTTGTCCTCGAAGATGTCGGCAATAAGCAGGAAATTGTCGGGAGCGCTGATATTGTCGTTGGCGCTGATGGCGCCAGAAGTCAGGTCGCCAGGGCGGCTGGCTGGCCAGAGCTAAAGCTCCTTTATTTGATTCAGGCTGTCTGCCCCTTACCTGAAGATTGCGGCCCTGAGACCACCAGGATCTGGTTCATCCCTAAGCTTACGCCTTATTTCTTCTGGCTTATTCCCGAGTCAGCGGAGCGGGGCGTGGTGGGCCTGATTGGCGAGGATAAGGAGGAAGCGGAGCGAGCCTTGCTTCTTTTTCTGGAGAAGAAAAAGCTCCTTCCCTTAGATTTTCAGGCTGGGTGGGTTCCTTACTCCCGGTGCTGGCTGCCAGTAAGAAAAAAGCTCCGAGGAGGCGATGTTTACCTAGTGGGCGATGCCGCCGGCCATGTAAAGTTAACGACTGTTGGCGGGTTTGTCACCGGAGCTGAGGGCGCTCTGGGAGTGGTGGAAGCGATTCTTAATGGGGGTAGCAGCAAGCGCCTGGCTCGATTGCGACTTGAGCTGGCTGCTCATCAGCTTGTTCGCTCTGTCGTCCATCGCTTCGGTGAAAAAGATTATTCCCGGCTTATTTCTTTCCTTAATGGACCAGCCAAAGAGGTGCTTTCGCGCATTTCCCGCGATGAGCTTCTGGCTCTTCTGTGGCATTTGGCGTGGCGAGCACCCCGGGTGGCGCTCTTCAGCGCGCTTACTTTTCTTCGCCGCCGCCTCCTCGGCAGCCCCTCATGACTCCACCTAAGCTGAGGATTCTAATTGCCGCTTAAAATTCCGATAAAAGAATTTTACTAATGTCGGGCCGGCAAGACCTTCTATTTTTATCAATTAATCAATGAAATAAAGCAAGGGATTCCCTTATGGAAATGGCTAATCGCAGGCTGATTAGGGGGCAGGGATTAAGGGTTAGAGGCGGGGAGGATAGAATTTTGATATCATTTCTGATAATATATAATAGTCGTATATTATGAGAAACAAAGGAAATTCTTTAACCAGAAAGATTCTGTTGTTAGTCCAGGGTCTTCCTTATTTTACCATCGAAAACCTGCAGATTATTGATGTCCCTCCTTATCAGCTCAGGATTGCCCTTTCTCGTCTGGAAGAGAGAGGCGAAATTGTCCGTCTTAAGAAAGGGATTTATACATCAGCAAAATATGTTGAACACATCAGGGCGCGGGGAACGGATGCCACCTTTCTTGAGTTTATTGCTACCAAGATTTACCCCCCTTCTTATTTAAGCCTGGATTACGTCCTTTATGAAAACAATATCCTGAGCGAAGTTCCCTTCGGGCTCACCTTGGTAACGAGAAACAAGACGTATACAGTTCATAACCAGCTGAGCCGGTTTATTTATCACCGGATAAAAGATGAATTGTTTTCTGACTATCAGGCGGTGCGAAAAAATGGTTATGTTTATTACAAAGCCGATAAAGTGAAGGCTCTTTTTGATTTTTTATATTTAAGGAAAAATAGAATATTTTCCCGCGGCCTAGCCGAAGAGCTCAGGTTAAATTTAGAGGTTTTGAGCCAGGCCGAGATAAGCAGATTAAAGGAGTACATCGAAAGGGAAGGCTCAAAGAAGATGAAAGAAATTTTCCGGTTTCTTTTTTAAGATGCTTGATTATATTCAGGGCTTATTAGAGGAGAGAAGTTCGGCCTCAATTGTTTTTAAGAGAAATCTGGTCAAAGAATATCTTCAGGTGCTGATTTTATCTTTTTTATATACTCATAGAGAATATCGGAATCTGGTTTTTTATGGCGGTTCATCTTTGCGCCATTGCTATAATCTGCCCAGATTATCCGAGGACCTTGATTTCGTTGACATTAAGAAAAAAATTGACCTGCATGGATTAGCCGAGGATTTGGCCAATTTCTTTAAAAAGAAATATGGTCTTATGGAAAAAGGATAACGATTTTGTGCAATATAGTGCATAAAATTGCATTTTTTTGTGCAGTACGATAAAATAATTGCATGAAAGAGATAATTCTTTCCCATAAATTTGAGCGGGACTCGTTTCTTAAGGAGAATTATGTTCTCCGAGAAGGTATTGAAAAGGCCAGAGAGAATATTTCTAATAAGCTCGTTAAGGTAGTGGTAGGCCCAAGGAGAGCCGGAAAATCGGTATTTTCTATTCAGATTCTGAAAGGATTGGATTTCGCTTACCTTAATCTGGATGATGAGAGAATTCTTTCCATAAAGAATTATGACGAAATCATAAAAGGTTTAACCGAAGTATATGGCGAAACAAAATGCTTCCTTTTTGATGAAATTCAGAACCTGGAGGCCTGGGAGCTCTTCGTTAATAGACTTCAGCGTAAGGGATACAATTTAATTATTACCGGGTCTAACTCAAGACTTCTCAGTAAGGAATTAGCCACTCATCACAGTGAAGGAGAGAGAATGTAAGTCTCTTCAAAAAGTAGCCTCAGAACTGGGCTGTCAAAACCTTTTTGTTATTACCTGGGAATATGAAGGAAGCGAAAAATATGGCGAATATTTAATTGAATTTATTCCCCTATGGAAGTGGTTAATCTATAAATGAGAAAAATCGTGACAAAAATGAGAATAAACATATTCTTTGGCCCGCTAAGATGATAAAAATATGTTATAATTAAAGCAATTGATTCACTCCATGGGGATTAAAATGAAAGAAATAATCTTTGTGGTTGAAAAAGATATAGAGGGCGGATTCACGGCCAGAGCCCTTGGATATTCTATTTTTACCCAAGCCGATGATATAGAGGCATTGAAAAAAAACATCAAGGACGCTTTGAAATGCCATTTTAATCAGGAAGAGGATATTCCCAAGATTATCAGGCTCCACCTGGTTAGTGAAGAAGTTTTCAGTAATGCCTAAGTTTCCTCGCGACCTTTCAGGACGGGATTTGGCTCGATTTCTCAAAAATATGGTTATGAGATAAAAAGGGTGGTCCGATGCGGCGCTTAGAAAATCTTGTTTGTCCCAAGTGTGGTAACCGGCTCCAGCGCATTCATCGGTTGCTTCATCAAAAGATCATCTCGGCCATTATTCCCTTGGCGCGCTATCGCTGCCCCAGCTGTTACTATACGATTCTGGCGCTTTCTTCCCATCCGCGTCGTGACAATCCGTTACTTTCTCATCCCACCAACACCCTTTTTTATCTTTTAATTATTCTTGTTTTGATCGCCCTATTTATAATGGTTTGCTGAAAAGAGTTTTACTAATCGGCAGTGGTGTGATGTTTTATCAAAACTCGCATTTTAAGGTTGCTGCTTAGTTACATGTAGGAATAAAGGGTCAAAAAATGGGGACATAAAAAATTTTATGAGGAGGGAAGCGTGAGTCAATTTGGTCGGGCTATGGGGTGGCTGCCGGATTATCCTGATTTCCGGGATTATACGGAGGGAACGCCGCGCATCCATGAAATCATGCGGCCGAGGCGGCTGCGGCGGCGGCCAAAGGGAGAGACCTTGGCTGCGGTGAAGGCCGAGGCTCTGCCGCCGAGTGTCGACCTCAGGGAATGGTGCTCGCCTGTCGAGGACCAACGCAATTTGGGTTCCTGCACCGCTCATGCCGGGGTGGGGGTGATTGAGTATTACGAGCGCAAATGCTTTGGCCGCCATATTGATGCTTCCAGGCTATTTCTTTATAAGGTGACCCGCAATTTGATGAAAGCTAAGGGCGATACAGGGGCTTATCTTCGGACGACTATGGGTGCCATGGTTTTATTTGGCGTGCCCCCGGAAAGCTACTGGCCTTATAGCGATGACCCTAATAAGTTTGACGTTGAGCCACCGGCTTTTTGCTATGCCTTTGCCCAGAATTTCCAGGCGCTTCTCTATTTCCGGCATGACCCACCTGGCGCCAGGAACGAAGAGGTGCTGGCCCGAGTGAAGGAGTATTTGGCGGCGGGGCATCCGGCGATGTTTGGGTTTACGGTGTATAACTCGATTGAGCAGGCGGAGAGAGATGGCCGGATTCCCTTTCCCAGCCTCAGGGAAAGGATTGAGGGAGGCCATGCGGTGGTGGCCGTGGGCTATGATGACGGCATGAAAATAAAGAACCGCTATGATGGCCGGGAGACAACCGGCGCGCTTCTCATCCGCAATTCCTGGGGGAAGGGATGGGGCGAGGGAGGCTATGGCTGGCTTCCCTATGAATACGTGCTGGCTGGCCTGGCCGAGGATTTCTGGTCAGTGCTGAAGAAGGAGTGGGTCGATACCGGCGCCTTTGGCGAATGATTCTACCTTTTGCCTATCTGTATCAAGCCGAAAAATGTATTAAGCAAAAAAGCGAAAATTATCATCTAAATTGTTGGCGGAGTGGTGGCGCGTTTTGGTCAAAATAGATTTAATGGCGGGCAAAGTGGGCGAAGATAAAAATGGGCAAATGAGGTAAAGTGTTGCCTGAAATGGCGTTTATTTACGCCGCACGATTTTCTGACCGAAGGAAGAATTGAGACGAAAATTCTACCAAGAATACAGTCTGAGTCTGGCCAGTGGTGCCTTTATTCTGATTCTTTTCACTCTGCCGGGGTCGTTTGCTGAGGTGCTCCGGCCTAAGGCACGGTGGCTTAAGTTTATCACCTCAGACCCGGTGGTTCATGCTGGCGCCATGGCTCTTTTCGCCCTGGCTTTGAGCGTGGATAATCGGCGGGTAAAGAAAATTGTTCCCTGGGTCAAGGTGGTGCTTATTTCCTTAGGATACGGCTTGGCCCTGGAGATAATTCAAAACTTTATCCCCGGTCGCGCCTTTGAACTTCGCGACCTTCTTTTTGACGGCGTTGGGATTTTGGTTATGCTTGGGGCTTTGGTCCTTTTATTCAGCTGGCAAAAATTCGCCTTAAGAGCGGCGGGTACCAACCCCCCGAGCAGCAAGTAATCAAGCAATAAAACGGTGCCCTAAAATGCTGCCAAATGGAAAGTAGGTGAATGGGTGAGGGGGCACCAATTTCGGGGCAGAATGGAAAATAGATGAATGGGTGAGTCGGCACCAATTAGAAATAGATGAAATAGGTAAGGTGGTACTCATTTTGGATAAAAGATTCTTTGCTCTAATAACTGTAATTTGGTTAACAACCGCCCTTGTTCCGGCGAGCTCCCTCGGCTCCACGTGGAAGGGGGAGGAGCTGCTGCGGCAATGGCGGGAAGCAGCCTGGCGCCTTGGGCCATTCAAGCTGCAGCCTATGCTCCTCTTAACCAACGCTGGCTATGATGACAACGTCTATTATTATTCGCGGGGAAATCCGGTTAAGGATTATACCCTGACGGCCGGGCCAGCCGCTGAGATCTATCTCGGGATAAAAAAGAAGATTCTTCTGAGTTTCTATGGCTCGCCGCAATATGTTTATTTTTATGAGACAAAGCGGGAAAGAACCTGGAATTATTACGGTCGGGCTGAGATGAATTTTATTTTTAACCGCTTCTTGCTTACCGCGGGTGCCAGCTATTCTGACGCTCGGCAGCGCTGGAACACAGAGATAGATATAAGGCCGAGGCAACGGGAGCGGAGCCTGCGGGCTGAACTCCTCTGGCAGATGAGGCGCAAGCTGAGCCTTTCCTTAAGCGCTAAACAATCTCGCTATGAGTATGAAAACCTGGAATATGAGTTATTCCGGATTGCCGAAGCCCTTAACCGCACGGAAAATTATGCTAACGCCACCGTTTATTTACAAGTTACAGGGAGGGCACGCTTTTTCGCTGACTTAGAATATGGGCTTTTTGAATTTGCCAACCCTGCGAGTCGGCGGGACTCGGAAAGCCAGGCTTTATACGGCGGGTTTGAATTCAGCCCGACAGGCAGGATAAGGGGTAGAATTCATGTTGGGTATAAATATTTTAATTCTAAAGCCGCCGAGAGACAGGATTATGAGGGCTGGGTAGGCGATACCAATTTGCAGCTGAGGTTGCTGCGGCGGCTCTGGGTGCGGGCGACGCTGCGGCGAGACGTCCGGTTCAGCCTCTGGTATGACAACACTTTTTATCTTGAGAATATTTGGAGCGGGGGAGCGTCTTTTTATTTACACCGCAAAATCAGGCTGGATTACGATTATTCCGACGGCCGCAACCGCTACCCCTCGCAATCGGTGCCACCTGACCTATTTACCCAATTTCCCGTCAAGCGGCTCGACCATTATATAATCCATTCCGTGGCGATTTATTATCGCTTGGGGAAAGATATCGGGTTGGGCCTGATTTTTTCGCGCTGGGAGCGCGACTCCAACCTGGACTGGGAAGACGACCGCCGCAACTTCGTCGGCCTCAACCTCACCTATTCCTTCTAAATGGGACGCATGCTGATTTTTGTATTTCTCTCTTTATGAATTTTAAACATGGCGCCACCTCACCTATTTACTTTATTTTTTGAGTTGGGGCCAACTTACCTATTCACCTTATTTCCCGGCAAGGGGCTGATAATCGATGACACCTCACCCATTCAGCTTGTTTCCTGTCAAGCGGCTGATAATCGATGGCACCTTACCCATTCACCTTATTTCCCGTCAAGCGGCTCGACCATTATATAATCCATTCTATGGCGATTTATTATCGCTTAGGGAAAGATGTTGGGTTGGGCTTGGTTTTGTCGCGCTGGGAGCGAGACTCCGAGATTAACTTGATAATCGGTACCACGTCACATATTTACCTAAATCCCCGGCAAGGGATTAGGCCTTTATATAATCGACGCGGTGGGATTCATTATGTCATTAAAAAAGCGACGTTTCATGCATCTCCCGATTTTTTTAAAATAATGACATGCATATGTTTGGCTGGCGCCAAAAACAGATACAAAAAATAGGTGAAATAAGTGAGACGGCACCGATTTGAGACGAGCTCATTTTCTCCACCCGACTCTCTTTCAACCTGAGTAATAGAAAAATGGGTAGATAAATAATCCGAATGAGTAAAGTGGCAGCAATTAAAAATAGGTGAATGGATGGGGTGGCACCAATTTCGGGGCAAAATAGAAAATAGGTGAATGGGTGAGGGGGCACCAATTAAAAAGGTGAAATAGGTAAGGTAGTGCTAAATTTGGAAAAATGAAAGGAAGGCGAAAGGTGAGAAATATTCAATGGTTTCGTGGAGGTTCTATCTTGAAAGGGGTAGCTATAGCCTTTTTCTTAATCTGTTTCCTGATTTTTGTTTCGCCGCACCTGTTGCCCGCCGAAAGCGATGCGGCGGATGAAATTCTGGGAAATTGCTTAACTCAAGAGAAGCCGACAGTTCGGCCCGCAGAGCAGCCAGCAGGTCAGTCAGCTGAGAGGCAAGCGAAGAAGAAAGCAGATAAGTTAGGGGAGAAGCAAGAGAATCAAGCTGAAAATCCAGCACACAAGCCCGCAGAGCAGTCAGCGGAGAAGCAAGCCGAGAAGCCACCAGAAAAGTCGGTAGAGAATAAAGCGGAGAAGCAAGCAGATAAGCCAGCAGATAAGCTAACGGAGAGGCAGGCAGAAAAGCCAGGGGAAAAGCAGGAGAATCA
>Ga0078972_1003364_pt1 | contig 48260 bp, 46 predicted proteins | sample YelNatPaOPGAMG01_FD_67568 | JGI IMG/M metagenome (GOLD analysis project Ga0078972, IMG submission 67568) | Hot spring thermophilic microbial communities from Obsidian Pool, Yellowstone National Park, USA - OP-RAMG-01 (SPADES assembly) (version 2) | ecosystem: Environmental > Aquatic > Thermal... | reverse complement strand
ATACTCGCGGTTGTTCACGTCTGGGCGAACCTTGATACAACACCAGAATACTTTCGTGGCGTGAGAAGTCAACTACATTTCTGCAGGTTGCGTTTTGGGGGAGAGACTGGTAGTCTGCGGGCCGGTTCACCATGTTGGATTCCGAACGACGCGAACACCAGTTTGATAGCATTGAGACCTGTCTGGAGGAACTCCGGCAGGGGCGGATGATTATCGTCACCGACGACGCCGACCGGGAAAATGAGGGCGATTTGGTCATGGCCGCCGAGAAGGTCACCCCGGCCGCCGTCAACTTTATGACCAAATATGGGCGCGGCTTGATTTGCGTTCCGACAACCGCCACCCGTCTCAAAGCGCTGGGGATCGAACGGATGATCGCCGAGAACCGGGACAGTTTTGGCACCGATTTCATGGTCAGCGTGGACGCCCGGTCGGGCATCACCACCGGCATCAGCGCCCACGACCGGGCGCGGACCATCCGGATTCTCGCCGACCCGCACGCCAGTCCCCGGGAACTGGTGTCGCCCGGCCACATGTTTCCGTTGCAGGCCAAAGAAGGCGGTGTGTTGCGGCGGGCCGGTCATACCGAGGCGGCAGTGGACTTGATGAAATTGGCCGGGTTGTATCCGGTCGGGGTGATTTGCGAAATCCTGCACGAGGACGGCTCGATGGCGCGGTTGCCGGAGTTGCTCAAGTTCAAAGAGGAACACGGCCTGAAGCTGTGCACGATCCGGGACCTCATCGAATACCGGCGGCGCAGCGAGAAGTTGGTGCTCAAGGAACAAGAGGTCGCGTTGCCCACGCCGTTCGGCGATTTTCAACTCCATCTGTACCGGTCGGTTGTGGACAATCAGCATCACCTGGCGTTGACGTGCGGGGATGTTCGTGGCCGGGAAAACGTGCTGGTCCGCGTCCACAGCGAATGCCTGACCGGCGACATTTTTCATTCCCTGCGCTGCGATTGCGGCACCCAACTGGAAAACGCCATGAAAGCCATCGCCCAGGCGGGGTGCGGCGTGATTGTTTATTTGCGCGGTCAAGAAGGCCGCGGCATCGGGTTGGCGCAGAAGATTCACGCGTACAAATTGCAGGAGTGCGGCCTCGACACCGTGGAAGCCAATGAAAAATTGGGTTTCCCGCCCGACCTGCGCGAGTACGGCATCGGCGCGCAAATCTTGGCTGACCTCGGGTTGCACAGCATCCGGTTGCTCACGAACAATCCGAAGAAAGTCATCGGCCTCGACGGCTTCGGCTTGCAGATTGTCGCGCAGGTGCCGATTCAAGTGCCGCCCTCGCCGCACAACCGGAAATATCTCGAAACCAAAAAACAGAAGATGGGACACCGACTGTGATTTTATTACCTGTCATTCTGAGCGCAGCGCAGAATCTTTGTCTTATTCCAGCACGACAGAGACCCTTCGCTTCGCTCGGGGTGACAACGAGAGCGAGTCATGCTTATTAAGCGTTCTGAAAAGCAGTTCTCCGCGAAAGGGTTGCGTTTCGGCATCGCCGCCGCCCGGTACAACCCGGAATTGGCCGATGCCCTCGTCGAGAATTGCCGCGCAACGTTGGTCGCCGCCGGGGCCCGGCGCATCACCGTCTGGCGCGTGCCCGGCAGTTTCGAGGTGACCGCCGCTGCCGCCCGGCTCGCCAAGTCCGGCCAGTACGACTGCGTGATTGCGCTCGGCGTGTTGCTGCAGGGCGAAACCCGGCACGCCCAACACATCGGCGACGCCGTTGCCCACGGCCTGACCCAAATCGCCATCCTCACCGGCGTGCCGACCATCTTCGGTGTCGTCACCGCCGGCAACCTCCGGCAGGCCCGCGTCCGCTGCCTCAGCAAACATTACAACCGCGGCCGCGAAGCGGCCCAGACCGCCATCGAGATGGCCCGACTATGGAAAAATCTTTAAAACCGCCCGGCAAACGCCGCCTGGCCCGCGAACTGGCCGTCCAGTTTTTGTACCAGTACGACCTCAGCGGCGGCGACTTCGCCGAGGCGTTGCGATTGTTTTGGTGCACCCAGGACGACGTCAATCAAACCGTTCGGGAGTTTGCCGAGTCGCTGATCCGCGGCACCGTCGAAAACCGCGCCCAGCTTGACGAACGCATCCAACAATACACGGAGCACTGGGAACTCGCCCGCATTGCCGCCGTGGATCGCAACGTCCTGCGCCTCGCCATCTACGAAATGTTGTTCCGTGACGACATCCCGCCGGTTGTCAGCATCAACGAAGCGGTGGACATCGCCAAAAAGTTTTCCACGAAAGAATCCGGCGCGTTCGTCAACGGCATTCTCGACAAACTCCGCGGCGATCTGCCGCGCCCGGCCCGCACCGCCGCCGGTAACTCGTAGCCGATGCCGCGCGCCGACCTCCATCTGCACACCCGGTATTCCGACGGCGTGGACGCGCCGGCCGCCGTCGTCCAACGCGCTGCTGCCATGCAGTTCACCGTCATTGCCATCACCGACCACGACACGATGGCTGGCGTGCCCGAAGCCCAGCAGGCCGGTCGGGCGGCCGGGGTCGAAGTCATTGCCGGCCTGGAACTCACCTGCCGGGTGGACGCCCAGGAGGTTCATCTTTTGGGGTATTTTTTTGACGACCGGTGGCGGTTGCCGGCGTTGCAGGACGTTTTGGCGCGCGCGCAACAAGTCCGCGCCGCCCGCCTCGCGCAGATGATCGAGAAACTCGCGGCCCTGGGATTGCCGGTGCGCGTCGAGCCGGTCGTCACGCCCGGCCGGATGCACCTCGCCCGGGCATTGGTCGCCGCCGGTGCCGTTGCCAGCCTCGAAGAAGCCTTCGCGCGGTTCCTCAAACCCGGCAAGCCCGGCTACGTCGAACGCGAACGGATCCCCGTCACTGACGCCATCGCCTTGATCCACCGGGTCGGTGGTCTGGCCGTGCTGGCGCATCCCGGGTTGAATCCTGTGGACGACCGGTTGCCGGCGCTGGGCCTCGATGGCCTCGAGGTTTGGCATCCGAAACACACCGCCGCGCAGACGCAACGCTACCGGCAACTCGCCGAGCGGCTCGGTTGGCTGGCGACGGCCGGCAGCGATTGTCATGGCAGCCCGGTGCTGCTGGGCAGTGTCTCGTTGCCGGAGGAACATCTCGCCGCTTTCAGGAACCGCGCATGAACCTCTTCCAAAAATTCCGGGACGGACTCACAAAAACATCCGCCCGGCTGGCCGGTGAAATCAAACGCATCATCGCCCGGTCCCCGGGGAAACTCGACGCCGCCGCGCTCGACGACCTCGAAGCCGCGTTGATTGCCGCCGACCTCGGCGTGGACACCGCCATGCGCATTGTTGAGCAGGTCCGCAGGTCCGGTCACTCCGACGTGCTGGCCGTGGCCCGGCAGGAGATTGAGCGCGAGTTGTTCGTGGGACCGGCGCCCGGCCTGTCCACGGGGACGGACGGGACAAGCCAGAGGCTTGTCCTGCCACGGGCCGCCCAACCGCCGACCGTTGTTCTCCTGGTTGGGGTGAACGGCACCGGCAAGACCACCACCACTGCGAAACTGGCCCATTTCCTGAAAGGCCAGGGGCACACCGTGTTGCTCGCGGCGTGCGATACGTTTCGGGCGGCCGCGATCGAGCAGTTGAAGATTTGGGGCGGCCGCACCGGCTGTGAAGTCGTGGCCGGTCAGTATGGCGCGGACTCCGCGGCGTTGGCGTTTGACGCGCTCGGCGCGGCCATCAGCCGGCGGGTGGACTATTTATTAATTGATACGGCGGGCCGGTTGCACACGAAGGCCAACCTGATGGAGGAAATGAAAAAGATGCGCCGGTCACTGGAGAAACGGCTACCCGGCGCGCCGCATGAGGTGTTGCTGGTGGTGGACGGCACGACCGGCACCAACGCGCTCCATCAGGCCCGGGAGTTTCACCAGGCGCTCGGCGTGACCGGGCTGGTCGTCACCAAACTCGACGGCACCGCCAAAGGCGGCATTGTTGTCGCCATCGCCCGCGAACTGAAGATCCCGGTCAAATTCCTCGGCCTCGGCGAACAGCTCGACGACCTGCAACCGTTCGATCCGCAGAGTTTTGCCGCGGCGTTGTTTGCCGGGGCGGACGCCGGGGAGGATCGGCCGGCGAAAAGCTAGACGGGGTGTTGGTGGCCGGCTAAAGTCCGTCCCATGACAACAACGAATGAAAATCTGAAGGCGGCGTTTGCCGGCGAGAGCCAGGCGAACCGGAAGTATCTGGCGTTTGCGAAGAAGGCGGAGAAAGACGGGTACCCGCAGGTGGCCCGGTTGTTTCGCGCCGCGGCCGAGGCGGAAACGATCCACGCGCTGGGGCATTTGCAGGCCATGGGCGGCGTGAAGTCCACCGCCGAGAATTTGCAGGAAGCCGTGGCGGGGGAGACGTACGAGTACCGGGAAATGTATCCCCCGATGCTCGATCAAGCCGCGAAGGAAAACCACCGGGCCAAGACGATGTTCCGCTACGCGCTCGGCGCGGAAGAAGTCCACGCCAAACTCTACGCGTTGGCGTTGGCGGCGGTCCGAGCCGGTCATGATTTGGACGGCGCGGAGATTTATCTCTGCCCGGTGTGCGGTCACATTGAAATCGGCAAGCCCGGTGCGCCCTGCCCGATCTGCGGGTTGCCGGCCGAAAAGTACGTGGCGGTCCAGTAACCGCGGCGTGTTGTCGCCGCGAGCCGGCCCGCGGCAGGGGAGGCCGCCACGAGTCGGCGCACTTGGACACGACCACCACGCCACCAATCGCTGTCATTCTGAGCGAAGCGAAGAATCTCTTTGTTGGTGCGAGATCACGCAGCGAAAATGACCGAGACCCTTCGCTTCGCTCAGGGTGACAGACCGGGGATGATGACGGGGGCCAGATGGGCACCGCGCCAGCGCGCGGCGACAATGCGGCTTGTCGGTCGGGCGCGGAATGATTAGACTCCGCCCCGCATGAAATTCACCTACAACTGGCTGAAACAATACGTGGACTTCGACTGGGCACCGGCCGAGTTGGCGGAAAAACTCACGTTTGCCGGGATCGAGGTCGAGGACGTGCAATCGCTCGGCGGAAAGATTCCCGAGCAGGTTGTCATCGCCCAGATTTTGTCGTCGGAGAAACATCCGAACGCGGACCGCCTTTCCGTTTGCCGGGTGAACGACGGGGCCGGCGAGCGCCAGATTGTGTGCGGGGCGAAGAATTACAAGGTCGGCGACAAGGTGCCGCTGGCGTTGCCGGGCGCGACGATGGCCGCCGGGTTCACCATCAAGGAATCCAAACTGCGCGGCGTGATGTCGCAGGGGATGATGTGCTCGGCGGAGGAATTGGGCCTGCCGAAAGGCGAGGACGGGTTGCTGATCCTGCCGGCCGACGCGCCGGTGGGGAAGAAGTTTGCCGAGTATGTTGGCCCCGGCGACACGGTGTTCGACATCGAGGTGACACCGAACCGACCGGATTGGTTGAGCGTGATCGGCATTGCGCGGGAAGTGGCGGCGCTGACCGGCAATCCGCTGAAGTTACCGGAGATCACCATCGCGGAAGCCGGGACGAACGATGTCACGGTGCGGGTGGAGGCACCGGAGTTGTGTCCGCGATATACGGCGCGGTTGATTCGGGGCGTCAAGATTGGGCCGTCGCCGGCGTGGCTGAAACAGTTGCTCGCAAAAGTCGGGATGCGCGCGATCAACAACGTGGTGGACGTGACCAACTACGTCTTGCTGGAGACCGGACATCCCTTGCATGCGTTCGATTACCATTTGCTGAAGCGCGGGCACGGGGAAGCGTGCCCCTCCGTCATTGTGCGCCGGGCGGTGAACGGCGAGCGGTATGAGGCGATTGACGGCAGCAAACACGAGCTTTCCTCGGAGATGTTGGTCATTGCCGACGCGGAACGGCCGGTGGCGCTGGCCGGGATCATGGGCGGCAAGAACACCGAGATCAACGACGCGACAACGGACGTGTTGCTCGAAGCGGCGTATTTCCATCCGCCGAATATCCGCAAGACTTCCAAGAAACTGGGGCTGGCCAGCGATTCGAGTTACCGGTTCGAGCGCGGGACGGACATCGAGGGGTTGGTGTGGGCGAGCAACCGGGCGGCGGCGCTGATTCAACAATTGGCCGGGGGGCAGGTGGCGACCGGGATGGTGGACGTGTTGGCGAAGCCGATTCAACGTCGCCGGGTGTCGTGCCGGTACGCGCAAGTCAACCGGTTGCTCGGCATCGAGGTCCCCCCGGCGACCGTGAAGAAGATTTTTACCGGGTTGGGATTGCAGATTGTGGCGGAGGGTCGCGCTTCGGCGCGACCGCCGGGCGCAGACGGCGGCGGACCCGCGGAAGCGTGTCCCTCCATTGAAGTGGAGGTGCCGACGTTCCGGGTGGATTTGGAGCGCGAGGCGGACTTGATCGAGGAAGTCTGCCGGATTCACGGTGTCGAGAAGATTCCGGCGCGGATGTTGCCGGCGGTGGCGCAGGTGTCGGAGTTCGACGCGCAATGGGATCACCGGGCACGGGTCCGGCAGGTGTTGACGGCGCTCGGATTTCACGAGGCGTTGAATCAGACGATGGTGGCGGACGCGCCGCTGAAGCTGCAGAATCCGTTGACCTCCGATATGGGGGCGTTGCGGGCGTCGTTGTTGCCGGGATTATTGCAGAACTTGCGGACGAATGTGTCGCGGCACCAGTTCGACGTGAAACTGTTCGAGATTGGCCGGGTGTTTGCGGCCGACGGCACGGAGAAACTGCATCTGGCGTTGGCCATGACCGGGCGGCGGACGACCGGCGATTGGGAACGCACGGAGAAGGTGGATTACCTCGATCTGAAAGGCGTGCTGGAGGAACTTCTACCGGGTGTCACCCTGAGCGAAGCGAAGGGTTTCCCGCCGGAAACAACAGAGATTCTTCCCCTTCGCGGCTCAGGGCTTCGGCAGGACGCTCAGAATGACAAACTGTGGGGTGTGCTACGAGTGGGTGAGTCTATCATTGGCGCGATTTGGGTATTGCCGGCGGCGCGGGCGCGGAAGATGGATTTGCGGGATGAGGTGGTGCTGGCGGAGTTGGAGTTGCCGGCGGCGCGGCCGGTGGAGAGGCAATACCGGGAGTTGCCGCGGTTCCCGGCGATCCAGCGGGACATGGCGTTGATTGTGGACGAGAGCGTGACGCACGGCGCGATTGTGGACGCGATTGTCGCGGCGCAAAATAAATACTTGGAACGGGTCGAGTTGTTTGATATTTTCCGCGGCGCCCCGGTGCCGCCGGGGAAGAAGTCGTTGGCGTATTCGCTGACGTTGCGCGCGGCGGATCGGACGTTGACCGACGCCGAGGCGAACGCGGCGCATGAGCAGTTGAAACGCGCGGTGCAACGCGCGGTGCAATGTGAGATTCGTGAAGGCTGACATGGCCGGCAGGGTAGAAAAAGTTGCGCGGGACGACGAAAGTCTCTTGAAATCGAAATCGAAGAAGCATATAGAAACAGTGGCGGGCGCGAGTGCGCGCGAATGTTCTTTGGAAGTGGGGAGATTTCGAAGTACCCTGCCATGTTCGAGGTGAACGAAACTTCTTTGAGCCAACACCGTTCTTGAACGGAGCTCAGAGTCCGGGTGCGGAAGACACGCCTTTCGAGGAAGTCGGAAACCACCTGGCAGAGCACCCTATTCAGTTAGGGTTCAAAGATAACGTTTCACACGGCATTACGGCGGGGTATTTCTTTTGGGCCGGTCAGCCCGCGCAGTGGACAACGGGCAATCATGACCGAGAACTTATTTGCGGAACAACAGCCGAAGCCGGCCGCGCCAGCGGCCCCGCTGGCCACCCGGATGCGCCCGCAGACGCTCGACGAGTTCGTCGGCCAACGCCACATCCTCGCCCCCGGCAAACTGCTCTGGCGCGCCATCCGAGCCGACCGGATCAGTTCGATCATCCTCTACGGCCCGCCGGGCACGGGCAAGACCTCGCTGGCCCAGGTCATCGCCAACGCCACCCAATGCAGGTTCGAACGGCTCAGCGGCGTCGAGTCCAACGTCGCCGACATCCGCCGCGTCGTGGCCGTCGCGGCCAACCGGCTGGCCACAACCGGGCAAAAGACCATCCTCTTCATTGACGAGATTCACCGGTTCAACAAAGCGCAACAGGACGTGCTCCTGCCGGATGTCGAGAACGGCACCGTGCGGCTCATCGGCGCGACGACGCACAACCCGTTCTTCTACGTCAACGCGCCGCTCGTCTCGCGGTCGCAGATTTTCCAGCTCAAACCGCTGACCCCGGCCGACATCAAGACGTTGCTGCGCCGGGCGGTGGAACGCGAGCACTACCGGGCGGACGACGACGCGCTGGAGTTTCTGGCGACCGCCTGCGATGGCGATGCGCGGAAGGCGTTGAACTCGCTGGAAATCGCCGCGCTCACGACGCCGGGCGGGCACGTGACGAAAGCGGTCGCCGAGGAGTCCATCCAGAAAAAGGCGGTGGTGTATGACGCCGACGAGGACGAGCATTACGACACGATCTCGGCGTTCATCAAGTCCATGCGCGGCAGCGATCCGAACGCGGCGTTGTACTGGCTGGCCAAGATGATCGTGGCCGGGGAAGACCCGCGGTTCATTGCGCGGCGGATTGTGATTCTGGCGGCGGAAGACGTGGGGTTGGCGGACCCGCAGGCGTTGGTCGTGGCGGTGGCGGCGCATCACGCGGCGGAGTTCATCGGGTTGCCGGAAGCGGAACTGCCGTTGGCGGAGGCGACGGTGTATTGCGCGACGGCGCCGAAATCGAACGCGAGCGCGAAGGGTATCTGGGACGCGAAGGCCGACGTGGAGCAGGGACGGACGCTGCCGGTGCCGGAACATTTGAAGGACACACACTACAAAGGAGCCGCGCGCCTCGGCCACGGCAAGGGGTACCAGTACGCGCACGACTTTGCCGGCCACATTGTCGCGCAGGAATACGTCCCGACGACGAAGAAATACTACGAGCCGAGCGATCAAGGCTTTGAAGTGCGGGTCCGGGAACGAATGGAGAAATGGAAACAGTTGCTCCAACGAAAGTAGAACTCCGCCGGCAGATGCGGGAACGGCTGCGCCAGGTCGCCGACGCCGGGGCGTGGGTGGTCCCGCGCGTTCTGGCGTTGCCGGAGGTGATGGCGGCGACGTGGGTGGCCGGGTTTGTGTCGTTTGGGACGGAGGTGCCGACGCATGAGTTGCTGCGGCACCTGTTGGCGGAGGGCAAACACGTGTGCGTGCCGTCGTTCGACCCGGTCGGGCAACGGTACATTTGTTCGGAGTTGAAACATTTTGACGCCGACCTGGCGCCGGGCAAGTTGGACATTCTCGAACCCCGGCGCGCGGCCTTGCGGCCGGTGGCCGCCAACAAGGTGGACGTGTGGCTGGTGCCGGGGTTGGCGTTTGATGAACACGGGAATCGGTTGGGGCGGGGCATGGGCTACTTCGATCAACTGCTGCGCGACGCGCGCGGCGTGAAAATCGGCCTCGCCCACGATTGCCAGGTCGTAAAGAAGGTGCCGACCGACAGTCACGATGTCGGCATGGACTGGATTGTCACGGAAACCCGAACCATCCGCTGTTTGAGGGAACGAAAATGACGGAGATCATCACGGGAGGAATCGCGTTGCTCGCGGGGGCGATCGGCGGCTGGCTGATTGCCTGGCGGAAACAACGCGCGGCGACCGGCTGGCTCGAATCGGCCCGGCAGGAGGCGGAGAACATCCGCCGCGACGCGAAAATGGCCGCGCAAGAGGAGCTGCTCCGCGCCCGCGCGACGTTCGAAACCGAAACGAAGGAACGCCGGCAGACGCTGGCGGAGATGGAAAAACGGCTGTTGCAGCGCGAGGCGAATCTCGACCGCAAGATGGACCTGCTGGAGCGCAAGACCGAGGAGGTGACGAGACGCGAGGCGCAGACGTTCGAACGCGAGAAGGAACTGCACAAGTTGCAGGAGGAACTCGACGGGTTGAAACGGTCCACGCAACGCGAGTTGCAACGGATCAGTTGCCTGAACGCCGAGGAGGCCCGCCGGCAACTGTTCGCCCAGCAAGCCGAAGCCTGCCGGGCCGAGGCCGCCGCGCTCGCCCGGCGCATCCTTGACGAGGCGACGCAGGACGCCGACCGGCAAGCCAAACGGGTCATCACGATGGCCATCGAACGGATCGCGTCGAACCATGTGCAGGCGGCGACGAGTTGCACGATCACGTTGCCCAGCGAAGACATGAAGGGGCGGATCATCGGGCGCGAGGGGCGGAACATCCGCGCGTTCGAGGCGGCGACCGGGGTGAACGTGTTGATTGACGACACGCCGCAGGCGGTGGTGCTGAGCGCGTTTGACCCGGTCCGGCGCGAGTTGGCGCGGATCACGATGGAACGGCTGGTCGTGGACGGCCGGATCAACCCCGCCCGCATCGAGGAAGAGGCCGGCAAGGCCCAACAGGAACTCGACGCGATGATTCAGAAGGCCGGGGATGATGCGTTGTTCGAGCTGGGCGTGCTGAACGTCCGCCCGGAGCTGGTGAAACTGCTGGGCCGGCTGAAGTTCCGGCACAGCTTTTCGCAGAACGTGCTGGCACATTCCATGGAAGTGGCCCGGCTGGTCGGGATGATGGCGGCCGAGTTGGGCCTCGACGAGCGGTTGGCGCGGCGGATCGGCCTGTTTCACGACATCGGCAAGGCGGTGGACCACGAAGTCGAAGGCTCGCACGCGTTGATCGGCGCCGACCTGTTGCGCCGGCACGGCGAGAGCGAGGAAGTCATTCGCGGCGTGGCCGGTCATCATCACGAGACGGACCCGGTGACGGTGTATGGCGTGTTGACGAGCGCGGCGGACGCGATCAGCGCCTCCCGGCCCGGCGCGCGCAGCGAGAGCCTGGAGTTGTATCTGGAACGGCTGGAGAAATTGGAAGCCATCGCCAACGGGTTTGCCGGGGTGGAGAAGAGCTACGCCCTTCAGGCCGGCCGGGAAATCCGGGTGCTGGTCGAACCCGGGCAGATCACCGACGACGAAGCGGTGGTGTTGGCCCGCAACATCAGCAAGAAGATCGAGCAGGAACTCCAATACCCCGGCCAGATCAAGGTGACGGTTGTCCGCGAAACCCGCGCGGTGGCCTTTGCGAAATGAACGATATCTGCAGCGCGCTTGCCGGCCCGCGGGTTTGCGGTTAGGATACGCACCATTCGCGCAATCAACGGGAGAGTGAATGATGATGACGAGAAAATTGTGGATGATCACCGGACTGGGGTGGGGGTGGATTGCCGCCACGGCGTGGGCGGCGCCCCAGATCGCTTTCGACCGGCTGATCTATGATTTCGGCACGACGGCCATGGTGCAATCGGTCACCGGCACGTTCACGTTTGAGAACAAGGGCGACGCGCCGCTGGTGGTGCAGCGGCCGCTCACGTCGTGCGGTTGCACCGTGGCGGCCGTGACCCCGGACAAACTCCAGCCCGGCGAGAAGGGCGAATTGGTGTTCACGCTCAACATCGCCAACGTCCGCGGTCTGGTGGAAAAGACCATCACGGTGCCGAGCAACGACCCGACCAATCAACAGACCCGGCTGACCATCAAGGTGGACGCCCGGCAGTTGTACGACGTCAGCCCGACCGTGCTGCTCGTGGGCGACATCGCGCAGGGCACGCAGACGAACTGGACGCTGCTCGTCCGCCGCAACGACCGTGCCGCGTGCGTCCTCAGCAAGATCGAGACGTCCAGCGAGGCGTTGACGGCCACGATCGAGCCGTTGACCGATGCCAAGTCGTTGGTGCAGGTCCGCCTCGCCCTGAACGCCACCGGCGGGGCGCGCCGGTTGCAGGAGTGGGTCCGGTTCTACGCGGACGGCGGGGCCACCCCGATTGCCACGGTGTACCTCCACGGCCGGATTGTCGGCGAGCTCAGTGTCCAACCGGAAAGCATCTATTGGATCATCCCGCCCGGCCTGGTCTGGCCGGGGCCGGCGCCCGACTTGATGACCACGCGCCGACTGGAAATCACCGCCGCGCGGCCCGGCGAAAAAATCCGCTTGTCCAACCCGAGCTGCAGTTTGTCCAACGTCACCGTGGAGATTGTCCCGGTCGAGGACGGGCGCCGCTACACCGTCGTGGCGAAGATGACGGCGCCGCCGCCGGCGAGCGCGAACGGCACCCTGCGGGTGGAAACGAACCTGCCGTCCCAACCCAGCGTGGTGGTGCCGATCACTGTCAACGTGTTGCGCAAGTAACCGAGCCGGCATGGGGCGGACTTTTCTGCGTGCCGTGATGATCCTGCTGACCGGTGTGGCGGTCGGCTTGTTCGTCAACCTGTGGTCGCCCCGGGCGATTCCCTTGATCACCCCGCCGCGTCCCGTTGTGCTGGACCGGCAAATCGTCCCGCTCGACGAAGCCCGGCAGCTCCTCGGTATCGCGGTCTTCCTCGACGCGCGCCGGGCGCCGGATTACGAGGCCGGTCACATTGCCGGGGCGTTCAACCTGCCGGTCGAGGATTTCGAGGCGCATTTTGCCGCCGTGGCCGGGCTGCTGAGTCCCACGACGCCCATCATCGTTTATTGCGATGGGGTGGACTGCGACCTGAGCCATCGGCTGCTGGCGCGGTTGAACGCGTTGGGCTACCGGCAGGCGCGGCTGTTGGTCAACGGCTGGACGGTCTGGCGCGCGGCCGGGCTGCCGACGACGAAAGGCGCCGCGCCGTGAAATGGAGCGGGATCATTCTGGCCCGGCTGATTCTCGGCGTCCTGTTGGTCTTTGCCGGGGCGGTCAAGGCTTTCAACCCGCAGTTGTTTGCCTATGAACTGGAGCAGTACAACCTCGTCCCGGTGCCGCTGATCCACTTCGTCGCGATCACGTTGCCGTGGATCGAGCTGTTGTGCGGATTGTTGCTGCTGACCGGGTTCTGGGTCCGGGCCAGCGCGTGGGTGGCGACCGGGTTGATGGTGGCGTTTCTGGCGGCGGTCCTCTCGGTGATCGTCCGGGGACTCAAAATCAAGTGCGGCTGTTTCGGCACGGTGGGCACCGAGTTTGTCGGGTGGTGGCACGTCGCGCTTGACGCCGGGCTGCTCGCGATGGCGGTCTGGTTGACCCGGCACGGGAAAGAATGATGCAATCGCGGCCACGCGGAAGCGTGACCATCCAGGAAAGGAAATCACAACAATGAAACGACAAATCGTGGCAACTGACGCAGCACCCAAAGCGGTCGGCCCGTACTCCCAGGCGGTCTGGGCCGGCAACCTCTTGTTTTGCGCCGGGCAAATCCCGCTCGACCCCCAGTCGGGCAACATGGTGACCGGCGGCATCGCCGAACAGACCGCGCGCGTTCTGGAGAACATCGGCGGCGTGTTGCGGTCGCAGAAGTTGGATTTTGTGAACGTCGTCAAGACGACGGTGTATCTGAGCGACATGAACAACTTTGCCGCGATGAACGCGGTGTATGCCCGGTATTTCCCGCAAGACCCGCCGGCGCGCTCCACTGTCCAAGTCGTCCGGCTGCCCAAAGACGCGCTGGTCGAAATTGAAGTCATCGCCGCCCGGTAGGCCGAATGGTTGCTGGGCGGCTCCGGGATTGATTCGCTGCCGGGGGCGTGCTAGCGTCGCGGCCAATTCATGAGGAAAGTGGGGATCATGCTGTGGGTCGCGCTGGTCGCGGCGGCCGGAGCCGCCGATGAACGCGGCGAGCCGGTTGCCATTGACGCGCAGCAGTTGAGCTTTGACCGGCCCCACCATCTGGCGTTTGGCGATGGCGACGTGGTGATCCATTACCGGGACGCGGTCGTCCGGGCTGACCGGGTCAAGGTGAACACGGCGACCAAGGAGTTGTGGGCCGACGGCCACGTGCGGTTGAACCGGGACGGCCAGGAATGGGTGGCGCCGGCGGCGTATTACAATCTCGACACCTGCGAATTCCGGGCGGAGCGGATGCGCGGGTGGCTCTTTCCGGTCTTTGTGGGCGGCCGGGAACTGAGCGGGGTGGGGACAAACTACTTCACGGCGCGGTCGGTCACACTGACGCCGTGCGACTACGACGAGCCGCATTTCCGGGTGCAGGCGACGCGGGCGGAGATCTGGCCGGGCGACCGGATCGTGCTCCACAATGTCACCGTCCGCGCCGGCGACGTGCCGGTGTTCTGGCTGCCGGCGCTGATCTGGCCGTTGAACGAGGACCTGCCGGTGGCGGCTGTTTCGCTCGGCCACAAATCGCAGTGGGGGTTTTTCGTGTTGACCTCGACGGCGTGGCGGTTGAATCCGCATCTGGATCTCAAAATCCACGTGGACGAGCGGACGGAACGCGGGCCGGGCGGCGGCGCGGATGCGGACTACCGGTGGGAGACGGGCCACGGTTCGCTGCGCGGCTATTATCTCCACGACCAGGACCCGCAGCACGACACCAATGCCGACCTCGACATTCCTGGCAATCGGTACCGGGCACAGTGGCAACACAAACAATCGTTGCCGGGCGACGTGGCGGTGACGGTGAACGTCAACCGCTGGAGCGACCGGGAGGTGTTGGACGATTTCTTTCCCAGCGAGTACGCGCTTGAAAATGAGCCGCAGACGGTGGTGGATGCGACCAAGCGGGGGCCGAACTACACGCTGTCGCTCCAGGCCCGGCCGCAGGTGAACCGTTGGTTTGCCGAGGTGGAACGCCTGCCGGAAGCGAAGCTGGCGGTCAATCGCACCCGGTTGCTGGACACACCGGTCTTCTACGAAGGCGAATCGAGCGCCGGCTACTACCACAACCACCGCGGCGATACCGGCGACGCGTTGTTTACCGGGCACGCCGTCCGGGCGGACACGTTTCATCAACTGGTGGTGCCGCAGACGTGGGGCGGCTGGTTGTCGGTCGTACCGCGCGCTGGCATCCGCGGCACCTACTATCTCGACGCGCCCGAGACCGCGCCGCACACGGCCGAGGTGCGCCGGGTGGTGTACGATCTCGGCCTGGAAACCTCGTGCAAGGTGTCGCGGACGTGGCCGGACGTGCGGAACGACTGGCTGAAGATTGACGGGCTGCGGCATATCCTGCAGCCGTTCGCCAACTACGCGTGGGTGCCGCAGCCAAACGTCGGAACGAACGAGCTGTTTCAGTTCGACACACTGCGGACGGTGACGCTGGCCAACGGCGAGACGCTGCCGGTGACGCGGTACACGGCGGTGGACTTCCCGGCGGACAACACGATTGACGCGATTGACCGGCTGCACGTGGTCCGGTTTGGGCTCCGGCAACGGTTGCAGACCCGGCGCGAGGGGAAACCGTGGGACCTGCTGGATTTGGAAACCTGGACGGATTACCGGATCGAGCGTGATGCCGGGGAGAATGATTTCTCGGATTGGTATGCCACGCTGCGGCTCCGCCCCACCAACTGGTGCCGGCTCGAAACCACGGGGCGTTACGATCCGCACGCCGGAATGCTGCGGGAATGGAACAGCGGCGTGCACGTGGGCGACGGCGACCGGTGGAGCGCGGGCGTGGGCACGCGGTACCTGCAGGACGACAGCAGTCTGGTGAGCACGGAACTGGCGGTGCGGCTGACGCGGCATTGGACGGCGTTGTGGTATGCGCGGGTGGACGTGAACGACGGCACGTGGGAGGAACAGGAGTGCCGGCTGCGGCAGGAAACGCACGACTGGTACATCCATTACGGCGCGCGCTACCGGGCCTCGCGGACGGCGGAGGATGAGTGGACGGTGTTTTTGTCCTTCACATTGAAGGCGTTTCCGGGCATTAGACTCGGAATCAACTAACCGACGGGAGCAGACGAACATGGTCAAAATCGCAATCGTGGGCACCGGGTATGTCGGGCTGGTCACCGGCGCGTGTTTCGCCGAGGTCGGCCACACGGTCGTCTGCGTGGACAACGATCCGAAAAAAGTCGCCAAACTGAAAGCCGGCGGAATCCCCATTTACGAGCCGGGCCTGGCGGAGATCGTCAAACGCAACGTCGCCGCCGGGCGGTTGCGGTTCACCGGCGACACGGCCGACGGCGTCCGCAACGCCGAGGTGATCTTCATTGCGGTGCCCACGCCGCCGCAGCCGGACGGGTCGGTGGACTTGAGTTTTGTCGAGAAGGTGGCGCGCGAGATTGCCGGGGCGATGACCGAATACCGGATCGTGGTGGACAAGTCCACCGTGCCGGTCAAGACCGGCGAGAAGGTTGCCGAGACCATCCGCCGCTACAACAAACACAAGGTCGAGTGCGACGTGGTCAGCAACCCCGAGTTCCTCCGGGAGGGGTGCGCGGTCGAGGACCTGATGAAGCCCGACCGCATCGTCATTGGCGTCACCCGCCCGCGGCCGGTGGCGAAGATGAAGGAGATTTACGCGCCGTTCCACGCGCCGGTCATCGTCACCGACATCAACTCGGCCGAGTTGATCAAACACGCCTGCAACTCGTTTCTGGCGCTGAAGATTTCCTACGCCAACGCGCTGGCCCTGCTCTGCGAGCAGAGCGGGGCGAACATTGATGACGTGGTGCAGGGGATGGGGCTGGACAAGCGGATTGGCCGGGCGTTTCTCAATGCCGGGCTGGGATACGGCGGCTCGTGTTTCCCGAAAGATCTGAGCGCGTTCATCCACATCGCCAGCCAACTGGGCTACGATTTCCGGTTGCTGAAGGAGGTCGAGCGGATCAACGCCGACCAAAAAGCGCATTTCCTGAAGAAGATCCGCGACACGCTCTGGATCGTCAAAGACAAGACCATCGCCGTGCTCGGGCTGGCGTTCAAGCCGAACACGGACGACATGCGCTCGGCCCCGTCCGTGGAAATTATCCGGCCCTTGCTGCAGGAAGGCGCCAGGATCCGGGCCTACGATCCGAAGGCGATGGCCAAAGCCAGGGAACTCCTGCCGGACATCCGGTATTGCCAAAATGCCTACGCCGCCGCCACCGGCGCCGAGGCGCTGGTGATCTGCACCGAATGGGACGAATTCCGCAATCTCGATTTGGCCCGGTTGCATAAAGTCATGGCGCATCCCATCGTGATTGACGGCCGGAATGTGTTCGACCCGAAGAAAATGGCCGAAGCCGGTTTTGTTTACAAGAGCATCGGCCGTCCCGAGTAACCGGGGGGGACGTGCTTGCGCGCATCCGCGGAGCTTCGTCTATCAGAGCGGCAGCGGCCCCGGTAACCCCGCGCGGTCGATCGTCCCGCTCGCATCGCGACACGCGCCCACGGTGATTTCTTCGCTGGCGGAGGCCGGGGGGCTGTGGTACACGTGTTGACCTTTCATCATGTCAACATCAACCACGGAAACACCGTCCGGAGCCGCCGCAGGCCGGCATGTCTTGCGTCGCCTCTATGATTGGACGTTGCATTGGGCGCACACGCCGTATGGGGTGCCGGCCCTGTTCGTGTTGGCATTTGCGGAATCGTCGTTCTTTCCGGTGCCGCCCGACGTGCTGCTGATCGCGCTGGCGTTGAGCCGGCGGGAACGGGCGTTGCGGTATGCGCTGGTCTGCAGCGTCGGGTCGGTGCTGGGGGGGATGTGCGGGTACTGGCTGGGCAGCGCGGCGTGGCATCTGTTGCAGCCGTATTTCATCCCGTACGTGTTCAGCCAGGCAACGTTCGACAAGGTGGTGGCCTGGTACAACGCCGAGGCGTTCCTGTACGTGTTCATCGCGGCGTTCACGCCGATCCCGTACAAGGTGTTCACCATCGCGGCCGGGGTCTGTCACATTCCGTTTTGGATTTTGGTGGTCGGCTCCACGGTGGGCCGGTCGGCCCGATTTTTTCTCGTCGGCGGCTTGATCCATCTGTTCGGCGACCGGGTGCGGGCGTTTGTCGAGACTTATTTTGACCGGCTGTTGTGGGCGTTGTTGATTTTGGCCATTTTAGGATTTGTCGCCGTCAAGTACTTGTGATACAAGACGACGGTTGTGGATCGGGGTGTAGCGCAGCTTGGCTAGCGCGCTTGGTTCGGGACCAAGAGGTCGCGGGTTCAAATCCCGCCGCCCCGACCATTTTCAGGGGGGACACGATGCGAACGCGGATGGTGACAGGAGTGCTCGCCGGACTATTGGCGCTGACTGTTCCCGTTGCGGGGGTGGAGGTCCTGACTGCGAAACAGGCGTTGGCCAAGGCCAATGCCCGCGTTGAACCGCCCCTCCGCGATCAGCTCATCATGATCCAGGGCGATCAATCCGACACGCTGTTGCGGCCCCGTGTTTGGGACGTGACGCTTTACGACGAAACCCGGCCGCACAAGGCCTGTGTCGTGCGCGTCAAGGACGGTGCGGCGGTCAACGTCGCCAGCGGGATCCGGATGTTCGACGGGGCGCGGTGGCGGCGGTTCGGTCGCAACTTTACCGGTTATGTGGCGGCGGAAGTCATGGATCTCAGCCGGTGGGCGCTGGATTCCGACAAAGTGCTCGCGCAAGCCTTGCATTCCCCGAAACTCGACGGGCTGGAAGTCACCGGCGTGCGACTGTTGTTGCGCAAAGCCAGCGACGGCAATGTCCCGCCACTCTGGCGCGTCGAATTGCTGGCCCGCCCCAAGCAGGACCCGGCCAAGGAACGTTGGATCGGCTACCTCGAATACAACGCTGAGACCGGTGATCTGCTCGTGGACGAACTCCGGGTGGAACAATTCGGCCGCTAACCCGCGGTCATTCGTCCGTGGGCGTCGGTGCCGGAGGGGAAGCCGGCGTCGGTTGGGGTGCGGCGTTCGGTGCCGTTGCCGGCGCGCGGGGCGCGAGGGCGTAGGTTGCCAGGGGGACCTTGATCTCGGCGGCTTCGCGCAGGTTTTGCAGGCCCTTGTCGAATTCGCGGCGGTCGAAGATCCGGGTGAGGTATGTTTCCAGCGTGGCGCTCGGGTCGACCGGGCTGGTGAGCCGGTACATCCGGGCATTCCGGTACAGGTTCTCGCAGATGTGGAACGCCTGGTTGATCGTGTCGATGCCGGTTTCCAGGTAGCCCGTGATCTGCGGCACGGCCAGTGCCAACCGGCGTTCGTGTTCGCGGCTGGCCTGGAGAATCTCGGTCAGGTCGGCCGCCCGGTCGGTGCCGAGGTGAATGGCGCGCGCCAGGTCGCGGTTGCCCTCGGCGAGCAACGTGTTCATCGCGCGCATCAACTGGATCGCGCGGCTCCGGCGGTTGTTGTGTTCGAGGATTCGCTGGTGGATCATGCTGACCGCATTGGCGAGTTCCACGTTGGTGCGCACCCGGGTCATGCGCTCGCGGAGGGCGGACTGGCGTTGATTGGAGTCGTCGTTGGTGGTGCTGCCCGAGTCGTTGCGCGGCGATTGTTTCGCGACGGCGCCGCCGGAACCGCCGGTGGCACTCCGCGTGACGGGTTGTTCCGTGTTCTGAATCTGTTGCAGCAGGTCGAGCAGTTCGTCGAGCAATTGTTGGGACATCATCGCGTCGTAGCGGAACCGTAAATCCGGTTTCTTGCCGTTGACCGGGACCGGCAGCGTGGTGGCGAACACTGGCGCGCCGGGGGCGGTGTTGCTGACGGTGCCGGTGGGCAGGGCGTTGGTGGCCGGCCCGGGGGTGTTTGCGGGCGGCAGCAGGTCCGGGGCGTAGAGCAGTTTCATGAACGCTTCCACGGCGGCCTCTTCGATGGTGAGGGCCATCAAGATCTTGGCGTAACCGCGGCGGGCGTGGAAGTTGCCGGCGTTGGGTTTGGCGGCGATGGCCCGGTCAAAGAACGGGAGCGCTTCCTCGTAGTTGCCCAGCAGGATCTGCACGGTGCCGCAGAGGTCGTTGTAGTCGCCGTCCTTGTCGAACACGGCGCGGGCGCTGATGAGGTTCGCGAGCGCGGCGTCGTAGTTGCCCAGCATGAACTCCGACTTGGCGACGGCGTAGTGCAACTGGCCGAGCACGGTGGGGCTGACTTCGTTCTGTTCGGGTTCGAGCGCGAGGTAGTTGCGGAACAACGTCAACGCCTCGCGCTGATCGCCGTCGTCGAGCCGTTTCTGGCCGACGCGCAGGTAGAGTTTCAGAAACAGGTCGCGCAAGGCCGGGCGCAGATACGGGTTTTTCGCGGTTGCCTCTTCGAGCCGGGCCAGTGCGTCGGTGTCGTGGCCGGCGGCCATTTGCTCGACGGCGAGCGCCCGGTATTGCTGGGCGAGCGCCTTGGCATAGACGGCCTGGATCGCCTCGGCGTTGGCGGTTACGTAGTCGGTGCCGGCGTAGTTGCGGCGCAACTGGTCAATGTTGTTGACGATGGTCCGGTAGTCCGTGGTCGGCGACAAATCGCGCGCGGCGGCAAACAACTGCTCGGCGCTTTTTTCGCGGATGGACTTCTGCAGCGCGGGCCGGGCTTCGGCGATGCGTTTGGCCCAGTCGGTGTCGGGGTAATTCTTTTCGATTTGCACGTAGAGATCGAGCGCTTCCTGCGGTTTGCCCTCCCGGTCGAGTGCCTCGGCCCGGTCGAACAACGCCTTCGCTTCCTTGTCCATCTGCTGCGCCAGCGCCGTCTCGTACCGGCCCAACTCGTCGGTGACCGCGGCGATTTTGGTGTAGCTGGGATAAAGCTCCTTGATTTCCTTGAGCAGGCCAATCGCCAGTTTCAAATCTCCCTTGTCTGCGGCGGTCGTCGCCTTTTGCCAGCGGCCGGCTGCCTGCGCCTCGATGATGAACGGGTCCACGCTCTTCTTCAACGCCAGCAACTCCTGCGCGGCGGTCGTCATCGCGAACTGTTCGGGAATCGCGTCGAGGATTTGCCGGGACTCCTCGTACTGGCCGTCGTTGGCCAGCCGTTTGGCGTAGGCGATGGCTTCGGAGGCGATGGCGTTGTCCATGCCGTCGAAGGCCGGTTTCACGTCGGTCAGCACGGCCAGCGGCAGGTCGCGCTGCGCGTAGCTCTGGCCTTCGAGGTCCTGGCCGCGCAACAAGCCGGTCGCGTCCACGGCAAACGTGCGGCGGCCGGTCACGCCGTATTTTTCGGGTTCGGCAATCGCCAGGAAATTCTTTTCCGTCGGCTCGCGGACGGCAAACCGGTAGCCCTGCCGGCGGCCCCGGACGAGGTCGCGGTTGAACAACGTCGTGTCCAACTGCGCCAGTTCCTCCAACGTCAGGTACCGGCCGTGGCCGGTGTGTTGCGGGTCTTTGAAGCGGATCACGTGCGCCAGCCGTTGGGCGCGGGCGATGCCTTTCAAGTCCGTCAGCGCGTTCGCTTCGTTCTCGGCGATGATCTTGGCGACAGCATCTTTCCGGCTTTCCAGATACCGGTGCGTGCCGTACCAGCCGCCGGCCACCGCGAACGCCACCGCCCAGCACACGCCGAGCGCCACGCCCCACAGCGCCTGCCGCCGGTCGCTCGCAAACCCGCCCTGCCGGCGGATTTGCGCCAGCGCCACCAGTCCGAGAATGATCGCGAAGGGAAACCCGATCACCGAAATCCCGCACAACAACGCCACCAACGGCAACATGCCCACGCCCGTCCCCGGCGATTCCATCGGCCGGACGAAGCCGGCGTATTGCGGCTGAAACGGCAGCGCCGGCACGTTCCCCTGAGTCACGCTGTACCCGCACCGGGGACAGAAATTCACCGCGAACGGAATGAACGTCTGGCAGGCCGGGCACTGCGTCCCCTGCGGCACCAGTCCCGTGCCCATCCCGACCGGCTGCAACGCCATCGGCCCGACCGGCGGCGGCTGGGGCGTCGCCTCCACGGTGGCCGCCGGCGCCGTGTCCGCCGTCTCCAACTCGAACCGGGCGCGGACGGTCTCGCCGAACTGCAACAGGTCGCCGTGGCGGACGACCTGTTCGCGGATTTTTTGGCCGTTGACGAAACTGCCATTCGTGCTGCCGAGGTCCACCAGCCAGAACGTTTGATCGCGGCGCTCGATTTTCGCGTGATAGGCGCTGACCGCCGCGTCCTCAATCACCACGTCGTTGCCGGGGGCGCGCCCCACGGTGCAGACATCCCCGCCCCAGCGGTGGGTGGATTGCTGCGGCGTTCCCGGCTGAATCGTCATGACAGGCATGGGCCACACTTTACCGAATCGCCTGTCCTCTTGCAATCTCCCCGGCGCGCCGAGTAAACTGCGGCCCTGTGAACGCGGGCGCCGCCATCCTCGAAGTGTTGTTTCAGTCGCCGGACCAGTTCGTGCCGGCCGCCGAACTGCACCGGCGCGTTCCCCACGCCCAGCGCGAACTCGCCGCCCTCCGGCAACTCGGCTACGACATCGAAAATCATCCGCATCTGGGCTACCGGCTGCGTGCCACGCCCGACCGGCTGACCGCCGACGATCTGCGCGCCCGGCTGCGCACGCCAATCATCGGCCGCGAGATTGTGGTGTTCGACGAGACCGGCTCGACCAACGACATCGTCGCCCGGCTCGCGCGCGACGGCGCCCGCGAAGGACTGGTCGTGTTCGCCGAATCGCAGACCCGCGGGCGCGGCCGGCACGGCCGGGTCTGGGTGTCGCCGCGCGGCAAAGGATTGTGGTTTTCCGTGTTGCTCCGGCCGTCGTTCCCGGCCACCCGCATCACCATTGCCGCCGCCGTGGCCGTCGCCCGGGCCGTCGGCCACGACGCCCGGATCAAATGGCCGAACGACGTGATGCTGGCCGGCCAAAAACTCGCCGGCATCCTCACCGAATCCCGCGCCGGCGCCGCCGTTCTCGGCATCGGCATCAACGTGAACTGCGACCGGACCGAGTTGCCGGACGTGGCGACGTCGTTGCTGGTGGCGACCGGCCAGCGCCACGACCGGCTGGCGCTGGCGGCGGCCGTGTTGACCCAACTCGACGCCGAGTACCGGCGCGCGGCGGCGGATTTCGGCCGGGTGACGGACGACTGGGCGCGCCGCAGCACGACGTTGGGCCGGCAACTCGTGGTGCGGCTGGGCGCGCGGCGGATTGAAGGCCACGCCCAGGCGCTCGACGGCGACGGCGCGTTGTTGCTGCGCCTCGACAACGGCCAGATTGCGCGCCTGCTCGGCGCCGAACTGGTTGAGGAGCGACCATGAAACGGATTCTGTTGATTGATGTCGGCAACACCAACACCGACTTTGCCCTCGCGACTCCCGACCGGATCGGGCGTGTTGTCACCGTCCCCACCCGCCGGCTGGCCGGGATAGCCCCGGCAGTCGCGGGTTACACCGGTTGCATCATTTCCTCCGTTGTCCCTGCCGCCACCCGGCAACTCCAACGATGGCTTTCACTGAAGCCTATCCTTGTCAGCACCGACGTGGATTTGGGGATTGGTGTCCGGTATCCAAAAAAGAAACAGATCGGCGCGGACCGGTTGTGTAACGCCGTGGCGGTGGCGCAATTGTACGGCGCGCCGGCCATCGTCGTGGATTTCGGCACGGCGGTGACGTTCGACGTGGTCAATGCCGACCGCGAATACATTGGCGGCGTCATCGCGCCCGGTCTCGCGGCGATGACGCATTACCTGCACGAACACACGGCGTTGTTGCCGCACATCACGCCGCGCGAACCGCGGTCGGTCATCGGCAAAAGCACCGTCGGCGCCATGCAGGTCGGTACGGTCGTCGGGTACCGCGGGATGGTGAAGGAGATTCTGGGCGCGTTGCAGCGCGAACCCGGCATGAGCAAGGCCGTGGTCGTGGCGACGGGCGGTTATGGCGAGTTGATTGCGCGGAAGGTGCCGGCGATCCAGCACGTGAATCCGTTGTTGACCCTCGAAGGGCTGCGGCTAATCTACCTCCGCAATGAATCGCATTGACGCCAAATTCGCCGCGCTGCGGGCCGCCGGGCAGAAAGGCTTTGTGGCCTACATCTGCGCCGGCGACCCGAACCTGAAAACCACGGCCGCGCTGGCCCGCGCCTTCGAACGGGTCGGCGTGGACGTGCTGGAACTCGGCATTCCGTTCAGCGATCCGTTGGCCGACGGCGTGGTGAACCAGCTCGCCGCCGAGCGGGCGCTGGCCAGCGGCACGACGTTGCCGGGCGTGGTGCGGATGGTGGCCGGGCTGCGGCGCGACGGGTGTCAGATCCCGATTGTGTTTTATGCCTATTTCAACGTGCTGTTGCGCCACGGCTTGAAGAAGTTTGCCCGCGAGGCGGCGGCGGCCGGGGTGGACGGCGTGCTCGCGCTCGATTTGCCGCCCGAAGAAGCCACCGGCTACGAACCGTTGCTCCAACAGGCCGGGATTCATCCCATTTATCTCGTCGCGCCGACCACGCCGCCGGCGCGCATCCGGCAGATTGCCCGGCACGCCGCCGGGTTCATCTACTACGTCTCGCGGGAAGGCGTGACCGGGATGCAACCGAAAGTGGCCGCGGCCATCGGCGCGCGCGTCGCGCGCATTCGGAAAATCGCCCGGTTGCCGGTCGCGGTCGGTTTCGGCGTGTCGAATCCGCAACAAGCCCGGCAGGTCGCGGCCAGCGCCGACGCCGTCGTGGTCGGCAGCGCCATCGTCAACCAGATCGCGCAAGGCAAGTCGCCGGCAGCGGTCGCCCGGTTCGTCGCGCCGATGGTGAAGGCGGTGAAATCGTGGAGTGCGGTGGCTTGACACCGCCTTGCCGTTACGGTCGACGGGCGAGTCAAACCTCGCCCAAACAAGGCTGCGTCAAGCCGCAGCACTCCAAAGGGAAGGATTTATGAATTGGGTGGTGATCATGGCCGGCGGGTCCGGCGAACGGTTCTGGCCGTTGAGCCGGCGGGCGCAGCCAAAACAATTGCAGGCCATCGTCACGGAACGGACGATGATTCAGGAGACCGTCGCGCGCACCCGGCCGCTCGTGCCGTGGGCGCGGATCGTGGTGGTGACGAATCGCGAGCAGGCGCCGCAGGTGCGGAAACAGTTGCCGGGGTTGAAACATCTGCTCCTCGAGCCGGTCGGCCGCAACACCGCGCCGTGCTGCGCGTGGGCGGCGGCCTACATCGCCAAACGTGATCCGGCAGCGGTGATGGCGGTGTTGCCGTCGGACGCGCACATCCGGGATGTGGCGCGTTACCGGGTGGTGTTGGCGTCGGCGCTCGATTTGGCCGGGCGGCGCGACGTGTTGGTGACAATCGGGATCCAGCCGACGCGCCCGGCGACCGGTTACGGCTACGTCCGGCTGGGCGAACCGCTGGGCGCGGGGTTTTGGAATGCCCGGCAGTTCGTGGAGAAACCGGACCTGGCGCGCGCGGAGCAGTTCGTCGCCAGCGGCGAGTACCGGTGGAACGCGGGCATGTTCGTCTGGAGCGCGACGGCGATTCGCGCGGCGTTTCTGAAACACGCACCCGGCATTTGGAAAGCCATCGCTCGCGCAAAGTCGGTGCCGGCCGTGTATCCGCAGTTGGAAAAAATCTCCGTGGACTACGCGGTGATGGAGAAGGCGGACAACGTCGTGGTGGCAAACGGCGATTTCGATTGGGACGACGTGGGCGACTGGCCGGCGCTGGCGCGGCATCTGCCGGCCGACGCCGCCGGCAACGCCGTGCGCGGAGAGTTTGTCGGCGTGGACGCGACCGGCAACGTGGTGGTCGCGGCGCCCGGTCACACCGTCGCGGCGGTGGGCGTAAAGGATTTGGTCATTGTCCACACGCGGGACGCGACGTTGATTTGTCCGAAATCCGAAGCCCAACGGGTGCGCGAGCTGGTGAACCAGCTCCCGCCGAACCTCCGGTAGCCATGCGCATTTTGGCGGTGGATCACGGGCAGAAGCGGATCGGGTTGGCGGTTTCCGACGAGACCGGCACGGTGGCGCAACCGGTCGGTTACGTCACCGGCGGCGTGGCCGACGTGGCGCGGGTGGCAGCGGAACGCGGGGCGGAGAAGATCGTCGTCGGCGTCCCGCGGCGGCTGGACGGCACCGCCAGCGAGCAGACGGAACGAGCGTTGGCGTTCATCACCGCGCTGCAACAGGCGACCTCCGTGCCGGTGGTGCGCTGGGATGAACGGTTGACCACGGCGCAAGTCGAGCGCGTGTTGGTGGAAGGGAACGTGCGCCGGGCGGATCGGAAAGAGAAACGCGACCAACTCGCGGCGACTGTGTTGCTCCAGAGTTACCTCGATGCGCACGCGGCACCTTAAACTCACCATCGCGTACGACGGCACCGCCTACGGCGGCTGGCAACGGCAACCCAATGCGGTGACGGTGCAGGAGTTGTTGGAAAACGCGCTGCGGAAACTGGCGGGACGGCCGGTCACGGTTCACGGTTCGGGGCGAACGGATGCCGGCGTGCACGCCCGGGCACAAGTGGCGAGTTGCTCGCTGGTCACTCATCACCCGGCATCGGTTCTCCGGCGGGCGTTGAACGCCAACTTGCCGGAGGACATTCGAGTGTGGCGGGTGCAGGAGGTGGACGCGAAGTTTCATGCGCGGTTCTCGGCGACGGGAAAAGAATACCGGTATCAAATTGACACGGGGAAAGTGGCCGACCCGTTTTTGCGCCGGTACGCGTGGCATCATCCGCGGCCGCTCGACGTGGCGGCGATGCGCCGGGCGGCGCGGGTGTTGAAGGGCCGACACGATTTTACGGCGTTCGCGGCCAAATCCGAACGGTCGCCGGTGCGGACAATTTCCAAGCTGGCGATCACCAGGGCCGGTCACAAGCTGACCATTGCGGTTGCGGCGGATGGGTTCCTCTACAAGATGGTGCGGAGCATCGTCGGCGCACTGGTCAAAGTGGGCGAGGGGCGGTTGACGGTCGAGCAATTGCAGTCGGCGCTGGCCGGGCGCAAGCGGACGGCGTTGATTGAGACGGCGCCGGCGCACGGGTTGTTTTTGTGGCGGGTGGATTACGGCAAAAAACAACGCGGGAAACCCGGTCGGGCTTCCCGCGTTGGTGAACCGAAGGATTAGTCAGTTTTTTTCTTGTGGCCTTTGGGGCCGATGGCGAGGGCTTGCAGGTCGTCGCCGCTGCCGGTGTACTTGACGATTACTTCCTGACCGGCTTTGAGGTCGGCCAACGTGCCAGCGGCAATCTTGGTCGTGTCGCTGACCTTGAACGTCTTGCTGACGTCTTGGCTCTTCACGGTGACCGTCTTGGCGGCGACGTCAACACTTTCAATCGTGCCGGCGCACACCTGTCCTTCGGATTTTGCCTTTTTGCTGCCGGCTTTGCCCGCGTGCGCGAGCGGCGCGAACGCCAGGGCCACGGCTGCGATTGCTACGCAACTAATGAGTCTCTTCATCTTTCCTCCTGTGGTTGATTGTTGGTTGGTGCAGCATGTTCCCTGCAACACCGGCACCGGTGAAAGGTTGCGCGAATATTTTCACGAGGTAAAATGCCGCCGATGAACGTGGTTTTGGTCGAACCGGAAATCCCACCCAATACCGGCAATGTCGCCCGGTTGTGCGCGGCGACGGGCGCGACGTTGCATCTGGTCGGGCCGCTCGGATTCCGGTTGGATGACCGGGAACTGAAACGGGCCGGGATGGATTACTGGGAACAGGTGACGTGGCGGTATTGGAACTCGTTTGCCGCATTGCAGCAGGCGGCGGCCCCGGACGCCCGGTTTTATTTCGTGGAGAACAAGACGGACCGGTGGTACACCGCGCCGCGCTACCGGTGGGGGGATTATCTCGTGTTTGGCCGCGAGACGGCGGGCTTGCCGGCCACTTTGCTGGAGGCCAACCGCGATTCGGTCGTCGCGATTCCACAGTTCAACCCCGAGGCGCGCAGCCTGAACCTGGCGAACTGCGTCGCGATTGTGCTGTACGAAGCGTTGCGGCAGATCAAGGGTTTTTGAGCGCGTCCGTCTGGCCGAACACGACGCGGCCCACCGCCGTCAGGTTGGTCACGTTTTGAAAGACAATCTCTTGGTTCAGGGGATACCGTTTGGTCGGGGTAATCACGGTGCCGACGCGCACCTTCAGCAAGTCAATCCGGTACGGTCGGGTCCACGTCCGCGGCGCGGCGCCGTCCCGCGGGCCGGGGGTGGCGTTGACGGGTTGAATCGTGTTGAGGTGGACGACGACCTCGCGCAGATGCGGTTGGCCGAGCAACACGGAGAGAGTCCGGTACTCCACGGTGACCGCCGCCGCGTCGGTCGTCAGAGTCGCGGTTCGCCACTGGACATCGCGCGCTTCCACCCGGCCCCGGAACGGACTGAGTTCCACGCGGCCGATGGTCAGAGGCAAGCGGGCTTCCAATACGCGGCGCAGGAGGAGATTGCGGGCCAGGTACAACCCGGCCAGTGCCACCGCCAACATGAGGAAACCCCGCCGCATGGTTTTGCTTTTACCGGTCAGTTGGCCGACAATCAAGCTCGTCATGCAACTCGGCGCCCACATGAGCATTGCCGGCGGCGTGGATCAGGCGTTGGTCCGCGGCGCGGTGGCCGGCTGCGAGGCCATTCAGATTTTCCTGAAAAACCAGGTCCAATGGACGGCCCGGCCCTACCGCCCGGAGGAAGTGCGCCGATTCCGCGACCAGCGGCGCGTGCCGGTGTTTGCCCACAGTTCCTACCTCATCAACCTCGCCGCCGCCGATGCCCGGCAATCCATCGCCGCGTTGGCGGACGAAATCCACCGGGCCGACCAACTCGGCGTGCCGTTCATCGTTGTCCATCCCGGCGCGCATCGGGGGGCCGGCGAAGAAACCGGTTTGCGCCACGTCGCCCGGAATTTGGACGCCGTGTTTCGTGCCACGGCGAACAGCCCGGTCCTGATCGCGTTGGAGACGACAGCGGGGCCGGGGACGAATCTCGGTTACCGGTTTGAACATCTTGCCGCCATCCTCCATGCTTCCGCCCATCCCGCCCGGCTCGCCGTCTGCGTGGACACGTGTCACGTGTTCGCTGCCGGGTACGATTTCCGGTCGGCGCAAGGCTACCGGCAGATGGTTGCCGAACTCGACCGGCTCATCGGGTGCGACCGGGTGGTGGCGTTCCACCTGAACGATTCGAAGACGCCGCTCGGCTCGCGGGTGGACCGGCACGAGCACATTGGCAAGGGCCACATTGGGCTGGACGGTTTCCGGCAGGTGTTGCGCGACGGGCGGTGGCGCGACGTGCCGATGGTGTTGGAGACGCCGAAGGACGCGGCGGGCCGGTGGGACAAACGGAATCTGCGCGTGTTGCGCCAACTGGCCAGTTGCGGTATTAGATAATTGATGAACTTGCAGACCCGCATCCGGGAATTGAAACGCGAACGCAACGCCGTCGTGCTCGCCCACAACTACCAGACCGGCGACATTCAGGACGTGGCGGATTTTGTGGGCGATTCGCTCGGGCTGGCCTACAAGGCGCGGGAGACCGATGCGGCGGTGATTCTGTTTGCCGGCGTCCATTTCATGGCCGAGACCGCCAAGATCGTGAACCCCGGTAAGACCGTTGTGATCCCTGACCTCCAAGCTGGTTGTTCGCTGGCGGACTCGTGCAACGCCGCCGACCTCGCCGCGTGGAAAGCCCAGCATCCCGACCACACGATCGTCTCCTACATCAACTGCTCCGCCGCCGTGAAAGCGCTCTCCGACATCATCTGCACCTCCGGCAACGCCGTCAAAGTCGTCAATTCCATCCCACCGGACCGGCCCATTCTGTTCTGTCCCGACGAGAACCTCGGCCAATGGGTGATGGAACAGACCGGCCGCAAGATGATTCTCTGGCCGGGTGTCTGCCACGTGCACGTCAAGTTCACCCACGAATCGTTGCAGAAACTCCGGCAGGCGCATCCCGACGCCAAGATCGTCGCGCACCCGGAATGCCTGCCCATCGTCCGCTCGATGGCCGACGAAGTGTGCTCGACGGAGAAGATGCTGGCCTACTGCAAAGCGTCCCCGGCGAAGAAGTTCATCATCGTCACCGAGTCCGGCATGCTCCACCGGCTGAAGAAGGAACTGCCCGGCGTGGAGTTCATTGCCGGGCCGACCGACACCTGTAGCTGCAACGAGTGCGAGTACATGAAGAAGAACACGCTGGCAAAATGTGTGGCCGCGCTCGAAAACCTTGCCCCCGAAATCACCGTCCCCGAAGACATCCGCCGCCGCGCCCTCATCCCCATCGAACGCATGCTCGCGCTGGGCCGGTAATGAACCGGTGATTGGCCTGCGCGGAGCGGGGCTGAGCTGGGAGCTTGCAAAACGGCGGCAGCCGCCTATCATGCCGCCACTATGTTTACCGGATGTTATACAGCGTTGGTCACGCCGTTCACGAAAAGCGGCGCAGTGGATGAACCCCGGCTGAAAGCGCTCGTCGAAGCGCAAATCAAAGCCGGGGTGGACGGCCTCGTGCCCTGCGGCACGACCGGCGAATCGCCCACGCTGTCGCACGAAGAACACAATCACGTGGTTGAGTTGGTGGTGCGGTTTGCCGCCAAACGCTGCCGGGTCATTGCCGGGACCGGCTCGAACTCTACCGCCGAGGCGATCGCGATGACCCGGCACGCCAAAGCGGCCGGGGCGGACGCGTCGTTGCAGGTCGCCCCCTACTACAACAAGCCGACGCAGACCGGTCTCTACGCGCATTTTCGGAAAATCGCCGAGGACGGCGGCCTGCCGATCATTATTTATAATATCCCCGGCCGATGCGGCGTGGACGTGGCCAACGAAACCACCGCCCGGCTGCGCCGCGACTTGCCGCAGCTCGTCGTCGGCCTGAAAGAAGCGACCGGCAACGTGGATCGCGTCAGCCAACTCCGGCAACTCGTGGACAAGGATTTCTCCATCCTGTCCGGGGACGATGCGTTGACGCTGCCGATGATGGCGGTCGGCGCGCAGGGGGTCATCAGTGTCGCGTCGAATGTCGTGCCGGCCGAAGTGACGGCGATGGTGCGGGCGGCGTTGCGGGGTGATTTTGCGGCGGCCGGCCGGGCGCACGCGCGGTTGTATCCGTTGTTCAAGGACTTGTTCATTGAGACGAATCCGGGACCGGTCAAGGCGGCGTTGGCGATGATGGGGCAGATGGAAGAGGCGTACCGGCTGCCGCTGGTGCCGCTGGCCGACAACAACAAGGCCGCGCTGCGGAAAACATTGGCGGGGCTGGGATTGGTGAAATGAACCCGTTGCAACTTGCCATCATTGGGGCCAAAGGGCGGATGGGGCAGATGCTCATCGCCGGGGCCAAAGCGGACCCGGTGTTGCAGGTCGTGGCGGCGGTGGATATCGGCGACAATCTCGCTCAAGCCGTGGCCGGCAGCGATGTCGTGATTGAGTTTGCGTTGCACGAGGCGACCTTGCCGGTGGCCAAGCTGGCGGCGCAACACCGGAAACCGCTGGTCATTGGCACCACCGGGCACACCGACGCGGAGAAACAGGCGATCCGGGAAGTGTTGCAACCCGTGCCGTGCGTCTGGACATCCAATTTCAGCACGGGCGTGAACCTGTTGTTCTGGTTGAGCGGGCAGGTGGCCAAACTGGTGCCGGGGTGGGAATGCGAGATTGTCGAGACGCATCACACGGCCAAGAAAGACGCGCCGAGCGGCACCGCCAAGACGTTGCAGGAGATCATCCGGCAAGCGCGCGGCAGGGACGTACCGGCGCACGCCCTGCGGATTGGCGACGTGGTCGGCGACCACACCGTGATTTTCGGCACTGCCGGCGAGCGCGTCGAACTCACCCACCGGGCCGGCAGCCGGGAGACATTCGCCCGCGGCGCGTTGCGGGCGGCGAAATGGGTTGCCCGGCAGAAGCCGGGGCTGTACGACATGCAGGACGTGCTTGGTCTCAAGTGAAGGTCGGCATCAGCCTCGGCTCGAACGTGGGCGACCGGCTGCAACACTTGCAGCACGCCAAGAATTACCTTTTGAGTTTGTCGCCGGAGCGTTGGCATCGGGCGTCGCCGGTGTATGAAACGGAGCCGGTGGACTGCCCGGCGGGCGCGGGAAAGTTTCTCAACGCGGTGCTGGAAATCGAGTTCACGGGCGCGCCGCGCACGCTGTTGAAGAAGTTGCTCGCCTACGAGAAGGCGCACGGCCGGGACCGCGCGGCGGGGCCAAATGCGCCGCGGACGATTGACCTCGACATTCTCTATTTCGGCGAGAAGGAAGTGCTCGAAAAGGACTTGGTGATTCCGCATCCGCGCCTGGCCGGGCGGCGGTTCGTGCTCGTGCCGCTCTCGACAATCTGCCCCGACCGGATTATCAAAGGCACCGGCAAGACCGTCCGGCAACTGTTGCGGGAGTTGCCGGCGCGCGAAGTCCGGTTCGTGCAACAAGACTGGTGAAACTGACCGCCACAGATTTGCGGGCGATGAAGCAGCGCGGCGAGAAGATCGCGGCGTTGACCAGCTACGATTTTTTCACCACCAAACTGCTCGACGAAGCCGGTATCCCCCTGATTTTGGTGGGCGACTCGCTGGGCATGGTCGTGCTCGGCTACGAGAACACCCGGTCGGTGACGATGGAGGACATGCTCCATCACGTGCGGGCGGTGGCGCGGGCCAAGCCGTCGGCTGTCGTCGTGGCGGATATGCCCTATCGGACTTATGAGACCGACGAGCAGGCCGTGGCCAACGCACGCCGGTTCGCGGAAGCCGGCGCCGATGCGGTGAAACTGGAGGGAGCGGTGGTGCCGCAAATCCGGGCGGTGGTGGCGGCGGGGATTCCCGTGCTCGGCCATATCGGGCTGCTGCCGCAATCGGCGGCACAGTACAAAATGGAAGGACGCACGCCGGAGTCGGCGGCGCGGTTGGTGCGTGACGCGCAAGCGGTCGAGGCGGCCGGGGCGTTTGCGATGGTGGTGGAATGTGTGGTGCCGGAGGTGGCGGGGCAAATCACGCGGGCCGTTCGGATCCCGACCATCGGCATCGGGTCGGGGCCGGACTGCGATGGACAGATTCTGGTTGTGCACGATTTGTTGGGGCTGGTGACGCGGCTGCCCAAACACGCGCGCCGGTATGCCGATCTGGCCGCGGAAATGCGCCGGGCATTCGCGGCGTACAAGGCCGATGTGACCGGCTAGAACTCGAACTTCAGCCCGGCCAAGCGTTGTTCGATTTCGCCGATGACCCGGCGTTCGTCGGCCTCGCCTTTGGCGAGGAACGTCACCGAGAACCGCAGATACGGTCCGGCATCATCCCACGGCACCGTCGAGATCAGTTTCTCCGTGATGAGCCATTGGGAAACTTCTTCGGCGTTCTGGAACGGCCGGCCGCCGATGGCTTTCGGGGCGCGGACGTAGAGGAAGAACGAGCCTTTCGGTTTCGTGGCGTTGAACCCGAATTTGCGGAGGCAAGCGACGAGCAGGTCCATGCGCCGGGAGTACTTGGCGGCGATTTTGTGCGTGATTTCCGGGTGGTCGAGCGTCGCGGCGCAGGCTTTTTGGATGGCGAGGAACTGGCCGCTGTCGGTGTTGTCTTTGCAATCGCCGTACGCTTTGACGAGCAGTTCGTTGCCGGCCACAAACCCGAGCCGCCAGCCGGTCATGTTGAACGCTTTGCTCATCGAATGAAGCTCGACCGCCACGTCTTTCGCGCCGGGCACGCTGAGGATGGAGAGCGGTTTGCCCTCGAACACCAGCGCGGCATACGCGGCGTCGGAAATGATCACCAGCCGGTGTTTCCTGGCGAACGCGACGGCTTCGGCGAAGAACGCAGCCGTGGCGCTCGCGCCGGTCGGGTTGTTCGGGTAATTGAGCACGAGCACCTTGGCGCGTTTCAGAATGTCTTTCGGCACCGCCTGCAAATCCGGCAGAAACTGATTCTCCTCGGTGAGTTTCAGGTGGAACACTTCGCCGCCGTACCAGCGCGCGTGGGTGCCGAACACGGGATAGCCGGGCACGGTCATCAACACCACATCGCCGGGGTTGATGAGCGCGGCCGGCAGGATCGAGAGGGCGGCTTTGCTGCCGATGCTGTGGAGGATTTCCCGGTCGGGGTCCAGGCCGGTGACACCGCAGACTTTTTCCATCCAGCGGGCCGCCGCGGCGCGGTATTCGGGGCCGCCGTTGTCGGCGTAGCCGCGGTTTTCGGGTTTGGCGGCCTCCTCCTGCAACGCGCGGACACTGAGCGGGAACGCCATCTCGTCCGGCTCGCCGACGCCGAGATCAATCAACTCCACGTGCGGATGCGCGGCGGCGGCGGCGCGTTTGGCGCGTTTGATTTTCTCAAACTTGTAAATCTGCGTGCTCTTCCCGTACTGCCGGCCGCCGATGCGGTCGGCAAACAATTCTTGAATGTAACTCTCGCTCATGGCGCGGGCGAATAGACACAAAACGGTTGGGGTTGTCAATTCGCGGCGCAAGGACTAGATTCGCAGCATGAAACTCATCCGCAGTGTCCGGGAAATGCAACAGGCTTCGGCGGCCGTGCGCTGCGCGGGGCGGAAAATCGCGTTGGTGCCGACCATGGGGGCGTTGCATCAGGGGCACGCGACGCTCATCCGCGCGGCGCGCGCCAAAGGCGCGCTGGTCGCGGTCAGCATCTACGTCAACCCGACCCAGTTTGGGCAGGGCGAGGATTTCCAGAAATATCCGCGCGACCTCGATGCGGATTGCCAACTCTGCCAGCGGGAGTTTGTGGATGTGGTGTTTGCGCCGACGGACGAGGAAATGTACGTCGGCGGCATCTGGCCGGAGGACGTTACCCTGAGCGGACAACCGGTGGTGCCGCCGCCGATTCGCGGCCTGCATTACTCCACTTTTGTGGACGAGACCGTCCTGTCGCGGCACCTCGAAAGCGACACGCGGCCGGGCCATTTCCGCGGCGTGTGCACGGTGGTGGTCAAGCTGTTCAACATCATCTACCCGAACTTTGCCGTGTTCGGCATGAAAGACTACCAGCAACTCAAAGTGGTCGAGCGGATCACGCGGGACCTCCATTACCCGATCGAAATCGTGCCGGTGCCCACGGTGCGCGAGGCCGACGGACTGGCGTGCAGCAGCCGCAACCAGTACCTCAGTCCGATGGAACGCGCACAGGCCACCGTCCTGTGGAAGGCGCTCAACGTGGCCCACGACCTCTTCAAGGGCGGCGAACGCAACGCCCGCCGGCTCGAAGCCGCCATGATGCGCGCCCTCGAACTCGCCCCGTCCGCCCGCCCTGATTACGTCAAGATTGTCCACCCCGAATCGCTCGAACCGGTGGGGGAGGCCCAGCGCGGCAGCGTCGCGCTCGTCGCCTGCTACATCGGCAAGACCCGGCTGATTGACAATCTGACGTTTTAAGCCAGCGTCAGCACAATTTTCCCCGCCGCGCCGGTGGTCATGATGGCTTCGTGCGCCCGGCCGGCCTCCGCGAGCGGCAACTCCCGGCCCACCACCGGGCGCAACGAGCCGTTGGCCAGCCCGGTCGCCAGAGCGCGGTGGATCCGCGTGACATCGTCCGCCGTGAGGTTCACGAGCACCAATCCCAACACCGCCGCGTCTTTGACCATCAGGTGCCGCGGGTTGATCTCAATGGTGCCGCGATTGCCGACGACGATAATCCGGCCGCCGGGGGCGATCATCTCCAAATCGCGGGCCAGATTCGCATTGGCCAACATCTCAATGATGACATCCGGCGTGGCGGCGAGTTGGTGGTCGCCGACCTCGTGGGCGCCTTGCGCGCGCACCAACTGCCGGCCGCGCTCAGTGCTGGCGGTGCCGATCACCCGGCAGCCGTGCGCAACGGCCAGTTGCACCGCCGCCAGGCCGACGCCGCCGCTGGCGCCGCGCACGAGCACGGTCTCACCGGGACGCGCGTGGGCGCGGTCGAACAGCGCCCGGTAGGCCGTGGCATACGCGACGCCGATGGCCGCGCCTTGCGCAAACGACAGCGCCGCCGGTAACGGATGCACCTGCCACGGCTCGCACACGACCCATTCGGCGTAGTGGCCAAGCAGCGGCCCGGCCGCCGACCCGCTGGTGTACACCCGGTCGCCATTGGCCAGCACCCCGGCCCCCTCACCGCCGGGAATGTAGGGCAGGGGCGGACGGACGGCGTAGTGGCCGGCCCGAATGTAGGTGTCCACCGGATTCACTCCGGCGGCGTGCAGGCGCACCGGAACCTGGCCGGGACCGGGCCGCGGGTCCGGCACCGTTTCGAGTCGGAGAACTTCAGGACCGCCGAATTGATGGACGCGAATGGCTTTCATGATCCGTCCCGCGGCCGTGAGCCGCGGCGCGCCCACCATGGTCCGGATCGCCGGTGCGGTCAAGCCTGGTTCCGCGCGGTTGCATTCAACCGGTTCCGTCGTATGATGAACGCCATCGCGTGAATTCCGCCGAACCCATCACAGTCGGGCTGATCAGTCTGGGCTGCGCCAAGAACCTCGTGGACAGCGAGGTGATGGTCGGCGCCTTGCTGCGCGACGGCATGCTGCTGACCCCGGACCCGCGCGAGGCCGACGTGGTCGTCGTCAACACCTGCGGCTTCATCGAGTCGGCCAAGACGGAATCCATTGCCGCCGTCCTGAAGGCCAATGAGCTGCGGCGAACGGGGCGGTGCCGGGCGCTGATCGTGACCGGCTGCCTGCCGCAACGGTACCCGAAAGAGTTGCAGCGGGATCTGTTGGAGGCGGATGCGCTGGTCGGGTTGAACGAGGTGCCGCGGATTGCGCAGATTATCCGGCAGGTGCTGGCGCGCGTGGCGTTCCAGTCGGCCGATGATCACCGGCACGGGCACGACGCGGCGGCGGCGCTGCACTGGTCGGGGCCGGCGCGGTTTGTGCCGGACTTTGCGACGCCGCGCTACCGGCTGACGCCCCGGCATTGGGCCTATGTGAAAATCGCCGAGGGCTGCAATCATCCGTGCGCGTTCTGCAGCATCCCCCGGATCCGCGGCCGTTACCGGAGCCGGCCGCTGGCCGACGTGCTCGCCGAGGTGCGGACGTTGGTCCACGACGGCGTGCGGGAGATCAACCTGATTTCGCAGGACACGACCTATTACGGCCGCGACCTGCCGGGCCAGCAGGGCCTGCCGGAACTGCTCCGCCTGATCCAACAGGTGGACGGCGATTTCTGGGTGCGGTTGCTCTACACGCATCCGGCGCACTGGAGCGACGAGTTGATGGACGCCATCGCCGACTCCGACAAGGTGTGCCGGTATGTGGACATCCCGCTGCAACACATCAGCGACCCGCTGCTCGCCCGGATGCGGCGCGAGACGGACGGCCAGTACATCCGCGATCTCGTGGCGCGGCTGCGCGAGCGCATTCCCGGCCTCGCGTTGCGGAGCACGTTCATCGTCGGTTTCCCCGGCGAGACGGAAGCGCAATTCCGCGAGTTGCTCGACTTTCTCCAGGAGGCCCGGTTCGAGCGGGTCGGCGTGTTTGCCTACTCGCAGGAAGACCACACGCCGGCCGGCGCGATGGCCGATCAGATACCGGCCCGGGTGAAACGCGACCGGCGCCGCCGGGCCATGACCGTCCAGCAACAGGTGTCCCGCGCCGTGCTGCGCGAGATGGTGGGGCGGACCCTCCGGGTCCTGATGGACGCGCCGCGCCGCGGCCGGTCGCACGCCGACGCGCCGGACATTGACGGCACCGTCAAGGTGACCGGACCGGCCGCCGTTGGCGAGTTTGTCTCCGTGCGCATTACCGGCGCGACCGCCTACGATCTGCGCGGCACAGTGGTCCAGACCCGGTAATCGCCATGGCCGCCATCGGAACAGTGTGCGTGGGGATGAGCGGCGGCGTGGATTCGACCGTGACCGCGTGGTTGCTCCAGCGCGAGGGCTATGAGGTCATCGGCGTGACGATGCAAATCTGGGACGGCACGGTGCCGCTGGCCGATGCCGGTCGGTCGGGGTGTTACGGCCCCGGTGAGGCGCGCGATTTGGAGTCGGCGCGGGCGGTGGCGGCGCGGCTCGGCATTCCGCATGTTGTCGTGCCGCTGGCCGGGGAGTATCGCCGGCGGGTGCTGGATTATTTCCGCAGCGAGTACCGGGCGGGCCGGACGCCGAATCCGTGCGTCGTTTGCAATCAGCAAATGAAGTTCGGTTTGCTGCTCGAGCGGGTGCGCGAGCAGGGGATTGCCTGCGATTGGTTTGCGACCGGCCACTATGTGCGGGTGGTCCGGGCGGGCGGTCGTTGCCGGTTGTTGCGGGGCGTGGATGCGCGGAAGGATCAATCGTACTTCCTCGCCCGGCTCACGCAGGAACAGTTGCGGTCGGCGATGTTCCCGCTCGGTGGGCTGACGAAGCCGGAGGTGGTCCGGCGGGCGCGCGCGGCCGGGTTTGCGGATATTGCCGCGCGCGAGGAAAGTCAGGATTTCATCGAGTCCGACGACTACGCGCCGTTGTTTCAGCCGACCGACAATCGGCCCGGCCCGATTGTGGACACCACCGGCAGGGTTCTCGGCGAACATCGCGGCATCGTGCATTACACCGTCGGGCAGCGGGAGGGATTGGGCGTGGCCGCCGCGCACCGGTTGTACGTCAAGGAGCTGCGGCCGGCCACCAACACGGTGGTGCTGGCCCGGCGCGACGAGGTGCTCAGCAATGGGTGCCGGGTTGCGGAGGTGAACTGGATCAGCGGCGCGGCGCCGGCGGACGGCGCGGCGTGCGTGGTCCAGTTGCGGTATCGGCACCGCGGTGTTGCGGCCACGCTCCATCGCGAGCCGACCGCTGGCGTGTGGCGGGCCGAATTCGCCGCGCCGCAATTTGCCGTGACGCCCGGTCAGGCGGCGGTGTTCTATGCCGGGGACGAAGTGCTCGGCGGCGGCTGGATTTGCTGAGCAAAAGAAGTTGTTGCATTCCGGTGGAAGTCATGTATGGTGACGGCGCTCGCAGATAGTAGATGTTCGAAGTGAGATTGGTAGATTGTCAGGCGGTGCTTTTAGCTCGGTGACAGTCCGAAACCTGAATCGTTCAGGAACAGTCACTGAGACCTCCTAGCCGCAGCAGAAAGAAAACAAACATGGCTACCAAGCTATTCGTCGGAAACCTCTCATTCAACACCACGGAAGGCGATGTCCTGGAACTGTTCAAACAGGCCGGCACCGTCAGCACGTGCGAACTCATCATGGACAAGTTCACCAACAAGTCCCGCGGGTTCGCGTTCGTGACGATGGGCACGCAGGAAGAAGCCACCAAGGCCATCGCCGAGTTCAACGGCCGGGAATTGGACGGCCGGGCGCTCACCGTCAACGAAGCCCGACCCCGCGAAGACCGTCCGCGCGGCGGCGGGTTCGGCGGCGGCGGCGGCCGGGGCAGCAGCCGCAGCGGCGGCCGGCAGTTCAGCGGAAGCCGGTACTAATTGGCTTCCCGCCAATCATTCCACGGAGCGGCGTCTCGCCATCGCGGGACGCCGTTCCCGTGGGCGGGCGCGCCGGCGCAAGCGAGGCCGCATGATGCGCCATAAATGCGGCGCCCGCGCGGAACATCGCCGGGCGCAGGCTCAACGCGTTCAGGATTCGCCTTCGTTGGCGGAGCGATTTGCCGGGTTGAAATCCCTGACGGTCGGCTTGATCCACGTCAACCCGGAGAGCCGGACCGCGAGTAATCCGATCAAGTACGAGGTGAATCTCACCGGCGCCAAGTCGGTGTTTCGGTTCAGTTGCCCGAACCACGAATGTGTCCGGGGCGACTTTGATCTGACGCAGGAACTGGCGGCGGCCGTGGCCGCGCATCGGACGGCGGCGGCCGGCGAGTTGGTCTGTCCGGGCTGGCGCAGCAAAACGACGATTGACCGCGTGCGGTGCGGCAACATTTTGCGTTACACCCTCCGGCTCCACTACGGCGACCGGCCTCAACTCAACCGGTAGACAATCCGCGCCTTGGTCAGGTCGTACGGCGTCATTTCCATCCGGACCCGGTCGCCGATCACCAGCCGGATCCAGCGTTTGCGCATCTTGCCGGAGACGTGCGCCAACACCTGATGTTTGTTGGTCAACTCCACCCGGAACATCGTTCCCGGCAGCACCGTGACCACGGTGCCTTCGACCGTCAACAATTCATCCATGAATTCCGCCTTTGCTGTTTGCCTGCCGGGATTTCTTCAGGCATCAAAGGACAGGCTTTGATCCTGGCACGGAGACTCGGCGACGCGCCGAACTGCGCGCAGTCTGACAGGTCCGGTCGGGAATGCAAGGGGGAACCGTCCGCCCCGGGTGTTTGCCTGATTGACTTTTGCCGGTGTTGTGCTTACAACTGCGTCCACGGTGAGTGGCTCACGATGGCCACGGAAGGGCGAGTGGCTGTGCAGGCAGGTGAGACGGGTATCTTTTTGGTCACGGCGTATTTGACGGGTGTCACGTACGTCCGGTGCAATCTGTTCAAGCCGTTGCGGCAGCGGTCCGGCCTCGCGCGGTACAATCTGAACCTGCATGCGCTGGATTTTGTTTCGACGCTGGCCGGGGTCGCGGGCAGCTTCATTCTTCTGAATTTTGATTGTTGGCGGCGGGCGTGTCTGTTGGTGCTGGCGGCCGTGCTCTACGATGTGACCTTGCGGACGGTGTTTTTCCATCGGGAAGTGCTGCGGTTGCGCCGGCGCGAGCCTTCGCTCACGAGAGACCGGGCGTACCAGCGCGTCCGCAAGCGCGCCCGCGTCATGGTGTGTCGTTAAGAACGCCTATAACCCGTCCCGGAAACCTCTTTCCTGAATAATGTCATTCTGAGCGAAGCGAAGAATCTCTGCTGTTATTAGCGGTTTGATGAACGACAGAGACCCTTCCCCTTCGCAGCTCAGGGCTTCGGCAGGACGCTCAGGGTGACAATCGGGGGAGGTTTTCGGATGGGTTCTAACAAAACTTGCCGCCGCAGGCTGCAGCCTGCGTTTTCTGAACGCAGCCCTGAAGGCTGCGGCTACCGAAAAATGGTTTTGTTAGGACCCCAAGTCCGGTCTTGTGTTCGCCGCGGGTGCCGCCTAGAATGCAGGCCATGCCTTTCAAACAATTTGGGTTGTCTCACGAGGTTGTCCGCGGCGTGCTCGCGGCCGGGTACACGGATCCAACGCCGATTCAACTGCGCGCCATCCCGCTCATTCTCGCGGGCCGGGATGTGATCGGCTCGGCGCCGACGGGCACCGGCAAGACGGCGGCGTTCGCGCTGCCGATTCTGACGAAACTCGGCACCCACGGCGCCTGCCGGTGCCTGGTGTTGACGCCGACGCGCGAACTGGCCGCGCAGGTCGAGACGGCGTTTCGGGATTACGGACGGTTCACGAATTTGCGGACGGTGGTGGTGTTCGGCGGCGTGGGCTACGGCCAGCAGAAACAGGATTTGCAGCACGGCGTGGACGTCATCGTGGCCACGCCGGGCCGGTTGCTCGATTTGATGCAACAAGGCGTTGTCAGCCTGCGCGCTGTCAGCATCCTCGTCCTCGACGAAGCCGACCGGATGTTGGACATGGGATTCATGCCGGATGTGCGGAAGATCCTCGAGAAGTGTCCGCGGGAACGGCAGACGTTGTTGTTCTCGGCCACCATCCCGCCGGAGATCGAACGATTGGCGGCGTGGGCGTTGCGCAACCCGGAGCGGATCCAGATCGGCCTCAGCCGGTCGCCCGCCGAGACGGTGAAACACGCCTGTTACCCGGTGGCCGCGGCGCAGAAGTATCAGTTGTTGGCGGAGTTGCTCCAGCGCATCAACTACGACAGCGTGTTGATTTTCTGCCGAACGAAACATGGCGCCGACAAGATCGCCAAGCGGCTCAAGGCAGAGAACCATGCCGTGGCAACCTTGCACTCCAACCGGACCCAGCGCGAACGCGAGGAAGCGCTCAGCGGGTTCAAGTCCGGCAAGTACGAAGTGATGGTGGCCACCGACATCGCCGCGCGTGGCATTGATGTGGAGAGCATCAGCCACGTGATCAACTACGACGTGCCGCAACATCCCGAAGACTACGTCCACCGGATCGGCCGCACAGGCCGGGCCTTGAAGGTGGGCGACGCGTTCACGCTGGTGACGATTGAGGAACTCGACGACCTGCGGGCGATTGAGCGGTTCATCGGCCAGAAGATTCCGCAGTTGAAGCTGGAGAACTTTCACTACATGGCAACGCCGGTGCTGCAAGGCGAACGCATCACCGCGAGCCGGCAGGCCGTGCGCGGCGGGCGGACGGCGACCGGCTACTCCTTCAGCCCCAGCCGGCGCCGGTGATTATTTTCCCGGCGTGACCAGTCCGATGCGGATCGCGTAGCGGACGAGGCCGGCGACGTTGTGGATGTCGAGTCGTTCCATCAACTGGGTCCGGTGGGTTTGCGCCGTCTTCACGCTGATCCCGAGTTGGCGGGCGATTTCCTTGGTGGTGTGGCCCTGCGCGATGAGCTTGAGGATCTCCACCTGGCGCGGCGTGAGGTCCACGCCCGGCCCCTCGCGCACCAGGCCCGGCGCCGCGTCGGCCGGCAGCGCGTAGCGCACCGGCCGGCTGAAATACCGGCTGCCCGCCGCCACGGCGCGCACGGCTGGTTCGAGATCATGAACGAGATGTTTGAGAACCACCCCGGCGGCCCCCGCCTCGGTCGCGGCCCGGACCAGGGCCGGGGAAGTGTCCATCGAAAGAAGAATGACCGGCAGGCCGGGCTGCTGGCGGCGCAGTGACCGGATCGCCGCGACGCCGCCGTGGGGCGGCAGGCCGGCATCCACCAAGGCCAGTGTCGGCCGGTGCAGGCCCGCCGCGCGCAACGCGTCCGCCGTGTTCGCCGCTTCCGCCGCCACGGTGATTTCGGGACAGTTGCTCAGGAGTGTCCGGATACCGGCCCGCACCAGCGGATGAGCTTCGGCCAGGAGAACTTGGATTCTCATGTTCCCTTTCGCGTGGATGACATAAAATAATAGCGTAACCCAAAAAAAACCACGCCGGGAATCGGGTCTAAACCCGATGGCCAGCCCTCACCATACGCCCTCCTGACAAATAAGCAACATCTGAGCAGCTCCCGGTGACTCGCGGGGTGCAGTTCGTGATTTTTGGCAAAGTAGGGCAACCATCCTGGTTGCCCATGCAGCAGCATTGGACAGGCTGGAAGCTTGTCCTACTTTTTTCGAAACTGCCCAAAGGTTGGGACCGCACCCCATCCGCGGCCGGGAAGGCGGTCACGCAGAAGCGTGACCCCCGCCACCGCTGGTTTTGTGAGCGGCTCTACACGAGGCCGTGCCGGGCCAACAATTGCCGCACGCCGTCCGGGCCGGGGCTGCCGGGCGCATACAGGGTGGGAACAACCGGCCGATGCAACACGTCATCGAAGATGTCCCACGAGGCCGCCAGTTCGTCGGCGCGGATGAACAAACCGCGCTCGCCGGCCAGCACGTCCAGGAGCAGCGACTCGTACGCTTCGGGAATCACCCCGGCAAACGCGGTCCGGTAACGCAGATTCAACTCGGTCGGCTCCAGTTTCATCTGCAGGCCGGGCACTTTGTTGACAATGCGCAGGAAAATGGCTTCGTCGGGCTGGACGCGGATGACGAGTTCATTGGCCGGCAACCGGGGGAGTTGGTGCGCGAAAATGTTGTGCCCGGTCTCGCGGAACCGGATGACGATGGCGGCGGTCTGGGCATCGAGCGCCTTGCCGGCCTCGAGGAAAAACGGCACGCCTTTCCACCGGGCATTGTTGACGGCGAGCACGGCGGCGGCGTAGGTCGGCGTCAGCGAGTCGGGCGGCACCCCGGGCTCGGCCCGGTACCCGGCGTACTGGCCGAGCACCAGATTCTCCGGCGCCAAGGGCCGGACCGCGCGGAGCACGTGCGTTTTCTCGTCGCGGACGGCGGTGGCATCGAGCCGGTCGGGCGCTTCCATCGCCGTCAACGCGAGCATCTGCAGCAGATGATTCTGCATCACGTCGCGGATGATGCCGTAGTCGTCAAAGTACCCGGCGCGGTTGCCGATGCCGCCGGTTTCCTTCCACACGATGCGGACGCTGTGGACAAAATCGCGGTGCCAGATTGGCTCGAAAATCCGGTTGGCAAACCGCAGCACGAGCAGGTTCTGGATGACTTCCTTGCCGAGGTAATGATCAATCCGGTAGGTCTGCTCGTTGGTGAACACCTTGCCCAGCTCGGCCACCAACGCGTCGGAAGACGCCCGGTCGCGGCCAAAAGGTTTCTCAACCACCACGCGCGTCCAACCGTCGTGGGCGCCGACGCAGGTCACGAGACCGGAGTTGCCGAGCGCCCGCGCCACATCGAGAAACACCGACGGCGGAATGGCGAGATAGATGAGCCGGTGACCGGCGCATTGGCCGGTGACGGTCTGGAGGCGTTCGGCGAGATCCAGAAATCCGTCGGCCGAATCGTACGGGCCGGCGACGTAGTAGCACCGGGCGAGGAACCGTTCCATCAACGTCGCGCACTCGTGCTGGCCGGGCGTGTACCGGCAGGTCAGATGCGCCGCCGCGCGCTGCCGGAACTCCGCGTCGGTCAACGCCGACCGGGCGTACCCGAAGATGTGGACTTGCGCCGGCAACAATCCTTGCGCGAACAACGAAAACAATGCCGGCAGAATCTTGCGTTGGGTCAGGTCGCCCGACGCGCCGACGATGATGATCTGCAAGGGGGCGCGATTCATGGCCGGCAGTATAAGTGGCGCCAGCGCTCACGGCAAGCCGAGCGGCAGAGTAGGGCAACCATCCTGGTTGCCCATTCAACAGCATTGGACAAGCTGGAAGCTTGTCCAACTTTTTGGGAAACTGCCCAAAGGTTGGGGCCGCACCCCATCCGCGGCCGGGAAAGCGGTCACGCGGAAGCGTGACCCTCCGGGAGGAATCATCGGGCGGCGGCAGAGTAGGGCAACCATCCTGGTTGCCCATGCAGCAGCATTGGACAAGCTGGAAGCTTGTCCTGCTTTTTGGGAAACTGCCCAAAGGTTGGGACCGCACCCCGTCCGCGGCCGGGAAGGCGGTCACGCAGAAGCGTGACCCTCCGGGAGGAATCATCGGGCAGCGGCAAAGTAGGGCAACCATCCTGGTTGCCCATGCAGCAGCAGGAACAAAGTAGGGCAACCATCCTGGTTGCCCATGCAGCAGCATTGGACAAGCTGGAAGCTTGTCCTACTTTTTTGGAAACTGCCCAAAGGTTGGGACCGCACCCCATCCGCGGCCGGGAAAGCGGTCACGCAGAAGCGTGACCCTCCGGGAGGAATCATCGGGCAGCGGCAAAGTAGGGCAACCATCTTGGTTGCCCATGCAGCAGCAGGAACAAAGTAGGGCAACCATCCTGGTTGCCCATTCAACAGCATTGGACAAGCTGGAAGCTTGTCCTGCTTTTTTGGAAACTGCCCAAAGGTTGGGACCGCACCCCGTCCGCGGCCGGGAAGGCGGTCACGCAGAAGCGTGACCCTCCGGGAGGAATCATCGGGCGGACGGCGGGGGGTGCAAAAAAAATAAAAAAAGTTGTTGCAATTTTTTGGGCGCACGGTATTGTTCGCTGACAAAGGTAGAGTTGGGTAAGGGTAAAACCAGCATGACGAACATAAACATGCGCCTTCGCGGAACCTGCGTCAGAGTCGTCGTGAGCGCCGTGATGCTTTCGGCGCTCATTTCTTTTTCCGCCCACGCCGCCACCAATTACTGGAAAGGGACCGGTACGGATTGGGGTACGGCCGGGAACTGGATTAGCGCCGTGCCCGGGTCCACTGACGTCGCCGCGTTCACCAACGCGACCTACACGAGCCAGCCCAGCTTGGGCGGTAATTTTTCCTTGGGCATGCTCTGGCAGAAAGGCGCGGGCGCAGTCACGGTCGGCGCGGGCTCCCTGCGGGCTTTGACGTGGTATGGCATGGATGTCGGCGGCACCGTCTATGGGATTCGGATGGACAGCGGTTCCGGGGCGTTGACCCTGAGCGCCAACGTCAGCAACGTCCTCCAAAACTCCCAGACCTGGCTGAACAACTCGGCGAATGCGTTGACCGTCAGCGGTGCCATCAACAACAACGGCAACACGCTGACCATTGACGGTTCCGGCACCACCATGATCACCTCGAATTTGTTCGGCACTGGCGGCCTGTCCAAGGTTGGGGCCGGCACGCTGACCTTGAGCGGCAACAATAGCTACGCCGGGTTGACCACCGTCAATGCCGACAGCACCCTGATCCTCGGCCACGCCAGTGCATTGGGCACGACGGCGGCGGGGACAACCGTCAACTCGGGTGGCGTCCTCGACCTGAACGGACTGACGATCGGAGCGGAAGCGGTGACTCTCAACGGGACCGGCATCAGCAGTGGCGGCGCACTCATCAACAGCAGCGGGACGGCGGCGAGTTTGAGTGGCGCGATCACGCTGGGCAGCGCGAGCAGTATTGGCGGCAGCGGAAACATTACCTTAAGTGGCGCAATCGGCGGCGGGACGAATACGTTGACCAAGGTTGGTGCGGGCATGGTCACCCTCGCGGCGGCGAACACCTACACCGGCCTGACCACGGTGGACGCGGGCGAACTCCGCTGGGGGATTAACAACGCCCTAGCCTCCGGCAACCTGACCATCAACAACGGTGGCACCGTCAATATCCAGACCTACACCGATACCGTTGGCACGGTGACGCTCAATCAAGGCGGTGTCATCACCGGCACCACCGGCATTCTCACCACCGGCACTGGCGGGTTGGTGGCCAATGACGGCGGCACCATCACCGGGTTTAGCGCGGGTGCGGGCTTGACTTTCCCCAATGCTGGTGGAGGAAGCACCAACGCCGCCGTCACCTACAATAGCACGGGCCCCGGGAGCACCACCCTGACAATTGATCGGATCACTGTCGGTGATTATAACTATCTATTCAACATCGCCGATGGCGCTGCGGCTGTTGACTTCGAGATCACCCGTTCATTTAGCTATCAAGGCAACAACGTTGCCCACACCATCATCAAAACAGGCGCTGGTGTCATGCAGTTCAGCGGTACCGAAACCGGCACAGCCGGCCAGAACCAGCTATATCTTAATATCAACGACGGCACCGTGCTCTTGAACAAGTCCGACGGAGTGGCGTTCCTCCCGGGCAACAGCTTGATCACCATCGGTGACAATCTCGGCTCGGCCGGCTCCGCCATTCTCCGATACGCCAGCACCGGTGGCACCAACCAGATCGGCAACAGGCCCATCACCATCAACAGCGACGGCCTGTTTGATTTGAATGGCAAGGACACAACCTCGTCGGGTCTCCTGACTCTCAACAGTGGCGGCCAGCTCACCTTTGGCGGGGGAAATCTGCGTATGGGCGGGTTGACCATCACGGACAATACGCTGGCGACCGGGGCCAGCACTTTCACTTTGACTGGTAATGTGACCGTCAACGCAGCGGCCAACTCATCCATCATCAGTGGCAACCTCAACCTGGGTGCTGGGACACGCACGTTCACCGTCGCGAACGGCGCGGCGGCGGTGGATCTGGACGTTCAGGCGGTGATTTCGAACGGCAGCCTCACCAAAGCCGGCTCGGGATTGATGCAGCTCACCGCCATCAACACCTATAGCGGCGCTACCACCGTCAGCGGCGGCACGTTGGTACTGTCCGGCCAGATTACCGGCGGTGGGGCGCTTTCATTCAACTCCAGTAACGCATCCATGGTCATCACCAACGGCGGCCAGTTAATTAGCGGCACGGCAGCGTCCTACATTGGCGCAGCTACTGGCAACAGCGGCAACACCATGTCGGTCATCGGTGGCACCGGTGGGACCTCACTCTGGAATCTTGGCCTTCAGGATCTCCGAGTCGGTAACGCCACCGGTGCCGGAACCACTGGGAACAGCCTGCGGATTGATGGTGCCGGTGTGGCCGGTGGGGCGATTGTGACGAATGTTCAATACCTGTACCTCGGGCATAGCGCCGCCAACAGCAGCGTCTTGCTGACCAACGGCGCCCAGATGTTCATCAATGGAGAGATGCGCATGGGGAGTACGTATTACAGCGCGAGCACGAACAATAGTCTCACTATCGTCGGTGGGGCCGCAGACTCGTTATTCGCCGGCAACGGTGGTGCTTTCTATGTGGGCTACGGCGAAAGACCCAACTCGCAACTTAATACAGTCACGGTTGACGCTGGCGGTGTGCTGTCTAACGTCAACATAACGGTAGGCTATGCGCTCACCGGGAGCGGTACCGGCAGCAGCTTTTACAACCAATTAGTGGTGACCAATAGTGGTAAGGTGTTCACGCTCGGTAATCTTACTGTCGGTAACGTTGTCGGTGGCAATTCTTGGGTGGGGAGCAATTCGGTGGTGATTGCCAACGGCGGCGTGGTCAATTCTGGAAGCCTTTTACTCGGCGCGTCGAGCGCTGCGGCCTCGGCAAACTTCAACACCTTGACAATTACCACCGGCGGTCAGCTCTCTAATACTGCAGCCAGCTATATCGGTCGCGCCACCGCCGCCAGCGCCCAGGCCAACAACAACACCGCGTGGATTGGCGCGGGCAATGCCCAGTGGAATCTGGGCGGCCAGACCCTGTTCGTGGGGTTCACTGCCAATGCCACGGCAATAGCGAACAACAATGTTTTGACATTGAGCACGGGCGGGATCCTGACCAATACCAGCCTGACGGTGGGTTCGGGGACCGGGACTGAGACGGGCAATCAGTTCATTCTCGACGGCGGCAAGGCCCATCTCAATACCCTGACCGTCGGGGCGGGCAACTCGGTGGCCTTCAACTCCGGTACCTTGAGCGTCTCGGGCACGTCGTACA
>Ga0078972_1003363_pt1 | contig 48262 bp, 24 predicted proteins | sample YelNatPaOPGAMG01_FD_67568 | JGI IMG/M metagenome (GOLD analysis project Ga0078972, IMG submission 67568) | Hot spring thermophilic microbial communities from Obsidian Pool, Yellowstone National Park, USA - OP-RAMG-01 (SPADES assembly) (version 2) | ecosystem: Environmental > Aquatic > Thermal... | reverse complement strand
CGGGGGGGGCCCCCCCCCCGGGAGCCCCCCCGCCAAATCCCCCCTCACGGGTCGGAGCCGGGCAGGCCGCACAGCACCTTTGCCGGCTGTTACCGGGAGCCGGCTGGATCAAGTGCGGTTGCAGTACTACGGCGTATGGGGCAGCTCGGCGAACGGTGCCTTTGCCGTGGGCCAAGGCAGCACTATCCTGCATTATGGCGTGACCCGAACCTACCTGCCGCTCGAGATCAAGCCCTGATAGGCGGCAACTGCACGATCTGCCGGTGAAACTGGCGGTCAATAGCCCGCCGGCGCGGGCCGCCGGCGCTCCATGTACAGGCCAAATTCGTGCTAGGCTTCAGTCATCTAGCCGGCCAACTCGCCGGCGATGCCGTCCTTCTGTGCAGCGGGCAACGTGCGCCACACCCGGTGTAATGGCTCACCCGTGGGTACAGCGACTCGGGATCCACCCCCCTGGCCTGCAGGATCTCCCGCAGCCGCTCCCGCGCCGCGATGTGCTGCTCCTTCAAATTCCAATCCGGGTTGAGCAGCCGCGGCCGGCTCTTGATCATATATTCGAACTCGGGCTCCACCACATGCACCGGCACGCCGTCCAAATCTACCGGCTGTGGGCGCAGCCAGGCGGCCGGAAAGCGCACATAGCCCAGGTCGCCGTTATCCCACCAGGTCGCCTCGTCACCGAGATCGAGGGCGCCCAGCGCAATGTGGATGCCCTCCGTGCGGGCCGTCACCATGGCATTGGGAGTCCACGTCGCCTCCCAACCCGCCTCTCTGAACAGGGCAGCGAACTGCGGCCCCAAGCCGGCGAGCCCCACGGTCATATAGTCGATATCACGGTGCGCGCGCAGGATGCGCCCCTCGTACGCGTCCAGGGCGCAGCCACCCCACAGGTACGATAAGGTGCCCAGCCGCGCGGATAGCGCCTCCACCAGCGCCATGGTCGCCAGGCACAGCCCGGTCTGTTCCTGCATCATCTCCACTCCTGCTGATCTGAAGACAGCCAAGCGCGCACGGCGGTGAGATCCGTTTTCATCGTGGTTGTGCCCTTGGGCAGGGGCAACTGACGGACACAACGACCGGCCCATCCTCAGCGGACGAGGATCATGGCGATGACCTTGTGCCCTGCACCGGCCAAAGCGGCCGCGACTCGCGAGTACTCATCTCGCATGGCGGCCGGCAGCTCATCAGGGCTGATGACACTGAACCCGTGCCGGGCATAGAACGCTTCCCGCTCAGCGAAACAGAGCAGATAGAGGGGGCGGCTTGGCTCCATACTCAGCAGCGATGACACCAATCTCGAGCCGATCCCACGGTTCCGCCAATCCCCGGCGACGGCCAGGCTGGAGAGCTCTTTCCCGCCCGTTGCCAGCTCCTTGATGCGCACACAGCCGATGACCTCGCCGTGCGCGCAGGCCACCAGGCATCGCCTGTGACTGAGCCGCTCCGGGTCCCCACGGACCGTCGCCAGCAGCGCGCGCACCTGGTCCATATCACCTTCGGTCGCGCCCCGATACTCGATATCCACGGCCTTTACCTCGCCTGCAACGAGTATAGAGCTTGCGGCACGAGCCCGGAGGGCTTTGCCCTTTCAAGCCCGGCGGCTTTCAGCCCCGGGCGGCCTCGCTCGAGCGTGCAAGATGGGCTGCCAACCGTATCGCTCAAGCGAAGCATCCCGGCTCCGGCATGGCGGGCCTCTATCGCGCAGTGATGCCATCGGCAGGCGGCCAACATCATCCCCAGACCACCCTGGGCTCATTTCGGGTCCAACAGGCCACATGGTCTGCCGTCAGCGGGCTCAACGGGCCTGCTGCTTCATCCGGCGGAGATGCTTCGCTTGGGGAACTCTCGCCATGACATGAGGCCGCTATGCCCGCTCAGCATGACTACGCCACCCGAATGCGAGCCCCGGTCTTCGCCTCGCGTGGGTTTACCGCGAGCCGCCTCCCTGCACACGCCTGGCGCACGTCACCAGGTGTTGCCCCCCCTGTACAATCCGCCGGCGGATGCGCGCCGCGATAGATGCTCGCTCACCCTCGGATAGCCTTAACACATCCTGCCGGATGAAGCAGGGGCCGGCCTGAACCTGGCGATGATAGGAGTCCCAGTCACCCGTTTCGGGCACTCTGTGGGGCAAACACAGGGAGGCCAGGTATGGAAACGCCGGCCTACGCGCTGCTAGATGATGTGGGCCATCCCCTCGCTGAAGAACGAGGGCTCGATCCAGGTGACGGCGTCGAATTCCTCCTGGTAGCCCAGGCCCCGGATATCGGCCACCCGGAACTCGGGCCCCACGCCCGCGCTCGACCTCCTGGAACAACTGAAAGCCATAGTTCCTCGAGACCAGGCACTCCAGCGCCGCGATGGCCACGGGAGCGCTGCTTTCCCGACGCATGCTCCTGATGGTCTGGATGAAGGGAGGGCGAGAGAGAATGGGGATCGTCTGCCAGTGGGCCATATAGTCCAGCATGTGGTCCGGAAAGGGGAGCCGCTCAGGGCCATAGGTGGTGCCGGCGCCGAAATGCCTCGCCAGCCTGAGCACCAACCGGCTGTCCAGATCGTCGCCCCCCAGCAAGAGGCCGCTGGTGGCGAGGGTTTCCGCCCGCCCTTCCGGGTGCAGGCGTATCACAGCGAGATCGAGCGTGCCGCCGCCGAAATCGAACACGAACACCATCGCTTCCCGGCCGGCCCTCTCGGCCCAGGAATGGGCAGCAGCCACCGGCTCGAAAGCAAACTCGATGTCGCGAAACCCTGCCAGGTGCGCGGCGCGGGCCATACGCGAGGCCGCCGCCCGTTCGACCGTGGCAGAGGTCTCCGGAGGCAGGCCACGATCAGCATAGGTCACCGGCCGGCCAAAGAGCACCGAGTCGACCCTGCCGCCCAGGTGCGCCTCAGCCCGGCGCCGAACATGGCCCAACACGATGGCAATGAGCTCCTCCAGGCTGTAGTAGCGGTCGAACACGCGCGTGCCGGTGAAATCCGGATCGCGCAAGGCACTCTTTACCGATTGGAAGAGCTGCCCCGGCGCCGAGGTGTCGACCAGGCTGTAGACGCGCCGGATGACGACCAGCTCCGAGTGGACCTCTGCCAGGGCGCCCATAGCGAAGGGCCTGAACGTGGCCGGCCTCCCCGTATCCTGCTGGAGATAGAGGCGGATGGCCTCATGGCCAAGGAGTTGCTCGCCCTCCCGGGTGATGTAGATCATGGAAGGCATGACCGTGGCTTCGCCTTCCAGGGGGATCAGATGGACTGCTGTGCCATCGCAATAACCGGCACTGGAGTTGGTGGTGCCAAAGTCGATGCCGATTCTCACGCCGTCCTCCACGATCATACACTAGTAGAACAAGTGGAAATCAGGTCAGACATAGGAAGCGCAAGCACGGGGAACTTGGGCACGGATAGTGGCATGCAGCCGGATGCCAGATCATGGCATCTAGCAAGATACGCGGCCGATTATTATATAACACTCTCCCCGCATTGTCAATGTTATTATGTCTATTCTCGGGACGAATCTGCAATTGACAACCCCCTGCAGGCATGGCATAATGTATCGATTGCCGCCCGCTGCATTGGTTTCCGGGCGGACGTGCGCCGCGTTTCTTGTCCGGTAGAGGTGAGGCTGCGGATGGACGGCCGCATTGACTTTCATATTCACACCACACTGAGCGACGGCGAGCTCCTCCCTACGGAGGTGTTGCGCCGGGCGGAGGTGTTGGGCTGCGCGGGCCTGAGCTTTGCTGATCACGTGGACTCCAGCAACCTGGAGTTTGTGATCGACTCGCTGCGCCGGCTGGTGGCGGACCAGGGCGCCGACTATGCCTTTCCCATTCTCGTCGGCGTGGAGCTGACCCACGTGGCCCCGCGCTCCATCGCTCGCCTGGCCCGGCGCGCGAAGGAGGCCGGCGCTCAGATCGTGGTGGTCCACGGCGAGACGCTGGTGGAGCCAGTCGCCCCCGGCACCAACCACGCTGCCCTCGAGTGCCCGGATGTGGACATTTTGGCCCATCCGGGGCTCTTGACGGAGGAAGAGGCGGCGCTGGCGGCCAAGCACGGCATCTACCTGGAGATCAGCGCCCGCAAGGGCCACAGCCTGGGCAATGGCCGTGTGGCTGCCCTGGCGCGCCAGGCGGGCGCACCACTGCTGGTCAATACCGACACGCATTCTCCCTCGGACCTGATCGACCTGGCCACCGCCCGCCGTGTGGCCCTGGCGGCCGGCCTGAGTGAGGCCGAGGCCGAAGCGGCCATCCGCACTCACCCAGCTAACCTGTTATCGCGAGCAAGTGAACGGAGATAGATATGAGTGGTATCCTGTTGACCCCTAATTCCAGCCCCAAAGCGCCCAACCCGAGCGGAGGCGCCGGCCAAGGTGGGGCCTCGGGCGTGCAGGTGCAGTGCCCGCAGTGCCGGACGCCCTTCACCGCGCCGATCATCAACGTGCTCGATGTGGGGCGATTCCCTCAACTCAAGGCCGCCCTCTTGAGCGGCCAGTTGAACCGGGCCGAGTGCCCGGCCTGCGGCGCCGTGGCCCTGCTGGATGTACCCCTGATCTACCATGACCCAAACAAAGAACTGCTGCTGGTGCTCGTGCCCTCGCAGCTCAACCTGCCGGCCGACCAGCAGCAGCGCATCATCGGCAGCCTGGTGCAGGCCGTCATGCGCTCTGTCCCTCAGGAACAGCGCAAGGGCTACTTCCTGAACCCGCAGACGATCCTCAGCCGCCAGCGCCTGGCCGAGGTCATCCTCGAAGCCGACGGCATTACCCGCGAGATGATGGATGAGGAAAACCGCCGGCTCCAGTTGCTGGAGGATATGGTGCGCGCGGTGAACGACCCCGTCGCCCTGCAGCGGCTGATCGAAGAGAACTGGGAGCGTCTCGACTATACCTTCCTGGCCACGCTCGTCTCGGCTGCGCAAGAGTCAGAGATGGCCGGCGATACCCAGGGCAGCCAGTTGCTGCTCCAACTGCGCGATGCGCTACTGCGAGAGCCAGACCTGGCAGCCCGCATCCCGCAGCCCCTGCCGCCCGAGACAACCGTAGTCGAGGCGATCGACAAATTGCTGCCCATGCTGAGCGACGAAGAGGCCTTTGCGGCCATGGTCGTCCTCAACCGCCAATTCTTCCAGTACAGCTTTTTCCAAGAGCTGACTGATCAGCTCGACCAGGCGCGGGCCCGTGGCGACTCGGAGCGGGCCGGCCAACTAGAGACGCTGCGCAGCCGGCTCCTGGCTGTCATCGAGCAGCAGGACAAGGCCATTCAGGCCGCCCAACAGGAGGACCTGCGCCTGATCGAGGAGCTTTTGGGTGCCCCCGACCAGGCCCTGGCCATCCGCCAGCGGCTGAACCGCATCGACAACATGTTCCTGAACACCCTGCAGGCCGCCCTCCAGGCTGCAAGGCGTGAGGGCAACATCGAGCGCTCCGGCAAGCTGGATCAACTGCGCAGCAATATCCTGGCCGGGCTGGCTGCTGCCATGCCGCCCGAACTGCGCCTGGTCAACAATCTGCTTGGCACGGAAAAGCCGGCGGATCGCCAGGCCATCCTCGCCGCCAACGCCCCCCTGCTCAACGATCAGCTCGTCGCCCTCATCAGCGACCTGCGTGAAGAACTGCAGGAGCAGGGGCAGGGCGAGGCCTACAAGCGCCTCGAAACCATTCTGGCAGAAGTTCAGGCTGCGCAGGCTCATGCGAGCGGTCAGAGCCTGGAGCCGGGGTTCACCGAGGTCTAGCGCCCAATGCCGGGGTGCATCCAAGATCCGTATCCGCCGCCCGGGTTGCAGCCGGCTATTCCACCACGCTGCCGCCCGGCCTCAACCCGGGAAAAGGGGGCAGGCATGTCGGGCCGCCCCCAAAAGGCCCTGTACCGGGCTGCGCGAAGCGTAGAGCCCGGTTGCCAGGGCAAAGCGCCTCTGACGGCAGCCTGTTAGCTGTGAACTCGCTGATATATCTTGGATGCCCCCCAATGCCGCGTCTGTTTGCGCGCCAGCCTCGATTCGAGTATACTTGTCCTTCGGGTTCAGGTTCTGAACACACACGCCCCCTGACTGTACGAGTCGTGCCTGGGGCATTCGGGCATACCGGGTCCTCGTGCAGGATGATGGGGGCGGCGGAAACAACGAATAACAGGAGGATCAACCAACCATGCCCGTCGTCAGTATGAAGCAACTGCTCGAAGCCGGTGTGCATTTCGGCCATCGCTCGAAGCGCTGGAACCCCAAGATGCGCTCCTATATCTTCACAGAGCGCAACGGGATCCACATTATCGACCTGCAGCAAACCATCACGCACATCGACAAGGCCTATGAGTTCTTGCGTGATGTGTCGGCCGAGGGCGGCACAGTGCTCTTTGTGGGCACCAAGAAACAGGCCCAGGAGACCATTACCCAGGAAGCCCAGCGCTGCGGCATGCCCTTTGTGAACGAGCGCTGGCTGGGCGGCACCATGACCAATTTCCGCACCATTCGCTCGCGTATCGATACCCTGCTCAGCCTCGAGCAGGCCAAGGAGCGCGGCGACTTTCAGCAAATGACCAAGAAGGAAGGGCTCACGCGAGAGCGTGAGCTGGAAAAGCTGCAGCATCGCCTGGGCGGTCTGAGGAACCTGCGCCGTTTGCCCGACGCCCTGTTCATTGCCGACGTGCGGCGTGAAGTGAACGCTGTCGCTGAGGCCAAGTCGTTGGGTATCCCCATCGTGGCCATGGTCGACACCAACTGCGACCCTGACCCGATTGATTATGTCATTCCGGCCAACGATGACGCCATCCGCGCTATTCGTCTGATCACCGGCAAGATGGCTGACGCCGTGATCGAGGGCCAACAGATGCGCGGCGTGATCATGGCCGAGGCCGAAGAGGAAGCGCCCGAAGCTGAGTACACCGCCAAGTTCGGCAGCCCGGAGGAGGCAGCGGAGGCGACTGGCGAGGAATCGTCTGCCGGAAGTCCCGGTTCCTATGGCCCCTTTGAGCCAGACAACGAGTAATCAACCGTGATCCAAACCGCAGGTGAGCCCCAGGCTCACCTGCGCTGTGCTATACCCCAACGATGAACGTAGTACGCATCTGAAAGAGGAAGATTCATGGCAATCACATCCGAAATGGTCAAGAGCCTGCGCGAAAAGACTGGCGCCGGCGTCCTCGATTGCAAAAGGGCCTTGGACAAGTGCCTGGGCGATATGGACAAGGCTATCGCCCTGTTGCGCGAGCAGGGGCTGGCGGTCGCCGCTAAAAAGGCGACCCGTGTCGCCAAAGATGGCCTCATTGAGGCCTATGTGCACCCGGGCGCCAAAGTGGCCTCGCTGGTCGAGCTCGATTGCGAGACGGATTTCGTGGCGCGCACGCCCGATTTCAAGAACCTGGCGCACGACCTGGCCATGCAGGTGGCTGCTACCAACCCGCTTTACGTCAGCGCCGAGGACGTGCCGGCTGCTGTGATCGAGGCGAAGAAGGATGTCTGGCGCACTGAGCTGGCCGACCAGAACAAGCCACCCCAGGTCGTCGAGAGCATCATCCAGGGCAAACTGAGCAAGTTCTACGAGCAGGCCTGCCTGATGCAACAGCCGTTCATCAAGGACGAGTCCGTCAAGGTCGGCGACCTGGTCACCCAGCTCATCGCCAAGATCGGCGAGAACATTGTGGTGCGCCGCTTTGCCCGGTTTGCCATCGGCGAAGAAACGCCTGAAGAATAGAAACCTGGCTACTCAGCCAGAGAGATGGGACGCGGATGCATGAGTCGCGGGGCCCTCGGGATGGTCGCGACAGCAACGTCTTGGAGCGGGGTTCGCAAGAATGAGCGTTCTCTGCGCTTATCCGCGTCCTACTCTTGTACCCGGCCTGAGCAATCGCTACGAAACGAACCCATTTTGCGGGAGGTCCCATGGGAGAGGCGAAGTACCGGCGCGTACTTCTCAAGCTGAGCGGAGAGTTTCTGTCAGGAGAGACGGGCTATGGCATCGACCCCGGCCTGGCCGAAGCCATCGCTGAGCAGATCAAGCCGCTGCACAGGATGGGTGTGCAGCTCGCTATCGTCATCGGCGCCGGCAACATCTGGCGCGGCAAGGACGGGCTTGAGCATGGCATGGAGCGCGCCACCGCCGACTATATGGGCATGCTGGCGACCGTGATGAACTCGCTGGCCCTGCAGGATGCGCTCGAGCGCGCCGGCGTTGTGACGCGGGTGCAGACGGCGATCGAGATGCGCGCAGTCGCCGAACCCTATATCCGCCGGCGTGCCATCCGTCACCTGGAAAAAGGGCGGGTCGTGATCTTCGGCGCAGGCACCGGCAATGCCTACTTTACCACTGATACTGCTGCTGCCCTGCGCGCCATGGAGATCGACGCCGAGGTGTTGCTCAAAGCCACCAAAGTCGATGGCGTCTATGATGAAGATCCGATGGTCAACCCCCATGCCCATCGCTTCGATCATCTCAGCTATATCGAGGCGCTGAATATGGGGGTCAAGGTCATGGATAGCACGGCCCTGTCACTGTGCATGGACAACAACCTGCCCATCGTCGTCTTTAAGCTGCAACCTCCCGACAGTCTGGAACGGGTGATCGCCGGCGACAAGATCGGCACACTCGTCAGCCGTCAGTGCTAAGCTGCGCGGCGGGCAGGCATCAGGTGCTCCCGGTGCCTACTCGCTGCACCATGGCACCCTTTGTAGGAGGGACCGATGATAAACGATGCTCTGCAAGAAGCCGAAGGAAAAATGAAGCACGCCGTACAGGTGCTGCACGAGGATCTGAACACGATCCGTACCGGGCGCGCCTCTCCGGCCCTGCTCGATCGCGTGCGTGTGGAATACTATGGTACGCCTACGCCGCTCAACCAACTTGCCAGCACCTCGGCCCCGGAGCCACGATTACTCGTCATTCGGCCCTATGACCCCAGCGCCATCGGGGCCATCGAGAAGGCAATCCTAAAGTCAGACCTGGGCCTCACGCCGAGCAACGACGGCAAGGTCATCCGTCTGCCTGTTCCCCAGTTGACTGAGGAGCGCCGCAGAGAGCTCGTGCGCGTCGTGAATCACCGGGTAGAAGAAGGTCGCGTCGCCATCCGCAATGTCCGCCGTGATAGCCTCAAAGACATGCAGGACCTGGAAAAGGAAAAGCTCATCTCTGAGGATGATTTTCACCGCGGCAAAGACCGCCTGCAGGAGCTGACCGACAAATACATCGCAGAGATGGACGAGCTCGGCCGTATCAAGCAGGAAGAGATCATGGAAGTCTAAAGCATCAACCCTGCGCAGGGTTGATGCGGCTAAGGTAGTAATCAGGTGTCAATGGTATCAGGTGAAACCAAGCTAAGAATCCCGCAGCATCTGGGCATCATCATGGACGGGAACGGCCGTTGGGCCCAAAAGCGGGGATGGCCACGTGTTGCCGGGCACAAGGCAGGCACAGAGAATCTGCGCCCTGTTCTGCGCGCCTGTGTCGATTTCGGCATCGAGATTCTGACTGTCTATGCTTTCTCCACAGAGAATTGGGGCCGCCCAGCAGAGGAAGTGCGGGGGCTGCTCTCCCTCCTCGAACGCGGCCTCAATCGTGAAGTACCCGAGCTACACCGCGAGGGCGTCCGCATCCGCCATGTGGGCCGCGCCGATAATATGCCGCCCAACCTGCAGAAAATGATCGCCCAGGCGGTAGAACTCACGCGCAATAACGAGCGCATCGTTCTCAATGTGGCCTTTAACTATGGCGGCCGTGCCGAGATTGTGCAGGCCGTGCAGCGCATCATGGCCGCCGGCATTGCGCCTGCTGATGTCAGCGAGGAGCTGTTGAGCCAATATCTGTACACCGCCGGTCAGCCCGACCCTGACCTCATTATCCGCACGGGCGGCGAAATGCGCCTTTCCAATTTCCTCGTCTGGCAGGCCGCCTATGCCGAGTATTATTCTACACCGACCTACTGGCCGGATTTCGACAAGGCTGAGCTCGAGCGTGCCCTCGTCGCCTATACGGCGCGTGACCGTCGCTTCGGCCTCGTCAAGACATCCTGACCATGGGGAACGGGGATGTGATGTGTGACACATGATGCGCAAGATTATCCTGCTACAAGATTTGTGGCTTCCCTCCGGGTTCTTTCCAGCAAGCGCCGGCCAGGGCAGAGCACTTTGCGCCAGAAAGGCCACGCATACTACACACGCATTACGTTCCTATTCCTCCATGCTCTCCTTTGAGGAGTGCAATCTGTGCTGATCACCCGTATCCTCAGCGCCCTGGTGCTCATTCCCGTCGTGGGCGTCGCTGCCTATCTGGGCGGCGTCTGGCTTGCCGGGTTGGTCGCCCTTTTTGCGGTCCTGGCGGTGCTCGAGTTCTACCGGATCTGCGGCCGCCTGGGTGCGCACTCGTACAATGTGATCGGCGCGTTGCTCACCGTGGCCCTCGTTTTTGCGGCGCTCTTCCCCGCCTATGAGCTCGGTCCGCACCTCTTCATTGCAGTGCTCGTGCTCCTGATGATCATCCGTGTGGTCAAGCAGGACATTGGCGGTTTCCTGGGCGATTGGTCATCGACGCTGATCGGCAGCGCTTATGTGGGCGGCCTGCTCTCTTACTATGTGCTCCTGCGTAACCTGGAGCAGGGCCTGATCTGGGTCTTGCTGGCAGTTGTCACCACCTGGGTGGCCGACACCGGCGCCTATTTCGTCGGCTCGGCCATTGGCCGGCATCCCTTCTTTCCCCGCATCAGCCCACGCAAGACCATCGAAGGCGCAGTCGCAGCGCTCGCGGCAGGCACCCTTACCGGGGTAGTCATCGGTGTGCCCTTCCTGCACCTGACCGGGTGGCTGGCAGCCCTGCTGGGCCTCTTGACCGCCGTAGTGGCTACCCTGGGCGACCTGGCCGAATCGCTCCTCAAGCGTCAGGCCGGCCTCAAAGACTCTGGCACGCTCATCCCCGGTCACGGCGGTGTCCTCGACCGCATCGACAGTTTGCTTTTTGCCGGTGTTGTGGTGTACTATTTCGCTATCTGGATCGTCGGGGTGCACTGACTGTAAGCGCACAGGCAGCACCCCGAGCACCGATTCGGGTCTATGCGGAAGCAACTGTCTTTATGAAGAGTCGACGAGAATGTCGCAAGAACTTTTCAGCGCGACCCTGCGCATTGGAAGCCTTTTCCTGGCCTCGGCCAACGTCATCGTTGCCTTTTCTCTACTCGCCTACATCGCCAGCCACAATCTGCGCAGCCGGGTTGCCCAGGCTTTCTGCGCCCTGATCACCTTTGTGCTCATCGTCTTTGCCGGCGATGTGATCCTGGCCAATGTCGATACGCTGCAGTCGGCCTCCTTCTGGCTGCACATGCAATGGCTGGGGATCGCCTTTGTGCCGGCAGCCTACCTGCACCTTTCCGATGCCCTGCTCCGCACCACGGGGGTCACCTCGCCCTGGCGGCGGGTCACGGTCGTGGCAGGCTATGCCCTGGGCGCAGTTTTTTTCCTCCTGGCCATCCTCACCGAATGGGTCGTCCGTGATGGCGTCCAGTCGTCAGTGATCTTTCATTTCCGCGCCGGACCTCTCTTCTGGGCTTTTGCCCTCTATTACTTTGCCGCTACAGTTTCCGGTGTACTGAACATCCAGTGGGCGCGCAGTCGCTGCCTCACCTCCGCATCGCGTCGCCGCATGGCCTACCTGGCGCTGGCCTTCGCTGCCCCAGGGCTGGGCGTATTTCCCTATCTCCTGCTGACGACCATGTCGCAGCAGTTCTCCCCCAATCTGGTGCTGTCTGTCGCGCTGGTCGGCAATATGGCCGTGGCCATCATGACTGTCGTCATGGGTTACATCGTCGCCTACCAGGGCGCTCTGCTGCCCGATCGCGTGATCAAGCACAGCATGGTACACTACCTCCTGCGGGGGCCGGTCGTAGCCGCCGCCATGATCGTGCTCATCCTGGTCATCCCCAGTGTGGAGCGCATCTTTGGCATCAAGCGCGACACTGTGCTCATCTTTGCCGTCGTCATCGCCAGTGTCCTCTTCCAGGTGTTCATCAGCCTGGCCAAACCCTATATCGACCGGCTGATCTATCGTGAAGACCGTGAGGAGATGGCCTGGATCCAGGAACTCGACAAGCGCCTGCTCACCTCGAGCGACATAAGGCAGATCCTGGAGAATGTGCTGGTGGCCCTCTGTGACCTGTTGCGCGTGCGCTCCGGCTTTGTCGTCGTCATGAGCGGCGAGGACCTGCACCTGCAAGTCTTCTGTGGGCCCCGTGAGCCAGCGATAGCCTTTCTCAAGCACACGCAGGCCGCGGACCTTGTATCTTGCCTGCAAACCAGCCGTCGTGACCACGGGCCGGGGCTGCAAATGGGCGATTTCATGGTCCAGAACGGCCACACCCTGCTTCCTTTGCGCAGTCGCGATGGAGAGACAACCCTGGGCGTCCTGGGCATCGAGCGCTGGTCGCCTTCCACGGACCTGACCCCCTTTGAGCTGGAGACCGTCTCCGCCCTGGTGCACCGCGCCGAGCTCGCCCTCGATGATATGCGCTTGCAGCACGAAGTCTTTGCGGTGTTGCGGCGTATGGAGCCCGAAATCGCCCAATTGCAGCGCTGGGGCTCGACACCCCGCTATGCTCAGGATGCGCTGCTTGAGGCACTGGAATCGAGCCCTATTCGCTCACCCGCCCTGAGCGCGATGGTGCGCGATGCCCTGAGCCACTATTGGGGCGGCCCCAAGCTCAGCAGCAGCCCCCTCCTGCGCCTGTCCGTCGTTCGCCAGGCCCTTGCCGCCAACGATGGCGTACCCGCCAAAGCCCTGCGCGCCGTCCTGCACGATGCCATCGAGCGCCTGCGCCCCTCCTCTGAGCGCAGCCTCACAGCGGGCGAGTGGACCGTCTACAACATCCTTGACCTGCGTTACCTCCGCGGCGAACGCATCCGCGACGTCGCAGCTCGCCTGGCGATGAGCGAATCCGACTTTTACCGCAAACAGCGCATCGCCATCGATCAGGTCGCCAGTGCCCTCTCCGCAATGGAGGAAGAGATCATTTCCTCCCACGGCCAGGCAACAAAGCGCGCGGATGCCTCCGACTTGACACAGCTGTAACCGACAGAGTATACTTTGCCCGTTACTGATTGTGCGCCCTGCGCGCCAAGAGCCATCAAGGAGGGTTCTACCGTGGCCTTCAAGATCACTGAAGAATGCATTGCCTGCGGGGCCTGCGAGCCCGAGTGCCCGAATGCCGCGATCAGCGAGGGGGATGAGTTCTACGTCATCGACCCCGACAAATGCACCGAGTGCGTTGGCTTTTTCAGCACGCAACAGTGCGTTGAGGTGTGCCCTGTTGACGCCCCCGTACCAGACCCGGACCACAAGGAAAGCCGGGATGAGCTCCTGGCCAAGTTCCGCCGTCTGCATCCGGGGAAGGAACCTGCAGCTTGATCTCAGTTGTTCCAGAGAACCCCTCGCCGCCCGGTCGAGGGGTTCTCTTGTTTCCGCGCCTTCATCTTCATCTCAACAAGGCCACACGGAGGCCGCCCTATGATCAAGAAAGAACCTGGCCCCCAAGAGAACCTGGTCGCCGTGACCTTCGAATTGCCTGATACGATCTGGGCTGAGTCGGTCGAGTTGATGGGTGACTTTAACGATTGGGGCCGCAAACCGCTCCCGATGCAGCGAGGGCGCAGTGACGAGCAATGGCGTATTACCATCAACTTGCGCCGTGGAAAGGAATATCAGTTTCGTTACCTCGTCAATGGCAGCGAATGGTATAATGATTGGGACGCTGATCGTTATGTACCCAACCCATACGGCGGTGACAATTCGGTGCTTGTGCTCTGAACCCCGGCAGCAGAGGCGCAGCACGACCCCGCATGGACAATGCGCCGGGAAGCAAGGCCCCAGGTTGCCGCATGCCCCATACCTCTGCCCCAGCCTGGCCTTGATGCACAGGTAAGAGAGGAGCGCCATGGATCGGCAAGTGCCTGCTCGCCTGCGCAGTCTGATCCTGTGGCTTGTCCGCCAGGTGGTGGATATTTTCGCTGCGCTCTCCGGGTTCTACTATTCCAAAAAGTTCGCCATGCTCACCGGGCGCCTCGGCCTGGCCAAGGCGCAGGGGAACGCGCGCACCCGCGGCTTTGTCGCCATCGAGATCGACGGCCTTTCCCATGATCACCTGCAGCGGGCGTTGGAGGAGGGCTATATGCCCTATCTGGCCAGCCAGGTGCGTCAGGGCCGCTTGCAGATCTCCCGTTGGCGCTGCGGCCTGCCCTCGACAACGCCTGCCGCACAAGCGGGCATTCTCTTCGGCAACAACTATGATATCCCGGCTTTCCGCTGGTACGAAAAGGACAAAGGCATCTCGGTCGTCTGCAAGTTGCCGACAATGACCAAGATGCTGCAAGATCGTGTGACCGGCCACAATCCGGGCATCTTGCGCGGCGGCTCGAGCTATTTCAACATGTTCGATGGCGATGCCTCCCTCTCGCTCCTCACCCTGAGCGCGCTCAACCGCGAGCGCCTCTTCGCGAGCACGCGGGGCCTGGGTTTCCTCCTCCTCTTTATGCTCAACCCGATCCGCGCCGCCAAAGTGATTCTGCTTTCCATCTGGGAGTATGGCAGCGATGCCGTGCAGCGCGTCAGTGGCCATCTGCGCGGCGAGAAGCGCCTGCCCTTCCAGGGTATCTTCCCACTGCTGCGCGTGGTGACCAACGTCATATTCCGTGATGTACAGACCTTCGCCGTGCTGATGGACATCTACCGCGGAGCCCCGGCGATCTACACCACCTACTACAGCTATGACGAGATCGCCCACCACTATGGCTTTGATTCGCGCCCTACCCACCTGGCCCTGCGCGCCCTCGATCGTCGCCTGCAGCAGATCGACCGCCTGCGCCGCGCCCGCCTGACGCGCGAGTATGATCTCTTCGTCCTCGCTGACCACGGCCAGACCGATTCCGAGCCCTTTAGCGAGCGCTATGGGCAGACGCTCGGCCAGTACATCAATGGCTGCCTGGGCAATGGGCTGGTTCTGCACGAGCAATCCGGTGATGAGCAGCAGTCGGTCTTTCAGGCCCATTACCTGTTGCAAGAGATGGAAGGCGTCGAGTCGCGCCTGGCCGAGCCGCTGGGCATCATCGCTCGCCGCGTGCGTGAGGTGGTTTCAGAACGCATTCGCATCACCGAAGATGAGCCCCCATGGAACCTACAGCGGCGCGGTTCCATCGTGGTCAAGAACTCGGGCTCATTGGCCCATGTGTATTTTGGCGTTTCCAACGCCCGCCTCAAGATCAGCGAAATCAGCGCCTTTTTCCCCGACCTGGTCGTGACCCTGGCTGGCCACCCGGGCATCTGGCTGGTCATCGGCGTTGAGGGGCCCGATGTGCTCGTCTTCTCGCGCGAAGGGGTGCTCGCGCTGCGCGACGGCCGGGTGCACTCGGCCGAAGGGGCCGACCCCTTGCAGTGCCTGCCCGAACCCGAGCCGGCACGGCGCGAGCTGGAGACGCTGGCCCGTTACCCGCACGCGGGTGATCTCATCCTGCTGGGCCGCTACGACCCGGCCACAAATACTGTCATCTGCTTCGAAGACCAGTGGGCCTCCCACGGCGGGCTGGGGGGGCCGCAGGATTACCCCTTTATGGCCTTTTCGCCCCATCTGGGCTGGGACCTCTCGACAGTGTGCAATGCACGCGAAATCTACCCCTTCTTCGCGCGCACCTACCTCAAGCTGCCCGCCATAGCGCCCGAGCCTGCCCCAGCAGCCATCGAGCCTACATAAGGAGGGGAAGTGGATGGTCTGCATGGCGCTGCAGGAAGGCCGGTCACCGACGTTTTTGGGATGTACCCGACCGGACCGTCTGACTTGCGCGCACAGACAAAACAGGGCATACTAAGCGCTCATATATACTGGCAAGAATTCGTTCCCCTATTGAGGTTCAGCGGCCTTTGACAGCAATCGTGCTCTTCCAATCTTCACAGGCTGCAGCGCGGGCTGAAGCCGTCCTGCAGCGAGCCGGCGTAGTTGTGCACCTGGTGCCCGTACCGCGCTATCTGAGCTCAGAGTGCAGCACCGGTCTCAGCTTCGAGGCCCACAACGGCCAGATCGGCCGGGTGGAAGCAACTTTGCGTGCAGCAACAGTGCCTTTCGTCGCCATCCATTTGCTCGAGGAACAGCCGGCCCCGGCCGGGAAAGGAGGGAACCATGGACCGCGATGATATGATCCGCCTCACGGCCCTGGCGTCCTGCGCTGGCTGAGCGGCCAAGATGGGTCCTGAGGACCTGGCGCAGGTTCTGCGCCCTCTGCGTGAGCTTTTTCCGACAACCGAACATCCTGAAGTGTTGGCGGGCCTGGGGGCCGTCGACGATGCCACAGTCTACCGCCTCGACGAACAGACGGCCATCATCGCCACCACCGACTTTTTCCCGCCGGTGGTCGATGACCCCTACGCCTTTGGCGCCATCGCGGCGGCCAACGCCATGAGCGATGTCTACGCCATGGGCGGCGAGGTGCTGTTCGCCCTCAACCTGGTTGCCTTTCCGGAAAATGTGGACCTTGCGGTGCTGCGCGAAATCCTGCGCGGCGGCGCGGAAAAGGTGCGCGAGGCGGGCGGCGTGATCGCGGGCGGGCATACCATTTCCGACCGCGAGCCCAAATACGGCCTGGCCGTCACGGGCCGCGTTCACCCCGACCGCATTGCCGTCAAAGGGGGCATGCGTCCGGGCGACCGCCTGTACCTCAGCAAGCCCCTGGGAGGAGGGCTCATCACCACCGCCGGCAAGGCCGATGCGGCCGAGCCAGCCGACCTGAGCGCAGCAATCGCATCCATGATGGAATTGAACCGGGCCGCCGCCCACGCCCTGCGAGCGGCAGGCAGCCGCGCCGCAACCGATATCACGGGCTTTTCTTTCATCGGCCATGCCTGGGAAATGGCTGCCCAGAGCCGCGTGGACCTGGCCTTCACTGTGGATCAACTGCCCTTCCTTCCCGGCGCCCAGCGTTACGCCGACGAATGGCTCTTCCCTGCCGGCACCGAGCGCAACTTTCGCTACTACCAACCTTACCTGCGGCCGCAGCGCCCCTTCCGCGAGGAACTGGTCCGCCTCTTGCTGAGCCCCGAAACATCGGGAGGATTGCTCGTCGCCCTCCAGCCGGGCCAAGAGTCCGCCTTCCTGGCCACTCTCGAGGCTGAGGGCGGTCGCGCCTGGCTCGTTGGCGCAGTGCAGGGCCCCGGAGAGGGGCTCATCTACCTGCAGTAGCACCCTCTGCAGCCGGGCTGAGTAGATCACTTTGAGGAGGTCCATCATGGCCCACAACTCACGGGAGCGACTCCAGGCCGGCGTATCGGCGGATCGCGTGCCCCCCGGGCAGGTCGTCACGCAGAAATTCCCCGTCCTGCACTATGGCTCAGTGCCGACGATTGACCTCGCCCGCTGGGACCTGCGCATCTTTGGCCTGGTGGAAGAGCCCTTACGCTTTACCCTGGAAGAGATTCTGGCCATGCCCGGTACGCGCGAGGTGGTCGACATCCATTGCGTCACCGGCTGGAGCAAGCTAGACACGGTGTGGGAAGGAGTGCGCTTCAATGAGCTCATGAAGCGCATCCGCCCTCAACCCGCTGCCCGTTTTGTGGAAATCCACGCAGAGGCCGGCTGGACGACCAGCCTCCCCCTTGCGGACCTGATGCGAGATGACGTCCTGCTCGCCCACCACTATGCAGATGCCCCCCTCACCCCCGAGCATGGCGCTCCGTTGCGGCTCGTCGTGCCGCACAAGTACTTTTGGAAGAGCGCCAAATGGATGCGCGGGCTCGAGTTCCTGGCGGAGGACCGCCTCGGCTTCTGGGAGCGCAACGGCTATAACAACCACGCCGACCCGTGGAAAGAGGAGCGCTACGCCTGAACGCCGCGCAGTCGTTTGACGAAACCCGCAACCTGAGCTAAAATAGTCCGTCAAGTGACGGCCCGGAGTCACGATATGCGGAAGTGTTATGTTTGAGAACCTGAGCGATAAACTACAAGCGACATTCGAAAAGCTGGCCCGCAAGGGCCGCCTTTCCGATAGTGACGTTGACGCAGGCCTGCGCGACGTCCGTTTGGCTTTGCTGGAAGCCGATGTCAACTACAAGGTCGTCAAGGAGCTGATCGCCGCCATCCGGGAGCGCGCGATCGGCGCCGAGGTGACCAAGAGCCTGAGCCCGGCCCAGCAAGTCATCAAAATTGTGAACGAAGAGCTGGTGCACGTGCTGGGCGAGCCGGCCAAGCTCGATCTTTCGGGCCAATCGCCGCACATTATCATGCTGGTCGGCCTGCAGGGCTCAGGCAAGACGACCATGGCGGCCAAGTTGGCGCTCTTTCTGCGCAAAGACGGGCAAAAGCCCCTTCTGGTCGCAGCGGACCCCTACCGACCGGCAGCCATTGCGCAGTTGGAAGTATTGGGCCGCCAGCTCGATATCCCGGTACATGCAGAGGACCCGCGTGTGCGCCCCCCCGAGGTCGCTGCACATGCCCTCAAACGCGCCGCCAACGGCGCCTTTAGCGTCATCATTCTCGATACGGCCGGCCGTTTGCAGATTGATGAGCAGATGATGGCCGAGCTGGAGCAGATCAAGCGCCAGGTGCGCCCGGCTGAGATCCTGCTCGTGGCCGATGCGATGACCGGCCAGGAAGCCGTGCAGGTGGCCGAGGGCTTTAACCAGCGTCTCGGCCTGACAGGGCTTATCCTGACCAAGGTCGATGGCGATGCGCGCGGCGGCGCGGCGATCTCGATCCGCAAGGTCACCGGGGTGCCGATCAAGTTCCTGGGCACCGGCGAAAAAACGGATGCCCTCGAGCCCTATTATCCGGACCGGCTGGCCTCGCGCATTCTCGGCATGGGCGACATGCTGAGCCTGATCGAAAAGGCCGAAAGCGCCTTTGATCAGCAGCAGGCTCAAAAGATGGAAGAGAAGCTGCGTACCGCTTCCTTCAATCTGGAGGATTTCCTCGAGCAGCTGCACGAGATCAAAAAGATGGGGCCGATCAGCCAGCTCCTGGAGATGATCCCTGGCATGAGCCAGGTCAGCCGCCAGATGCCGGCCGATATGACCGAGAAACAGATGAAGCGGGTGGAAGCGATCATCAACTCGATGACCGCTCAGGAGCGGCGTGACCCGCGGGTGCTGAACGGCAGCCGCAAGCGTCGCATTGCCCTAGGTAGCGGCACCTCCGTCCAGGATGTGAACCAGTTGCTCAGCCAATTCCGTGACATGCAACGGATGATGAAACAGATGTCGAGCAATAAGGGGCGGGGGCTATTCTCGCTGTTCCAGTGAGCGTTGATGCAAAGAGCTACAGCGTAAGGTCGTGGGGCTCTGAGCGCATTACCCCACGGCCAGCTGTGGCAGGCGCTTTTCGGACGGCATCATACATTCAGGAGGATACTCAAGAGGATGGTAAAGATTCGCCTGCGTCGCGTGGGCGCAAAGAAGCAGCCGTCATATCGCGTTGTTGTGGCCGATGCGGATTCCCCGCGCGATGGCCGGTTCATCGAGATCATCGGGAACTATAATCCGCGCACTGACCCGTCGACCATTCGTATCGACGAGGCGCGTGCGTTGCACTGGCTGCATCAGGGTGCCCAACCCACCCCGGCAGTCGCCAAGATGCTGAAGGACCTGGGCATCCTCGACAAGCTCGCCCCGGCCGCTCCCGAAGCTGCAGCCGGCGGCGCTACCGCCTGAGAGGGGTCACAGCAGTGCAAGACCTGATCGAGTACATGGCCCGTTCCCTTGTCGATCATCCGGAAGATGTGCGAGTCACCGAGACCAGTGGCGCCCATGCAGTCATCTATGAGCTGCGAGTGCGCTCGACCGATAAGGGCTGGGTCATCGGGCGGCAAGGACGTGTGGCCAACGCCATGCGTACTCTGCTCAGGGTCGCCGCGGCGCGCAAGCGCCGCCGCGCAGTGTTGGAGATTGTGTGAGGCGGCCGCACGATGCGGGGGCGCGTCCGCCTCGCGTCCCTCACCCGCCTCCGGCGCCTGAGGCCTCATCCTCAGGCGCCGGAGAAAGAGTCGCGCCCTCCGATCTCGTCGTGGGCCGCATTCTTGCGCCCTGGGGCTATCGGGGGGAGGTGAAGGTCGAGATCTTGACCGATTTCCCTGAGCGATTCTCGCGGCTCCGCGAGATCTTGGTCGGTGATGAGCGGCGCCCCTATCGCGTGCAGGCGGCGCGCCTGCACAAGGGAGCGATCCTCCTCAAGTTGGGGGGCATAGATACCCCAGAACAGGCCGATGCCCTGCGGGGCGAGATCCTCTACGTCCCGCTCTCCGAGGCCATGCCCCTGGGCAAAGGCGAGTATTACCATCATCAAATCCTTGGCCTGACGGTGTGGACGGTCGAGGGCGAAAACTTGGGCCGCATCAGCGAGATCCTGGAAACCGGCAGCAACGACGTCTATGTCGTTACCGGGGAGGGCCGCGAGGTCCTCGTCCCTGCCCTCAAGAGCGTGATCCGCGAGGTCGATCTTGAGCACGGTCGCATGACCGTGGCCCTGCCCCCGGGTCTTTTGGACTAGGGAAAGCCGGTGCTGGAAATGATGATCGTACCATCCCCCAACTCCTCGCTCACCCTCACCTGCTCTGCCGTTCGCGACCAATATGCATGGAGAGGCCAGCCGTGACGGGCACACAACTGCGTTATTGGGTCGCCTTCAATATCGTGCCCCAGATCGGCTCTGTGCGGTTGCGCGCCCTGCTGAACCACTTTGGCTCATTGGAAGCTGCGTGGATGGCGCAACCAGCCGAGCTGCAGGCAGCCGGGCTCGACCGGCGAGCATTGGCCAATCTGCTCACGATCCGGAAATCGTTGGATCTTGACCGTGAGATGGAGCGCCTGGAGCGCGCCGGCGTCTCGGTCCTGACCTGGGAGGATGAAGCCTACCCGGCCCGCCTGCGAGAGATCAGCTCGCCGCCGCCCGTCCTCTATCTGCGCGGTTCGCTGCTGGCCGATGATGAATGGGCCATCGCCGTCGTCGGCACCCGCCGCCCCAGCGCCTATGGCCTGGAAATGGCGCGCCAATTGGCCGGCGACCTGGCCCGCAACCACATCACCGTGATCAGCGGCCTGGCTCGCGGTATTGATGCGGAAGCACACCATGCCGCATTAGCTGCCGGGGGGCGCACCATTGCCGTCCTGGGTTCGGGCCTGGCCCAGGTTTATCCGCCAGAGAATACGGACCTGGCGCGCCGCATTGTGGCCAGTGGCGCGGTGATCAGCGAATACCCACTCGATGCCCGGCCCGAAGCCGGCAACTTTCCGGCTCGCAACAGGGTCATCAGCGGATTGAGCCTGGGCACCCTGGTGGTGGAAGCCGGCGAGACAAGTGGCGCTCTCATCACCGCACACGATGCGCTCGAGCAAGGCCGCGAAACCTTTGCCGTGCCCGGCAGCGCCCTTTCGCGCCGTTCCGCCGGCACCAATCGGCTCTTACAGCGCGGCGAGGCCAAACTCGTCACAAACGTGCAAGATATCCTGGAAGAGCTCAACCTGACCATGCTCGCGCAGCAAGCGCAAGTGCGGCAATTGGCGCCCGAGAACGACACCGAGGCCCGCTTGCTCGCTCACCTGGGCAGCGAGCCAGCCCATATTGACGATCTGGGGCGCAGGTGTGGCCTGCCTATTGCTCAGGTTTCATCGGCGCTCTCTCTGATGGAACTCAAAGGTATGGTACACCGGGTAGGAGCCATGAGCTACATTCTGACCCGCGAAACCCGAGCATCCTATCATATCGAGTAGCACAGCACTGATAAAGCACAGTGCGCCTGATGCTATCCTATGACCGGATCAAGTCGGCTTTTGCCCAGAGCGAAGGAGCTCGCTATGTCGCCAACAGTGGGACGCACGATGCCCCGTCCCCTATTTGCTGTGATCCTGGCGGGTGGCGTGGGCACGCGCCTTTGGCCGCGTAGCCGCCGCCGTTGCCCTAAACAACTGCTGGATATCGTCAACCGGCGCACCATGCTGCAGAACACGGTCGACCGGGTGCTGCCGCTTATCCCGGCCGAGCGCATCTTTGTCGTCACCGGCGCCGAATATGCCGCCCAGGCGCACGAACAATTGCCCAACCTCCCAGAGGGCAATATCCTCGTCGAGCCCTCCGGCCGTGGCACAGCGCCCTGCATCGGCCTGGCCGCCATGGCGCTCGCCAAGATCGAGCCGGAAGGTATCATGATCTCCCTGCACGCCGATCACGTCATCGCCAACCCCGACCGCTTCCGCGAGTTGCTTCAGATTGCCGCCCAAACGGCCAGCAGCGGGCGCTTGGTCACCCTGGGCATCGAGCCCACCTACCCCGAAACCGGCTACGGCTATATCGAGCGCGGCCGTTATATCCATCGCGTGAGCGGGGTGCCAGTATACAAAGTGGCCGGCTTTATCGAAAAGCCGCCCGCCGCGCAAGCGGCAGAGTATGTGCTCGGTGGGCGCCACTTTTGGAACTCGGGCCTCTTTGTCTGGCGCGTCGACATCATCCTGCAGGCTATCCAGCAGTGGCTGCCCGAGCTCTATGAGCAGATCATGCTCATCGGCCAGGCCTGGGGCACGCCCGAGCAGGATCAGGTGCTCGCAAAGGTGTGGGACGGCATCCACAATGTTTCCATCGATGTTGGCATCATGGAGAAAGCGGCCGATATTGCCGTCGTCCCGGCTGACATTGGCTGGAGCGACGTGGGCAGCTGGGCTTCTTTGGCCGATATCATGGAGGCCAATGGCGAAGGCAACGTCGTCCTGGGCGATACCGAACACCTGAGCATCGAGACACGCGGCTCGCTGGTCTATGCGCCAGGCCGCGTCGTAGCAACCATCGCTGTGGAAGACCTGGTCGTCGTCGATACCGATGATGTGCTCCTCATCTGCCCCAAGAGCCGCGCCCAAGACGTGCGCAAGGTCATCGATAAGCTCCAAGCCCTCGGGCGGCATGACTTGTTGTAAGGACAAACTATGCAAGCAGAAATCGTCTCTATCGGCACCGAATTGCTGCTGGGCGAGATCGTCGACACCAACGCGGCGTGGATTGCTCGCCAGCTCACGACCATTGGCCTGAATCTCTACTACAAGACAACAGTGGGCGATAACGAGGCGCGCATCGCCGGCGTGATCAGAGAGGCGCTGCGGCGCTCTGGCGTGATCATCGTCACGGGCGGGCTTGGCCCTACCGTGGATGATGTGACCCGCGAGGGCATCGCCGCTGCGACCGATCGCCCCCTGGAGATGCGCCCAGAGTTGATCGATGAGATCGGCGCCCTTTTCCGGCGCCGCGGCTACCAGATGACGGAGAACAACTTTCGCCAGGCCCGCCTGCCTCAGGGCGCCACCGTCATCCACAACCCCGTGGGCACAGCGCCCGCCTTTATTGTCGAAGACCCCCAGGGCATTATCATCAGCCTGCCCGGTGTGCCCGCCGAGATGCGTTACCTGATGGAACACAACGTGATCCCCTACCTGCGGGAAAAGCTCGGGCTCAAGGGCGTCATCAAGGTGCGCAACCTGCACACCGTCTCCATCGGCGAGAGCGCAATCGACGACAAGATCGGCGACCTCGAGCGCCTCGCCAACCCCACCGTGGGCCTCGCCGCCCATCCAGGGCAAACGGATGTACGCATCACGGCCAAGGCTGACAGCGAAGAAGAGGCCTCTCGCCTCATCGCCACGGTCGAAGCCGACCTGCGCAGCCGCCTGGGCACGGCCATCTATGGCGCCGATGATGAGACCCTCGAAAGCGTCGTCATGCGCCTGCTGGCGGAGCGGAACAAGACCCTGGCCGTGGTCGAGACCTCCACCGGCGGCGCCATTACGGGCCGCCTGAGCACGGTCAAGGGAGCGAAGCAATTCAAGGGTGGGCTCGTAGCGCCGGCCGAGTCGGCCCTGGAAGGGCTGGGGCTGCCGGCCGCCGAGCCCACGGAAGAGCTGGCCATCGAGGCCGCACGCCGCATACGCGAGGCCCAGGGCGCCGATTTGGGGCTTGCGATCCTGGCGCGCGGCGACAAGTCGGCCTTTACCGCCCTGATCGCCCTGGATACCGGCGAGACTGCCGTCACCCAGGTGCGCGATTTTTCCAACCGGCCGGTCGAGCTCACCGTGCCCTGGGTAGAGCATGTCGCCCTCGATGCTGTGCGCATGGCCCTATTATAGGAAAGTGGGGAGTTGGTGTGTCAGGATCAGGGACGCCGGCGTCCCTGATCCTGACACACCAACTCCCCACTTTCCTATAATAGGGCCATGCGCACAGCATCGAGGGCGACATGCTCTACCCAGGGCACGGTGAGCTCGACCGGCCGGTTGGAAAAATCGCGCACCTGGGTGACGGCAGTCTCGCCGGTATCCAGGGCGATCAGGGCGGTAAAGGCCGACTTGTCGCCGCGCGCCAGGATCGCAAGCCCCAAATCGGCGCCCTGGGCCTCGCGTATGCGGCGTGCGGCCTCGATGGCCAGCTCTTCCGTGGGCTCGGCGGCCGGCAGCCCCAGCCCTTCCAGGGCCGACTCGGCCGGCGCTACGAGCCCACCCTTGAATTGCTTCGCTCCCTTGACCGTGCTCAGGCGGCCCGTAATGGCGCCGCCGGTGGAGGTCTCGACCACGGCCAGGGTCTTGTTCCGCTCCGCCAGCAGGCGCATGACGACGCTTTCGAGGGTCTCATCATCGGCGCCATAGATGGCCGTGCCCAGGCGGCTGCGCAGGTCGGCTTCGACCGTGGCGATGAGGCGAGAGGCCTCTTCTTCGCTGTCAGCCTTGGCCGTGATGCGTACATCCGTTTGCCCTGGATGGGCGGCGAGGCCCACGGTGGGGTTGGCGAGGCGCTCGAGGTCGCCGATCTTGTCGTCGATTGCGCTCTCGCCGATGGAGACGGTGTGCAGGTTGCGCACCTTGATGACGCCCTTGAGCCCGAGCTTTTCCCGCAGGTAGGGGATCACGTTGTGTTCCATCAGGTAACGCATCTCGGCGGGCACACCGGGCAGGCTGATGATAATGCCCTGGGGGTCTTCGACAATAAAGGCGGGCGCTGTGCCCACGGGGTTGTGGATGACGGTGGCGCCCTGAGGCAGGCGGGCCTGGCGAAAGTTGTTCTCCGTCATCTGGTAGCCGCGGCGCCGGAAAAGGGCGCCGATCTCATCGATCAACTCTGGGCGCATCTCCAGGGGGCGATCGGTCGCAGCGGCGATGCCCTCGCGGGTCACATCATCCACGGTAGGGCCAAGCCCGCCCGTGACGATGATCACGCCAGAGCGCCGCAGCGCCTCTCTGATCACGCCGGCGATGCGCGCCTCGTTATCGCCCACTGTTGTCTTGTAGTAGAGATTCAGGCCAATGGTCGTGAGCTGGCGAGCAATCCACGCCGCGTTGGTGTCGACGATCTCGCCCAGCAGCAATTCGGTGCCGATAGAGACGATTTCTGCTTGCATAGTTTGTCCTTACAACAAGTCATGCCGCCCGAGGGCTTGGAGCTTATCGATGACCTTGCGCACGTCTTGGGCGCGGCTCTTGGGGCAGATGAGGAGCACATCATCGGTATCGACGACGACCAGGTCTTCCACAGCGATGGTTGCTACGACGCGGCCTGGCGCATAGACCAGCGAGCCGCGTGTCTCGATGCTCAGGTGTTCGGTATCGCCCAGGACGACGTTGCCTTCGCCATTGGCCTCCATGATATCGGCCAAAGAAGCCCAGCTGCCCACGTCGCTCCAGCCAATGTCAGCCGGGACGACGGCAATATCGGCCGCTTTCTCCATGATGCCAACATCGATGGAAACATTGTGGATGCCGTCCCACACCTTTGCGAGCACCTGATCCTGCTCGGGCGTGCCCCAGGCCTGGCCGATGAGCATGATCTGCTCATAGAGCTCGGGCAGCCACTGCTGGATAGCCTGCAGGATGATGTCGACGCGCCAGACAAAGAGGCCCGAGTTCCAAAAGTGGCGCCCACCGAGCACATACTCTGCCGCTTGCGCGGCGGGCGGCTTTTCGATAAAGCCGGCCACTTTGTATACTGGCACCCCGCTCACGCGATGGATATAACGGCCGCGCTCGATATAGCCGTAGCCGGTTTCGGGGTAGGTGGGCTCGATGCCCAGGGTGACCAAGCGCCCGCTGCTGGCCGTTTGGGCGGCAATCTGAAGCAACTCGCGGAAGCGGTCGGGGTTGGCGATGACGTGATCGGCGTGCAGGGAGATCATGATACCTTCCGGCTCGATCTTGGCGAGCGCCATGGCGGCCAGGCCGATGCAGGGCGCTGTGCCACGGCCGGAGGGCTCGACGAGGATATTGCCCTCTGGGAGGTTGGGCAATTGTTCGTGCGCCTGGGCGGCATATTCGGCGCCGGTGACGACAAAGATGCGCTCGGCCGGGATAAGCGGCAGCACCCGGTCGACCGTGTTCTGCAGCATGGTGCGCCGGTTGACGATATCCAGCAGTTGTTTAGGGCAACGGCGGCGGCTACGCGGCCAAAGGCGCGTGCCCACGCCACCCGCCAGGATCACAGCAAATAGGGGACGGGGCATCGTGCGTCCCACTGTTGGCGACATAGCGAGCTCCTTCGCTCTGGGCAAAAGCCGACTTGATCCGGTCATAGGATAGCATCAGGCGCACTGTGCTTTATCAGTGCTGTGCTACTCGATATGATAGGATGCTCGGGTTTCGCGGGTCAGAATGTAGCTCATGGCTCCTACCCGGTGTACCATACCTTTGAGTTCCATCAGAGAGAGCGCCGATGAAACCTGAGCAATAGGCAGGCCACACCTGCGCCCCAGATCGTCAATATGGGCTGGCTCGCTGCCCAGGTGAGCGAGCAAGCGGGCCTCGGTGTCGTTCTCGGGCGCCAATTGCCGCACTTGCGCTTGCTGCGCGAGCATGGTCAGGTTGAGCTCTTCCAGGATATCTTGCACGTTTGTGACGAGTTTGGCCTCGCCGCGCTGTAAGAGCCGATTGGTGCCGGCGGAACGGCGCGAAAGGGCGCTGCCGGGCACGGCAAAGGTTTCGCGGCCTTGCTCGAGCGCATCGTGTGCGGTGATGAGAGCGCCACTTGTCTCGCCGGCTTCCACCACCAGGGTGCCCAGGCTCAATCCGCTGATGACCCTGTTGCGAGCCGGAAAGTTGCCGGCTTCGGGCCGGGCATCGAGTGGGTATTCGCTGATCACCGCGCCACTGGCCACAATGCGGCGCGCCAGGTCCGTATTCTCTGGCGGATAAACCTGGGCCAGGCCCGAACCCAGGACGGCAATGGTGCGCCCCCCGGCAGCTAATGCGGCATGGTGTGCTTCCGCATCAATACCGCGAGCCAGGCCGCTGATCACGGTGATGTGGTTGCGGGCCAGGTCGCCGGCCAATTGGCGCGCCATTTCCAGGCCATAGGCGCTGGGGCGGCGGGTGCCGACGACGGCGATGGCCCATTCATCATCGGCCAGCAGCGAACCGCGCAGATAGAGGACGGGCGGCGGCGAGCTGATCTCTCGCAGGCGGGCCGGGTAGGCTTCATCCTCCCAGGTCAGGACCGAGACGCCGGCGCGCTCCAGGCGCTCCATCTCACGGTCAAGATCCAACGATTTCCGGATCGTGAGCAGATTGGCCAATGCTCGCCGGTCGAGCCCGGCTGCCTGCAGCTCGGCTGGTTGCGCCATCCACGCAGCTTCCAATGAGCCAAAGTGGTTCAGCAGGGCGCGCAACCGCACAGAGCCGATCTGGGGCACGATATTGAAGGCGACCCAATAACGCAGTTGTGTGCCCGTCACGGCTGGCCTCTCCATGCATATTGGTCGCGAACGGCAGAGCAGGTGAGGGTGAGCGAGGAGTTGGGGGATGGTACGATCATCATTTCCAGCACCGGCTTTCCCTAGTCCAAAAGACCCGGGGGCAGGGCCACGGTCATGCGACCGTGCTCAAGATCGACCTCGCGGATCACGCTCTTGAGGGCAGGGACGAGGACCTCGCGGCCCTCCCCGGTAACGACATAGACGTCGTTGCTGCCGGTTTCCAGGATCTCGCTGATGCGGCCCAAGTTTTCGCCCTCGACCGTCCACACCGTCAGGCCAAGGATTTGATGATGGTAATACTCGCCTTTGCCCAGGGGCATGGCCTCGGAGAGCGGGACGTAGAGGATCTCGCCCCGCAGGGCATCGGCCTGTTCTGGGGTATCTATGCCCCCCAACTTGAGGAGGATCGCTCCCTTGTGCAGGCGCGCCGCCTGCACGCGATAGGGGCGCCGCTCATCACCGACCAAGATCTCGCGGAGCCGCGAGAATCGCTCAGGGAAATCGGTCAAGATCTCGACCTTCACCTCCCCCCGATAGCCCCAGGGCGCAAGAATGCGGCCCACGACGAGATCGGAGGGCGCGACTCTTTCTCCGGCGCCTGAGGATGAGGCCTCAGGCGCCGGAGGCGGGTGAGGGACGCGAGGCGGACGCGCCCCCGCATCGTGCGGCCGCCTCACACAATCTCCAACACTGCGCGGCGGCGCTTGCGCGCCGCGGCGACCCTGAGCAGAGTACGCATGGCGTTGGCCACACGTCCTTGCCGCCCGATGACCCAGCCCTTATCGGTCGAGCGCACTCGCAGCTCATAGATGACTGCATGGGCGCCACTGGTCTCGGTGACTCGCACATCTTCCGGATGATCGACAAGGGAACGGGCCATGTACTCGATCAGGTCTTGCACTGCTGTGACCCCTCTCAGGCGGTAGCGCCGCCGGCTGCAGCTTCGGGAGCGGCCGGGGCGAGCTTGTCGAGGATGCCCAGGTCCTTCAGCATCTTGGCGACTGCCGGGGTGGGTTGGGCACCCTGATGCAGCCAGTGCAACGCACGCGCCTCGTCGATACGAATGGTCGACGGGTCAGTGCGCGGATTATAGTTCCCGATGATCTCGATGAACCGGCCATCGCGCGGGGAATCCGCATCGGCCACAACAACGCGATATGACGGCTGCTTCTTTGCGCCCACGCGACGCAGGCGAATCTTTACCATCCTCTTGAGTATCCTCCTGAATGTATGATGCCGTCCGAAAAGCGCCTGCCACAGCTGGCCGTGGGGTAATGCGCTCAGAGCCCCACGACCTTACGCTGTAGCTCTTTGCATCAACGCTCACTGGAACAGCGAGAATAGCCCCCGCCCCTTATTGCTCGACATCTGTTTCATCATCCGTTGCATGTCACGGAATTGGCTGAGCAACTGGTTCACATCCTGGACGGAGGTGCCGCTACCTAGGGCAATGCGACGCTTGCGGCTGCCGTTCAGCACCCGCGGGTCACGCCGCTCCTGAGCGGTCATCGAGTTGATGATCGCTTCCACCCGCTTCATCTGTTTCTCGGTCATATCGGCCGGCATCTGGCGGCTGACCTGGCTCATGCCAGGGATCATCTCCAGGAGCTGGCTGATCGGCCCCATCTTTTTGATCTCGTGCAGCTGCTCGAGGAAATCCTCCAGATTGAAGGAAGCGGTACGCAGCTTCTCTTCCATCTTTTGAGCCTGCTGCTGATCAAAGGCGCTTTCGGCCTTTTCGATCAGGCTCAGCATGTCGCCCATGCCGAGAATGCGCGAGGCCAGCCGGTCCGGATAATAGGGCTCGAGGGCATCCGTTTTTTCGCCGGTGCCCAGGAACTTGATCGGCACCCCGGTGACCTTGCGGATCGAGATCGCCGCGCCGCCGCGCGCATCGCCATCGACCTTGGTCAGGATAAGCCCTGTCAGGCCGAGACGCTGGTTAAAGCCCTCGGCCACCTGCACGGCTTCCTGGCCGGTCATCGCATCGGCCACGAGCAGGATCTCAGCCGGGCGCACCTGGCGCTTGATCTGCTCCAGCTCGGCCATCATCTGCTCATCAATCTGCAAACGGCCGGCCGTATCGAGAATGATGACGCTAAAGGCGCCGTTGGCGGCGCGTTTGAGGGCATGTGCAGCGACCTCGGGGGGGCGCACACGCGGGTCCTCTGCATGTACCGGGATATCGAGCTGGCGGCCCAATACTTCCAACTGCGCAATGGCTGCCGGTCGGTAGGGGTCCGCTGCGACCAGAAGGGGCTTTTGCCCGTCTTTGCGCAGAAAGAGCGCCAACTTGGCCGCCATGGTCGTCTTGCCTGAGCCCTGCAGGCCGACCAGCATGATAATGTGCGGCGATTGGCCCGAAAGATCGAGCTTGGCCGGCTCGCCCAGCACGTGCACCAGCTCTTCGTTCACAATTTTGATGACTTGCTGGGCCGGGCTCAGGCTCTTGGTCACCTCGGCGCCGATCGCGCGCTCCCGGATGGCGGCGATCAGCTCCTTGACGACCTTGTAGTTGACATCGGCTTCCAGCAAAGCCAAACGGACGTCGCGCAGGCCTGCGTCAACGTCACTATCGGAAAGGCGGCCCTTGCGGGCCAGCTTTTCGAATGTCGCTTGTAGTTTATCGCTCAGGTTCTCAAACATAACACTTCCGCATATCGTGACTCCGGGCCGTCACTTGACGGACTATTTTAGCTCAGGTTGCGGGTTTCGTCAAACGACTGCGCGGCGTTCAGGCGTAGCGCTCCTCTTTCCACGGGTCGGCGTGGTTGTTATAGCCGTTGCGCTCCCAGAAGCCGAGGCGGTCCTCCGCCAGGAACTCGAGCCCGCGCATCCATTTGGCGCTCTTCCAAAAGTACTTGTGCGGCACGACGAGCCGCAACGGAGCGCCATGCTCGGGGGTGAGGGGGGCATCTGCATAGTGGTGGGCGAGCAGGACGTCATCTCGCATCAGGTCCGCAAGGGGGAGGCTGGTCGTCCAGCCGGCCTCTGCGTGGATTTCCACAAAACGGGCAGCGGGTTGAGGGCGGATGCGCTTCATGAGCTCATTGAAGCGCACTCCTTCCCACACCGTGTCTAGCTTGCTCCAGCCGGTGACGCAATGGATGTCGACCACCTCGCGCGTACCGGGCATGGCCAGAATCTCTTCCAGGGTAAAGCGTAAGGGCTCTTCCACCAGGCCAAAGATGCGCAGGTCCCAGCGGGCGAGGTCAATCGTCGGCACTGAGCCATAGTGCAGGACGGGGAATTTCTGCGTGACGACCTGCCCGGGGGGCACGCGATCCGCCGATACGCCGGCCTGGAGTCGCTCCCGTGAGTTGTGGGCCATGATGGACCTCCTCAAAGTGATCTACTCAGCCCGGCTGCAGAGGGTGCTACTGCAGGTAGATGAGCCCCTCTCCGGGGCCCTGCACTGCGCCAACGAGCCAGGCGCGACCGCCCTCAGCCTCGAGAGTGGCCAGGAAGGCGGACTCTTGGCCCGGCTGGAGGGCGACGAGCAATCCTCCCGATGTTTCGGGGCTCAGCAAGAGGCGGACCAGTTCCTCGCGGAAGGGGCGCTGCGGCCGCAGGTAAGGTTGGTAGTAGCGAAAGTTGCGCTCGGTGCCGGCAGGGAAGAGCCATTCGTCGGCGTAACGCTGGGCGCCGGGAAGGAAGGGCAGTTGATCCACAGTGAAGGCCAGGTCCACGCGGCTCTGGGCAGCCATTTCCCAGGCATGGCCGATGAAAGAAAAGCCCGTGATATCGGTTGCGGCGCGGCTGCCTGCCGCTCGCAGGGCGTGGGCGGCGGCCCGGTTCAATTCCATCATGGATGCGATTGCTGCGCTCAGGTCGGCTGGCTCGGCCGCATCGGCCTTGCCGGCGGTGGTGATGAGCCCTCCTCCCAGGGGCTTGCTGAGGTACAGGCGGTCGCCCGGACGCATGCCCCCTTTGACGGCAATGCGGTCGGGGTGAACGCGGCCCGTGACGGCCAGGCCGTATTTGGGCTCGCGGTCGGAAATGGTATGCCCGCCCGCGATCACGCCGCCCGCCTCGCGCACCTTTTCCGCGCCGCCGCGCAGGATTTCGCGCAGCACCGCAAGGTCCACATTTTCCGGAAAGGCAACCAGGTTGAGGGCGAACAGCACCTCGCCGCCCATGGCGTAGACATCGCTCATGGCGTTGGCCGCCGCGATGGCGCCAAAGGCGTAGGGGTCATCGACCACCGGCGGGAAAAAGTCGGTGGTGGCGATGATGGCCGTCTGTTCGTCGAGGCGGTAGACTGTGGCATCGTCGACGGCCCCCAGGCCCGCCAACACTTCAGGATGTTCGGTTGTCGGAAAAAGCTCACGCAGAGGGCGCAGAACCTGCGCCAGGTCCTCAGGACCCATCTTGGCCGCTCAGCCAGCGCAGGACGCCAGGGCCGTGAGGCGGATCATATCATCGCGGTCCATGGTTCCCTCCTTTCCCGGCCGGGGCCGGCTGTTCCTCGAGCAAATGGATGGCGACGAAAGGCACTGTTGCTGCACGCAAAGTTGCTTCCACCCGGCCGATCTGGCCGTTGTGGGCCTCGAAGCTGAGACCGGTGCTGCACTCTGAGCTCAGATAGCGCGGTACGGGCACCAGGTGCACAACTACGCCGGCTCGCTGCAGGACGGCTTCAGCCCGCGCTGCAGCCTGTGAAGATTGGAAGAGCACGATTGCTGTCAAAGGCCGCTGAACCTCAATAGGGGAACGAATTCTTGCCAGTATATATGAGCGCTTAGTATGCCCTGTTTTGTCTGTGCGCGCAAGTCAGACGGTCCGGTCGGGTACATCCCAAAAACGTCGGTGACCGGCCTTCCTGCAGCGCCATGCAGACCATCCACTTCCCCTCCTTATGTAGGCTCGATGGCTGCTGGGGCAGGCTCGGGCGCTATGGCGGGCAGCTTGAGGTAGGTGCGCGCGAAGAAGGGGTAGATTTCGCGTGCATTGCACACTGTCGAGAGGTCCCAGCCCAGATGGGGCGAAAAGGCCATAAAGGGGTAATCCTGCGGCCCCCCCAGCCCGCCGTGGGAGGCCCACTGGTCTTCGAAGCAGATGACAGTATTTGTGGCCGGGTCGTAGCGGCCCAGCAGGATGAGATCACCCGCGTGCGGGTAACGGGCCAGCGTCTCCAGCTCGCGCCGTGCCGGCTCGGGTTCGGGCAGGCACTGCAAGGGGTCGGCCCCTTCGGCCGAGTGCACCCGGCCGTCGCGCAGCGCGAGCACCCCTTCGCGCGAGAAGACGAGCACATCGGGCCCCTCAACGCCGATGACCAGCCAGATGCCCGGGTGGCCAGCCAGGGTCACGACCAGGTCGGGGAAAAAGGCGCTGATTTCGCTGATCTTGAGGCGGGCGTTGGAAACGCCAAAATACACATGGGCCAATGAGCCCGAGTTCTTGACCACGATGGAACCGCGCCGCTGTAGGTTCCATGGGGGCTCATCTTCGGTGATGCGAATGCGTTCTGAAACCACCTCACGCACGCGGCGAGCGATGATGCCCAGCGGCTCGGCCAGGCGCGACTCGACGCCTTCCATCTCTTGCAACAGGTAATGGGCCTGAAAGACCGACTGCTGCTCATCACCGGATTGCTCGTGCAGAACCAGCCCATTGCCCAGGCAGCCATTGATGTACTGGCCGAGCGTCTGCCCATAGCGCTCGCTAAAGGGCTCGGAATCGGTCTGGCCGTGGTCAGCGAGGACGAAGAGATCATACTCGCGCGTCAGGCGGGCGCGGCGCAGGCGGTCGATCTGCTGCAGGCGACGATCGAGGGCGCGCAGGGCCAGGTGGGTAGGGCGCGAATCAAAGCCATAGTGGTGGGCGATCTCGTCATAGCTGTAGTAGGTGGTGTAGATCGCCGGGGCTCCGCGGTAGATGTCCATCAGCACGGCGAAGGTCTGTACATCACGGAATATGACGTTGGTCACCACGCGCAGCAGTGGGAAGATACCCTGGAAGGGCAGGCGCTTCTCGCCGCGCAGATGGCCACTGACGCGCTGCACGGCATCGCTGCCATACTCCCAGATGGAAAGCAGAATCACTTTGGCGGCGCGGATCGGGTTGAGCATAAAGAGGAGGAGGAAACCCAGGCCCCGCGTGCTCGCGAAGAGGCGCTCGCGGTTGAGCGCGCTCAGGGTGAGGAGCGAGAGGGAGGCATCGCCATCGAACATGTTGAAATAGCTCGAGCCGCCGCGCAAGATGCCCGGATTGTGGCCGGTCACACGATCTTGCAGCATCTTGGTCATTGTCGGCAACTTGCAGACGACCGAGATGCCTTTGTCCTTTTCGTACCAGCGGAAAGCCGGGATATCATAGTTGTTGCCGAAGAGAATGCCCGCTTGTGCGGCAGGCGTTGTCGAGGGCAGGCCGCAGCGCCAACGGGAGATCTGCAAGCGGCCCTGACGCACCTGGCTGGCCAGATAGGGCATATAGCCCTCCTCCAACGCCCGCTGCAGGTGATCATGGGAAAGGCCGTCGATCTCGATGGCGACAAAGCCGCGGGTGCGCGCGTTCCCCTGCGCCTTGGCCAGGCCGAGGCGCCCGGTGAGCATGGCGAACTTTTTGGAATAGTAGAACCCGGAGAGCGCAGCGAAAATATCCACCACCTGGCGGACAAGCCACAGGATCAGACTGCGCAGGCGAGCAGGCACTTGCCGATCCATGGCGCTCCTCTCTTACCTGTGCATCAAGGCCAGGCTGGGGCAGAGGTATGGGGCATGCGGCAACCTGGGGCCTTGCTTCCCGGCGCATTGTCCATGCGGGGTCGTGCTGCGCCTCTGCTGCCGGGGTTCAGAGCACAAGCACCGAATTGTCACCGCCGTATGGGTTGGGTACATAACGATCAGCGTCCCAATCATTATACCATTCGCTGCCATTGACGAGGTAACGAAACTGATATTCCTTTCCACGGCGCAAGTTGATGGTAATACGCCATTGCTCGTCACTGCGCCCTCGCTGCATCGGGAGCGGTTTGCGGCCCCAATCGTTAAAGTCACCCATCAACTCGACCGACTCAGCCCAGATCGTATCAGGCAATTCGAAGGTCACGGCGACCAGGTTCTCTTGGGGGCCAGGTTCTTTCTTGATCATAGGGCGGCCTCCGTGTGGCCTTGTTGAGATGAAGATGAAGGCGCGGAAACAAGAGAACCCCTCGACCGGGCGGCGAGGGGTTCTCTGGAACAACTGAGATCAAGCTGCAGGTTCCTTCCCCGGATGCAGACGGCGGAACTTGGCCAGGAGCTCATCCCGGCTTTCCTTGTGGTCCGGGTCTGGTACGGGGGCGTCAACAGGGCACACCTCAACGCACTGTTGCGTGCTGAAAAAGCCAACGCACTCGGTGCATTTGTCGGGGTCGATGACGTAGAACTCATCCCCCTCGCTGATCGCGGCATTCGGGCACTCGGGCTCGCAGGCCCCGCAGGCAATGCATTCTTCAGTGATCTTGAAGGCCACGGTAGAACCCTCCTTGATGGCTCTTGGCGCGCAGGGCGCACAATCAGTAACGGGCAAAGTATACTCTGTCGGTTACAGCTGTGTCAAGTCGGAGGCATCCGCGCGCTTTGTTGCCTGGCCGTGGGAGGAAATGATCTCTTCCTCCATTGCGGAGAGGGCACTGGCGACCTGATCGATGGCGATGCGCTGTTTGCGGTAAAAGTCGGATTCGCTCATCGCCAGGCGAGCTGCGACGTCGCGGATGCGTTCGCCGCGGAGGTAACGCAGGTCAAGGATGTTGTAGACGGTCCACTCGCCCGCTGTGAGGCTGCGCTCAGAGGAGGGGCGCAGGCGCTCGATGGCATCGTGCAGGACGGCGCGCAGGGCTTTGGCGGGTACGCCATCGTTGGCGGCAAGGGCCTGGCGAACGACGGACAGGCGCAGGAGGGGGCTGCTGCTGAGCTTGGGGCCGCCCCAATAGTGGCTCAGGGCATCGCGCACCATCGCGCTCAGGGCGGGTGAGCGAATAGGGCTCGATTCCAGTGCCTCAAGCAGCGCATCCTGAGCATAGCGGGGTGTCGAGCCCCAGCGCTGCAATTGGGCGATTTCGGGCTCCATACGCCGCAACACCGCAAAGACTTCGTGCTGCAAGCGCATATCATCGAGGGCGAGCTCGGCGCGGTGCACCAGGGCGGAGACGGTCTCCAGCTCAAAGGGGGTCAGGTCCGTGGAAGGCGACCAGCGCTCGATGCCCAGGACGCCCAGGGTTGTCTCTCCATCGCGACTGCGCAAAGGAAGCAGGGTGTGGCCGTTCTGGACCATGAAATCGCCCATTTGCAGCCCCGGCCCGTGGTCACGACGGCTGGTTTGCAGGCAAGATACAAGGTCCGCGGCCTGCGTGTGCTTGAGAAAGGCTATCGCTGGCTCACGGGGCCCACAGAAGACTTGCAGGTGCAGGTCCTCGCCGCTCATGACGACGACAAAGCCGGAGCGCACGCGCAACAGGTCACAGAGGGCCACCAGCACATTCTCCAGGATCTGCCTTATGTCGCTCGAGGTGAGCAGGCGCTTGTCGAGTTCCTGGATCCAGGCCATCTCCTCACGGTCTTCACGATAGATCAGCCGGTCGATATAGGGTTTGGCCAGGCTGATGAACACCTGGAAGAGGACACTGGCGATGACGACGGCAAAGATGAGCACAGTGTCGCGCTTGATGCCAAAGATGCGCTCCACACTGGGGATGACCAGGATGAGCACGATCATGGCGGCGGCTACGACCGGCCCCCGCAGGAGGTAGTGTACCATGCTGTGCTTGATCACGCGATCGGGCAGCAGAGCGCCCTGGTAGGCGACGATGTAACCCATGACGACAGTCATGATGGCCACGGCCATATTGCCGACCAGCGCGACAGACAGCACCAGATTGGGGGAGAACTGCTGCGACATGGTCGTCAGCAGGAGATAGGGAAATACGCCCAGCCCTGGGGCAGCGAAGGCCAGCGCCAGGTAGGCCATGCGGCGACGCGATGCGGAGGTGAGGCAGCGACTGCGCGCCCACTGGATGTTCAGTACACCGGAAACTGTAGCGGCAAAGTAATAGAGGGCAAAAGCCCAGAAGAGAGGTCCGGCGCGGAAATGAAAGATCACTGACGACTGGACGCCATCACGGACGACCCATTCGGTGAGGATGGCCAGGAGGAAAAAAACTGCGCCCAGGGCATAGCCTGCCACGACCGTGACCCGCCGCCAGGGCGAGGTGACCCCCGTGGTGCGGAGCAGGGCATCGGAAAGGTGCAGGTAGGCTGCCGGCACAAAGGCGATCCCCAGCCATTGCATGTGCAGCCAGAAGGAGGCCGACTGCAGCGTATCGACATTGGCCAGGATCACATCGCCGGCAAAGACGATGAGCACAAAGGTGATCAGGGCGCAGAAAGCCTGGGCAACCCGGCTGCGCAGATTGTGGCTGGCGATGTAGGCGAGTAGAGAAAAGGCAACGATGACGTTGGCCGAGGCCAGGAAAAGGCTTCCAATGCGCAGGGTCGCGCTGAAAAGTTCTTGCGACATTCTCGTCGACTCTTCATAAAGACAGTTGCTTCCGCATAGACCCGAATCGGTGCTCGGGGTGCTGCCTGTGCGCTTACAGTCAGTGCACCCCGACGATCCAGATAGCGAAATAGTACACCACAACACCGGCAAAAAGCAAACTGTCGATGCGGTCGAGGACACCGCCGTGACCGGGGATGAGCGTGCCAGAGTCTTTGAGGCCGGCCTGACGCTTGAGGAGCGATTCGGCCAGGTCGCCCAGGGTAGCCACTACGGCGGTCAAGAGGCCCAGCAGGGCTGCCAGCCACCCGGTCAGGTGCAGGAAGGGCACACCGATGACTACCCCGGTAAGGGTGCCTGCCGCGAGCGCTGCGACTGCGCCTTCGATGGTCTTGCGTGGGCTGATGCGGGGAAAGAAGGGATGCCGGCCAATGGCCGAGCCGACGAAATAGGCGCCGGTGTCGGCCACCCAGGTGGTGACAACTGCCAGCAAGACCCAGATCAGGCCCTGCTCCAGGTTACGCAGGAGCACATAGTAAGAGAGCAGGCCGCCCACATAAGCGCTGCCGATCAGCGTCGATGACCAATCGCCCAGGAAACCGCCAATGTCCTGCTTGACCACACGGATGATCATCAGGAGCACGAGCACTGCAATGAAGAGGTGCGGACCGAGCTCATAGGCGGGGAAGAGCGCCGCAAAAACGAGGGCCACGGTGAGCAACGCGCCGATCACATTGTACGAGTGCGCACCCAGGCGGCCGCAGATCCGGTAGAACTCGAGCACCGCCAGGACCGCAAAAAGGGCGACCAACCCGGCAAGCCAGACGCCGCCCAGATAGGCAGCGACGCCCACGACGGGAATGAGCACCAGGGCGCTGAGGATACGGGTGATCAGCACAGATTGCACTCCTCAAAGGAGAGCATGGAGGAATAGGAACGTAATGCGTGTGTAGTATGCGTGGCCTTTCTGGCGCAAAGTGCTCTGCCCTGGCCGGCGCTTGCTGGAAAGAACCCGGAGGGAAGCCACAAATCTTGTAGCAGGATAATCTTGCGCATCATGTGTCACACATCACATCCCCGTTCCCCATGGTCAGGATGTCTTGACGAGGCCGAAGCGACGGTCACGCGCCGTATAGGCGACGAGGGCACGCTCGAGCTCAGCCTTGTCGAAATCCGGCCAGTAGGTCGGTGTAGAATAATACTCGGCATAGGCGGCCTGCCAGACGAGGAAATTGGAAAGGCGCATTTCGCCGCCCGTGCGGATAATGAGGTCAGGGTCGGGCTGACCGGCGGTGTACAGATATTGGCTCAACAGCTCCTCGCTGACATCAGCAGGCGCAATGCCGGCGGCCATGATGCGCTGCACGGCCTGCACAATCTCGGCACGGCCGCCATAGTTAAAGGCCACATTGAGAACGATGCGCTCGTTATTGCGCGTGAGTTCTACCGCCTGGGCGATCATTTTCTGCAGGTTGGGCGGCATATTATCGGCGCGGCCCACATGGCGGATGCGGACGCCCTCGCGGTGTAGCTCGGGTACTTCACGATTGAGGCCGCGTTCGAGGAGGGAGAGCAGCCCCCGCACTTCCTCTGCTGGGCGGCCCCAATTCTCTGTGGAGAAAGCATAGACAGTCAGAATCTCGATGCCGAAATCGACACAGGCGCGCAGAACAGGGCGCAGATTCTCTGTGCCTGCCTTGTGCCCGGCAACACGTGGCCATCCCCGCTTTTGGGCCCAACGGCCGTTCCCGTCCATGATGATGCCCAGATGCTGCGGGATTCTTAGCTTGGTTTCACCTGATACCATTGACACCTGATTACTACCTTAGCCGCATCAACCCTGCGCAGGGTTGATGCTTTAGACTTCCATGATCTCTTCCTGCTTGATACGGCCGAGCTCGTCCATCTCTGCGATGTATTTGTCGGTCAGCTCCTGCAGGCGGTCTTTGCCGCGGTGAAAATCATCCTCAGAGATGAGCTTTTCCTTTTCCAGGTCCTGCATGTCTTTGAGGCTATCACGGCGGACATTGCGGATGGCGACGCGACCTTCTTCTACCCGGTGATTCACGACGCGCACGAGCTCTCTGCGGCGCTCCTCAGTCAACTGGGGAACAGGCAGACGGATGACCTTGCCGTCGTTGCTCGGCGTGAGGCCCAGGTCTGACTTTAGGATTGCCTTCTCGATGGCCCCGATGGCGCTGGGGTCATAGGGCCGAATGACGAGTAATCGTGGCTCCGGGGCCGAGGTGCTGGCAAGTTGGTTGAGCGGCGTAGGCGTACCATAGTATTCCACACGCACGCGATCGAGCAGGGCCGGAGAGGCGCGCCCGGTACGGATCGTGTTCAGATCCTCGTGCAGCACCTGTACGGCGTGCTTCATTTTTCCTTCGGCTTCTTGCAGAGCATCGTTTATCATCGGTCCCTCCTACAAAGGGTGCCATGGTGCAGCGAGTAGGCACCGGGAGCACCTGATGCCTGCCCGCCGCGCAGCTTAGCACTGACGGCTGACGAGTGTGCCGATCTTGTCGCCGGCGATCACCCGTTCCAGACTGTCGGGAGGTTGCAGCTTAAAGACGACGATGGGCAGGTTGTTGTCCATGCACAGTGACAGGGCCGTGCTATCCATGACCTTGACCCCCATATTCAGCGCCTCGATATAGCTGAGATGATCGAAGCGATGGGCATGGGGGTTGACCATCGGATCTTCATCATAGACGCCATCGACTTTGGTGGCTTTGAGCAACACCTCGGCGTCGATCTCCATGGCGCGCAGGGCAGCAGCAGTATCAGTGGTAAAGTAGGCATTGCCGGTGCCTGCGCCGAAGATCACGACCCGCCCTTTTTCCAGGTGACGGATGGCACGCCGGCGGATATAGGGTTCGGCGACTGCGCGCATCTCGATCGCCGTCTGCACCCGCGTCACAACGCCGGCGCGCTCGAGCGCATCCTGCAGGGCCAGCGAGTTCATCACGGTCGCCAGCATGCCCATATAGTCGGCGGTGGCGCGCTCCATGCCATGCTCAAGCCCGTCCTTGCCGCGCCAGATGTTGCCGGCGCCGATGACGATAGCGAGCTGCACACCCATCCTGTGCAGCGGCTTGATCTGCTCAGCGATGGCTTCGGCCAGGCCGGGGTCGATGCCATAGCCCGTCTCTCCTGACAGAAACTCTCCGCTCAGCTTGAGAAGTACGCGCCGGTACTTCGCCTCTCCCATGGGACCTCCCGCAAAATGGGTTCGTTTCGTAGCGATTGCTCAGGCCGGGTACAAGAGTAGGACGCGGATAAGCGCAGAGAACGCTCATTCTTGCGAACCCCGCTCCAAGACGTTGCTGTCGCGACCATCCCGAGGGCCCCGCGACTCATGCATCCGCGTCCCATCTCTCTGGCTGAGTAGCCAGGTTTCTATTCTTCAGGCGTTTCTTCGCCGATGGCAAACCGGGCAAAGCGGCGCACCACAATGTTCTCGCCGATCTTGGCGATGAGCTGGGTGACCAGGTCGCCGACCTTGACGGACTCGTCCTTGATGAACGGCTGTTGCATCAGGCAGGCCTGCTCGTAGAACTTGCTCAGTTTGCCCTGGATGATGCTCTCGACGACCTGGGGTGGCTTGTTCTGGTCGGCCAGCTCAGTGCGCCAGACATCCTTCTTCGCCTCGATCACAGCAGCCGGCACGTCCTCGGCGCTGACGTAAAGCGGGTTGGTAGCAGCCACCTGCATGGCCAGGTCGTGCGCCAGGTTCTTGAAATCGGGCGTGCGCGCCACGAAATCCGTCTCGCAATCGAGCTCGACCAGCGAGGCCACTTTGGCGCCCGGGTGCACATAGGCCTCAATGAGGCCATCTTTGGCGACACGGGTCGCCTTTTTAGCGGCGACCGCCAGCCCCTGCTCGCGCAACAGGGCGATAGCCTTGTCCATATCGCCCAGGCACTTGTCCAAGGCCCTTTTGCAATCGAGGACGCCGGCGCCAGTCTTTTCGCGCAGGCTCTTGACCATTTCGGATGTGATTGCCATGAATCTTCCTCTTTCAGATGCGTACTACGTTCATCGTTGGGGTATAGCACAGCGCAGGTGAGCCTGGGGCTCACCTGCGGTTTGGATCACGGTTGATTACTCGTTGTCTGGCTCAAAGGGGCCATAGGAACCGGGACTTCCGGCAGACGATTCCTCGCCAGTCGCCTCCGCTGCCTCCTCCGGGCTGCCGAACTTGGCGGTGTACTCAGCTTCGGGCGCTTCCTCTTCGGCCTCGGCCATGATCACGCCGCGCATCTGTTGGCCCTCGATCACGGCGTCAGCCATCTTGCCGGTGATCAGACGAATAGCGCGGATGGCGTCATCGTTGGCCGGAATGACATAATCAATCGGGTCAGGGTCGCAGTTGGTGTCGACCATGGCCACGATGGGGATACCCAACGACTTGGCCTCAGCGACAGCGTTCACTTCACGCCGCACGTCGGCAATGAACAGGGCGTCGGGCAAACGGCGCAGGTTCCTCAGACCGCCCAGGCGATGCTGCAGCTTTTCCAGCTCACGCTCTCGCGTGAGCCCTTCCTTCTTGGTCATTTGCTGAAAGTCGCCGCGCTCCTTGGCCTGCTCGAGGCTGAGCAGGGTATCGATACGCGAGCGAATGGTGCGGAAATTGGTCATGGTGCCGCCCAGCCAGCGCTCGTTCACAAAGGGCATGCCGCAGCGCTGGGCTTCCTGGGTAATGGTCTCCTGGGCCTGTTTCTTGGTGCCCACAAAGAGCACTGTGCCGCCCTCGGCCGACACATCACGCAAGAACTCATAGGCCTTGTCGATGTGCGTGATGGTTTGCTGCAGGTCGATAATGTGGATCCCGTTGCGCTCTGTGAAGATATAGGAGCGCATCTTGGGGTTCCAGCGCTTCGAGCGATGGCCGAAATGCACACCGGCTTCGAGCAGTTGCTTCATACTGACGACGGGCATGGTTGGTTGATCCTCCTGTTATTCGTTGTTTCCGCCGCCCCCATCATCCTGCACGAGGACCCGGTATGCCCGAATGCCCCAGGCACGACTCGTACAGTCAGGGGGCGTGTGTGTTCAGAACCTGAACCCGAAGGACAAGTATACTCGAATCGAGGCTGGCGCGCAAACAGACGCGGCATTGGGGGGCATCCAAGATATATCAGCGAGTTCACAGCTAACAGGCTGCCGTCAGAGGCGCTTTGCCCTGGCAACCGGGCTCTACGCTTCGCGCAGCCCGGTACAGGGCCTTTTGGGGGCGGCCCGACATGCCTGCCCCCTTTTCCCGGGTTGAGGCCGGGCGGCAGCGTGGTGGAATAGCCGGCTGCAACCCGGGCGGCGGATACGGATCTTGGATGCACCCCGGCATTGGGCGCTAGACCTCGGTGAACCCCGGCTCCAGGCTCTGACCGCTCGCATGAGCCTGCGCAGCCTGAACTTCTGCCAGAATGGTTTCGAGGCGCTTGTAGGCCTCGCCCTGCCCCTGCTCCTGCAGTTCTTCACGCAGGTCGCTGATGAGGGCGACGAGCTGATCGTTGAGCAGGGGGGCGTTGGCGGCGAGGATGGCCTGGCGATCCGCCGGCTTTTCCGTGCCAAGCAGATTGTTGACCAGGCGCAGTTCGGGCGGCATGGCAGCAGCCAGCCCGGCCAGGATATTGCTGCGCAGTTGATCCAGCTTGCCGGAGCGCTCGATGTTGCCCTCACGCCTTGCAGCCTGGAGGGCGGCCTGCAGGGTGTTCAGGAACATGTTGTCGATGCGGTTCAGCCGCTGGCGGATGGCCAGGGCCTGGTCGGGGGCACCCAAAAGCTCCTCGATCAGGCGCAGGTCCTCCTGTTGGGCGGCCTGAATGGCCTTGTCCTGCTGCTCGATGACAGCCAGGAGCCGGCTGCGCAGCGTCTCTAGTTGGCCGGCCCGCTCCGAGTCGCCACGGGCCCGCGCCTGGTCGAGCTGATCAGTCAGCTCTTGGAAAAAGCTGTACTGGAAGAATTGGCGGTTGAGGACGACCATGGCCGCAAAGGCCTCTTCGTCGCTCAGCATGGGCAGCAATTTGTCGATCGCCTCGACTACGGTTGTCTCGGGCGGCAGGGGCTGCGGGATGCGGGCTGCCAGGTCTGGCTCTCGCAGTAGCGCATCGCGCAGTTGGAGCAGCAACTGGCTGCCCTGGGTATCGCCGGCCATCTCTGACTCTTGCGCAGCCGAGACGAGCGTGGCCAGGAAGGTATAGTCGAGACGCTCCCAGTTCTCTTCGATCAGCCGCTGCAGGGCGACGGGGTCGTTCACCGCGCGCACCATATCCTCCAGCAACTGGAGCCGGCGGTTTTCCTCATCCATCATCTCGCGGGTAATGCCGTCGGCTTCGAGGATGACCTCGGCCAGGCGCTGGCGGCTGAGGATCGTCTGCGGGTTCAGGAAGTAGCCCTTGCGCTGTTCCTGAGGGACAGAGCGCATGACGGCCTGCACCAGGCTGCCGATGATGCGCTGCTGCTGGTCGGCCGGCAGGTTGAGCTGCGAGGGCACGAGCACCAGCAGCAGTTCTTTGTTTGGGTCATGGTAGATCAGGGGTACATCCAGCAGGGCCACGGCGCCGCAGGCCGGGCACTCGGCCCGGTTCAACTGGCCGCTCAAGAGGGCGGCCTTGAGTTGAGGGAATCGCCCCACATCGAGCACGTTGATGATCGGCGCGGTGAAGGGCGTCCGGCACTGCGGGCACTGCACCTGCACGCCCGAGGCCCCACCTTGGCCGGCGCCTCCGCTCGGGTTGGGCGCTTTGGGGCTGGAATTAGGGGTCAACAGGATACCACTCATATCTATCTCCGTTCACTTGCTCGCGATAACAGGTTAGCTGGGTGAGTGCGGATGGCCGCTTCGGCCTCGGCCTCACTCAGGCCGGCCGCCAGGGCCACACGGCGGGCGGTGGCCAGGTCGATCAGGTCCGAGGGAGAATGCGTGTCGGTATTGACCAGCAGTGGTGCGCCCGCCTGGCGCGCCAGGGCAGCCACACGGCCATTGCCCAGGCTGTGGCCCTTGCGGGCGCTGATCTCCAGGTAGATGCCGTGCTTGGCCGCCAGCGCCGCCTCTTCCTCCGTCAAGAGCCCCGGATGGGCCAAAATGTCCACATCCGGGCACTCGAGGGCAGCGTGGTTGGTGCCGGGGGCGACTGGCTCCACCAGCGTCTCGCCGTGGACCACCACGATCTGAGCGCCGGCCTCCTTCGCGCGCCGGGCCAGGCGAGCGATGGAGCGCGGGGCCACGTGGGTCAGCTCCACGCCGACGAGAATGGGAAAGGCATAGTCGGCGCCCTGGTCCGCCACCAGCCGGCGCAGCGAGTCGATCACAAACTCCAGGTTGCTGGAGTCCACGTGATCAGCAAAGCTCAGGCCCGCGCAGCCCAACACCTCCGCCCGGCGCAACACCTCCGTAGGGAGGAGCTCGCCGTCGCTCAGTGTGGTGTGAATATGAAAGTCAATGCGGCCGTCCATCCGCAGCCTCACCTCTACCGGACAAGAAACGCGGCGCACGTCCGCCCGGAAACCAATGCAGCGGGCGGCAATCGATACATTATGCCATGCCTGCAGGGGGTTGTCAATTGCAGATTCGTCCCGAGAATAGACATAATAACATTGACAATGCGGGGAGAGTGTTATATAATAATCGGCCGCGTATCTTGCTAGATGCCATGATCTGGCATCCGGCTGCATGCCACTATCCGTGCCCAAGTTCCCCGTGCTTGCGCTTCCTATGTCTGACCTGATTTCCACTTGTTCTACTAGTGTATGATCGTGGAGGACGGCGTGAGAATCGGCATCGACTTTGGCACCACCAACTCCAGTGCCGGTTATTGCGATGGCACAGCAGTCCATCTGATCCCCCTGGAAGGCGAAGCCACGGTCATGCCTTCCATGATCTACATCACCCGGGAGGGCGAGCAACTCCTTGGCCATGAGGCCATCCGCCTCTATCTCCAGCAGGATACGGGGAGGCCGGCCACGTTCAGGCCCTTCGCTATGGGCGCCCTGGCAGAGGTCCACTCGGAGCTGGTCGTCATCCGGCGCGTCTACAGCCTGGTCGACACCTCGGCGCCGGGGCAGCTCTTCCAATCGGTAAAGAGTGCCTTGCGCGATCCGGATTTCACCGGCACGCGCGTGTTCGACCGCTACTACAGCCTGGAGGAGCTCATTGCCATCGTGTTGGGCCATGTTCGGCGCCGGGCTGAGGCGCACCTGGGCGGCAGGGTCGACTCGGTGCTCTTTGGCCGGCCGGTGACCTATGCTGATCGTGGCCTGCCTCCGGAGACCTCTGCCACGGTCGAACGGGCGGCGGCCTCGCGTATGGCCCGCGCCGCGCACCTGGCAGGGTTTCGCGACATCGAGTTTGCTTTCGAGCCGGTGGCTGCTGCCCATTCCTGGGCCGAGAGGGCCGGCCGGGAAGCGATGGTGTTCGTGTTCGATTTCGGCGGCGGCACGCTCGATCTCGCTGTGATACGCCTGCACCCGGAAGGGCGGGCGGAAACCCTCGCCACCAGCGGCCTCTTGCTGGGGGGCGACGATCTGGACAGCCGGTTGGTGCTCAGGCTGGCGAGGCATTTCGGCGCCGGCACCACCTATGGCCCTGAGCGGCTCCCCTTTCCGGACCACATGCTGGACTATATGGCCCACTGGCAGACGATCCCCATTCTCTCTCGCCCTCCCTTCATCCAGACCATCAGGAGCATGCGTCGGGAAAGCAGCGCTCCCGTGGCCATCGCGGCGCTGGAGTGCCTGGTCTCGAGGAACTATGGCTTTCAGTTGTTCCAGGAGGTCGAGCGCGGGCGTGGGGCCCGAGTTCCGGGTGGCCGATATCCGGGGCCTGGGCTACCAGGAGGAATTCGACGCCGTCACCTGGATCGAGCCCTCGTTCTTCAGCGAGGGGATGGCCCACATCATCTAGCAGCGCGTAGGCCGGCGTTTCCATACCTGGCCTCCCTGTGTTTGCCCCACAGAGTGCCCGAAACGGGTGACTGGGACTCCTATCATCGCCAGGTTCAGGCCGGCCCCTGCTTCATCCGGCAGGATGTGTTAAGGCTATCCGAGGGTGAGCGAGCATCTATCGCGGCGCGCATCCGCCGGCGGATTGTACAGGGGGGGCAACACCTGGTGACGTGCGCCAGGCGTGTGCAGGGAGGCGGCTCGCGGTAAACCCACGCGAGGCGAAGACCGGGGCTCGCATTCGGGTGGCGTAGTCATGCTGAGCGGGCATAGCGGCCTCATGTCATGGCGAGAGTTCCCCAAGCGAAGCATCTCCGCCGGATGAAGCAGCAGGCCCGTTGAGCCCGCTGACGGCAGACCATGTGGCCTGTTGGACCCGAAATGAGCCCAGGGTGGTCTGGGGATGATGTTGGCCGCCTGCCGATGGCATCACTGCGCGATAGAGGCCCGCCATGCCGGAGCCGGGATGCTTCGCTTGAGCGATACGGTTGGCAGCCCATCTTGCACGCTCGAGCGAGGCCGCCCGGGGCTGAAAGCCGCCGGGCTTGAAAGGGCAAAGCCCTCCGGGCTCGTGCCGCAAGCTCTATACTCGTTGCAGGCGAGGTAAAGGCCGTGGATATCGAGTATCGGGGCGCGACCGAAGGTGATATGGACCAGGTGCGCGCGCTGCTGGCGACGGTCCGTGGGGACCCGGAGCGGCTCAGTCACAGGCGATGCCTGGTGGCCTGCGCGCACGGCGAGGTCATCGGCTGTGTGCGCATCAAGGAGCTGGCAACGGGCGGGAAAGAGCTCTCCAGCCTGGCCGTCGCCGGGGATTGGCGGAACCGTGGGATCGGCTCGAGATTGGTGTCATCGCTGCTGAGTATGGAGCCAAGCCGCCCCCTCTATCTGCTCTGTTTCGCTGAGCGGGAAGCGTTCTATGCCCGGCACGGGTTCAGTGTCATCAGCCCTGATGAGCTGCCGGCCGCCATGCGAGATGAGTACTCGCGAGTCGCGGCCGCTTTGGCCGGTGCAGGGCACAAGGTCATCGCCATGATCCTCGTCCGCTGAGGATGGGCCGGTCGTTGTGTCCGTCAGTTGCCCCTGCCCAAGGGCACAACCACGATGAAAACGGATCTCACCGCCGTGCGCGCTTGGCTGTCTTCAGATCAGCAGGAGTGGAGATGATGCAGGAACAGACCGGGCTGTGCCTGGCGACCATGGCGCTGGTGGAGGCGCTATCCGCGCGGCTGGGCACCTTATCGTACCTGTGGGGTGGCTGCGCCCTGGACGCGTACGAGGGGCGCATCCTGCGCGCGCACCGTGATATCGACTATATGACCGTGGGGCTCGCCGGCTTGGGGCCGCAGTTCGCTGCCCTGTTCAGAGAGGCGGGTTGGGAGGCGACGTGGACTCCCAATGCCATGGTGACGGCCCGCACGGAGGGCATCCACATTGCGCTGGGCGCCCTCGATCTCGGTGACGAGGCGACCTGGTGGGATAACGGCGACCTGGGCTATGTGCGCTTTCCGGCCGCCTGGCTGCGCCCACAGCCGGTAGATTTGGACGGCGTGCCGGTGCATGTGGTGGAGCCCGAGTTCGAATATATGATCAAGAGCCGGCCGCGGCTGCTCAACCCGGATTGGAATTTGAAGGAGCAGCACATCGCGGCGCGGGAGCGGCTGCGGGAGATCCTGCAGGCCAGGGGGGTGGATCCCGAGTCGCTGTACCCACGGGTGAGCCATTACACCGGGTGTGGCGCACGTTGCCCGCTGCACAGAAGGACGGCATCGCCGGCGAGTTGGCCGGCTAGATGACTGAAGCCTAGCACGAATTTGGCCTGTACATGGAGCGCCGGCGGCCCGCGCCGGCGGGCTATTGACCGCCAGTTTCACCGGCAGATCGTGCAGTTGCCGCCTATCAGGGCTTGATCTCGAGCGGCAGGTAGGTTCGGGTCACGCCATAATGCAGGATAGTGCTGCCTTGGCCCACGGCAAAGGCACCGTTCGCCGAGCTGCCCCATACGCCGTAGTACTGCAACCGCACTTGATCCAGCCGGCTCCCGGTAACAGCCGGCAAAGGTGCTGTGCGGCCTGCCCGGCTCCGACCCGTGAGGGGGGATTTGGCGGGGGGGCTCCCGGGGGGGGGGCCCCCCCCG
>Ga0078972_1003362_pt1 | contig 48269 bp, 45 predicted proteins | sample YelNatPaOPGAMG01_FD_67568 | JGI IMG/M metagenome (GOLD analysis project Ga0078972, IMG submission 67568) | Hot spring thermophilic microbial communities from Obsidian Pool, Yellowstone National Park, USA - OP-RAMG-01 (SPADES assembly) (version 2) | ecosystem: Environmental > Aquatic > Thermal... | reverse complement strand
ACGCTCGCAGATCGCCGTCTGGAGACGGCTCCTACAACCGAGTGCGGCTTTATCCGCAGGCTGCTAGCAGACGCCGGACAAAGTGGTGTAGGAGGGGTCTCCCCTCGGGCGACAGCCCTCGGCCGACAGCGCATCCGAAGGATGTCGCGAGAGGCGTCGCGAAGCGATCGCGAGAGCCAGACCCCGAATCCACTGGCGTCTCGCTGGCAGATCGCCGTCTGGAGACGCCTCCTACGCTCTGCGCCGAGCTTATCCGCCGGCTGCTCTCACGCCTTTCCTCTCACCAGGGCGAGGACCAGCAGCACGTTCAGGACAAGCACCGCAAGCCCGGTCAGGATCATGATGCCGTTCTCCTGCCACGCATTCGCGTACTTGCCCATCACGCGCTTGCTGGCCGTAAGCAGCAGCAGTGGCAGCATCGTAAGCGGAAGCTGGATGCTCAGGCAGACCTGGCTCAGGATCAGCGCCCGGAACGTGTCGGAGACGAGCAGTATGAGCAGGTACGCCGCGCCCAGCGTCAGGATCATGCCCAGCCGGAACCAGTTGCTCTCGACTCGCGTCTCCTTGCCGAGGTAGCCGGTGAAGGTAACGCCGGCGGCCAGCGCGGCCGTCATTGACGACGAAATGCCCGCGAGCAGCAGGCCGACGCCGAAGAGCACGCTTGCCAGGTTGCCCGCCAGAGGGCGCAGCGTGGCCTCGGCCTGAATGAGGTCGCTGACGTGTTTGCCGTGGCTGTGAAACACGGAAGCTGCCACGATCACCATCGCTGCGTTGATGGCCAGGCCCACGAGCATCGCCAGAAACGTGTCCACGAACTCGAACCTCAGAAGCCGCCGCGTTTCCTCATCGGAGCGGCCCTTCCAGTTCCTGTTCTGAATGATTTCTGAGTGCAGATACATGTTATGCGGCATCACCACCGCCCCCAGAACCGCAATCGCCACAAGCGTGCTGCTTGGGGTCAGATGTGGCACGACCAGGTGATGAGCGATGGCCCCCCAGTCCGGTGCCGGCCTGATCAGGTGCAGCTCTGCCAGATAGCACAGCCCTATCAAACCCACGAACCCGACGATCACCTTCTCCAGCGTTGAGTAGCGCTGCAAGGCGATCATGCCGCACGAAAGCGCCGCCGCTATCGCCGCGCCGGCTGCGATTGGAATGCCGAACAGCGCGTAGAAGCCGATTGCCGCGCCCAGCAGCTCCGCCAGGGCCGTCGCGCATATCGCGGCCATTGCCGTAACGCCATATATCGGGCTGGCCCAAGGGTGGGTGTAGCTTCTGACGGCCTCCGCGAGACACTTGCCGGTTACGACGCCGAGGTGCGCGGACATGTGCTGCCAAAGTATCAGGATTGCGGTTGCCAGGGTCACGACCCACAGCAGCTGATAGCCGAAATCCGCGCCGGCAGCGACGTTGGTCGCCCAGTTCCCCGGATCGATGAACCCGACCGTGACGATGAATCCCGGCCCAAGATACGCCATAACCTGGCGTATGAACTGGCCGTGCCCGCGCAGGCGAGCGGCTTGCCGATCGAGCAGGGAGGGTTCGGACACTCTCATGACTCTACTATGATACCCGATTGCCCAGCGACGCGCACACGCAAAAACAGGGACTATCCAGACCGTGGTGTTCTGGATAGTCCCCGTATTGCTTGAGGTCCGGTCCTCTGTATCTGTGAATCCTACGCTCTTGCTCTTCGCCGCCGCATACCAGCAGCGACCAGCGGCGCCAATCCTGTCAGCAGGACCAACGCACCGGAGGGCTCGGGCGCTCCGCTTACCATTCCGTCCATTACCCGGGATTCGCCAGTGTCGGTGTTGTCAAACATGGCCGTGAATCCCTGGAATGCGGGAGTGCCGGTGAACGTGGCCGCGAAACCTGTCCGAGAGCCACCTGCCTCCAACTCACCCGCCATGTAGATCCATGTGATGAAATGCGGATCGCTTTCGTCGTCCACAGTCCAGCCGGCCGGAGTAATCGTGCTCAACACGGAGGTGTTCTCATCGACCTCGATACCGAAGACCCACAGCGCATACTGCGGGGCCGTGCTCGTGTTGTTCACTGTGTAGATCCATGTGTTCGGGGCCGTTGTGCTCTTTGTTGCGACGATCTCCGCGCAATACGGCAGATCGGCGCTGGCACTCGCGCACACTGCCAGCCCGATCACGAGGATCAGAGCGGCCGTTGGCAACGCTCGCATTATCGTTCCTCCTTGATATGCTGAGAGCGCTGGCCGAACGATAGACCGGTATCCCTGTCAGATACCGTGGCTGCCAGTCTAGGAAGTGCAAGATGTGTGCCAGATTCCGGCTGAGTTTGGCAAATAGGTGCGGCAAATGTATAACCTCATCCATAATACGGCTCAGCTCGATATGGGTGTCAAAAGAAAGATACAGATCGGGGTTTGCAGACACAACCTTGGGGTATACTGATGACGTTCTCAAGCAGGCATATAGTCAAGGAGATGATTCCCCCATGCTTCAACTGGTCAACCGTTGTGCGTGCGCGACTGCTGCCGTACTAGCATTATGCGCATCTGTGTGCTGTGCTAACCCCGTCATTGGGACGCAAACTCCGATCTGCCCCACATTCAACCCCGCGCGGGGCAACCAGGACTCGGTGGAGATAGCTGCGGGCTCCGATGGCTATTTGGCCGTGTGGCACGACACTCGGGGCACTGATTCCGACATCTTCGCCACCAGGATCAGCTCGACGGGTGTCGTCCTCGATCAGGCCTCGATAGCCGTCTGCCAGTGCTCCGGAGATCAGCTCGACCCGGCCGTCGCCTGGAATGGCAGGGAGTACCTGGTGGTGTGGAGCGACAGGCGCGGCGCCTTTCAGAACATATACGCCGCCAGAGTCCGCCCCACCGGTGAGGTGATCGACAAGCAGGGAATCTGTCTCTCCGGCACGACCGCCATTCAGGCGTTTCCCAGGGTCGCGTCCGACGGCAGCGGATGGGAGGTCGTCTGGCAGGACTCCCGCGGCGGCACCCAGGACATCTATGGCTGCAAGTTCGGCGGCGACGGCTCCGTTGGTCGGGCGATGGGCATCTCCACTCAATCCGGCAACAATGAAGAGAACCCCGACATCGCATACAACGGATCCAACTTCCTCGTGGTCTGGCGAGACCAGAGAAACTCCGCCACCACCGATTCCGATATCTACGGCTGCCGCGTGGCCAAGACTGGCCTGCGTATGGGCAGCGACATACTCATATCCTGCGATAGCACGGGCTCCAGCGGCGTCGTCCGCGCGCAGCAGAACCCTCGCGTGGCCAGATGTGGCTCCGACTGGATGGCGGTATGGGAGGACTATCGCGTCGACGCCTCCAACGCTGACATCTACTGCGCCCGCGTCAGTTCCGCCGGTACCGTGCTCGACAAGAATGGAAAGGCCGTTGCCACCGGGACCGCCATTCAGGAGATTCCCGGCATAGGATACGACGGCACCCGGCTGTTGATCGCGTGGAGAGACCGCACCAACCGCTACATCAGGGGCGCGCGCGTGACGACTTCCGGGAGTGTCAGTGATCCGTCCGGCTTCAACATATATCTCGGCACCGCCGGCTCGGACGGCGTGGGCGTCGCGGGCTGGTCCGGCGGCGGATTCCGCGTGACGTGGAACAACCTGAGTATGGCCGGCACCGATGCCTTCGTTTCGTTCGTCCCCGGCACCGGCACGGTCACCGGTTCCTACGGCACAACCATCTCGCTGGGCCAGGATGATCAGCCCGTGTACTCCGTCGCCGACAACGGTACGGACTACGCGGTAGCATGGAGCCAGCAGGTCAGTGGCAAGAGCTGCATACTGGCCGCGAGGGTATCTCGCGCCGGCCAGATAGTTGCCGGGCCGGTCAACCTCACCGCGACCCTTTACGGCCAGCAGGTCGAGCCCTCCATTGCGTGGAACGGCTCGCAGTATCTGGTTGTCTGGAGCGACGACCAGACCTACGAAACCAGCGGTCTGGACATACGTGGCTTCAGGTTGGACGGCGCCTTGCACGCCAAGGAAGTCAACCCGATCGTGATCTGTTCGGTCGTTGAGAACCAGACCGCGCCCTGCGTCACGTCCAACGGGAACAAGTTCCTGGTTGTGTGGGAAGACACCCGCAACGCCATCTCGCCGACCTACTACAACGACGCCTACGGCGCATTCGTTGACGCCAATGGCACTGTCACGACACTCGGCAGCGCGGTCAACATGTCTTCGGGTAACCAGAAGAAACTTCGGGCTGCTTCCAACGGCACGGACTACTACGTCGTCTGGGAGGACTCTCGAATGGGCTACACGCAGGCCTATGGCGTCAGGATAACATCGTCGGGTTCCGTCGGCAGCGCGACCGGTACCGCCATGCCCGCGACCTCATACTCCCAGACCGATCCCGATGTCTGTTACGGCAACGGCTACTACTTCGCCACATGGACCGACGGTACGCGGATATGTGGCTGTCGCATATCGACGACCGGGACGATCACCGATACGTCCGGCATCAACATCGACAGTGGATCAGCGGCGAAGGGCCGCCCGTGCGCGAGATGGGACGGAGCCAACTACCAGGTTGTCTGGGAGGACTACAGATCCGCGTTCGCCGGCAACTCCGACATCTACTACACGACGGTTGGAGGCAACGGCGTCGTCTCCACGGATCCCAAGCCCGCGCTCGTGTCGGATCTCCTGCCTCAGTATCGCCCGCGGATATTTGGCGATACCACCTCGGGCATTCTGTTCTACCAGAACTATGAGTGTTACGCCAACGGCCTCTGCGCAGCGCCGATCACCCAGCAGGGGCTTCAGGAAGTGCCCAACATCAAGGCCGCCAAGTCGTTGCCGACCGGTTCGCTGATCGTGCTGCGCGGCAAAATCGTTACGGCTGTCTTCGCGGGTTACTTCTACATCGAAGAGGCTGATAGATCGAGCGCCATCAAGGTGGTGTCCAATGCACTCGTGCACGTCGGCGACGTTGTTGATGTCACCGGTGTGATCGGTACCTCCGACGGTGAACGGCAGCTCACGACGGGCTCGGTGACCGCGATGGGCGTCGCATCCGATCCGCTCAGGCCATTCGGAATGCGTGGTGACGTCCTTGGCGGAGCGGCTCTCGGTGGCGCGCCGGGAATCACCGGCGCGGTCGGAACGAACAATATCGGCCTACTGGTCAAGACATGGGGCAAGGTCACTTCCGTGACCTCCGACTACTTCTATATCGAGGCCAAGCCGGGCACGACCGTGAAGGTCAAGTCCGGTGCCTTGACGGAGCCTGCACTCAACAAGTTCGTTGCCGTGACCGGCATCAGCTCGTGCGAGGTCTCGTCCGGCGCGGTCTGCCGCGCGATCGTCCCCAGGCAGCAGACCGACATCCAGGTCCTGAACTAGCCCGCAGACATAGGCCAACAGGCATAGGGCATCAAACATAGGGTGCCAAACGAGGCATTGTCATTCTGAGCGCAGCGAGGAATCCCCAGCGATTCTTTCCTGCGCTCAGAATATGTACGCCCGCCTTGACATAGCCCCCAATGTGGGGCAGAATGCGGATGTACATTGACGAGACCAACCGGAACCTTAGGCGCAACAGGCAGAAATACCAGGCGTCTAATACTGCTGAGCGGGGTATATATTGCGTAGGGCGAACGCTGACGAGTAGGCAACGACTCCCAAAGGGGGCGGTTAGTATGTCAGTAATCGATGCTGCGATGACTCGAGAGGTGCTCAGGGATATATCCAAGCGTCCGGTGGATATCAGTCAGTTGAACGTCCACGTGACGCACGGTGTGGTGCACCTGCAGGGCCGCGTGGAGAAGCTGCGTGGCCACCACGACAATATGGACCTGACCGAGGAGATGAACCTCATCGTCAGGTTGCTCCGGCAGAAGCCGGGCGTCCGGGACGTCTGCTGTGAGGTGGAACTGGTGAGTGACGCGCTGTCCAGGCGGTTCACTCCCGCGAGAAGAGCTGCGCACTATTAGCTCGATTACGGTATAGAGCCCGACCTTTCGGGGCCGCGTCTGTCCCGAAGAAGGGTCGTTTGTGTGCCCTCAGGCATTATGCCTGAGGGCATTTTGTGTTACAGTATATGCAGAGCTGAACCTGATCGGAGTGTTTCATGGATTATCGACCCTTTGCAAAGACCGACCTCAAGATATCCGCGCTCAGCTACGGCTGCATGCGCTTCGCCGACGACGATTCCGCCGCCGAAGCCGTTCGCAAGGCAATCGAGCTGGGCGTCAACTACTTCGACGTCGCGCCCGCATACTGCGGATGCACGTCCGAGCGCAGGCTCGCGGCCGGGCTCAAGGGCGCGGACCGAAGCAAGCTTATCATCACAGCGAAATCCTCGCCGGGCGACGGCGGCGAGGGCATAGGCGGCACCCACAGGCCCGATATCGGATTCGGCATCAACACCGCCGACCAGGCTCGCGCCCAGATCGAGCGATCGATGGAGATACTCGGCGTCGACCATCTCGATGTCTACCACCTCTGGGCCATCCACCACGATCGCATATTCGACGAGGCCATGAAGCCCGGCGGGTTCATGGAGGGCGTCGTCAAGGCGCGCGAGGAGGGGCTGTTCGACTACATCGGCCTGACGACCCACATGCCCGCCGACAACACCATCGATTACCTCAAGCGATTCGAGTTCGATATGGTGACGATTCCTTTCCACCTGCGCGACACCTCGCGGGCGAAGGCCGTGGCTTACTGCGCCGAGCGCGGGATCGGCGTGATCGCTATGAACCCGCTCGCGGGCGGCGCGCTCGCGAGAACCGCCAAGCCGCTGGAGCGCATTGCGGCCGACATGGGCTGCGAGTCGATGACCGAGGCGGCGCTGCGGTTCCTGCTCGGCTACCCCGGCGTTACGACCGCGTTGGTGGGGTTCACTTACGCCGACCAGGTTGTTCGGGACGTGGCCTATGCCGACCGCGGCGGCTTCCCAGCCTCCACCAGGCAGGTGCTGGAATCGCGCGTCCAGGAGCTCTACGCCAACGTCCGGCATTTCTGCAGCGCGTGCGGCTACTGCGGCGAGTGCACGGAGGGGATATCGATCCCCAAGGTGTTGGAGGTCTACTCCAACCTGCTCGTGCCCAGCGTCGCCGAATCGACTATGAACGAGCTGCTCGATCTGCTCTCCAGGGACGGCGCGGGGTTCGACCCGTCGCTGTGCACCGCGTGCGGCCAGTGCGAGCCCAAGTGCCCGAACCACCTGCCGATCTCCGAGCTCATGGCGGCGGCGAAGGACAAATGGCCGGGTTAGCGAGCCGGAATGTTTTATCTCACAAAACAAAACGGTTCCACGCTCAAGCTGAGCGGGTTTCGTTTCAACCCAAACCCCGAATTCGCCGCGTGGAGCCCACCGCTGCATAGCTCCCTCCCTCTCTGCGTACACTACTATTAGGCGACAGATCGCCGGGAATATCAAGGAACGGGGTGTGGTGTCTCTGTTAAAGGTTGTTCACAGGTGGTGGTGGGATGGGCGCAGCTACAATCCGGTATCCGCCAACTCGCTAGTTAGGGTCTTCTCTCAGAAGATCGGTGTGGTCCGCTAAGCAGTCTACAAACAGCCTGTTGATCTCTTCCTCTGCAGAGTGGGCAGCGGAGGCGTCGCCGCTTGCAAGCGCCTGTTTCAGAATTGCACGGGTGTGCCTAGATCGTGCGAGTCCTTGCGCGGCCGCACGATCCTTCAGCAGTAGCGAGAGGCAACGCATGGCTGACAGGGGGAAACGTGGAGCTAGGTCCGCCAAGCGCTCCGTAACACGGTGGGCAGCGTTAGCCGGGCAAGCATATTCCAGGACTTCACGCAACTGCTCCAGCGCCCATTCCTCCGGCAGCTTGCCCGAAGCGAACCAGTAACCGAACTCGCGGAGTTCTGCCGGGCGATCCAGCCGGTGGGCTTCCCCGAGCCGCCATTCCCAGAGGTCCTGCACGCGCTGAATGACCTCCCCCCCAAGCTCATCGCCGTCGGCGAGCACGCGGCCGATCCAGCGCAAGGCAGAGGCGCGCAGGCCATCGGGGGCGTAGATAAAGAGCCTGTTGACGAACCCGCCGTCTTCCATGCCGATGGCTCCTGTCAGATAGAGCCACATCAACTGGTCGGCGAGACTCTTATGTGGGTTCTCTACTCCACTTCGTACGGAATCGTAATCAGAGACGACCTCCAGAGCCAGGGCATACTGCGGCCTCAGGATGTCCAGCAGGACGGAGCGGGGACGTGAACACGCGATGTACGGCAACCATGCGGCCTGGAACATGGGATCGGTATGTCCTCTGCTGGCAGGGAACAGCTGCGCGGCATTCTGCCGAGCCCACTGCAGGTCAAGGTGGGCTAGCCGGGAGTAGTTCCCGCCGTAGACGGCGCGTATGGCCCTTGAGGTACAAGCGAGATGCTTTTCAAGGAGTTCCTTGATCTCAGGAGCGCTCGCGAACCCCTGCCAGTGCTCTCCGACACTGGACTTGACCCATACAGCGTATCCTACTGCAGCGTGGAGTGCCAGCCCGCACGTATTTCCTAGGGACGCCATCGCCAGGTCTGCGTACGAGCCGTAGTCAGTACCCTCATCGTCTGGTGGCGGATCAGAGGCAAGTTCCTGTATGAGTTTCCACACTTGCTTACGGCATGAGAAAGGCACATGCTTGGAGTGCCAATGCATCATGTCGTTGACCATGCTTGCTACCCTACCGCGCACATCCGCCCAGGTGGTGCGTGCCTCGGAACCACAGTCATCGTGGCGTTTTGCAGTGATCTGCAGAGCTTCGTCACAGAGTTCGAGGACCGGTTCCCAGGGGAAACTCGGTTTCGCCTTCGCCGCCTCATGAAACCCGTGCAACACGTGCCAAAGGCCACTGGGGGTGGAGTCGAGGAAGCTGGTCGCACTCCTCGCGAAGCGCTCCGGATCAGCAGTGACAGCTACTGCGAGCTGGTTGTGAAAACCAGATGCCGTCAAGAAGTCCTCGTCCGTGTTCTTTCGCAGAAAGACGACTATGTCGTCGATGTCAGCAGTGCGAGGATCGGGTGGAGGCTGAACCTTCGGACGTTTGAGCGACTCCTGCTCCTTGCGTCGAGCCGGCTCGACACGTTCCTTCAAGCGCTCTAGTTGTTGCAGGTGATCCGGGGGAAGCCACTCCTGAACGGACAGCAGCCGCTGGCAGCGCCAGTCGTCGGCGAACTCTCTAGCTTCCGCGTCCGTTACGGTTCGGCCAAGTGTGCGCTGCCAGCCTGACTTGTAAGCCTCGACGTCCGGTCCTGCGTCTATCCATCCAAGAATGATTGCCTGTGCCTCTGGAGGCAGGGATCCGAAGTGGCATTCGAGCAGTTGCTGATACTCCTGGCTGAAGTAGTCGAAGGAAGCCCGGTTCGTCAGCAAGCGAGTGGACAAGCTGGGATCGGGAAAGGAGGTTGCGACGTGCAGTACAAGCCGACGGAAGGCTTTCCAGTTATAGCCCTCTAGTTCCTTGACGACGTGTGCTACCGACAGGGCTTCCACTTTGATGACAGTCTCCGCAGCGTCTCTGACTGCCCATATCAGCTTGTCCTCTGTGTCCTGAATTCTCGTGGGTGGTCCGCCGATGCTTTCGATGTGCCTGCCGGACCCGTCGATCATCTCTGCCCGTGCGTTGTCCGAACTGCGGTGCACGATCCTGAGTACCTGGTCCAGTAGTTTGCACAGCCCTCGAAATGCTGCCACACCAGCCTTCTGCCTGCCCGCCATGTCCACGACCTGTCTGAGTAACTCGTCATAGTCGTGCTCATCAACTCGGATCGTGAGGTCGTCTCCCCATCGCCGAGTCTGCTCATCCATGGCCGGAAACACCGCGAGCAGCGCGAATGCTAGCGCAAGGGCGGCTTCTTCCTGCTCACCTTGAGCCAGATGGGGTACTATAGCGACCAGATTGTGTGACGGCCATCGATCAAGATGGGTTTCTAAGTTGATTCGCTCAGTCTCTCTCTTCACCCACCCTAGCGCGTTGCTTGGCCGCAGAGCAAGAGCGATGTCGATAAGGTCTACGCGGAGGTACACATTCTCCCCAGGGGCGATCTCCGCGAGGATCTCGCCGACTGTGTCCTGTACGTCCGGCGACGGCGTTGACGCCATCCGCTTCAGGTAGTCTGCCTGCGGCCACCGCGGTACCAGAACGACGCCGTCGTGAGCCGTGGGCTGCGGCGGCGAGGAGAAATACCCTCCCTTTGCCAGGGGCTTTAGCCAGCGCGGGTCGTCCAGTCTGCTGAAGAACGTCTTGATTACAGCTGGGCTGTTAGGTAGCCTGTTCTTCAGGATTTTTGCACCTTGTTGCGGGTCGTGCTTTAGGAGTTTTTCCATTCTGGGACCCACGACGTCATGATAGGTTATCTCCAGGCGATGAAGAATCTCATCAAACACTAATTCCATGTGCTCCACGAAGTATTCGAACCTAGCATCGCTGGGCCTTGGTGCATCCAGATTGTGGCGATGCGCCCACCTTGCTGGACTCGTTTGCTTGTTTCTTTGCGCAGTTTCCTTCCACCGATCTATCCATCCGCTTGTGGCTGCGTTTGGACCGTTCCACTGGTAGGTCTCCACAATGTACTCAATCTGGCGGCAGTGATTGCTTTCGGTACCCGTCTCATAGGGCTCGCCGCAGCAGGGACAGGTGACCGTCTTACCGCCGTCCTTTGCATCCCCACTACTAATGGGGGGCATCAGGCTCTGCCTTATCATTGACTCCACTTCGCGCAGAATATGTGCAACAACATGGCTTCTCGTGGCCAGCCCCTGTGGCTCGCTCATCAGTCGGCACGCGTCGAAGTAGTACTGTGCCGCACCGTGTCCTATCAGCGTGCCAAGCCTCTTGTATATGCGCTGCTGGCGCTGGTCCACTAAGTGGAAAGGCTGTTCTCCAGGTTCTAGAGTCTCCACTGGGCGTTTCTCCTACATGCTGCCAACATAGTTCGCTGCCGAGCTCGTTATTCCTTCGGCCTCACATCGATCGTCTTCTCGTTGCGATATATCACGAACCCGGGCGCGGAGGCGCGGGGTTTGTGGACGTACTTGCGGAGGGTGTGGTCGATCGGGACGAGCGAGGAGTGCTTGGCGTCGCAGTTGAGCGCGGCGATGCGGGCGGCCTGGATCAGGACCGGGCGTGGGACGCCGGTCTTGCGCCCGGCGGTGCGGATGACCACGTGCGCGCCGGTGATCTGGCGGGCGTGCAGCCAGACGTCGTTGGGTCGCGCCACGCGCTGCGTGAGGTAATCATTGGAGGTCGAGTTCTCGCCGTAGAGGATTTCCCAGCCGTCGGACATGACGCGGCGGATGCGGTGGCCGTCGAACTCCGATTCCTGCTTCTCCGGCGCGACCTCCTGCCGCAGCAGTCCGGCTGACGTGAGCTGTGAACGCATTTGGCGAAGCGAATCGACCGTGCTCGCCGACTCGCACTCGCGCAGCGCCTCGTCCAGTCGCGCGACCTCGCTTTCAACCAGCGCCCGACGTGATTCGGCGGTGGACACGGAGTCCCGCGCCTTGCGGTAGCGCTTGAAGTAGCGCTCGGCGTTCGCCTGGGGTTCGAGTTTCTCGTCGAGTTCGATCGTGACCTCGGCCATCTCGGGGTCGAAGAAGTCCGCGAGGGAGACCGACTTCGCGCCCTTCTCGATTGCGTGCAGGTTCGCGAGGATGATCTCGCCGAGCTGCTTGTAGCGTTCCGCCTTCTCGGATTCCTCGATGGTGCGCGATATGGACTTCAGCGTCTGCCTGCGCGAGGCTGCCGCGCGGCGGATCGAGGTTAGCAGCGAGGTGCGCTCCTCATCGAGCACCGTGCGCGTCACGAGGCTGCGGAAGAGCGTGTCGAGAGCCTCGTTGATGGACGTGCGCGGGTGCTGGCGGTCGATTGGGAACTGCACCGACGGCATCGGATAGACCATCACGCCCGCGCCCTTCTCGTCCGTGACGAAGACGGGCTCGTACGCGGCCGTTCGGACCATCTCGCCGAGTTGCGCGAGCTCCTCGCGGACGCGATCAGGGTTGCCGCCGGACCGCGCGACGATCTCGTCGGCGAGGAACGGGCCGAATCCGCTGAACGTGCTCATCAGCCATTGCTTCAGGTCGGCCGCGAATGCTTCGGGGCGCAGGGTCTGCTCGCGATCGAGGGCGCGCACATCGAGCTTGGGTTCGCCGGGTGGGGGGACATAGTCGCGGCCGGGCAGGACCTGGCGGTATCGGCTGACGGAGGAGCCTACGTGCTTCGCCGCGCCGAGTATCTTGCCGTCGGCACTGACCAGGATAAGGTTGCTGTGCTTGCCCATGATCTCGAGGACCAAGGTGAGCTTGCCGTGCTCGCTCGAGTCGAGGCCGATGTGCAGGACGCGGTCCATTCCGACCTGCTCGACGCTCGTCACGAACGCCCCGGATGCGTACTTGCGCATGAGCATGCAGAAGTTCGGCGGTTCGGGCAGGTTGGGCGGCGCGCCGGCGGTGAGATAGATGCGCGGGAACCTGGCGTCCACGGAGACGAACAACTGGTAGGTGTGACCGGGGCCGCGAACCTCCATCAGGACGTCCGTTTCGCTCGACTGCCGGATCTTCTGCACCCGGCCTCGCAGTATCGTTTGTCTCAACTCGGCGGCGACTGCCGCGAGGAGGAAACCATCGTAAGTCATCGTAAGCTATCAGCTCTCAGCCATCAGCAGTCAGGGCTTTGAGACCCACTCGCGGTAACGCGTCGGATAGAAGCGCCAGAGCTTGTCGGTGGCTACTTTGATGCCGACGCGGGGACGGGCGACGATTTCGCCGACATCGGCGCCGTCATCGACCAGATACAACTGTTCGCCGAGCAGGTCTTCGCCGGAGTGTATGCCCCCGATCTCCAACGCCTTCGTGATCTTCCCCGGCCCCGAGCAGAGATCGCGCAATGAATGTCTACCGCGGTTGCGCCTCATTAGTTCGATACCGTCGATCGGCTCCAACGCGCGGATCAGCACGCCGCCCGGCACACCGTCGGGGTGGGAGACGACGTTCATGCAATAGTGAAACCCATAGGTGAAGTAGACATAGGCGTGCCCGGGCTCGCCGAACATCGGCTCCGTGCGTGCGGTGCGGCCGCGCGTCGAGTGCGCGGCAGGATCGCCCGCGACGTAGGCCTCGGTCTCGACGATTCGGCCGGAAATCGGGCCGTCAGCAGTCTCGTGCACGAGTATCTTGCCCAACAGCACCTGCGCGGCTTCGACCGTATCGCGCCTGTAGAACTCCCTCGCCAGCTTCTCCACGCTATCAAGCGTACAGGCCGAGAAGCACTTCGTCAAGAAGGAAGATCGCCTTCGTTAGAGCATGCCCTTGATGCGGTCGTCGAGGGCGGTCTGGTCCTTGGCGAAGGTTTCCAGGGCGGAGATCGACATCAGGTCATCGATCGGCGCGCCGGGCCAGTCCGAGAGATCGGGGATTTTGCCCTTTGCCCGGATCGACTCCCGCTCGGCCGGCGTCCAATCGCGAAACATGTCGGTCTCGTGCTCGTCCGCGAGTCGCATGAGGTCTTTTCCGTCCTTTAGCTCGTTAGCCTGCTCTACCGCTGCCTCGGCGAACGCGATCACCTTCTCGTCGATGGTCCACAGCGTGGTCATATTGATGACCTTCGCGAGCCCGGTGTCCGACAGCTCGACGTGGAGGTCCTTCGACTCCCTGGCGCGCACCTCCGACTGGGGGACGTCCATCTCCAGATACTGCTCCGCGACCTTGGGCGGCATCGTGAAGACGTCAACGCCCGCCAGAGTCGGGATCTGCCCGCCGCTGCGCATGCTGGCCGCTATCTGGCTGGTTGGCGTGTCCTTGCTGATCGTTCGCACGGCCCGAACCGCCTCCTGAGAAGCAAGCGTGGTCTTCTCGCCCACGTTCTCCGGCTTACCGAGGTTGTTCTCCTCGACAAGCGAGTTGAGCCTGCCCAGGAAGACATTCACGAACGCGGGCTTGGAGAATCGCGCGGCGAGGTAGTTCTGCCGTGCCGAGAACCCGAGCGTGTAGTTCACCGGCACACCCTCGGACGAGAGAACCCGCGTCGCGATAAACCCATCGGGAGTGAGCGGGACTTTGATATAGAAGAAGTCCGGATTGATGTCGAAGTATCGGCGTGCGAATGTGAGGGTCTGACGCACGTCGAACGCAGTGTCGGGGTGCAGTTCCACGCTCACGTGCGCGCCAAGCTTGCTCACCAGGCTCAAGGCCAGCTTCGCGTTGACCAGGAACCCGATCTCCATCACAAGGTCACGCTCGGGCATGTCGGGCCGTATCTCGCGGATCCTGCGCGCGGCGTAGGCGATCACGCCGTCCATCGCGCCGGTTTGCACGACCTGATTGACCAGCGTGTTGTTCGTGGTCAGAGCCTCGATCTCGCATGAATAGACCTTGCGCGCGGCGTCGAAGTCGCCGGTATCGAGCCAGAGCCGCGTGCCGGTTTCGCGAAGCCACCGGTACTTCTCGATGCTCTCGAACTCGGCCTTGCCCGGACCTTTGTAGTCTTCGAGCGCCAGGTCCTTGACCGCCTGGATCACTTCCGCGTCTTCGTGAACGCTTACCTGCATGCTCATTTTGTCACCCCTCTTGTGGATGCTGGACTATCGTGGCTTCCTGCGGAATCCGCTGTCGTTCCCAGGGAATCGAGTTCAGCACGACATGTCGAGTGAATATGGCCAGCCGGCGATGCCTCCGTCCATGAACTTGACGTCCTCGAACCCTTCGCCGTCCAGCACTCTCTGCGCCTCATAGCCGCGCAAGCTCACGGCGCAGAACGTTATGATCTCTTTGTCGCGCGGCAGCTCGCCGACCCGCTCGCGCAACTTGCCCAGCGGGATGTTGACGATCTGTTTCGCCTTCAAGCTGATTCTCTCCACTTCTTTCGGTCCGCGAACGTCAAGCAGGACGAAATCCTCGCCCGATTCGATCTTCTGCTTCACTTCCGCCGGGCCGATGGCGCGAGCGACACCTCTGAGCTTGTTGTCGATCACGTTTGCCGCGTGCGCGAGCATGTCCACCGCGCTGGAGTAGGGTGGGGCGTAGCCGAGGTCGAGTTCGGATATGTCGCGAACGGTGCCTCCAAAGCTCATCACGGTTGCCGCCACGTCGATGCGCTTGACTAAATCGCCCATCCCGACCGCCTCGACGCCGAGCAGCTTGCCGTCATCCGGCGACGCGATCACCTTGAGCACCATCGGGCGCGCTGTCGGGTAGTAGTGTGCGCGGTCGGGGCCGGGAGTGAGCGCGGTGATATACGGAATATCGAGCCTCTTGCACTGGGTTTCGGACAGGCCTGTGTGGCCGACATTGAAGTCGAACGCCTTGAACACGACCGTGCCCAACACGCCATCGAACGTCGAATCCCCGCCGGTGACGTTGTCGCCGATGATGCGGCCGTGCTTGTTGGCCGTCGATCCCAACGGCACATACACCGGCTTGCCTGATATGCGGTTGATGTTCTCCGCGCAGTCTCCGCCGGCATAGATGTCCGGGTCGTTGGTTTGCAGGTGATCGTTGACCTTGATCGCGCCGGTCTCGCCGATTTCGAGGCCCGCGTCGCGTGCCAGCCGGATATTCGGCTTTACTCCGACGGCGATCAGCACGAGGTCGGCCTCCACCATTCCATTGCTCGTGAGCACGCTTGTGACCTGGCCGGTGTGGTCGCCTTTGAGCGCGGTAACGCGAGTGCCGGTCATGATCTCCACACCCTTGGACGCGAGGTGCTTCCGCAGGTGCGCGGCCATATCCGGGTCGAGAACCGCGGGCACGACGTAGTCCATCATTTCGATCATCGTTACGGACAGCTCGTGGGTCGCCAGCGCCTCAGCCACTTCCATTCCGATCAGGCCGGCGCCGACAATCGCCGCGCGCTTGCAGCCGTCGAGGACTTCGTCCTTGATGGCGCGGGCGTCGTGCGGCGAGTAGAGTCGATAGACGCCCTTGAGGTCGGTGCCCTCGAATGGTGGCACCACCGCCTCCGCGCCGGTAGCTAACACGAGCTTGTCGTAGGCCACCTCGGCCTTTTCGCCGGTCTCGACGCCGATAGTCTCGACGACCTTGCGCTTGCGGTCGATTCGCTCAGCCAGGGTCTGGCCCATCACCTTGATCGCCTTGACACTCTTGAAAAACGCCGCGTCTCGAACAACCCCCGCGGCCGTGCTGAGCAGTTCGTCGGCTGACTCGATGGTGCCCTGGATGTAGTAGGGCATCCCGCAGCCCGCGTATGAGAGCAGGTCGCCCCGCTCGATTATTGTGATGTCCGCGCTCGGGTCCAAACGGCGGGCCCTCGCTGCTGCCTTGGGGCCGCACGCCACTCCGCCTATCACCACGATCCTGTTGACTTCCACACGAACCCTCCTCTAGCCCGCATTATCCACGAGGATCGCGAATAATGCTCTTGGAGCCCGGGATTATGCGGAAGATGCATAGTCCGGGCTAGCTACTGCCTATTATTCCCGCAACGGCTGAGCTATAACCTTCCCCGGCACGCGTTTTGACGTGCGCGAGGCGCGGGAACATGGAGTGTATGAGGAGGGGATGGCTATGAGCCCTCTAACTGACAGAGAAATCGAGGAACTGGCGCGTCAAGCGCTACGTGCGGACACGCGAGTAGATACGGGAGAGGTGGACGTTCACGTCGAAGACGGCACCGCGTTTCTGACCGGCGCCGTTGACAGCGCCGCCGAGCGGCTTGCGGTGGTCGAGGACCTGGAGGCAACGCGCGGTGTGCAGGACGTGGTGGATGACCTCGTGCTGCGCAACTACGTCGAGCGGACGGATGAAGAGCTTCGCGAGGCCGTGCGGCACGCGCTCGCCAGGGATATGTCGGTGAACCTGGAGCTGATATCCGTCGAGGCCAGCAGCGGGCGCGTCACCCTCACGGGTAAGGTAGACTCCTATTCGGAGAAGAACGCCGCCGAGGATGTCGCGTGGTGGACTTCGGGGGTGACTGAGGTGGTAAGCCATCTCGAGGTCGAGGACGAGATACCGGCCGACCTGAAGGATTAGCAGGCCGCCACATAGAATGTACCAGTGAAGCCGAGGCCCCGCCGGCATTTGCCCAGGTTCGGGGCCGTTCGTTTGCCCGGAGCTCCTATATGTCCATTTGCCAGGGCCTGTGCGAGTTCGGCACGCTGGTTGCCGCGCTTATAATCGTGATCGATCCACTCGGGCTCGTACCGATTCTCATCGGGCTGAACTCGTCTGTCGGCCCACGCGCGGCTCGCAGGATCATATTCCAAGTAGCGGCCGGCGCGACGGTGCTGTTGGTGTTCTTCACTATCACCGGCACGTGGGTTCTGAAGCTGTTCGGCATCACCCCGGACGACATGCGCATCGCGGGCGGGCTGCTGCTGCTGATCATCTCGCTCAAGCTTGTGGTCGGTGGAAGGTTCGGACCGGAGGACGAGGAGGCCGACCACGCGGCCACCGTCGTCCCCCTTATCTCACCGATGACGGCCGGCCCGGGCGCCATCACTGCTGCCGTCGTGTTCGCCGCGGTGCATGGAGTATGGATTACGGCCGCGGCGGCTGTCGTGGCGATGATCATCAGCCTCGGGTTGTTCCTCTCCTCACGGTGGGTCTATCGTCTGATCGGCAATACCACCACCGACCTCATCAGCCGCGTGATGGGCGTATTCGTTGCTACCATCGCGATATCCTACATCCGCATCGGCATCATCAACGTGGTCAAGCATGTCCGATGATCGGGTAGCGGTCGTTCTCGATACCAACGTTTTCGTGGCTGCCTACTGGGCGCCGCGCAGCGCCTCCGCTCGGATTATCGAGGCCTGCATGGACGGCACGCTCAGGGCGATCTACACGAACGAGTCCAAGAGAGAGACGCTGCGCATCCTGAAGCAGATCAGGCTGCCTGAGGCCTACTTCCGACGGCTTGGCGCGTATTGGGATCGAGGAGAACTCGTGGAGGCAGTTCGAGTGGATGATATCCCGATCGAAGACCCCGAGGACCGCAAGTTCCTGGAGGCGGCGGCCGGCGGCGAGGCCGATTTCCTCGTTTCGAACGACGATCACCTGCTGTCGGTCGGCTACGTCGGCAGGACCGAGATCCTCACGCCGGGTTCGCTGGCGAGGGTGGCGGGGCTGTAGGATGACCGTTCACGTACCGCGTAGGAGGCGTCTCCAGACGGCGGTGGTGGAGCGCTAAGCCGTGCGGAATCGGGTTCTGGAGAACCCTCCTACAAGTGGTCGGTACGGCGTAGGAGGCGTCTCCAGACGGCGGTGGTGGAGCGCTAGGCCGTGCGGAATCGGGTTCTGGAGAACCCTCCTACATGGGTCGGTACAGCGTACGAGGCGTCTCCAGACGGCGGTGGTGGAGCGCTAGGCCGTGCGGAATCGGGTTCTGGAGAACCCTCCTACAAAGTGGGTCGGTACGGCGTAGGAGGCGTCTCCAGACGGCGGTGGTGGAGCGCTAAGCCGTGCGGAATCGGGTTCTGGAGAACCCTCCTACAAAGTGGGTCGGTGCGGCGTAGGAGGCGTCTCCAGACGGCGGTGGTGGAGCGCTAGGCCGTGCGGAATCGGGTTCTGGAGAACCCTCCTACAAAGTGGGTCGGTGCGGCGTAGGAGGCGTCTCCAGACGGCGGTGGTGGAGCGCTAAGCCGTGCGGAATCGGGTTCTGGAGAACCCTCCTACACGCGCGATTCTACGGCAGGTCCGCGAGCAGCACGCAGATACTGTCCTCCAACGCGGTGGCGTCGGCTTTGCGGCAGAGGTGGTTGTTGAGCAGTATCGAGAACGCCAACGGCTCGCCGGACTTGGTCGTCACATAGCCCGAAAGCGAGCACACGCGCGCGATGTAGCCGGTCTTCGCCCTGACGTTGCCCTGGGCCGGGGTTCCCTTCATGCGCGAGTAGAGCGATCCATCGACGCCGGCGATGGGCAGAGAGTCAATGAAGACCTTGGCGTTTTTGGACGAGTACATATAGCTCAGCAGCGCGACCAGGTTGCTCGCCGAGATGTAGTCCATACGGGAGAGCCCGGAGCCGTCGGTGATCGAGAGCTCGGACGCATCCATGCCGATCCTCTTGGCAAACTCCATCTCGACCTCGGCGCCCGCGCTCGACGACCCTTCGCCCTTCACGTTCGCCCCCAAGTCTTTGAGCAGGGTCTCCGCGATGAGGTTGTCGCTCGGCTTGTTGAGCAGGGCAAGGATTCGGGAGAGAGGCGGGGATGTGTGCGACGCGACCAGTTTCGCGTCCGCTGGCATCTTGCCATCGATCACGCTGCCGGCCGCCTTGACGTCCAGCTTCGCCAGTTCCGAGGCGAAAACACAGGCCGCGTAGAGCCCGGGTTCCTCCATCGTGATCGGGGCCGTGCGCCTGGTGACCTTCTGATCCTGCGGAATGCTGCCGGTGATCCTGACGATGTTCTGCCCGAGCACGCGGCTCACATCGACGCTATTCGAAGAACCGGGCTTGCCGGTGGTAGCGCTGCTGTCGATTGTGAGGTAGTCGGTGTCGGGAACGAGCTTGACTTCGGCGGATGCGCCGGCGGTCTTGCCGGGGTAGACGAAGACATCGACTGTGTTGCGGTTCAGAGTCAGCGCGCTGGTTTCGGCGGCATAGTAGTAGGTCAGGTCGGCCCAGCCCCATCCCCAGCTCAGCCGCTGCTTGTCAAAGAGCGACTCGTCGCAGATCACGTTGCCGGTGATCTGGGTGATGCCGGCAGCCCTGACTTGCCTGGCGAGGTCGGTGATGTCGGCCGTGAGCAGCACCGGATCGCCGCCGCCCTTTATGATGATATCGCCCTTGAGCACGCCGTTCTCGGCCTCGCCGGCTGTGTAGACCTCGGTCTTGAATGTGAAGTCCGGGCCGAGCTGCTCCAGAATCGTTGAGGACACGAGCAGCTTGAAGTTCGATGCAGGCATCATAAGTTGGTCGGCGTTGCGCTCGTAGAGCGTCTGGTTCGTCTTGAGGGACTTGACCATCACGCCCTGCAGCCCGTTTTTGAGCGCCGGATCGGCGAGGATTGCGTCGATCTTCTCGCCGAGGGTCTGTGCGCGGATGACTGAGCAAACGCTCAGCATCAGGGAAAGCAGGCAGACTGCCCGTAGAGCCGACTTGGTCCTCATATCCGTTTCCTTTCGCGCTCTCCGCGCTTCGCGCCTTCGCGATGGAAAGCATAGTGGAAGTCTGTTATAATTGGCTTATGCTGAGAATAGACAAAATCCTTGCTCATCCTGTTGAACTGCCGCTCGTAATGCCTTTCGAAACGGCGTATAGGCGCGCAACCACATCGCCCACGGTTATCGTTGAGCTGCGCGCGGGCGACATCGTCGGTTACGGCGAAGCGACGCCGGTGCGGCAGGTGACCGGCGAGGACCAGTCGACCGTCATGCACGACCTTACCACGGCGGCCGAAGTGCTCGTAGGAGCGGACCTCAGCCAGTTCCGGCTGTCCGCGCGAAAGCTTGCCGAGGCGCTTCCGCAGGGCAAGTCCGCGTGCACCGGTGTCGAGATGGCGATGCTCGATGCATACACGAAGAGCCTGGGTATTCCCCTCTATTCGCTGTTCGGTGGGGCGGCGATCCGGATCGAGACCGATGTGACCGTCCCGATCTGCCCGCCCGATATGGCTCGTGAGCGTGCGGCAGAGATGCATGCCAAGGGTTTCAAGCTGTTCAAGGTCAAGGTGGGCAAGGACCAGGAAGAGGACATCGCGCGCGTCGTGGCGATCAGCGAGGGTGCGCCGGGGTGTTCGTTCGTTCTGGACGCGAACCAGGGCTACACTCCCAGCCAGGCGGTCAAGTTCACTAAGGCTATCCTGGAACGCGGGCTGAGCGTTCGGCTTGTCGAGCAGCCGGTCGATGCGGCTGACCTGAATGGAATGAGATACGTCACAGAGCGCGTGCCCGTGCCGGTCTTCGCCGATGAATCCGCGCAGACCCCCGCCGATGTGCTCGAAGTGGTGCGGTACCGTGCGGCGAATGGCGTTAACGTGAAGCTGATGAAAGCCGGCTTGATGGGCGCGCTCACGATCAGCTCGATATGTCGGGCGGCGAAGCTGGACCTGATGTTCGGGTGCATGATGGAGTCAAGACTCGGGCAGGCGGCCTCGGTACACGTCGCGTGCGGCACGAACACGTTCACCGTGTTCGACCTCGATCAGGACCTGCTGGTGTCAGAGCAGCCGGTCAAGGGCGGCGTCGAGCGAACCGGACCGGTGCTGAAGTTAACGGGCGGCGCCGGACTGGGCTGTGAAATACCCGAAGGTGCGCTCGAGCCCTTCCTCAAACGTGACTGACGGGCGGTAACCCAGCAGTTCGCGCGCGCGCGCCGGGTTGCTGGCCGAGTACTTGATATCCCCGACCTTGGGTGGATCGTAGACGACCTCCACGTCTCGCCCCGCCAGGCCCTGCAGCATCCCCACCAGCGAGTTGAGGTCGATCGACCGCTCGCCTGATACGTTGAACACGCCCCCAGCCGCCTTGGGCGAGGTGCAGGCGAGGTAGTTGGCGCGAGCGACATCTCCCACGTAGGCGAAATCGCGCGTCTGCTTGCCGTCGCCGTAGATGTGGATCTCCTTGCCGCTCAGGATTCGGTCGATGAAGATCGGTATCGCCGCGGCGTACTGCGACTTTGGATTCTGGCGCGGGCCGAAGACGTTGAAATAGCGCAGTGCGACCGTTTCGAGGCCGTAGATCTGGTGAAAGACGGAGAGATAGTGTTCCCCGCACAGCTTCGATGCGCCGTAGGGAGAGAGCGGGTGGGGGAGGAAGTCCTCGCTCTGCGGACGGTCGCCGGTGTCGCCGTAGATCGCGCAGGATGAGGCCATCGTGAGCCGCTTGACCCCCGCGTCACGCGCGGCGATCAGCACGTTGAGCGTGCCTCCGACGTTGACGTCGTTCACCCACGCGGGGTCCTCGACGGACTTCTGGTTCGATATCTCGGCGGCCTGATGCATCACGAACTCCACGCCGCGCATCGCGTTATGCAGCGCGTCGATGTCCCGAATGTCGCCCTCCACGATCTCGATCTTGTCTCTCACGGCGTCGAGATTGCTCATCCGGCCGGTGGAGAAGTCGTCGAAGACGACAACGTCGTGTCCTTCGCTGACCAACAACTCAGTGATGTGTCCGCCTATGAACCCGGCTCCGCCGGTGACCATGAACTTGCTCACGCTATGCTCCAAGTTGAGAGTTGAAAGTCCAAAGTTGAAAGTTCAGAGCTTCGCTACTCCGTGGGCGCCTGGTCGAAGTACGCCTTCTGCGCCTTGCGCGAGAGCGTGCGTGTGTCGCCGAATGCGAACACTCGGATCGCCGCCGCCGGCTGGATCGGGCAGACGTTCTCGCATATCCCGCAGCCCACGCACTTGTGTTCCTCGACAAACGGCCGCCGCACGCCTTCGACGGTCTTCCAGATCACCGCGCGGTACGAGCAGCACTCGTCGCAGACCAGGCACTGCTTGTCGGAGTTCCAGGCGATGCACTGCGAGCGGTCGATGACGGCCGTGCCGAGGTAGATGTGCGGCTTCTCTTTGATCTCGAACGGCTGGATCGCCTGCGACGAGCACACTTGCGAGCACAGGTTGCACTGCCGCGTGCATTCGCCGATCCTTGGCACCAGCACAGGCGTCCATATACCCTCAAAACCGGCTTCCGTAAGCGCGGGCTGCAGGCCGTTCGTGGGACAGACCTTCATGCACTCGCTGCAGCGCAGGCACCTGTCCACGAACTCGTCCTCGGGCAGCGCGCCCGGCGGGCGGATCAGAAACTGGCTCGATGTCTTGAGCTTGCTTGCGCGAGTGGTCTTGGCCGCGACGTTGGTGCGGCCAAGCGCGGCGACCAGCACTCCCAGCCCCGCGGCCTGGAAGACACGCCGTCTGTTGAGATCGAGTTCGGCGTGGTAGCCTTCGCTCGCGAGTGACGGCACGATCCGCGTGCTCAGCGACGGGCAGACCGGCGTGCACGAGTAGCAGTAGATGCACTCGGGGGCCTGATACTGGGTTGGGTCGTCGAGGATCGCGCCCATCTTGCAGTCCGGGATGCACCTCTTGCAGCCGATGCAATCAGACTTCACGATCCTGCGCACGATCGAGAACCTGGAGAGCAGCCCCAGCAGTGCGCCGAGCGGGCAGAGGTTGCGGCACCACCAGCGGCGCGAGATCGCGTTTGCCGCGAGTATGCCGATGAAGATCGCCGCCGCGAGGAAGTTGAATCGGAAGAAATACTGCACGTCGTCCGGCAGATACGGCACTTTTATCCCCGCGCCCGTGAGCAGCGTGGCGATCGGGAACGCGGCGAACGTGAAAGCGCGAGTGATGATCGTGATCGGGTCCATCAGATACGCAAGCTGCGAGCCGAACAAGGCCGCGATCAGCATGGCGCCGAGGATGTAGAATTTGATGTTGCGTGCGCCTCTGTTTCGCGATCTCCGTTCCTCTGCGTTCCACTCAGATCCCGGGGTGCCACGTTTGCGCTTGCGGAAGAAGACGGTGTCGGTCGCGTCCAGTGCAGTTCCGAGCGGGCAGATCCAGCCGCAGAAGAAACGCCCCGCGACGATAGTCAGCAGCACGATCGGCAGCCCGTAGATCAACATCACTCGGATAATGCTGCGCGTGGCGACCATCGTCGTGATCCCCAGCAGCGGATCGATGCGGAAGAACGTGTCGATGGGGGCCTTGGACATCAGCACGTTGCTCTTAGCGTTGAAGTCGAACCTGCCGATAGTCATCACGAACAGGTAGACGAACGCGGCGAAGCAAAGAACCTGCACGACTCGGCGGAGGTTCTCCATTCGTGGCCCCTTGGGACTAGTCGGAGTACGTTGGCTCTCGGGGGTCATTGCCGGCCTACACCTGCTTGATCTTGACCTTGTCCAGGTCGATCTCGCCCACGCCCATTTCGTTCGCGAGGCGGATGTGGCCGACTTCCACGGGTTTGAACCCAAACAGTGTCGCGCCGTAGGCATCGACTGCGACGGGGTCAACGCCCGCGATCACCTGGCCCACGTCCTTCGTCTTGCCCGGGCCTTTCGGGCCGCCGGTGAGCAGGATCCGGTTCGCGTCGAGTATGATCAGGTCGGGGCGTACCGCGGTCGCGTAGTCCGCGATGCACTGATCCAGTGTGCTGCGATGCCACGCCTGCCGGTCCCAGTTGCAGCCCATCAGGTTCTTCATTCCCAGCGTCACGCGAGTGGCGTCGTGGACCTTCGCGATCGGAACGTTGATGAACACATCGGCCTTGAGGATGTCCTTGATGCAGGTGTCCGACTGGATCGCCTTGCCCTTGGGGATCTCGATGGTGCGGTAGTCCGCCTCGTTCTGAGCCGCGCTGACGTCCGCGCCGGCTGCTTCACCCGCGGCCATTATGCCCGTCAGCCCCAGGACCATCTCCGCGGGCTTGTCGATGAGGTGATCGACGACCAGAATGCGGCTCGCGCCGGCTTCCTTGCACATCCTGATGATCTCGCCCACGACCGCGGGATTGGTGGTGGCCGCTATGTCGGGCGATTGGTTCCAGGCGATGTTGGGCTTCACGACGACGAAGTCGCCCTTCTTGACGAGCTTGCCCATACCGCCGAGCGCATCGACTGCAGACCGAGTGATCTTCGCCGGATCCTTGCCGGACGCGACGGCTATCGTACCGGCGTCGAACTTCGGCCCGCGAGGCGCAGGCGCTTCAGCGCCGGCATCTCCCTTGCCGCTGCATCCGGCCACGAAAAGCGCCGCGCCGATCGCCGCAACCGCGCCCAGAAACTCTCGCCTGTCCATCTTCTCCATTACTTGCCTTTTCCGATCTTCTTCTTGACCACGTCAAGGAACGCCTCTACGTCCTTTGCGGCCTTCTCGGGCGCATGGAAGCCGGCGACCGTGACGAAGTACTTCCCCATCGCGTAATAGGCCATCGTGTTCGGCTTCTTGACCACAAATCCTGTGCCGTTCTTCGATGCGACGGGCTTGCCGCCGCGATCTTTGGCCCAGTACTTCACGAAATCCAGCGCGGCCTTCTCGGACTTCATCGTGTGGACGACCACCTCGACGTAGTCGCTGCCGCGCTGATACATCTGTTTTGCAGCGTCGATCACGCCGGCCTTGGTGTAGGTCTCGTAGCCGCCGTCGTAGATGTCGGCCAGCCCTGGGCCTTTGCCGTAGATCAGCGAGTCCTTGAGGATGTCGAAACCGGCCACGTCACCCTTGGCCGGCAGCATCTTCTGCACGGCGGGCGCGTTGGCAGCCCTTGCGCTCAGACCGATAGCCAGGATGGCGAACAGCAACACGAGGCGACGAATCGCCCTCACAGCCTCTGGGCTCTCCACTCTCCACTCTCCGCCTTCCACTAGACTCTCACCAGCTCGATTTTACTCGGATCGCACGTCCCGACCCCGAGTTCCTGCGCGGCGCGAAGCCACACGAGCTTCTTTTCGGGTATGGGATTTCTGGCGAGCTCTTTGAGCCTGGCCTGGATGATCTCGGTGCCCTGGTAGTCGGCCGCGACCGGATCCTTGCTGACCATTACGCTGTAGAGGTTCCACTGATCCTGGCTCTGCAAACCGGGGCCGCCGGCGTACTGCGGCCGGATGGCATCCACGACCACCAACCGCGTCTTGTCCTTGACCGCCGGGATCGCGCTGAAGTCGGCCATCGCGATGCAGGAGTCGCCGTGGTGGTTGCCCGGGTTGTCGAAGGAGCCGAAGTGGTTCTTGAGGCAGCACGACAGGCCCGAAATGCCATGGGTCTTCAGTACCGGCATATTGATCATTGCGGTGATCTTGTCGCTGATGACCGTGGTGATGCGGCCCTTGAACCTGCCGTGGGTGATCTCTTGGCCCCAGTGGCCGTCGTCGGCGAAGTACTTCACGCCCGCCCCATCTTTGTTGATAGGGAAGCCGGACTTGATCATATCGCCGGAGGACCTATCCCAGACGATGATGTTGTCCTCGTTTACCCCTGCCGACTTGAGACCGGCGATCACCGCGCGGACCGCTTCCGGTCGAGTTGAGACGCCCCTGCCGAACAGGCAGTTGATCTTGATGCCCACCACGTCGTTGGGCTTGAACAGCTTCTTCCACGCTTCAGCGGCGGACTTGGAATCGGTGAGCTTGGTCATGCTCCTGCCGAGCATCTTCTCGAAGACCTTCTGGCTGACTTCGCCTTCTTTGGGCATCACGGCTGGGTCGGTCGTGATCACGACTCTGGACTTGCCGCTCGCTGCCGCCTCCGCGGTCCGCAGAATGCCCGGCAGTGTTGTAAGCGCGGCGCCGGTTACGGCCATCTGCTTCAGAAACTCTCTACGGGTAGTCTTTTCCCCCATGTTGAACTGTCTCCTTTCGGCTGTAGGAGGCGTCTCCGACGGCGAATCGGGTTCTGGAGAACCCTCCTACACCTGCTACTCCCAAGTATAGCTTATCACATATTTGTTGGCTGCGAGCTCGCTGCCCAAAGCAACCTCGTCAAAATCTCGCCCAACGCGCAGGCGGAGCTTGAGTATTTGCATATCGCCTTCGTCGCTCTCGAGGCTTTCTATCGAGCGCGGCCTGGCATCGTGTTCCGGCAGCATCTGCAGTATCTCGCAGATCCGGTCGGTGTTTCTGCCTGTCGTGATGGTGATGTGTCTCTCGGTGTGCGATGAGATCAGGTACTTGTCGAGCTGGCCCATGAAGAAGAGCGTAGCGACCGCAAGGATAGTTGCTACCGTGGCAAGCCCCATCATCATCGGCGTGCCAATCCCGACCGCGAGCCCGATTGCCGCGACCACCCAGATGCTCGCTGCGGTCGTCAGTCCTCGCACTATGCTGCCCTGATGGATGATCGTTCCGGCGCCGAGGAAACCGATCCCGGTCACGATCTGCGCTGCGATACGGCCGGGGTCGTTTATGGGGCCCAACGGTCGCTGTGGGCCCGCGATCACGAACGATGCTATCGTAAACAGCGTCGAACCCATGCACACGAGCACATGGGTCCTCAGGCCTGCCGGCCGGCCGTGCGTCTCCCGCTCCATGCCGATGAGGGCACCGAGGATAAGCGCTACAACCAACCGCAGAACCATATCGCCAAACGACATCAGATTCGTCCTTTCGCCGCCGAGAGTAGTGGCTGATCTCCGTCCCAGCCAGTCTGAGACTGAGGCCGCACACTACGAGAACCGGTCCGCCTTCTCCGCCAGCGCGGCGTAGAGCTTCTTGCGCAGTTCCAGCACGTGTGCGGTCGCCTCGTCGATGGATATCTCTTCCTTCGTCTTGTCGGATCGCAGCCGCACCTCGACCTTGCCCTCGCCGGCGAGCCGACCGGCCACGACCTGGATCGGGCAGCCGATGAGGTCGGCGTCCTTGAACTTGACGCCCGGCCGCTCGTCGCGCTCGTCGAGCAGTACTTCCACCCCGGCCTGCTGAAGCTCTTCGTACAACCGTACGGCGGCGTTGCACTGCGCCTCGTCGTCCGAGTTGAGCAAGATCACGGCGACCTCGAACGGCGCGACGCTGATCGGCCAGACCATGCCGTCGTTGTCCGAGTTGACCTCGGGGATCGCGGCCAGCATCCGGCTGACGCCGAGCCCGTAGCAGCCCATGATGAACGGCTTCTGCACACCATCATCGTCGAGAAACTGCGCGTCCATGACTTCCGAGTAGCGCGTGCCGAGCTTGAATATGTGGCCGAGCTCGATACCGCGACTGGCGCTGAGGTTGCCGTCGCACCGCGGACAGGCATCGCCCTTGGAAGCCACGCGAAGATCGGCGTATTCGGCGATCTCGAAGTCGCGGCCTATATTGACGTTTACGTAGTGAGCGTCGGTCTTGTTGCCACCGACTACGAAGTTGGCCATGCCGGCGACCTCGCGGTCGGCGATTATGCGCGCTCCCTTGATGCCCACCGGCCCGGCGAAACCTACGTCGGCGCCAGTGACGCGCTCGATCGTTTCAGGGTCGGCCATCTCGACCTTCTTGACTCCGGCCGCGCGGGCGAGCTTGGGCTCGTTGAGGTCGCGGTCGCCGCGGACCAACGCCGCGATGACCTCATCTCCGGCCTTGTAGATCAGTGTCTTGACCAGCTTCTTGGGCGACTTCTTCAGGAACGAGGTCACCTGCTCGATTGTCCGCATGTTCGGTGTATCGACGAGTTCGATGGCGAGTGGCTCTTCGTCGCCGGGCTTGATCGGTCGCTCGCCGATCTCGCACTTCTCCGCGTTGGCTGCGTAGTTGCAGCCCGTGCAATAGAGCACCGTATCCTCGCCGGACTCCGCGAGCAGGATGAACTCCTGGCTGTCCTTGCCGCCTATCGCGCCGGATTCGGCCTCGGCCGCGAGCGTGTCCACTCCGCAGCGGGCGAAGATGCGCGCGAACGCGACATACATCTGCTTGTAGGAGCGGTCGAGGTCCTCCCAGTTGCGGTCGAACGTGTAGGAGTCCAGCATCACGAACTCGCGCCCGCGCACGACTCCGCCGCGCGGTCTGGGTTCGTCGCGGCCCTTGGTCTGGATCTGGTAGAGATTCAGCGGAAGCTCGCGGTAGGAGCGCACGTCGCGGCGCACGATGTCGGTGATGATCTCCTCGTGCGTGAAGCCGATGGCGTAGTCGTGCGCGTTGCGGTCCTTGAACTTGAACAGCACGTCCTCTTCCCAACGCCCGCCCTCTTGGTAGAGTTCAGCCGGGATCATCGCGGGCATCAGCAGTTCCTGCGCGCCCTGCGCGTCCATCTCCTCGCGCACGATCCGCTCGATCTTCTTGAGCGTGCGATAGCCGAGAGGGAGATAGTTGTAGATCCCCGCGCCGACGCGGCGGATGAACCCCGCCCGCAGGAGCAGCTTATGGCTGATCATCTCGGCGTCCGCCGGGACCTCTCGAAGTGTCGGGAAGAAAAGTTGTGAAGCTCGCATACAGTCCTCAGTTCGTAAGTTCTAAGTTCTAAGTTCTAAGTTCCAAGCTTGGAACCCTCCATCACGCACGCGGCTTCGCGAAGCAACTTAGCACTCAGAACTCAACACTTAGAACTCGGGGCTACAGCTTGATAGTTACCGCCTCTTCCCCGCAGTCGGGGAATTTGGGGCAGTTGATGCACTCCGACCAGATCTTGTGCGGCAGTGTGGCCTTATCGACGAGCTTGAAGCCCAGCTTCTCGAAGAAGCCCGGCACATAGGTCAGCGCGAAGACCTTGGGTATCCCGAGGTCGCGCGCGTCCTGCAGGCATGTTTCCACCAGCACTCTGCCGCAGCCCTTGCCCTGGGTGCTCTCGTCGACGGCCAGCGACTTGACCTCGGCCAGGTCGCCCCACGTCACGTGCAGCGCACAGCAGCCGACCACGCGACCGTCCTCGTCGGCGACATAGAAGTCGCGGATGTTCTCATAGATCGTGCTCAGCGCGCGCGGCAGCATTGCGTTCTTGGCCGCGAACGAGTTCACCAGCCGCTGAATGTCTTTCACGTCGGCTATTTTCGCCTTGCGAATCACCTGTCCAACTTCCCCACTTCCAACATCAGCTCATCGACGAGCGCATCCTCGTCCACCGTTCGCAGCATGTCCCCGTGCGCGAACACCGCGCCCTTTCCCTGGCCGCCGGCGATCCCTACGTCCGCGAGCGATGCCTCGCCCGGGCCGTTCACGATGCATCCCATCACCGCGACCGTGATCGGCTTGACGGGCGGTTCCGCTTCGAGCCTGCGACGCACTTCGTCGGCGATCGCTGTTATATCAATCGCGCACCGCCCGCAGGTCGGGCAGGACACCAGCGTGAACGGCTTGTCCCAAAGCCCCAGGCTGTTGAGGATCTCCTTGCCGACTCGCACCTCTTCGACCGGATCGGCCGTGAGCGACACCCTGATCGTGTCACCGATTCCTTCTGCCAGCAGCGCCCCGATTCCTACCGAGCTTCTAATTGTGCCCTCCCATGCGAGCCCGGCCTCGGTGACGCCGAGGTGCAGCGGGTAGTCGCACCGCTCGCTTGCGAGTTCGTAAGCGCGGACCATCATAGGCACATCGAACGCCTTGAGCGAAAGCACTATATCCTCGAAACCGAGCTTCTCCAGCACGCGGACCTCGTCGAGCCCGCTTTCCACGAGCGCTTCGGCAGTCGGCATGCCGTAGCGCGAGCGGTCGATGGAGCCGGCGTTGACTCCTATGCGAATCGGAACGCCGCGTTCCTTAGCCGCCTTCGCAACGGTCTCAACATTCTCTGTTGCCCCGATATTGCCGGGGTTGATCCGGAGCTTGTCACAGCCGGCCTCCAGGCTCGCCAGGGCCAGTCTATACTGAAAGTGAATGTCGGCGACGAGCGGAATCGAGACCGCGCCCTTGATATATCCTATCGCCCGTGCGGCCTCTTCGTTCGGTACGGCCACTCGGACAATATCGCAGCCCGCTGCCTCGAGGGCGTGGATCTGCGCGACGGTGGCGTCAACGTCGGCCGTCGGCGTGTTGGTCATCGACTGCACTGTCACCGGCGCGCCGCCGCCAATCCCGACCGCTCCGACTTTCACCAGTCTTGTAGGCTTTCTGTGCATCAAAAGCAATCGCGAAACTGAGAAAGACAGAAGAGAGGAAGAGAGCAAGTGATTCACGCTTAGCTAGTTGTATCACGTTCAGCATGACGCGGCGTACGGACTTACTAGCGTGCGATCTTCTCTCTCTTTCTCCTTTCTAGCTTCCTTTCTTTCGCGAGTTCTCCTTCGGTTTGCTTCTACTGCGGCGCCTGGCCGGTGACGATTTTGGTTATGTCGGAGGCGAATATCAGGATCACCAGCACGAAGACCACTGCCAGCCCGAACATCTGCATAGCCTGCATCTGCGCGCGTGACCAGCGCTTCCTGCGCACCGCCTCGACCGCAAGCAGGAACAGGTGTCCTCCGTCCAGCACGGCAGGCAGAGGTATGAGGTTGACCACGGCGAGTCCGAGGCTGAGGCTTCCAAGGAGCCAGAAGACGGCGGATGGGCCAAGCGCGACTGACTGCTGAGTGGCCCTGAAGATCATCACCGGGCCGCCTATCTCTTTCTTGATCTTGGAACTGTGCGTCAGCACGTCCAACAGCGCTTGCATATAAAGCGATATCCTGCTGAACCCGAGTTCGAGGGATTCGCCGAGCCCTCTCTTGACCATGTGCGGCGCGGGCACGAACCCCAGTAGGCCGATGGCGGTGTAGTCGCCGGTTGCTGCCGGGCCAGCGGCCAGTCTGAGGCTTACCGAGCGATCTTTCTCGCCCCGCTTCACTACGACGTTGAGCGGGTGTCCGTCAGCGCTGCGCACCGCCTGAAGCATGTCCTCGCCAGAGGCGATCTTGCGGCCGTCGATGGTCTCGATGCGGTCGTATTCCTTGATCTCGCTGCTTGGCTTGACGCCGGGATCGAACTTGGCGTAAGCGCCTGGGAATATCCACTTGGCGCCCGCGAACCTGACCCATTCGACGCCAGGTTGGATCGTCGCAGTAAGCGTGTTGCCACCCCTGCTGACTTCCAGTCTTGCGGGCTTGCCTTCGGCGCTCTTGATGACTGCAAGCAGGGCAGGGCCGTCCGGGACGGGCGTGCCGTTGATCGAGACCAGCTTATCATCGGGCTGGATCCCGGCCTTTGCGGCGGCCGAGGGCTCGTCCACGCTCATCACCGTCGCCCCATTGCCCATAAACGACCAACTGACGCCGAGATAGTGGATGACCCAGCGCGCTTCTGCGGTCTTGGTCAGCGTGCGCCCATCGCGGTCGATGACCATGTCCATCTTCTTGCCCGGGCTGGAGTGGATTATGTCCAGGACCTGGGCGCCGTTGGTTATCCTGGCGCCGTTGATCTCACGTATGCGGTCGCCCGCGCGAAGATCGATCTTGGCGGCTTCCGTCTGCGGCTGCACCATGCCAACGCGGGCCGTGACCGTATCATCGGGAAAGCCCCAGTAGAGCCCAACGAACAGCAGCACTACTGCACCGAGTATGAAGCTGAACAACGGTCCTGCGAAGATCACGGCTGCGCGTTTCCAGATCGCTTGCGCCTGGAAGCCGTCCTCGATCTCTTCCTCGCCCGGCTCCATTCCGGTGAGCTTGACGAAGCCCCCGAGCGGCACGGCGTGAATCGTATATTCGGTGTCGCCTCGCTTCATGATCCTCGCGAGCTTCGGCCCGAACCCGAACGCGAACTCCTCGACGCGTATCCCCGAGAGCTTGGCCGCGATGAAGTGCCCCCACTCGTGGAAGAACACGAGCACTCCCAGTATTATGATGAACACAATTGTGCTTTCCAAAGGCAATTACTACTCCATCTGGCGATCCTTGTCATCCTGAACTTGTTTCAGGATCCATCGCTTCGCGGCTTGGATGCTGAACTATCGCGGCTTCCTGCGGAATCCACTGTCGTTCCGAGGGAATCAAATTCAGCATGACGTCGCTGCAATCTCACGTGCCATCGTGCGCGCTTCCGCGTCGGCGGCGTAGATCTCGTCAAGACTCGGCGACGGTCTCGAATCGTGCGCGGCCATTGTTGAGCCGACCACGCGCGCGATGTCGAGGAAGCCTATCTTGCCGGCCAGGAACAGTTCGACTGCGACCTCGTCCGCCGCGTTCATCGTAACGGCCAGTGTCCCGCCGACCCGCGCCGCTTCCATTGCCAGCTTCAGGCACTCGAACTTGTCCCAATCCACCGGCCGAAACTCGAGCGCGCCGGCCTGGAGTATATCCAACCGCGGCAGTTCCGAGTCGATGCGCCGCGGATAGACCAGCGCATACTGGATCGGCAGCCGCATGTCCGGCAGCCCAAGCTGCGCGATGATCGAGCCGTCCGCATAACGCACCATCGAGTGAACGATGCTGGTCGGGTGAATCACGACCTCGATCCGCTCCGCCTCCACACCGAACAGCCACTTCGCCTCGATGATCTCGAGGCCCTTGTTCATAAGAGTCGCGGAATCGACCGTGACCTTCCTGCCCATTCTCCACGTCGGGTGCGCAAGTGCCTGCTCGGCGGTCACCGACGCCAGCGCTTCCTTTGGCTTATCGCGAAACGCGCCGCCCGACGCGGTGAGATATATCTTCTCGATTGCCGCGCGGTCCTCGCCGTTGAGGCACTGGAATATGGCCGAGTGCTCGCTGTCGATCGGCAGGATCGACACGCCCTTGCGTTTAGCAGCGTCCATCACCAGATGCCCCGCCGCAACCAGCACTTCTTTGCTCGCGAGCGCCACGTCCTTGCCGGCCTCGATGGCGGCGAGGGTGGGGGAGAGCCCCGGCGTGCCCGCGACCGATATAACTATTCTATCAGCTTCAGGCAGGACGGCAAGCTCATCAAATCCGGCAGTGCTCGTGCAAACCCGCGTAGGCGTTCCTGCGAGGGCCGTTCCGACACATTCGAGAGCGGACTCATCGCCGATGCACGCCTGCACGGGCTGGAACTCGCGCGCCTGTTCGATCAGCAGATCCGCGTTGCTCTGCGCGCCCAGCCCCACTACTCGAACTATGTCCGGCCCCAGCCGTCGCACCACGTCCAGCACCTGTGTGCCGATCGAGCCGGTCGAGCCGAGAACCGATATGTTGACGGGGGCTGTCATCACTTGACTCCGAGCCTGATCCTATACGTGTAGTACCACGCGACTGTCCGATCGCCGAGGACGCGCACGGCCGTGTCTCGCAGCTCATCAATACCCAGTTCCTGCTCAGTCAAACCGCTCTTCATCAGGTCCCGGACTCCAGCCTGCGGGCGGACCTCATCGTAGCAGTCCGCGAAACCGGTGAATCTCTCGACATTGGCTTTGACGTGACTGCTCATGCTACTACTCCACAACCGCCCCGAACTTGCGCGTTCTCGATTGATAGCTTGCGATGGCCTTGACGAGTTCGCCCTCGTCGAAGTCCGGCCAGAGGGTCTCGGTCACATACAGCTCCGCGTAGGCGATCTCCCATAGCAGGAAATTGCTCACGCGCATCTCGCCCGCCGTGCGTATGAGCAGGTCCGGGTCGGGCAATTCCGGGCGGTACATGAGGCCGGAGAGCAGTCCCTCGTCGATCTTGTCGGCGTCGATCCTGCCCTCGGCGACCATCGACGCGGCCCTCTTCGCGGCGTCGACAATCTCGTTGCGGCCGCCGTAGTTGAGGCAGATATTGAGGATGATGCGGGAGTTGTTCTTCGTCTGATCGCTGACTGCGTCGAACTCGGAGATGACCTCGTCTGGCAGGCCCGCCGATCTGCCCGTGCGCAGGATCCTCACGCCTTCTTCCATCATCATTCCGACTTCTTCCCGCAGCGCGAGTATCACGAGTTCCATCAGTCCCGCGACTTCATCGTCCGGTCTGGTCCAGTTCTCGGAGGAGAATGCGTAGGCTGTGAGGGCCTCCACCCCGTGTTGCGCGGCGGCGATGACCGTGTTGTGCAGAGTCTTGTAGCCCTGGTAGTGGCCCTGCAGCCTCGGCAGGCCGCGCCCCCGAGCCCACCGCCCGTTCCCGTCCATGATCACGGCGATGTGGCGGGGGATTCGATTCAGGTCCAGCTTCATCGCGGCTTGTGGCGCCAAACTACCCTCCGTGCTAAGCGCTGCATGAATTACGAGTTACGACACGAAATACGGCCGCGCGTGCAGGCTCAATTCGTAAGTCGTAACTCGTAATCCGTAGTCGGTAACTCGGCCTGTCATCCTGAACTCGATTCAGGATCCGTTGCGAAGCGGTCTGGATGCTGAACCAAGTTCAGCATGACAAAACGCCCAGTCGTAGTCAGTAACTCGTATCTATGGTGTCTCGCAACTAGACTTCTTTGAGCTCTGTTTCCTTCGCGGCAGCGAGCTTGTCGATTTCAGCGACGAACTTGTCAGTGAGCTTCTGCGTTTCGTCCTGTTCGCGCTTTTCGTCGTCCTCGGTGATCTCCGAGTTCTTGCGTTGACCCTTGATGTGCTCGTTCGCGTCGCGACGGATGTTGCGCACCGCCACCTTGTGGTCCTCGGCTTTCTTGTGAAGCTGCTTGATGAGCTCCCTGCGGCGCTCCTCGGTGAGAGCCGGCACGTTCATGCGAATGACGTTGCCGTCGCTCATCGGAGTCAGGCCGACATCAGAGCTCTGGATCGCCTTGAGGATCGTATTGATGATCGTCCGGTCCCACGGCGTCACCAGAAGCTGCCTCGGCTCGGGAACCGATATGCCCGCCAACTGATTCAGCGGGGTAGGCGTTCCGTAGTAGTCCACCTTGATATTCTCGAGGATCACCGGATTCGCTCTTCCGGTCCTGATGGTGGCGAAATCGTGCTGGGCGGCTTCCACCGCCTTTTCCATGCGCCTCTGGGCGTCTTGAATGGTTTCTTGGCTCACGAGTCGTTCCCCCTGACCAGAGTTCCTATCTTCTCACCACGCGCCGCGCGTCCGATGTTCCCGCGCTCGGTGATGTCGAACACAACAATCGGCAGGCTGTTTTCCATGCACAGCGTAAACGCCGTCAGGTCCATCACTCCGAGGTTGCGGTTGATCGCCTCGGAGAACGAGATCTCGTCGAACTTGACCGCGTCGGGGTTTTTCTTGGGGTCGCTGGTGTAGACCCCATCCACGTTGGTCGCCTTCAGCACGACCTGCGCGTGGATTTCCAGCGCTCGCAGAGAGGCAGCAGTGTCCGTGGTGAAGTACGGGTTGCCGGTCCCGGCGGCGAGAATGACCACGCGGCCTTTCTCCATGTGCCGCATCGCGCGCCTGCGAATGAACGGCTCCGCGACTTCGGCCATGTTGATGGCGGTCTGCACTCGGGTATGCACTCCGACCTTCTCCAGGGCGTCCTGCAGGGCAAGGGAATTGATCACGGTTCCGAGCATGCCCATGTAGTCGGCCGTGGCCCGGTCCATGCCGCCGCCCGACGCCGACTCGCCGCGGATGATGTTGCCCGCGCCGATGACGACGGCGATATCGACCCCGGACTCGACTGCCTCCCTGATATCCTCAGCTATGGCCTTAACGGTCTCGGGGTCGATGCCAAGCTTTTGCGGGCCGCTGAACGCCTGCCCACTAAGCTTCAAAAGAACACGGTTCCATTTCGGCGGCTTGGCCGCGCTATTCTCCGTCACCCGTGGCTTCTCCCACTCGGTATCGCACGAACTGCTTCACGCTCACAGGTTCGCCGACTTTCTTGGCGGTGTTATCGATCAGGGCTTGGATGGTGAGTTCCTCGTCCTTTATGAACGGCTGCTCCAGCAGGCACACGCGGGAGTAGAAGTCCTTCATCCGTCCCTCGACGATTCTGTCGATCACGTTCTCGGGCTTGCCTTCCTTGATCGCCCACTGCTTGTGGATCTCGCGCTCATTGACAAGCACGTTCTCGGGAATGTCATCGCGTTTCATGTAGTCCGGGTTGGACCACGCGATGTGCATCGCTATGTCCTTGGCCAGGTTCGTGACGTCCTCGGTCACCGCGCTGGCCGCGACTTCGACAAGCACGCCGATCTGGTCGCCGAGGTGCACGTAGCTGCCGATCGTTCCGGAGCCGTCCACCGCAAAGCGCACGAACCTCGCTACGCTCGTCTTCTCGCCGAGCTTGCCCATCACCTCGTTGACGGCGTCCCTAACGGACTGCGACGGATTCGCCGCATACGGCGCTTCCAGCAGGCAGTTCACGCATGCAAACGGCGCCTTGGCCACTTGCGCTGCAAGGTTTTTGGTGAGGTTGATGAACTCATCGGTCTTGGCGACGAACGTGGTCTCGCAGTTGAGCTCGACCATCGCGCCGACCTTCGTATCGTCAGTGATATTGCATCCGATCAGACCCTCGCTCGCGGCCTTGGTCTCGCGCTTCGCGGCCACGGCAATGCCCTTCTCTCGCAGAAGGGTGACGGCCTTCTCGTAGTCACCGTTAGTCTCTGTCAGGGCCTTCTTGCAGTCCATCATCCCGGCCCCTGTCTGCTCGCGCAGTTTCTTTACCATTTCGGCAGTAATCGCCATCGTTACTCTTCCTCTGTCGTGACTTCGGTATCTGAAGAAGCCGGCTCGGTTACCGGCCCCTCGGCATCGATAAAGACTCTCTCGTCCTGCTCCGTGGCCTCGGCGGTCTCGCCCTCGTCCTCAGCCTCGATCTCCTCGCCCTCGGCCTCTTCCTCTTCGATCTCCTCGACTTCCGGCATCGGCCGAACTTCGTTGATGGCCTCAGCCAGCTTGCTCGAGATCAACTTGATCGCGCGGATGGCGTCGTCGTTGCCGGGTATGACGTAATCGACCTCGTCGGGGTCGCAGTTGGTGTCAACGATAGCGACCACCGGGATATCGAGCTTGCGCGCTTCAAGCAGCGCGATGCGCTCCTTCTTGAGATCGACAATGAAGATCGCGCCGGGCATCTTGGGCATCTCTTTGATTCCGCCCAGGTATCTCTCGAGCTTGTCGCGCTCCTCGCGAAGCTTGGCGGCTTCCTTCTTCGTCAGCGCATCGAAGGTGCCGTCGGTCTCCATCTTGTTGAGCTCATTGAGGCGGCCGATTCTGGTCTGGATGGTGCGATAGTTGGTGAGCATTCCGCCCAGCCATCGCTGGCTCACGAAATACATCCCGCACTGCTTGGCAGAACTCTCGACCGCTTCCTGGGCCTGCTTCTTGGTGCCCACGAACAGGATCGGGTCTCCGGTGGAGGCGACTTCCTGGATGAACGAGCGAGCGTCTTCGAAAAGCTTGAGGGTCTGATGGAGGTCGATGATGTAGATTCCGTTGCGGCCCCCGTAGATGTAACGCTTCATCTTCGGGTTCCAGCGGTGGGTGCGGTGTCCGAAGTGGACTCCGGCCTCCAGCAGCTCTTTCATGGTGATTGCTGGCAAGACTATATCCTCCTTAGGTTAATGTCTTCCCGTCTCGTCAACCCGGCGCTCAATCCCGACTGCTCGGAACACCTCAGCCCCGGTCGGAGTACGGTGTATGTTGCCAAACCTAAGGATGATACCATACGAGGCGGAGGTTCGTCAACGCTTGCGAGTTGTCAGTTATCAGTTGACAGTCCGCCGTGCAGACGGGGCCTGAGCCAACCAAGGTAGCTTCGCTCTGCGGATACGCAAAATGTGATGCCGGGTTTTGCCTGCTTGATGGAATAGTTCATGCGTAGGCGGCCCGGATGGCTGCCTGGTTTCTCAGGGAAGAGGTTGCTGACTCAGTGTTTGTATTGATTGGTTTCGCAGTTGTTTTCGGCAGTATTCTGCTGGGCTATACGATGCACGGCGGCAAGATCGGCGCGCTGATGCAGTATACCGAATTCATCATCATCGGCGGCGCCGCCATCGGCAGTATCGTGATCGGCTATACGCACAAGGCCGCTATCCAGGTCGCCAAGAGCTGCGTATCGCTGCTCAAGGGCAATCCCTACTCGAAGCGTGTGTTCCTCGACCTGCTGCAGGCGATGTACGACCTATTTCTACTGGCTCGCAAGGACGGCCTCATGGCGCTTGAGGCGAACGTCGAAACGCCCACCGAATCCGCCGTGCTGCAGAACTACCCGAGTTTTCTCAACAACCACCACGCAAGAGATTTCCTCTGCGACAGCCTCAAACTCGTCGTTATGGGCGGAACGAACGTCTACGATCTGTCGGACATGATGGATATCGATATGGAAGCCCAGCGCGAAGAGGCCATGAAGATCCCGCACATCTTGAACACCGTGGGGGACTCGATGCCCGGGTTCGGCATCGTCGCGGCGGTCCTCGGCGTTGTCATCACGATGCAGGCAATCAATGGCCCGCCGGACAAGATCGGCGAGAAGGTTGGCGCCGCGCTTGTAGGTACGTTTCTGGGCGTATTGCTCGCTTACGGGATCATCAATCCGCTTTCGAAGGCGACCGAGTGCGTCGTGCACCGCGAGATGCAGTACATGGCGTGTATCAAGAACGCCGTAGTCGCGTTCGCGCGCGGCGACGTGCCTTTGACCTGCGTGGAGTTCGCCCGCCGCAATATCGAGCCAGAGCTTAGGCCGGGCTTCGCCGAGATGGAAGACACCGTCAAGCGACGGGGCGCGTCGCACACGAGCGAATCGCAAGCAGCCGAGGCCGCATAGGATGGCAAAAGAGACAGCCCAGATCCGAGTCGTCAAGAGAAAGAAGCAGCAGGCCGGGCACCATGGCGGCGCCTGGAAAGTCGCCTACGCCGACTTCGTGACCGCTATGATGGCTTTCTTCCTCGTCATGTGGCTGGTGGGTCTCAACGCGTCCGTCAAGGAGGCCGTGGCAGCCTACTTCAAGGACCCGGGCGGGATTGGCAAGGCCGTCAGTGGAGGGAAGGCTCCATTTGAGATCGACAAGTCCACCGGCGGTCTTCACAATGGCAAGAACGCTGCATCCGAGGCGGCTGAACGGAGCAAGATCGAGCAGGCCAAACGAGCCATCGAGGAGATGATCACTTCCACGCCGGACTTCAAGGAGCTCGGCAAGCACGTGGACATCCAGATGGTCCCGGAGGGACTGCGCATAGACCTGCTCGAGGACAAGGAATCGATGTTCTTCGATAGCGGCAGCGCCAAGGTCAAGCCCGCGACCACAAGGCTTCTCGCCCAGATCGCCGTCGAACTCAAGAAGCTTTCCAGCAAGGTGATTCTCGAGGGCCACACCGACAGCCGGCCTTTGGGCAGGAAAGACGGATACACCAACTGGGAGCTTTCGTCCGATCGTGCCAACAGCGCCAGACACGTCTTCGAAGCCGCGGGCATGCCCGAGTCGCAGATCACACAAGTGCGCGGCTATGCGGCAACTCAGCCGCGCGATCCCAAGAACCCGACGCACTTCTCGAACCGGCGAGTGAGCATCGTTGTTGTCACAAACAGCGCCCTCAGGCAACAGCAATTGGGGCAGTCTGCGGAGATACGAATGCCGGTGAGTGAATCCGTGGCGATGCCGGCGGGTGTAACCAAGTAGCTCTACGGCTCGATGTACTCGATCTCGATCCCACTTCCCGCGAACGTCCTGCCGAGCCGCTCCGCCAGGGCCACCATGCCCGGCTTCTCCGTGTCGAAATGCCCGGCGTCGATCATTGCCAGCCCGATCGCATCGGCGTCCAGCAGGTCGTGGTGCTTCGTGTCGCCGGTGACATACACGTCAGCGCCGGCCTGCGCGGCCTCCCTGAACAGCGATGACCCGCCTCCGCCGCACAGTGCTACCCGCCTTATAGACTTGTCGTTTCTGCCCGAGACCTTGACGTGATCGAGCCCGAGCACGGATTTCACCTTCGCGGCGAAGTCGGCCAGGCTGACGCGATCGTCCAGAGTGCCGACACGGCCGTAGCCGTATCTGATCGGCTCGTTGGCGAGTTCGTAGACGTCGTAGGCGACCTCGTCGTAGGGATGGGTCTCCAGCATCGCCGCGATCACTTCGCCCGCCCACGAGGCCGCACAGATCATCTCCAGCCTGTATTCCTCCACTTCCTCGAGCTTACCGATGCTGCCGGTGTGAGGATGCGCGGCGGGCATGGGCACGAACGATCCCACGCCGGGCGTGCGGAAGCTGCAGTGCGTGTACTGGCCTATCATTCCGGCGCCGGCATCCGCCATGGCATTTCTGACGTCCTCCACGGCTTCCTCCGGCACGAACACCGATAGCTTGACATACGGATCGGCCTTAAGTGTCGTGAGCGGCTCGCAGTCCAGCACATCCAGCCTGGCCGCCAGCACGTCGTTGATGCCGCCGGGCGCGCTGTCGTAGTTTGTGTGCATGACATAGAGCGCGGTCTGCGCTCTCACAAGCTTCGTCACGCGGCGCGCGACGGGGTCGTCCTCGGCCAGCGACGTCAGGGGAGTGTAGATGAGCGGGTGATGCGCGACCAGCAAGTCGGACTTGCGCTGGATCGCCAGGTCAATCACGGCGGGTGAGGTATCGACCGACACGCACACCTTACGCGTCTCGTGCGAATGGTCTCCGACCTGCAGCCCGATTCGGTCGTCGGTTTCGGCCAGGTCCGGCGGAGCGATCTCCTCGAGTTCGTCTACGAAGTCAGCAATAGTAGTCATGGCAGCGTAGGATTAGACATACCCCCGCTCGGTTCCTCCCAAGCCTACCCGGTGCCGAGTCGCAAAAAAAGCCGCCGGTCGTATCCGGCGACTTGATCCTTTCGTTCGTGTCCAGGAAATCTTACGCTCTTCTGCGGCGAACGAAGCCGAACAGGCCGAGCAGGCCGGTGCCCAGCGCGAGCATGCTGCCGGGCTCGGGAACCTGGGTGAACTTCACCGCACCAGCGCACACCCGGTTGGAGGCTACGCCGTCATTGCCCGGCGCCTTGTAACCGCCGTAGATGTTGACGTGGTAGGTAGTACCCGCGTTCAGGACCTGCGTGGTGAACAGATTCCAGACCCCGACGTTAACATAGTACATATCCATCGTGCCTGCATAGATCATTCCCTGCGGTCCACCAGCGTTGCCCCACGCGTCGGCCGGACCGCCTGTCGCGGCTCCGGTGTAGAGGTTGACCGAGGTCTGCTTCTCACCGGCCGTGCTCGGCCAGGCGAGGTAGATCTCATACTTGCTGGTCACAGTGGGTGTGAAACTGAACTCAGCATAGCGGCTCGGACCGAAGTAGGTGCTGGTGCCGCTGTACATGGAGCCGATGTCGGGCGTGCAGCCGGGAGCGTTAACATTGCCCGTACTGGTTGCCCAGCCGCTCGGGGCGCTGAAATTCGCGTAGTTCAGCCCGCCGGCACGGCTCTCAACGATGAATTCGAAGGTCGCGAACGCCGGAGCGCAGGCGAGGACCACGATGGCAAAGACCGTGGCAAGCAGAAATAGTCTCTTCATTCTCTCACTTCCCCCTTTAGTGACTATAGACTTGCGGATCGTGTTGTGAGACTGATGTGGATTCTGAGCTCTCTGACGGATCCGATTCTGCGACCGGTGGACATTCAGCGGCTACTTGCTCCACATCCGCATCCTATCATATAAGAGGTACATCGTCAATGGCTGAGTCCGAAAACTGGTAATATTACCAGCACCCTGCCGCAAAGTCGACCAAACTCAACGGGGGACTTGACATCGCCGCAATACCTGCTATCATAACTGGTGGTGAACGGAGGCGATACCTATGACCAAGGCATCCAGTGATTTTGGAAAGATAGTGAAAGCGTTTCTCGAGCGCAACAACCTGACGTTTCGCGCGGCGGCGTTCGGGTCCGACATCAGCGCGGCCTATTGGAAGGACATGTCCGATGGGCGCGTGCCGTCGGAGCAGGTCATCGCTCAGATAGCGTCCCGTTTCGACGATCTCGACGAGAACGAGCTCCGAATTGCGGCGGGCTACGGCCCGAAGATGGAAGCGATGGACCCTGTCAAGGCGGTGGAGTTCGCGCTGCGCGGCCAGCAGAGCATCCCCGACGAGGGCAAGGCGCAGATCGTCGAGTTCGTCCGCAAGACACAGCGCAAGTACTCCAAGGGTTAGCGGCAGTTTTGGCGCGCCTGCATTTCGAGGACGAGGCGGAGCTGTTCGCGCACAAGGCATGGCAGACTCTCAAGCTCGAGCCACCGGCTGATCTTGCGCGGGTCGCCCAACGGCTCGGCATCGAGGTGAGCGATGAGGAGTTCGTTCCGGAGATCGACGGACTCTATCTGCGGCTGCCTGACGCTCCGCCCGTGATTGCGATCAACAGCATCTACACCAAGCCGCCGGCGCGCCGGCGGTTTACCCTTGCGCACGAGATCGGCCATCATCTTCTGGGCCGCCGCGCGCCGTCGGCTTCCAAGCTGTTCTTCTTTGACACCTCGCGCACGGGCCGGACGACTGTTGAGCGTGCTTGCGATCGGTTCGCGGCGCTCCTGCTGATGCCCGAGGACTGGGTGAGAAGATATTACACGGAGCTTGCGTTCAACCCCCAGCACCGCGTGCGCATAATGGCGGAGAGGTTCGGCGTATCGACGTGGGCAATGCGCCGCCGGCTGAGAGAGCTGGGGCTGCAGGCCAGCGCCTACCGGCGATAGCATCGCCCTCCCCGCGGCGGGAATGGTTGCGGTAGGCTCCTTCCCTCAGGGCGCAACCTGCGCTAATCCTCGGTCTTCTTCACCGGATGGCGGAAGCTGAAGTAGAGCGCGACCGATGCCGCGATGACGGCAAGCACCACGCCAACCACGATGTAGAAAGCCGGGTAGTGCGCTTCCGGCAGAACCGTTCCCTTAATCCATACATTGATGAGGTAGTTGAGCCGGCCGATGAAGAGCGTCATTCTGCCCATTACCGTCGAGCCGAACATCGCTCCGAAGCCGATCATCAGAAACCATCGTCCCGCCTTCGCCGTCGAGGTCACCGCGGGGTGCTTGTGCTCGAAGCTGAAGAAGAAGTAGCTCATCGCTGCGATGAAGATCACGTAGAAGACGATCACGCTGAAGACGTGGCCGAGAGTGATCGCACCGGTCGACGTAGCGAACGACTTCATCGACGAACCCATCTGTGGGAAATAGGTCTCGTAGTACTCGCGGAAGATGCCTCCCGCGCTGAACCCCATGAACAAGCCGAACACGACGCGGCTGATCCACGCGTGCTTGCGCGAATAGATGAAGTAGAACATGCTTCCGCCGATCGCGTCGAAGATCAGGAACCACTGCCCCTCCGCGGTCATCGGGTCCCACCACTTGGGCTTGAGCACCTGCGCCCACGTGACGTAGACGGTGTACCCGGCATACATGCCGATGAAGATGTGCTCAAACAGACGGTAGCACTTGTTCTCTCTGTAGAGAACGGTGTAGATGCCGAATATGCACAGTGCGCCGGCCCAGGCCGACACCGCCGCGGAGTGTGCTGTCAACCAGTGAGCTATACTAGCCAATGCGGCGACCTCCCGGCGATACTCCCGCGCGTTTCGCGGCCAGGTAGCCCAGGTTGCCCAGCACGATCAGCAGGAGAATATAGATGTGTGCGCACGAAAGTGCCCACGAGGTCGCGGACGCATCGGTTGCCACGCCCCCGCGGCCGATAAGGGTCTCATACTGAACCGCGCCCATCACGCCGTTCAGCATTCCCGATAGCTGCTTGGAATCGAGATACGGATACGCCGACACGGCCATAACCGCGGTCGGGCAGTAGATCAGCGGGATGTGCTTGGGCATGGTCAGATAAGGTATCCACACGCCCATCATGCCCGTCGAGGTGATATCGACTACGGCCCCGAGCTGCTTGTAGTTCTTCACGTAGCTGACCGCAGGCAGCTTTGATAGCGGGGTTCCGTTCCTGTCCACATTGAACACCTGCTGGAAGTTCTCTCCCAGCCCGCTGGCGATCGCGATGGTGACGCCGGTCTTGAAGCCCAGATGCACGTAGTCTCTGCCGTATTGGGCGTGCGTTGCTTTCGCGACGCGCTGGGCGCTCTGCCACGTGATCTCGGACCCGCCCGCGTCCCAAGCCAGGATGGCGAACTTGATGTGTTTCTTGAACATGTGCCGCATAAGGGCTTCGAGCTGCGGCTCGTTCTCGGCCTTTGTTCCGGCGCCCCACGTTGTGGAGAGCAGCACGATCTTGCCCTTCGGCACGTTGTTGATCGTGTCGTACGCCTGCCGGACTTCCGGAAAGATGGTATCCTTTGCCGGATGCTGCCAGGGTCGAATGATCAGCGGCACCGAAAGCACGATCGCCACCGCCACATAGAGTATTCGCCTGTCCAGGTTTTGAAGTATATAAAGTAGGTTCATCCTAAAGCTGCCTATCGAAGAAGCTTCCACGCTCGAGGCTGAGCCAGATTCTCAGGCTCATCGCCAGGTAACCAACCGACAATCCGAACTCGATTGCCCTCAGCACAGCCATGCTTGGCCAGGTCAGAATCCACACCGTAAGCCGTTCGAGCCGCAGCGACGCGAGCCAGCTGTGAGGCGATATCCAACTCGTTATCAGAGTCCCTACCGGAACCAGCCCGAGCATCACTATTCCGGCCGTGACCATCATAAGCCCGGCCTCGGCGGACTTGACCCGGAACGCCCGATACGCCGCCGACACGATGTAGAAAGCGACTAACGAGAACATCGCCGCGTCCAGGTTCTGCACGAATCCGTTGAACAGGATCGCGAAGAGCTGCTCGCTTGCTGTGCCTACGCTGCCCGCGATGCCATGCTTGCCGAGGTAGGCGTCCTTGAGGAACCCGAAGATCATTATCAGGAAGAAGGATATGAAGAACGCCAGGCTGTTATACCAGCCCGGACTCATCTTCCTCACTGCCTTGCCGTGGACCTGGAAGAGGTTGGACGTTCCCAACAGCAGCGTAAACGCGCCCACGATCATCACCCAGTCCGCCACGCCCGGCTTTGCGTCCGTGAGGCCGTTCGCAAAGCGCCCAACGATGCCGTGTTTGCCGTGCGGCAGCAGGAACTCCAGCGAGAAATACAGGCCGCCGATGAAGGTGATCGCGACCACGACCATCTTGCGGTATCGCGGTGGCACGGCCATCAACGCGAACAGAGCCGCCACGCCGACAGCTATCGCCGTCCCTATATAGGCCCACACCCACGGTCCTTTGGCCGTCGCCGGTGATAGGAAGTGCTGTATGTTATGAAACATCCTACGAATGCCCCGGGAAATAGTCTAGGAAGTAACGTTTGACCGCGGATGCCAGCCAGGACAGGCCTGGAAGGTGAGTTGTCAGCGCGACGACTGTAACCCCGATCACTCCCAGCAGCACCAGCCCGATCATAAGAATCTTGCCGTAGTCCTGACCCACAAGGCTGCCCAGCAGCGTCGGCTCCCTCGAGAGATATGCGCTCGCGGCGTAGTATTCGTCGCCGATGATCGTGTAGTCGCATGCGGCGAGGAAGAACGGAATCTGTATGATGGACGGCGTTCCCGCGACCTGTATTGCGCCCACGATCTGGCCGTTCTCGGCCAGAATCAGCGCCTCGGCAGCGAACCAGCCGAAGTAGAACGCGGTCGCGGTCTGCTCTCGGTGCTGGATACCGACGACACCGGACGCCCATGCGAACTGCTGGTTCGTCAGATAACGGATATCATCGGATATATACTGCTCCGGAGTGCCGGCGGTCGTATACGCGTCCCTTGCGACCTCCTCGGCGACCGTGTAGAGCACCGGGTCGCAGAGCGGAACGATCACCCGCGTGGAGTAGTTCGCCGCGTGCTTGATGACGTGGGACATAATCGCCATCGCCTGCAGTCCCACTATGTCGAGCCCGCCGAGCCCAGGCACGAACAGCATAGGCTTGCCCATCTCGGTCGCGCGGCCGACGGCCTCATCGAGCACCGACAGGCCGGGGATGCGCCGGATGAACAAGTCCCGGCCGCGACGCGCCGAGAGAATCTTCCACAATATGAAGAAGACCAATATGCCCTCGACCACGTAGGTCGCCGGATTTGCGAACTCGGTCATACCGCCCATGGGTCTAGCTTACTCCATCCATACCCGTCATCCTGAACTTGAGTACCCGTCATCCCGAACTTCTCGTCACCCCGAACTTCTCGTCATCCTGAACTTGATCCAGGATCCACCCCGGACGCCGAATCGGGTTCAGTGGCGATCCGTGTCGGCCTCGGCCGACATTTCCTCAATACGCGAAATGAGCGCCTCAACGTTCTCGCGATCTTTGAGCAGCTTGCTTATGTCCGCCACCGGCTGCGCCCCGAAGAACATGCCGAGCACGGGCAGTCCGACGAGCATCGCCTGGCTCGCGATGAACGACAGCGGCTTGTGCATATCCAGAAACAGCACGGCCGGTGTTTCTAAACGCCTGCCTACTACCTTCCGCGCGATAGAGTCGATTACCTCGTCTCTGCGCTCGCCAGTTAGCGGAGATGTTATGTCGACGTCATACATTGCCCGGCCTCAGCGACTTGACAGTCTCGACGACCTCGTCCCTGTTGTCGGCGAACCGCAGGTAGACCCCGCGAAACGCTTCCAGCCTCGACACCCGGTCGAGCGGGCTGAGCTTCACGCCGGAATCATCCAGATAGCAGCGCCGCACGTTCGCCCATCTGATCTCCGTGCCCTTGCCGATCATCTTGCACGAGGCCTTATCGCGGGTGATGACGTAGCGCACCGGCAGCAAAAAATCGGCCAGCGATGCGACCAGCGCCACCGCTGCCAGCACCGCCACGAAAGGCCCCGCCATGAGGCATCCCACGACCGTGGCCGCGCAGATGAATGCGACCGTGGCGATGGCCTTCTTGGGCTGGGTGCGTGCGAGATGAACTGTCCAGGTGAGGATCGCTTGATCCTCGACCGCGGACGTGGCAGGTTTGGAGGCTAAGATGGGCATATATGTTGACTGTCGGAAGACGCCAGCTAAGTAACTCCGTTGAGATCAATCAATGTAAATGATATGTAAACGTCGGAACCCTGTCAAGCTTCCTGTCGTCATGCAGAAAGCGCCTGCGTCTACCGATAATGTAGACGTATGTTCAGAGTTGTTTTCCCCAGCCGAGTGGCGGGTAATATCTACCGAGCTATCCCTGCCGCGGCCACCGCAAAAAAGGCTCTGCAATGGTGTTGACGATGGGCCGGAAGTGGTGTAAACTGAGGTTGCTGGCAGTGTGCGATGCGCGCACTGCGTTATCCGCCTGGAGTTGCAGCGATGCTAGTGGGGAGCGTTGGCAGCACAAATAAGCGGGCCCAAGCGTCCGCGGGCTTCACGTTGGTCGAGTTGCTCGTGGTCGTGGGCATTATTGGCGTCATCTGCGCGATTATGTTTCCCGTGATCGTGAAGGCAAAAGAGGGCGCCAAGATAACGCGCTGCATGTCCAACATGAAGCAGCTCGGTTCCGCGCTTTCGTTCTACCTAGATGACAACGCCAGCCGATTCCCCGCCGCCGCTGCCTGGGGCACCCCGGAGTACTGGGCGATGCCCGAGCATGGATCTCAGAAGACCATCCAAGACCTGCTCAGCCGTTACGTTCGCAGTGGCATGCGCAAGGGCCCGGACGGCCTCTACGAGAGTCCCGGCGTGTTCGGATGCCCCAGCGATTACGGCCTCAACAGCAAGGAAGCCATCTACGGAGTCCCGCCGCACCAGCCTCTCTGGAAATATGCCGGCTGCAGCTACGAGTACTATGCCGCCAACCAGGTTGATTGGAGCCACAGCCACCGCGGAGTCTCGCCCAGAATCGAGTCGATTAGCTGGACGGCCTTGGCTCCTGAGTTGATCAGCCCCAAGGGTCTGAGGCGGGTGGGGGCGCCGGTCTCCAATGTCGTGAACCAGACCAGAAAGGCCGTGCTGGGCGACACCTGGTGCTGGCACATGGGCGACCAGGTGCCGGACGGACGGTTGGCATACCGCAACACGCTATTCGCCGATGGCCACGCGGCGCGCTGCAACGGCAGCGACCACGAGGAGGCCAGACTACAGCCACTTCGGCCGTGGCACAATCTCGCTGAGATGGAAGAGTACTAGAGCAGGCGTCGGATGGAGTGGTGTAGGAGTAACAGCTCCCTATAGAAGCGGCGTCAAGTCTGTGCTGGCGTCCGAATAGAGATTTCTTCGGTTTTGCAGTTAGTCAGC
>Ga0078972_1003361_pt1 | contig 48273 bp, 40 predicted proteins | sample YelNatPaOPGAMG01_FD_67568 | JGI IMG/M metagenome (GOLD analysis project Ga0078972, IMG submission 67568) | Hot spring thermophilic microbial communities from Obsidian Pool, Yellowstone National Park, USA - OP-RAMG-01 (SPADES assembly) (version 2) | ecosystem: Environmental > Aquatic > Thermal... | reverse complement strand
ATAGAGAATATTTATGTCTTTTAAACCAACTAATGCGCTACAAATCTGGCTAGGATCAGAAATGACAGGGGTGTTATGTTTATTGTTTTTCACAGATCAAAAATACATGCATCCCTGTCACCTAGATACGTAAAAACTCTATAAATAGACCAAACTGGAATTCGTAAATCCCGCTAAAAACCGAAGAGCCACCAAACCATCAGCATCGCTCATTTGAGAAAGTTGTAATCTTTGCAGAGATTGGAGTCTCTTTCTACCCGTTCAAGGCCAGGAGCGGCCTAGACCTTCTTTGATGAAATGTTAGAGTTTGAACCATGTCAGACAATGCGACACTGACGGCTTTGTATCCATTGTACACAAGAACCGCTATTTACAATACTTTTGTCTGAGTTGAAAGCTCGCCAATGGCTTGCCGATCGCGAGAATCGTGCCGACAAAGACATTGAGAATGGGGTGACCGAGGGGACTCGAACCCCCGACCTCTAGGGCCACAACCTAGCGCTCTAACCAACTGAGCTACGACCACCATAACCGATAGACCATACTATCTTATCCACCATATTACTATTGAGCGGTTGTGATAATTGTGCTTTGGTTTAAAAAATATCTTCCCCGTGATCAATGCGGCAAAGGCAAAACTCATTTCCTTCTATATCGGTCATAACTTGCCAGAGTCCTCCTTCTGAACCTGTTTGCCTGCCCCCTTTGAGGCTAGCCCCTATCGCGATCAATTTTTCTAAGTGAGATTCAAAATCCTCAGTATAAATATCTATATGAACATGATTTTTCGTGTCGGATCTTTCCTCTACCTTCTGCAGAAAGACAGCCGGCAAAATCTCGTCGGGTGCTATAAGATCGAGATAAACGCCGGCCCTGTCCAAATCGCCTATTTTATAATCCAGGGCTTTTGACCAAAAAGCAGCCATAGCCGTCATGTCAACGGCATCAATACCGATTTCGATGCGACCTATCTTTAAAATTTTCTTTTTACCGTGCATAGATCGCTCCATGTAGCCATTAAACTAGAAAAATAGGTGGCAGGTATTAATTTTGAAGGTGTGAATTATTACCGGAAATATGTGTGCATGCGGCATTTAAAGCCTATTCTCATATTGATGAATACCATCTATAGCGTAGTGTTTGGAGACATACTTGGCTGAATCGGATCTTCCTGTCAGGAAAACTTCAGATTTGGCAAGATATTCCTCGAAAAAAGCTGCCAATTTTTCAAAAGCGGCCCTTGTGGCGCACAAACATTTGGAGAACATTTTAGGCGGAAAAGAACGCACTCGGGTAATAGTTATTTTAGCTTGTGTTCTTGGTTTGGCAAGTGCCGACACAGCAACGGTCGGAGCATCAGCAGCACAGCTCATATCACAAATGCACATCACCAATACCGATATAGGGATTTTGGTAACAATACCGTCTTTGTTGGCAGCCGTCGGAAGTTTACCCTTTGGTGTCGCCGCTGACCGGATGAAGAGAACTACGATCTTGGCGTTAGCGGTATTGCTGTGGGGTATCACCATGGTTTGGAGCGCGACCGTCAGTACTTTTGACGGCTTGGTCATGACGAGGATGCTCCTTGGTTTCGTAACGGCAGCGGCCGGACCGATAACGGCTTCTTTGGTAGGAGATTATTTCCCCGGTGCAGAGCGCGGCCGCATCTACGGGTACATACTCACCGGCGAGCTCATCGGAGCGGGAATAGGCTTTGAGGTAACCGGTGATATATCTGTTATCAGCTGGAGAGCCGCTTTTCTGACACTGGCCCTGCCTGCTTTTATTTTAGCCAGATTTCTCTTTAAATTACCGGAACCAAAACGCGGCAGACGAACTTTTATTGAATCAAATACATCCGATTTTGCGGAAAACAGCGACCTCCGGGGAGATGAAATCCCCAATGCACCGTTTGATTTTATGCAATTTGAAAATGTAGCATCCGGCCAAAGCCCTTCCGGAAACAGACCAGCCGGAGAAAATCCTGTTGGTCACCGCTCAACTTCGGATGGCAGCGAACAAGGAACTGATGCCCAGCGTCTGGCCGCCGACCTAAACATCAGGGCCTACCCCAAGCGCATTCTCCGCAAAGACCCGCGTAAACTGAAAATCATTGCCGCCACAAAATACGTAATGGGGATACCCACTAACCTGATCATGGTGGCCGCAGGGGCAAGCGGATATTTTTTCCTGGCAGGCGTAGCCACTTTCGGAATGGAGTTTGTAACCAAGTGGTATAAAATAAATCAATTTTTTGCGGGACTTCTCATGCTCGTTGTCGGGGCTGGAGCCGTTGCCGGGGTTCTGCTGGCCGGAAGAATCAGTGATGCTCTCATTAAACGCAAGATACTCTGCGGAAGGATTTATATAGCCACAGGAGCAGCTTTCCTCACCACTATCGCCTTTATACCGGCTCTGATCACCAACTCGCCGTTGGCGGCGCTACCTTATTTAACAGTGGCGGCGTTTTCCTTATCGGCCCAAAACCCACCCATCGATGCCGCACGCCTTGATATAGTGCCGCCGCTTCTTTGGGGCCGGGCCGAAGGGGCGCGTACTTTCGTACGAACGGCAGCACAAGCCATAGCACCCACATTATTCGGGGCTGTCTCTGAATATATTTTTTCCGGGGGAAGCTCCCATACGGCAGATTCTCTGCGCTGGACATTTGCCGTCATGTTAATCCCGTTAGCTGCCAATGCATTGATTATGTTAAAAGCCATCAAGACATATCCCAGAGATGTGGCCACAGCCTCGGCATCTACAACATATACCCGGAGGCCTAGTTGATATCAGATATCTGGCTGACGACAAAAACATCTTCTTGAATCTGTGATATCAGCTCTTCCAAGGTAGTGAATTTTTGCTGTTCTCTCAGAAAATGCGTTATTTGGAGAAGAAATAGCCTGTCATATATATCACCGCTGAAACCTATAAGGTGAGCTTCGAGTAACCTTACCCCTGAATCATAAAAATGCTCTCTTGTACCGACGGAAACAGCACAAGGCCATATCTCATCCGTTTCACAACATGCCCTGCCGGCATATACACCGTTAGCAAGTAATCCCGACTGCAACAAGAACCCGCCGGAGTTGAGGGAAGAATTATCGGCTAATTGATTTGTAGCCGTCGCAAAAGAATTGAAGATCCTAATAGACAGAGAATTTCTATCTCCGGGTGTCACTTTTCCTCTTTCGATAAGCTGCTCAATTAAATGACAGGTAGCTAAAAAGATATCATCGGCCGAAGCCGGAAAATCCTGATCTGTAATACCCGAATCAGTAAAAGCCTGTAAATTTAGATGATCATTGCCGGATACAAGAGCTACCAATACGTCTCTGTTGATGTACAGCGTTTTTGATAAATCAATGTTAGCGGTTGGAAAGCCCAATTCTTTACCTCGGCCGTCTCCTTTTGCGACAAGTCCCAAAAAGATCTGATCGTCTGTTTTATGCATCTATAAACACATCTCCGAATAATTGGCAACCGGTAAAAACAGCGGCAGACAACAAATATTTACCAAGATTACACCATAACCGAAAAAAAAGTCCTTGGCGGATGTCATCTGTCGGTAGCTCGGATAGATAGCACTTAAAAGATCTCTAAAGCAGATAAATTTGTGCTGCAGCGATGACAAGAAAAATGAACGCCAAAACGAGAAACGGCAGTACATATGAGATCGAAAACAGACTGCCGGCCAGGAGCGCCCCCAAACCGGCAAATAACGTACGCATGGTCTCGGCCATTCCCTGTGCCCTGCCCTGTACGGAGGCATCGGCAGATTGGCTGATTAGAAGCGTAGCGGCAGGTGAGCCGATGACTGCTCCTGTCGCTTCTGCAACAGCTAACCCAACTATTAGCACCACATTGTGAATCTCAGGATATAGAGCGGCAAAAGAGCCTGACCAAATGAGTGCGATAAACATAATCCATTTTGTATTCAAGCGCTCGGCAAGATGGCCGGCCGGTATGGATAATATCGCGTACGGCAAGGCAAACAACGTCCAAGACAGACCTACTTCCAAGGAACTGGCATGACGGATATGCAGATACAGGGCCCAGGTAGCTTCATAGCTACCGGTCATGTAGCCGAATACGCCAAATGCCAATAGAGCCGCTATAAATTTAGGATAGGATTTTTTATCGACAAAAGAGAATCTCTTACGAACCATACCGACAAAGAATGCCTCGGCCTGGCTTTGAGGTAAATTCTTCTCTAATTGATCTATACCTTTTCTCTCATATAATTTTTCTATCGATATATTATTACTTTTTATATCCGGCCCTATGGATAAATAGGTATCTGCTGCAAGCGGCTCAGGGAAAGAGGACAATCTATCAGCGTCTTTACTTCTGAGAAAATAGAGGCCTGAAACAGCCCCCGTCATGATTCCGAGAAATCCTGCTGTCACAAACAGCAGCCTCAGCGAGGTGCTCCCTAAGAGACTTCCAATCACGGGCCCAAGGGCAAGAGCCATCATTTGCGAGCCATAAATCATCCCCAGGGAAGCCCCTTTTTTTCCTTTCTCCACGCTGACCGACACAGCGGTTATGGCCGCAACGGTAACGGCACCGGCACCTATTCCTTGTATGGCGCGAAAAATAACCGCTAGGAATAAACCGTGTGTTATGGCAAATGACAGACTTGCCAATCCGAAAAGCAACAGACCCATGACGACAATAGGCTTGGCTCCGATGGAGTCCACCAACTTACCAACCGGAATCTGGGTGGCAACGGCACCTATATAATAACTGGCCATCACCATACCCACTCCGAAACTTCCTGTTCCCGAAGAGCTCAGGTAAAGAGGAAGCATGGGTAATATCGCGCTTGCCCCCAACCACAGGAAAAAAGTAACGGCAGAAAGCGCCAATACAAAATGGCCTGTTGCGCCTGTAGATATACCTTCACCGCCAAAAAAAATAAGTTTTATCTTTTTCATCTATGCGAACCGTCACATTGGGGTCAAAGGTAAATAAAAATCTCTTAGCATATTACAGCAGTGCTCAGGACAAAGTCATACCTAAGATCAATATGTACAATATCTTCACGATAAGCAAAAATTGAAACGAAAAAAATATAGCATGATATAAGCAACCAAAGCCTGATATCAGCGCCAATATGGCGATTGGCAATAATCAGTATTGAAGTATCTGCTGCTATCAAATACCGAGCAATCCCAATACATAGCTTGGATCAACTTTTCATAGTAAATGGACGCTCTCAAAAAAATCTCAAACCAAATTTACCAAATATAGATATTGTGTAAAATGATCTGCATAATAACTGTTTTCGTACATTTTAGCAACCATAAAGACTCGCTGGGTCACTGCAGACACAAAGTACAAGCGGCATTGATTGACAATATATTTAAATACCATATCCATACGCTTATACAAGCGAAACGCCAAAAATTGGGTATATCAAAGCATCTAAAAGGAGTTTTACAAATATGGCGCAATACGATTTTCGTCTTTTCTAAATAGCAAATTCTCTGTTCGGTGCGATTATTCAAACATGCAGACTGAAGACAGACGATATAATTTGCAGACCCCAATCGCATTATTTGACGAGAGCATCGACCCTCAAAGATGACAACAGAGGAATATATAACAAGCTCACAGTACCCTGACATAGCAAAGGATACAAACTGACATACAACTCCTGCCTTTATCTTATCAACCGCTACTATGACCACACAACCGGACTATTCCTGCCAGTAGATCCGCTTGTTGCACATACAGGTCAGCCCTATTCCTCTACGGGCGGAGACCCGATAAATTTAAGTGATCTGAATGGGATGTGCGTCAGCTTCCTCTCGTTTATCCGTAGGGAGTATGATGATACCGCAGAAGCAATCAAGGATACAACTGGCTATGCAACCAATGGAGCGGCTATTGTGTGGAACGACACAGAGAATAGGCAGCTTTTCAACCTATTCGCCAATCATACGATTGGGCTGTGCCTGAATGTCAGCGCTGGCTGGGGATTGTGGGGATTGTACGGAACAACAAGCGGATGCATTCCACTTTCTGGTTACATCCCCACCCTGATAGGCATGGCTGGAGGTAGTGGTTCTAGTCCCACTGCTTCGGCAACGTTCGGATTACTGATCGGTAACGCGAGCAAACCTTCCGACCTTCGGGAACCATTTGCCACGGCGGGAGGATCAGCCGACCTGGGTCTCTCCTTAGGAGATGAGACTTCGATCGGCGAGGGAACCTGCACCCAGACAATTTGGGCGAATCAACTCACCGGCGGTTTCGGATGCGATCTGCCCATTCCTCTTCCATTCGAATTTCATAGTGACGTGACCGACACTTGGACATAGTCACCATGACAACTCGAATAGTAGGTGCCGCAGCGTTCCCCTATGATGCAGGGACATTGTCTGCGACGTGGCCTCAGGTGATTCTGACTACCAGTGACTCAGGAATCAGCATTGATATTCGATGGCGCCTTTTGAAGCGGATGCTGATATGGGCATTTCCCATCAGCCTTGACCCATCGTCGGTGTGGTGGATGACTGAGTGGGATGACCTCGCGTCGGTGGATTTCGGGCGCCGAAGCGTTGTGCTGCACTCGAGGAAACAGCGTGACTGCCGATTTGCCACCTTGACGCGTCAACAGATGCTGCCTCTGATAGAAGAACTGGAACGACACGGTATCGTTGTCAGAGGGGTCAGCGCAACCATCGGGTGGTACTTCAAGTCCACATGATATCGGCCAGTGACGTTTTAGCCATGCAGCCCGTCGAACTCGTCACTATAGTTCTGCTCTTGTGGCTATGAGCTGTGGCCGGAGCCATTGATCTCGGAGCGGCGACAGGCAGAATCTATGTCATCTGCACCTCGGTACCGGCCGAGGAGATGAATGCTACTCGAGTCATTAAAATCTATACGTCTTTGTCAGAGGTCGAGGAAAACTTTCGAAGCATGAAGGCAGCGACCTTGGTCTTCACCTCATCTATTACTGGAGCGAGAATCCGGTGAGAGCTCGTATGTTTCTCTCTCTGCCCGCTGTCTGTATCACCTTGACTATTCCAAGCGTGCGCTGGTCAAACTTACCTTCGCCGATTCAAAGAAAATACATTTCCATGACAGAGAGAGAACTAGGCATGAGAAAAGGAGATGGTTGGGTAACTGACGAACTAAGGAACTTCTCAATCATCTTGTTGCAGTGACTCGCAACAGTATAAAGATAAAACGGACCAAGGTGACCTTCACAAACCTCGCAGATCTTACCTCGATCCGGTAATTAGTTTTTGAACTCATCAACAAAGAGCTACCCTCAGGGTGAAATAGGCAGAAAGCCCATGCTTCAGCATCATTGAACTGGGAAATCACGACGAGGAGGTAAGATCTAGCTAAGACTTATGATGATAAATTTTGCAAAACAATGGTTGCCGAACCCCAGCTACAAGCCAATGTCCGAGCGGGCTTAAGTAGGGCTGCAAAGACGAATATGGCACGGTGATAACCGCTGCCCCGCAAGCCGGACTGATGACTTGACCATCACCGAAACCAATCACCAGGCCGGTTTTGATGAGTGCGTAGTGTTGATAGCTTGCAACATCAGGAACAAGAGATTCTGGACTTGGTGTCGTGGCATCCCCTAAGTTCTTTGCCTATCTGGAATAGCAACAGTCCTTTGGCATAGAAAATACCTTCTGTCCGCTAAGATTAAAACTGTTAACCCGGCATAAGGTTTCGAGAACAGTTCTTGCAATGACATGATTGCCCCAGACGGGAATTCAACCGTAAAACTCGTCCACTGAGATACCGAAGTACCTCCTGGGTAAAGTTCTGTTGTTGAGACAAGTGCGCTGGCCACAACCGTGCTGACTGGAATAAGCCTGCTTTCCGGCTTTGTATTCAATAGTCCGTACCCGGCTGTGGCTAATGGTAAGGTTGGCAGGGTTTCTGTTTTCACAAAACTCATTTCGTCGTGAACCCAAGCATCATAAAGAGCGGTATTTACCCGACTGGCAGAGCCGATTGATTGCTCGACTGTAAAAAACTCATCCCCCACGCGATAACCGGGAATCTGCGGCGCTTTGATGGGAAAAAGCGAATCGTAAGCGGGGACGCGGATGTGGTAGATCTCGACACGCGTAAGGTAGAAGTAGCGAAACTTGGGTAAATAGAGCATATTTCTGATGCCCTAAGGCACCCGGGGGCGTTGTTAGGCCATGTGTCTTAGCAGCCGTAAAGGAGCATCCCGAAGCAATAGATAGCACGGAGACACATAGAATTCCTCTTAGTGACCTCAATCACATTGGACAATCGCCTGAGAACATTGAACTGCTTTCATCTCGGCAAAAATATTCTGTGCATTGATGAGTCGCTGGCGATGACTTTGAGATGGGTCTTGAGGAACTTCGTATGAGAAATCAATTATCGAGACTGCTTCTTCAATACTCGTAGAAATTTTCAAGGCAAGATACATAGATGAATAGTAATCCGAAGCCAACTCTTGCCAAACAAATTCTATCTGTACCTGATAGTTTAATGGAGACATATGCATTTTCCCAATCAAATGCCGGATATCTCTTACCTAAATCACGGACTGAGGTAGTCATAATCCAATTCAAACTGAAACCATAGCATGAGTGGCCATCCTGGCTTTATTCTCAATCTGTTGAACGGATATTTCTCCGTTCAACAGATTGAACATCACCAACGGGAACTACCCTGTCAAAGCCCTTCTGCTGCTTCAAGATTAGGCATCATAAAAAATTATTATGAACAGCCGCTCGTAGCCCCGCAACTTGGACATGCATAACAAGAGCCTGCACGTTGCATCACATTGCCGCATGCGTAACAAAATGGGGCGTCTTTGTTTTCAAAACTTCCTTTAGCTGCAGAATCTGTTAATTTGTCCTTCGGAGTAGCTGCTTTTTCTTGATCCCCGCCTTGTCCAAATCTGTCTTGCTCACGCTTGACAGCGTTATCTACCTCTACGTCTTCCATACCTGGTAACGGTGGTTGAGCTTTAATTCTTTCGGTAGTCGAAAGAATTCCAAGATCGATTCTTTCATCTTCGGGCAAATAATCGAGAGCCAACCGCCTGAATATATAATCGACCAAGCTGGATGCCAAACGTAAATCATGGTCGTCCGTTATTCCTGCCGGTTCAAAACGCATGTTGGTGTATTTCTTCACAAAAGTAGAAAGCGGTACTCCATGTTGAAGTCCCAGGCTGACGGCAATGGAAAATGCATCCATTACCCCGGAAAGGGTGGATCCTTGCTTGGAGACCTTCATAAATACTTCGCCGGGGCGCCCGTCATCATATTCACCGACCGTTACATAGCCTTCGCAATCGGCCACCCGAAAAGCAAAAGTAGTTGATCTGCGCTTTCTCGGCAATTTTTTACGCACAGTTTGTGCCGGACCATTTTCCTTTAGTTTCAATTGTGCTTCAAGCTCTTTGACCCGCTCGTCTTGCCTCGATATCATCTCTGAAATGTGAGCGTTACTACCGCCATCATCATCGGCATGATCATCATCTTTTTTCGTAGCGGAAAGGGGTTGGCCTACCTTACAATTATCTCTGTAGATAGCAACAGCTTTCAGCCCAAGTTTCCAAGCATCGATGTGCAGTTGCTCTACGTCTTCCACCGTAACGTCTTCAGGCATATTAACAGTTTTGGAAATGGCACCTGATATAAACGGCTGAGCAGCTGCCATCATCTTCACATGGCCAAGATAATGAATTGTGTTATCCCCCATCGAACAGGCGAATACTTTGAGGTGCTCCTGCTTCAAGGAAGGTGCGCCCACTATAGTCTTTTGCGTATCGATCCAAGCAATTATTTGATCGATCTCATCCGGGCTATAGCCAAGTCTCTTGAGCGCACGCGGTACTGTCTGATTAACAATAGACATCGTGCCTCCACCGACAAGTTTTTTCGTCTTGACAAGCCCTAAATCAGGTTCGATTCCCGTGGTATCGCAATCCATCAAAAAGGAAATGGTTCCCGTTGGAGCCAAGACTGTAGCCTGTGCGTTCCTGACGCCCACAACTTCAGCAAGTTCAACCGCACTGTCAAAAGATTCTTGGGCGGCTGTCAAAAGATAGGTTGGGACCAGATCTTCATTTATTTTTGCCACTTCGTTCCTGTGCATCCGTAAAACATTCAACATAGGATCTTTATTGATTTCATAACCGTCAAAAGGCCCTTTGCGGGATGCGATTTTAGCCGAAGTAAAATAAGCATGGCCTGTCATTAGGGCTGTTATCGAAGAGGCAGTGGCCCTTGCGTCATCGGAATCATAAGACATACCCAAAGCCATCAGCATCGCACCAAGATTGGCATAGCCAAGACCCAATTGCCTGAATTTTTTGGTTGTCTCCGTTATTTTTGACGTAGGATAATCGGCATTGCCAACCAAGATTTCCTGTGCGGTAAATACCACCTCTACCGCAGATTTAAAAGCTTCCACATCGAAAATTCCGTCATCGTCCAAAAATGTAAGCAGGTTTAAACTTGCCAAGTTGCAGGCGCTGTTATCCAGATGGACGTATTCGCTGCAAGGGTTGCTGGCGCTGATCTTACCGGTGTTGGGAGCGGTGTGCCACCGATTGATAGTCGTATCAAATTGCAACCCGGGGTCCGCGCATTCCCACGAAGCTTCAGCGATCTGCCTGAAAAGATCTCTGGCTTTCACCGTCATTACCGGTTTGCCCGTGATTCTGGCGGTAAGATCCCATGGGCCGTCGGCCAAAACCTGTTCCATGAACTCGTCACTTAGCCTCACAGAGTTGTTGGCATTTTGATACTGCACGGAAAAACTGTCTTTACCGTCCAGATCCATATCGAATCCGGCCGCTTTGAGAGCTCTTGCTTTTCTTTCTTCTATGGCTTTACACCAGATAAACTCGTATATATCCGGATGGTCTACGTCCAAAACCACCATTTTGGCGGCACGGCGGGTTTTGCCACCTGACTTGATCGTACCGGCGGAAGCATCCGCTCCGCGCATAAAGCTGACAGGGCCGGAGGCCGTTCCACCGCCCTTCAAAGATTCCTTCGAACTTCTTATTCTCGAGAGATTTACACCGGCGCCGGAGCCGCCTTTAAAAATGACCCCTTCTTCGGCATACCAATTCAAGATATCGTTCATCGAATCGTCTACTGACAATATGAAGCAGGCTGAAGCTTGTTGCGGCACCCCTTGTACCCCTATGTTGAACCATACCGGAGAATTGAAAGCGGCTTTTTGGGTAATGATCAGATATTTTAGTTCGTCTGAAAAAGCTTGAGCTTCCGCGTTATCGCTGAAATAACCGTCTTTTACTCCCCATTTCATAATGGTGTCCACTACTCTGTCCACCACTTGCTTGAGAGAAGTCTCGCGTTCGGGCTCTCCGAGATTTCCTCTGAAATATTTCTGAGCCAAAATATTGGTGGCGTTCATGCTCCAAAATTTAGGCACTTCCACATCAAGCTGCTCAAAAGCAACTTCACCGGTACGATAATCCGTGATACGCGAATCTCTCTTTTCCCATTCGACCATGTCGTAAGGATGGATGCCTGCGGTCGTAAAATGTCTGCGAATTCCGATCTCGTTACGGTCAACAGTAAGAGCCATGTTCGTCTTCCCTTCTTTTCAATCTGCTAATCTCTCAACAAAAAACTTTTCTAAAAAACCTAAACTACATATATGTAATTACAAAGTTGTAACTACATAGAATACGCCTTGAATATCTATCTGTCAAACACCTTTGACAGATATTAATATAAAAATATTTCGCACTGGCAATATCGTAAATATCAATGCAACTACTATACATTTTTACCGGGGAAGATATAAAATTGTTTTGTTACAATCAAGTATCTTTGATAACCGAGCCAGAAATCCATATAACCAAAACTTTTCCCCTTTTACCTAACTTATTTTCATAAGTCCTTTACCGGCAGATAATTTTTGCTTTTAGAATTTTGTAATACCGGGATTATTGAAGTTCAGGCAAGGCTTTTTTGATATTCCTCACCGCCTGGGCAATCCTTTGCTCGTTTTCTATCAAAGCAAAACGCACATAACCGTCTCCGCCCGGACCGAATCCAACGCCTGGTGAGACTGCTACTTTTGCTTTGGAAACAAGATGCTTGGAGAATTCCAAAGAACCCATCTTTTGATACGGTTCAGGAATCTTAGCCCAGACAAACATCGTGGCTTTGGGTTTTGTCACGCTCCAGCCTACCCTATTCATAGCGTCACATAAGGCGTCACGACGAGCCAGATATATCTCATTTACGGCTTTGGGATAATCGGGGGCTTCGTTCATGGCCACTATGGAAGCTATTTGAATCGGTTGGAACGTCCCGTAATCCAAATAGCTCTTCAATTTAGTAAGAGCCTGGACCACCTCTCTGTTACCCAGTAAAAAAGCTATTCTCCATCCGGCCATCGAAAATGATTTGGTCAATGAATACAGCTCGACGGCGACATCTTTTGCACCCGGCACCTGGAGGATTGAAGGTGGAATAAACCCGTCAAAAGAGGTATCCGCATAAGCAAAATCATGTACCAAAATGACCTCGTGTTCTTTGGCAAATTCGACCAGACGAGTCATAGTCTGAAGATCCACGCAAGCGGTAGTGGGGTTATGGGGGAAAGAAATGACGACGACCTTAGGTTTTGGCCATGCAGACTCCCAAGCCTGCATCAAATTATCAAAAAAGGCTTCTCCGGCATCTGCTTCATCGCTACCAAGACCGTCAAGAGGTACCATCCGCACATCGGCTCCGGCAAATAACGGCGCATAAATATGGATGGGATAAGAAGGAGCCGGAACCAATGCCGTATCTCCGGGAGCCACCAGTACCCACATTAAATGTGAGAACCCTTCCTTGGCTCCGATTGTCGTGACCACTTCCTGATCGGGGTCGATTTCGACCTGAAATCTACGAAGATACAAATCCGATATGGCCATTCGTAACTTAGGTATTCCTTTAGAAGAAGAATACCTGTGATTACGCGGATTCCTCGCCGCTTCTACCAATTTATCTACGGCGACGTCGGGAGAAGGTATGTCCGGATTGCCGAATGCCAAATCGACAACGTCCTCCCCTGCACGTCTGGCTTGCAATTTAAGTGCATCTATTTGTGCAAAAACATAAGGTGGTAAACCTGTAATACGGCGAAACTCCATAATTATAAGTTAGTAGCAAACCGCGGGTATCCGCATGGAAAATCTCATCGGAAATTAATAATCTTTCAGAAAAAATATTATTTCCAGAAAGGATGCCTCTCTGTTATCGCAGCTCACACAAGAAATAACGCAAAACTTATCTCCGTCTTGCTGATATGACTGTCAATTCACAAAATAAGATTCCATCAACCCCAGTAGCAGCAAGCATCCAAGTCCTATCAATATATGCTCTTCTCTGATTTTATCCAAAGAGCACTTTTCTGACATTCTGGTAGGAAAGTATCTATCCGATTTTTTGCTTCATCTCACACAGGAGAGAAAGTGCTCCTTGGAAACGCTCTTTCTTGCTGTATTTCACATAGAAAACCGCCCATGAAATTCCAAGTGAGCTAAGAGCTCGATAGATTGTCGCTGCTTCACGACGATCTTCGGGGAAATGGCCGGCCCAAGTAAAATTCCCGGCATTTGCCGCAAAAGGTAATTTGTCACCCCGGGGATCTGTCAAAATTTCCGAATACATATCTTCGGGACTATTCTCTATGACGACTCGATAGTCATAAGTATTGATTTTCTCTTGCAGTGCTTCCGGGCTTATATCCCAAAAGTTCAATTTCGCAAGACTTTGCAGCGCGATTTTATTCGTGGAATCGAGACCTGCTCCTATCCAAGTTTCCACTCCCATTTTAGACAATTGCAACGCTATTTTCGCCAGGGAGTTCTGCCTCTCCGGGATGGACAGCTTTTTGATATGCAATAGTTGGTTCTCGATAACACTTTTCTTATCCCCGGTACCGAGGCCGGCAATCAGTCTGTTAGCGCTCAATGTATCAAGGGTAACCATGTCGCTGAATAACAAGTGATCGCTGACAAGACCTACTCTTGAAACAAGAGTTCCGAGCCTCACCTTTTTTGTAATTTGCGTCAGAGAAGCTAAAATGACTAAAGCAGAAATGGCCGGTTGGTTGGGATGGCCGATAGGCCACATATGGTCATAAACAAACACCCCGTCCAGTCCCAGATCTTCGGCACTTAGTGCCGTCTCAAAAGTAATGTCCGGATTTTCCAGGAAAGTAGGTAAGATAAGACCTACTTTCATAGATCGTCCAAATCCAAAAAAATTGCTTCTCCGATAAAATATCGATGAAGAGACGACTTTATTACTGGCGCGCCCGTGCTTCAACTCTTTCTTTTAAATCCCAGATGGCCGCATGAAGGATATGACCCTCTGCTCTGCGCTTGACAAAACCGGGTATAGGCACTTTCAAATCCACTTCGATCGCATAGCGTACCAACGTGGTATCTATATCGGTTGCTTCGAATTCATAACTGCCGTTTAATTTATTCGTTATATCGCCTTCGGTTTGCAGCCATGACAAGCGGTTGGGAGCTTTGGAATAGTCGTATCGTAAAATATAATTGGCACTTCTCCCAAATGCTCCCGCTCTGAAACGTACCAGGGATGCTCTTTGGTTTTCATCGCGCTCCAAGACCTGTACTTCACGAATATCTGCAACCCACAGAGGATAGCTCTCGACATCTGCCACAACGGAAAAACAGCGGTCAAGACTTCCGGCAATAACAAGATCTTCCGAAGCGTGCTCCACGAATGCTCCTTTCAAACAGCGATACTTCAAAAAAATTAATTATAAAAACTTTTTAGTTTTACAGCCTGGCATCTTTTGGATAACCCGACTATAAACGGTTTCTCAGTTCTCTGATAGCACCAAAGTAGCACAAAGCAAAGATTTTGAAAACCTATAATAAGACTATTAACTATAGCTTTTATTGCCTAACGGCTCGAAGGCTTTATCTGCTTTCCGCCTTCTTCAAAACGTCTCCCAGCTTTCGGGCCAAAATATCATTGTCCAACTCGGTTTCCATTCTCAACCTTGCGGCCTTGGCGTAAGTTTGCCGTAAAGTGTTATCGTCGATAAGTTTGGCTATGGCTTGTTTTGCAACGGCGACATCCCCGGGGCGATCGACGACTATACCTGTTTGCCCATCTAAAACAGCTTCGTCTACTCCTCCGCTCTTACCTGCTATGCAGGCAAGTCCGGAGGCCGATGCTTCATTGAAAACTATTCCGTAACCTTCCTGTTCCAGAGAAAACCATCTGTTCCTGCAGAGCATGGCAAAGAGATCGGAGGCGCCCAGTAAAGTGGGCAGGTCTTCGTCGGATACCTTTTTTAAAAACTCTGCCGGAGCATTGATCGAAAAAGCCAGTTTGCCGAGTCTTTGGTAATCTCTGCCGGTTCCGGCAATCGCTAAAAAAAGATCCTTTCTGTCTTTGGCCAGATCGGTCACGGCTTCCAGTAAGACATCCATACCTTTTCTCGGGACCAAGCGGCTGACGCTTGTAATAATAAAAGCATCCTCCGGTAAACAAAGCCGGACTCGCGCTTCCCTTTTCTCCTCATCGTTGAAAACTCTGAATCTGTCGATATCTATACCGGGCAAGATAACAGCCGTATCGGGGAAATGATTACCCGCTGCCATTTTGGCTTCTTTTAATGCATATCTGCCGGCCGATATCACCAAATCGGCATTATTGATGACTTTTGCCAACAATGCCTTGGTACCGGGCAGCCTTGCCGGCACGGTTATCTCGGCACCGTGCAGAACTACGGCATACGGGATGCCGAGCTGCGGACCCAAGAGACCTATCGGTAAGGCAGGATCAAGTACGACCAGAGAGGCCCCTGAGTCCCTGATGAGTTTCTCAACGGCGCGTCTGACCTTGGGGGTAGGCAGCAACATTTTTTCTGCTAAACGATGGATGGGGAATTTTTGTTTGGCATCGAAGATCTTGTCGCCGGGGTACGATACGGTCAATACTTCAAAAGAATCAGGATCCAATCGGCTCCACAAATCGTATAAATATGATTGGATACCCCCAAGTTTCGGGGGAAAGTCATTCGTTACCAAGATATGAGACATTAGGAAACTTTACCGCAAAATCATCTCCGACAAAAGAGGATCAAGGCTAAATTATCCCTTTGTCAGGGACAGAAGCAGATGCAATACTTTCTGATCATGGTGTGTTGGGAATATGTATCTCGATCGAGTCATAAGAGCAAATCTCATGGCATCGCACGGAAGATGGTGTTGACCTCAACCAGCTTTTTTTTGATATTTTGCTTCCGGCAAGAGACCTACTCCCTGCAGCAAACGAAGTACTTTATTCTCTTCAGAAGTAAAAATAACCTTTGGCTTATTTTCGTTCTCTATAATAAAATTTACAAGGCAATCGTCGCAGGCGAATCGCTTGTCCTGTTCGCAATCACTGCAATCAAAAGTTACTTCTTTTTCCATCTTATCTCCTGTTCGCCGTTATCACTGAACTCATCTATATGTAATCACATGGATGTATCAGAGGAAATTATGCTTTTAACGAAGGTGAAGGCATTTAGTAAAAATTATGCTCTGGAGTACTTTTCTACAAAAAGCCTGGCTATTAGCAATAAATGTTTTCAGAAGTAAGTTTTTTTGTTATAGACGATTCCGAGTCATCGCCTTTACCGGCCAAAGAACATCTTTTATCCGGCCTATCTTATAGAAATTGCTCAAAGAGCGATATCAAAGCCAATCTTCTATGCGAAATACTGTCTTTATCTGCAGCGTCCATCTCGGCAAAAGTCATCTCGTAACCGTCCGGCTGAAAGATGGGGTCATAACCAAAACCATGATTGCCTCTGGGATATTTTAGAATTTTCCCTTTGATTTCGCCTTTCCCGACAAATTCCGTTCCATCGGTCAGCCTCAAAAGCATGACCGTTATGAATCCGGCAGTTCTGTCACTACTATCTCCCAAGTCATCCAACAACTTTTTTAGATTGTCAGCATCAGTGGCATGTTCGCCGGCATAGCGGGATGAATTTACTCCGGGCAAGTCGCCCAAAACATCCACGACAATCCCGGAATCATCGGCAAGGGCCGGTAAAAGAGTAGCTTTTGAAATTGCCTCTGCCTTTATCCTCGCATTTTCCAAAAAAGTAGCACCTGTTTCGGCTATCTCGCCTATCTCAGGCGGCCGCGGCAACAATTCCGTCCGCAAAGTGGCGTGAAAAGCAATTTCTGCGATGCTCCGTATCTCTTTGACCTTATGCTCGTTCGCCGTGGCTAAGACAATTTTCTTCGGAAGATTCAACTGTAAATCCTTTTGTGTCATTCAGTAAAATTTTAGATTTTGCTAATTGCCGGCATCTAAAAATGATAAATCTTTTTCTTCAGGCACTAGAGAAAGCACCTCTGCCTGGAGATTTATCAGATCCTCGACCCCTTTGGATGCTACATCCAGCATCCGGTTAAGTTCGGTTCTTGCAAACGGAGCTCCTTCCGCCGTTCCCTGAACCTCAACAAAACGCCCGTCACCTGTCATGACTACATTTAGATCAACCTCGGCTCCGCTGTCCTCCTCGTAATCAAGATCCAGCAATATTTCCCCATTGACTATCCCAACCGATATTGCGGCCAAAGCAGTTGATATGGGGTGCTTTTCAAGCCTTTTTGCCTGTAGTAATCTCGTGCAAGCATCGTAAAGAGCCACATAGGCTCCGGTAATAGAAGCTGTTCTGGTTCCTCCGTCTGCCTGCAAAACATCGCAATCTATAACGACCTGTCTTTCTCCCAAAAGAGACATATCGACAACGGCTCTCAAGCTTCTCGCTATCAGTCTTTGAATTTCCTGAGTCCTGCCGGACTGTTTGCCCTTGACAGCCTCCCTGGCAACACGCTCGCGCGATGCACCGGGTAAAAGAGAATATTCTGCGGTAACCCAACCTTTACCTCGGCCTTTCATCCAACGGGGTACTTCTTCCTGGACTGAGCAGGTGCATAATACTTTCGTTTTCCCCATTGAAATTAGAACGGAAGAGATCGGCGCTTCCGTATAATCTCTCTGCAGAGTAACTTCCCTGATAGATGTACTGCTTCTCCCGTAGGAACGATCCATTGTGCTTCTCCTTAGATAAATATAGAAGCGATTTTAGCCTTTATTGAAGGCAAATTATCAAAATAGATATCTTCATCTCAGAGCTATTGTTCTAAGTCACATAAAAAGGTACTTTTATATAAGAGAAAATCTATCATTAGTTCTCATGAAATTAAAAATTGCATATCGTGATATATTTTTTAATTGTAAAATGCCAGCTAAATACGACTCACAATCAATTTCGTCATGATCAACTTTGATTGGAAACATCTTGCTTTCTTCCGGAAATATCAGATCGACGCCAAAGCCCTCCTCGCAGCAAAGCCGATCGAGCTTTAGGAAACTTGATATCAAAGATATCATCAGCAGAGATCGCTGTTCTGAGGTGTGACACCTGAAAGATAAGAGGACAAAATCTTATTCGGGTGTATTTTCCGCTGTGATAAAGGAAAATCGGCCGCCAATTTGCCAAAGTTTGATTTTCTGCCCTGCCATTTTATACCCGGGAGCTGTTTGTCCCCGAACAGCACAACGGCGAAAACTCAGGCTCTGTTGATTTTAGCAATAGGAAAGTTCGGTCGTGATATCGCTAAAGATTTAGTCCATAAAGGAAACCTTGAAAATATATTGGCACGGCAACAGCAGAATGCTACAAAATACTAGAAATATATTGTCTTTTTGGCTCTTTCGACAACGACATCTATATCATCTGTCCAGGCTCCGGTCGAGAGATACTTCCAGCCTCCGTCAGGCGAAATGATCACTATCACACCGTGGTCTATCTGCTTTGCGCATTTAATCGCTCCGGCCAGTGCTGCCCCGGTTGAAATGCCGGCAAAAATACCTATCTCTGCCAATTTCTTTGACCACTCAATGGAATCTCTCGGCCCCACCACTGTTTTTCTGTCAAGTAATTTTTCTCCGCCAAATTCGGTAAAGATGGGCGGTATATATCCGTCATCTAAGTTGCGTAAGCCATCGACCATCTCTCCCGATGGAGGTTCTACCGCCCATACTTGGATGTCGGGGTTTTGTTCTTTCAGGTAGCTGCCTACGCCTATGAGCGTACCGCTTGTTCCAAGACCTGCCACAAAATGGGTTACTTCGGGACAATCTCTCCAAATTTCCGGACCGGTTCCTAAAATATGCGCTTTGGGATTGGCCGGATTGGCATATTGGTAAAGAAAAACCCATTCTGGATGTTCTGCTGCCAACTTTCTGGCCAAACGTACGGCCCCGTTTGATCCTTCCGATCCTGGTGACTCTATAATCTCTGCACCGTAGATCAGCAACAGCTGCCTTCTCTCCGGTGACACGTTTCCGGGCAGGACAACTTTCAAGTGGTATCCTTTTACTTTGGCAACGAGAGCCAGCCCTATACCCGTATTGCCCGAAGAAGGCTCCAGCAAAGTAGCGCCCGGTTTTAAAACATCATTTTCTTCGGCGTCTTCTATCAGAGAAAGAGCCACTCTGTCTTTGATGGACCCCCCAGGATTGCCGCCTTCCAATTTGATGAAAATTTTGACATCTTGATTGGGGCTCAATACAGAGACATCCACCATGGGTGTATTGCCGATAAGATCCAGGACGCTATTGGCTATAGCCACCTTGACAAACCTCCTAACCGCCGGCTACAGCGGGTAAAATAGAAAGTACGCTGCCCGGTGCTACTTTAGTATCCAGTTTCTCAAGGTATCTGACGTCGTCATCGTCTAAATAGACATTCACAAATTTATGTAAGCTTCCGTCTGCGGTAAGTATTTGTCCTTCCAAACCAGGATAGGTAACCGCCAAAGATCTCAGGACTTCCCCTACGGTATCTCCGTCCGCATTGACGACCGCTTGGCCGTTGGCAGACCCTCTCAGTAATGTTGGCAGTCTAACTTCTGTTGACACGTTTCCTCCGATTCGCCATTTCTGTTATCGCGTTCCGCCGGATACAATTCCTGACTAACTTAGTCATATTATACCCTAAACTATGCCTGCCCGTGCACTGATCCTATGAGTTGAAAAAATAAAAACTGCCGTTGCCGATCACTTTATAGCTCCTTCAAAGCAGACCTGACAACGATCGCCTATTTTGTTGATCATCAAGACACGGGAGGGCATTATCCCGATATTTATGTAACAAAAGTTTGCAAGTAAATATTCCCTTTTACTCTCTTGGAATACAGGATGACCTGAAAAGGATCGTATCTGTTGATAACAATTTTTATCGGTCATCGCCAAAGCAGCAATTTACTGATCTATATGTGCAAAAGAACGGGATGCCAAACCCCAAAACCAATTGCAGTCATGTTTGCCGCAAAAACCATGACAAGGGCTGATATCACCAAGAACCGATCCTTGTTGGATACCAATTGCTGCCTTGCAGAAGTCCTCGTGAGATGCAAATTAAAGCCTCTTGCGTCCATGGCAAAAGCCAGTCTTGTGCCTTTCCTGATTGCCGAGACCAATAAAGTAAATACCGAAGTGAAAAAGAGGGGAAATCTAGAGATAAAACCTCCCCCATAATCTATTCCGCGAGAACGTCTGGCCATCATGATAAGAAGCCACTCCTCGCTCAAAAGCGGTAAAAGCCTGAAAGCGGCCAAGGTTGCATAAGCATACCTGGATGATATATGGCATTGCTGCACCAGCGAATCAGCTAAATCGATAGGATCGGTAGAGGCAAAGAGTAATATACCCGGGAAAGAAATTGCTATCAACCTAAGGGATATTCCGGCAATAATAAACCCCGATGCCCTAGAAGCTATGATATTTGCCACAGCCACACTTATGGCCGCTATGAATAAAGGGTAGGTTTTTTTAAAAGCCCTGCGGCAAGAAATCCTAAATATCACGAGCGACAGCAACTCGATCGCAATAGCCAGAAGTGCACTTACCATATCGTCGCTCAGCAACAAACCTAGAGCTATCACCAAGGTGGCAAGAAGCTTTGCCGAAGGATTATAAGAACTTAGTTTGCTTGTAATAAAAAATCTGTTATCAAATTGCATATCGATCGTCCTGTTTAGACATCCGATTGCCTACTTAGTTCAGATCTTTTCTTCTCCGTAACAGATAATAATTTTTCAGATACAACCGATCCGTTAGCCAATTTGACAATTTTATCCGCCAAGACATATATCAACTCTAAGTCATGCGTCACGATGACTATTGCCTGTCCCAGATTCTTCTTCTCTTCCAAAAGACAAACAAGTTCGTTGAAAGTATTACAATCTTGTCCAAAAGTCGGCTCATCCAGAATAAGCAATTCCGGGTTTGTCACTAAAGCTGTGGCGACGGACAGTCTTCTCTTCTCTCCGCCAGAAAGAGTAAACGGATTACAATCTGCCAGCTCGGTGAGTCTGAATCTTTCCATTAAATCATCGGCCACCATATTTGCTTTCTGAGCATTGACCTCTAGTTTTTTTGAGGTAAGCAAAAGCTCTTTTCTGACATTTGAAGTAAGGAATTGATGCTCCGGTTCTTGAAAAACCATGCCAACATGCTTGACAAGCTCCTTTGCCCTCCAAGAAAAATAAGGTTTTTTATAGTCGCTACCCGGAAACTCGATCTTCCCGCTGATTGGCTTCAGTAAAGATGCCAGCATGAGAGCAAGTGTGGTTTTCCCTGATCCGTTGGAACCGGTAATGGCCGTCACTTGCTGTGACCTTATCTCAACTGAAACGTCGTTGACGCTAAGTTTGGTTTGTCCCGTATATTTAGCAGATAGATTCTCGGCCCTTATAACAAGGTCTTTGCCGGATGAGACAGGGCTGTTGCGCTTCAGTACTTCATCGGGTAAAAAAATCCCGGCATTTTGCAGCTCATCACGATACCCGGTGAAAATCTCCCGCGGTTCTCCCTGTAAAACCCCTTCTTCGGGGCCAAGGATCACCACCACCTTATTAACCATCTCAATAAGTTCAGTTAACCTATGCTCCACAAGAATAACTGTCGCTTCCGAGCGCTCCTGCAGCCTGAAAAAAGTTTCTATGAGCGATTTTCTCCCGACAGGATCAAGATTTGCCGTAGGTTCATCGAGCAGCCAAACAGCAGGTGTTACAGCCAAGAGGTCCGCTATGGCCAATCTTTGCTGTTCCCCTCCGGAAAGCGCATTGCTTGGATGGGTATTGGGATACAAAAGGCCTACTTCATCCAGCGCGGCATTTACCCTTTGCCAAATCAGGTCTCTTTCTATCCCTCTATTTTCCAGTGCAAACGCTACTTCATCACCGATACGGCTCATTACCAAAGAGGTTGAAGGGTCCTGGAAAACTATCCCGGAACGACCCCTCCTGGTTGAGGGAAAATCTCCGTCGATAAGTAATCTTCCCTCTTCTTCACCTAAGGCATTGCCTGTGAGAAGCCCGGCGATACCAAGCAATAAAGTGCTCTTTCCCGAGCCTGACGCACCGAGCAAGAGAACTTTATCTCCTCTTTCAATCTCCATGCTGATATGGCGTACACTATAATTTTGACGGCCAAAATAATGAAATCCCCAATTGTCAGCCTTTATAATCGGTTCGTTCACTTACCGACATCGACCCTTGGTCTTTTATCAAAAACACCGAGAACGCCGGTTTTGGCCAGACCTTTTACAAGCAGCCAACCTAAAAATCCGGCGATAACCGCCGAACTCGCCATAACTATGGCAACATACGCCGCCTTCCAATTGTTCTGCCAGGTCGAATAGTAATAATAGAGGTCCAAAGAAGATGCCGCCAGCCCGGCGACAGCTCCGGCGACAATCGATACCGGCAATCTAAATACTTTATAAAAGAAAATTGCAAATATAATCTCCGGCGCCAATCCTTGAGCTATTCCGTAGAGGACAACTGACAATCCCCATTGACTGCCGAGTAAAGCTTCAACGATGGATGCCACCAACTCCGTGTAAAAAGCCGCCATCGGCTTTTTGATAACAAGGCCTCCTATCACACCAGGAGCAAGCCATACGCCGTATATGACGGCATGCGCCGGAGGAAAAGCGGCAAATGCCGCCGAGGTGGTGGACCAAAGTTGATCCCAACCCCAAAATACAACTCCGCCGGCCACTGCGATAACTGAGGCTACGACCAGATCTACCGTTCTCCATCTATATGACGATAAGCGTTTCTCGGATTTTAGGTCTCCATGAGAATTGGTTTTTTCATCTATAGAGGTTGATAAGATATCGATATTGTTAGTCATTTTTGACTCCCTTCGCTGGCATTATCCAGATCAGGTTCAAGGGTCTGCGGTTTCCCGCACTCTCAGCGACTTATGCGCTCCCCTGTCCTTGGTTGTACGCCATTACATTAGCACATCAATTCGGCTTTTCACAATAACCGATAAAAAATTACACAAGGGATATTGTTTTATTCTTAGCGCTTTGAACCAGATTCAGCGGATGGAAAGCCAAAATCAACTGTTACCGACGTAAATTGTCGAACAGTTAACTATTTGATACTGCCCTGGTGCTGGCTTCCATACTGTCAAAGATCGGCTCTTCTTCAATTACGGAATTGATGATATGATATGAACGCATAATCGGTACTTCATGACGCAGGGAAACCAAGACATAATGCCAATTGGGATCTGGGGCAAGCTCAACATCTGTCGCAGAAGGATACGGATCAGTATGAGTATGAGAATGGAAAACACCCATAATTTCAGATTTTTGCGATTCTGCCTGATAGTCGGCTCGCAGATAATCTTTGCCGTCTATAGAATATAATTTGGCTGATTTTGCGGCGTTGGCAGACAAGTATACATCTTTTACTGTTGCCTGTTCGATGTCGCCTATCAAAAGCCCGCAACCTTCCTCGGGAAGACATTTAATACACCAGGCCATTATCTCGTATTGCAAATTACTGGGTATCACAAGATGATATTTATTCATAACAACCCCTTAAGGTATCCGTACTTTTTTGTGGCTTGGTCAATCACAAACTTGATGTTTCTCTATACAAGTGTCGCTTTCGTTTCACGAGATTATCTATATAAGACTTTTTTATCAGCCATACATATACATAATTGCTTTTTTATCAACAGCAAGCAATATGATAGCAAGAATTTACTTTACTTCAAAAATGTCAAAATGGCCTATCTGTATCAGAAGTAATGTTTTTTCCACTGAATACATCATTTATATATCGCATAAATAATTTTTGGAACTATCCCTTAGAGGGCTGTAAATGGGTTACCATCCCTGTATGCACCTCAGCTGGCTTACAGGAACTGTACTGCGCTGACTGGCGCCGCGGTAACCGGCGCCTCGGTGGTGCTGTTCACATGGTCGAACTTTCGCCTTTGGGCGTGGCTCGCGATAGGGTTCCTTTTCAGTTGGGCGCTTGCATTTGCGTTAACGGCGCGGGCTGAGCACTTGGCGCGTGTCGATGACGCAGACACAGACCGTCAGGATGCCGCAAGGCGATTGTTCGAAGCAGCGACCGAGCGCGGTCGACAAATCGCGAGCCTACGGGACGTCAACAATCCTTCACTCTATATGCGCTGGGTGCCCTAGAGGAACTCGACGTTCGACCGCCTAACGGAAATGTTAGGGCGGCGATGGTCCACCAGTTTGCCAACGCTCCGGGATTCGCGAGTCAAGACATTCGCGAATGGTCGAGGACACAGGTCGAAATGTTGGAGCAGTTCTTAGCGCTAAATCCGTTGCCCCTCTTAGGGGACTGGGGACCATAGCACTATCCTGCGTTCGTGCTCTCTCTGCGCTTCCTACGGGACGTCGGACCGATGGGCTATTAACCGTGATTCCAGCGATGTTCTTTATAGCCACAGCAGTGCGCTTTTTGCGCTCTTGCGTTTGGCTGATCAATCCGCGATAGCGTTGCTGTCTTTGTCGTCGACAAGCTGAGCGAGCAACCGCTTCTTGATCACTTCGTACTGCTCGTCCGGCAGTACGCCTTGGTCGTGAAGGGTCGTTGCCTTCACAAGATCGTCGAGCACGTTGACGTGCGCTATGCGTTCCTGAGGGGCTGTGCGCTCCTGTCGTTCCAGGGACTTCGCTATGCGTTTCTTAGGGGCTGTGAACGTAGCGGCGCCCTCCTGCCGTTCTATGAACTTCGCTATGCGTTCCTGAGGGGTCGAGCGCGTAGCGACGCCCTCCTGCCGTTCCAGGGACTTCGCTATGCGTTCCTTCTTGGAGTTGGTTTTGATGCCTACCGCCCCCGAAATGCCCATCGTACTCAAGAACAGTGCCTTACGAAGAACTCCCATCGCACTAACCTCCGGCGACAATCATAGCACGGCCGTAAGCTCACACTAGGCTTATTACGAAGAAATCCCATCGCTCAATACTCCCCATGGGTTCCTCGTACGCGAAGCGTTACTACCGGGATGGCATCTATATCTACATTCGCGGACGATTCGGAGCGGTGGGACACCGCGTCTGCGTGTACCACGCCTGGTTGAAACCCGTCGAGCGTTTCGCTTGCTGCCCCATCGACGTAGAGTCAGGCATTTTCGAGGGTCAGTAAGATGATCGTCAATTCCTCGGTGCTTGTCGGTGTCGGAGAGCTTCTTGAGGCCCTGAGGCGCTCGCCATGAGATAGATCGCGTCGGATCACAGCTTAAGCGGCGTGGGCGAACCCTCGAAGATCGTGTCTTTCATCCGATGCTTATGGTGCCCGGAGAATTGGCACTCATAAGAAGGTTGCCCGACTTCGCCATGGTGCTTGATCACCTTCTTGCACGTAGAGCAGTAGATACCGGGCGGGTGGAGCTACGCGACTAAATAAGCAAGGCACGTTGCGCGGTCGGGAAACAGTTCGTTCCACTCGAAACGAATGCATTGTGATTCGGAAGCGGAGAAACGATTTGGATTGTTGCGGTCTGCCTTTACCATGCGTTGCAGGTAACACAGGGCTGTACAACCGCCAAGGTGATGTTTAGCATAACTTTGGCATAACATCCCATAACAGCAGATCATATACCTGGGGATAATTAAATATATTGCCGAGGAATAGCCGATGAGATCAATTAGAGCGATATTTTTGATATGACCTCAGTACACGCTCCGCTTCTCTGTTGGCGTCTCTTTCGGCAAGAGTCTTTCTTTTATCATAGATTCTCTTTCCTTTGGCTAATGCTAAGTCAACTTTGACGACACCGTCTTTGAAATAAAGCGAAAGAGGAACAAGGGTAAGGGATTGCTGGCTTGCTTTTCCGGAGAGTTCGTCTATTTGTCTCCTGTGGAGAAGAAGTTTGCGTTTGCGGTCGGCACTTACGTGTCCAAACCCGGTGGCATATGCATATTCTGAAATATGGGCTCCGAAAAGCCACATTTCTCCGTTTTCCACCCTGGCATATGCATCTTGAAGATTTGCTCTGCCTTCTCTCAACGATTTGACTTCACCGCCTCTAAGGGCAATACCACATTCCAGCGACTGCAGTATTTCATATTCATGACGCGCTCTTTTATTTTGACATATACGCCTGTTGTTAGGATCTTGGTGACCTTTGATCTGTTTTTTAGAAGATTTTTTATTGGCCTCGGCAATACCGGCAGTGGTTAAATAATTAGTTTGCCTGGGTGTCATATATTCTAAATCTACAATCTTTTAGATAAGAAAAACAAAGAATTGCATATCATATTGAATCAGCCCGAATCTGTTTCCATCCGTTAACATAGCTAAGGTTGGCAGGTATCTTCCTATCCCAAAAGCTTACCGGGAAACTCATATATTTTGCCTAGAAACCAGAGAATCCGGATATACTAACTAGGAACTGCTCGATACATATCAAACTTTTACCAAAGGGTCGGCTTCATGTTAAAAAAAATATCAGCATTAGCGATTATGGCCATATTGTCCTCCCTGGGGATGATATTTAGCTTTTCTGCTCAAGTAAATGCTTCCACATCGACGCCATATACCATCTCTGCTGAAATTCCTATATTAAGCCCAAAAAATCTTGTTGTAGATCCTGCCAACAATACTTTATATGCAACAGACTTCAATGGGTTCAGCGGATCTATACTTCCCATTAATACAACTACCAACAGCTCGGGAACACCTATTTCTATCTCGGGATACATCAACCAAATGACATTGGATCCTGGCAATAATACTTTATATGCAACTTACTCCAGTGGGTCCAGTGGATATATAGTTCCCATTGATACAACCAACAACAGCTTGGGAAAGCCTATTTCTATCTCGGGATATCCCGGCCAAATGACGTTGGATCCTGCCAACAATACTTTATATGCAACCTACTCCAGTGGGTCCAGTGGATATATAGTTCCCATTGATACAACCAACAACAGCTTGGGAAAGCCTATTTCTATTTCGGGATATCCCGGCCAAATGACGTTGGATCCTGCCAACAATACTTTATATACAACCTACTCCAATGGGTCCAGCGGATATATAGTTCCTATTGATACAACCAACAACAGCTCGGGAAAGACTATTTCTATTTCAGGATACATCAATCAAATGACGTTGGATCCCGCCAACAATACTTTATATGCAGCTTACTCCAATGGGTCCAGCGGATCTATACTTCCCATTGATACAACCAACAACAGCTCGGGAAAGACTATTTCTATTTCAGGAGCACCTAACTCGACGGCAATCGATCCAATAACCAATGTACTCTATTTTGTTGACAATAATGATGTATTGCATGTCATCAATCTTGTGAATGGTGACCAGGAGGATCAGATTCCTTTGCTTTCTTCATCCGGTGCAGTCGTATCCTATTTATTCTCGTTCACGATACTTGTAAATCCCACTTCTGGCACATCCTCTCACGACGTTTATATTCCGCTTACCGGTGAAGGACCTGGGGTGATTGATGTTCTGAATGTGACAAATCCAATCCCACCTACTACTACTACGCTTGCACCTACCACGACTTCGACTACTACTACACTTACACCTACCACGACTTCGACTACTACTACGCTTGCACCTACCACGACTTCGACTACTACTACGACGCTTGCACCTACCACGACATCTACTACTACTACCTTGGTAACCATTAGCAACAGTCAAGTAAGAAGGGTCAAAGAGAAGAAAATAGAAGTTAAGGCGAAAGCTAAAGTCAGCAAAAGACCTGTTGATAAGGTTGTTATCAAAAACGCAACCGCTCTTCATACAGGAGAACCTTGGTCAGGTGCTAATATATATCTGCTAATCCTGATGTCATTTGGTTTACTATTGACAATAACTGGTTTTAGGAAAACAAGAACGGTCACATAAAGACTGATTTCTCTTACTAAATATTTTTATCCTGGTGGTCATCTGATTTTATTGATTCAATAAAGATCCCACCATAAAGAACTCCCTTTCCAATGCCTTTTTATCTTATTACATTTATTGAGCGGAAATATTGCTATAAATTATAGCCTTGCTAAAACCTAAACATAAGGTTACATGTCTTTACCAAGAGATACCAATTTAGAATCGGACTAGCAACCTAGGTCAGTATTTGACAATTTTGTATTACTATGCGCTATTCTGTATTCTCATTCGATTCACCAAGTATTAGTCATCAAAAATAATAGCATTCTGCATAAATATACGTTATAAATTGTTCCGACCTAGGCTCTTAGGGAATAGTACTAGGAATACTTCCTACGGGGATGGTTCTTACAACTTTGTTCGTGTGGCCATCGATCACAGAGACCGTAGAACTCCTATAATTTATTATATAGATACTGTCCGTAGCTTGGTTTACAGCAATAGCGGGACCATAAGAAATAGATGTATTGTTACCGGATGAGTCATAGGTATAACTTGTAGTTTGTCCCTGTCCGCTTGTGGTAGAGGTAAGTTCAGAAAATGGGTCATATGAATAGGTAGATGTTCCTGATCCATCCATTATCTGACCGGATGGATCATATGAATAAGTAACACCTGGAGTTGAATCTGAATAAGTGGTAAATAACAACTGGTTTTCCGAACTATAGGTATAGCTGGTTACGACGCCTGATGGCGAAGTAGTAGAGATCTTATTTCCTGTATTGTCATATGAATAAGTTGTAAGGGATCCGTTTGGATCAGCTGTGGTTGCAGGTCTTAGCTCTTAAACAAGTTCTCCGACAGAGTTATATTGGCAATTTGCCGCATAGAGAGAAGCTGAGCCTGTTGTATATCATTTTTTACAAAATGAGGCAACTCTTTTCAAGAGCTTAAAATGTACGAAGCCGACATGAATTTATGCCGGCTCCGTACATTTAAACTGCTACGCATACTACCAAGTAAGTTTGTGTTATTTTATCGCGTACCAGACCCGGATGAGGAGCCTGAATTATCTCCGGACCCGGTAGTGGTTGTAGTAGGAATATGAAGATAACCATGTTTGATTTGCCATTGCAGAAAAGCCTTTGATGCAACAGCTTTCTGGCTGGGGGTCATGTGATTTCCACGCGGTAAATATTTATTGATAATGGATGAAGGTATGGAAGGCAACCCAGTCGTAGTGGTGGGGGCTGTCAAAGTACTGTTCAAAACTCCGGAACTTGCCAATGACATGATGTTTGCATTCATAGTAGGACAAGATAGTATGTCTTCTCCGCTTATTGTTTGTTGCCCGCCTGGAAATGAAACAGATATTGAATTATTGCTCGGCCCCGAACAAGGATTGACGGAAATATATATCTCCAAAGGATTGTTTCCCGGGGTTATATCAATTTGACTACCCCCTGGAAGCTTGCCTGCAAACTGTGACCGGATTGCGGAAAGATCATATAATATTGGTGTTGTTTGGCCGTTAGCGGCTATCATGTCAACAGGCGGTGGTGCTGGTAGATAACAAGGCTTGGTCGATGTATTGACAACAAATAATGTATAGTCAATGGCATTACCTGTTCCAACACCGCTCATCCCATAAACTAGCCGTAAATCGCTATTATTACATTCCGTCTTTACCAAAAAAGCTGGTGGATTTGTTGGCGGTGGTGAGGGAGGCTTACGATCTGCACACGGTATTATAGCTTTGGCGACATAGGGACAATAACCGGTGGGTGAGGAATGACCAAATGCTGGATTGTAAGCTCCGGAAGAACCGGAAGAGGCAGAAGCTCCGGAAGAACTAGTTATACCGGCAGTTAAGCTATTTTTGCCTAAATTTTGTCCTTTTACGGCAAAAACACCTGTTGCATCTATGACAACGAGAGCAATGATGGTGATTCCAAGGATACTTAGGACATATAATTTTTTATTTACTTTATGCGCTAAATTTTTCACCATATTTCCCTCTCTTTATTTTTATTATACAACTATAGACACATTGCTGGGATCATGCTGGCCATTATCAAAAAACTTATATTCCATTTTGACGGGGTCGTAGGGGCATCGCTCAATCAAGGTCTATAGTAATAGATGCCTATCATATGTTGCATACTGCTCACTATTATGCTGTTTGATCTTTTGGTTATTTGTCCAATGATTAGGAGCCTGGGTCAGAACCATTTTCCAATGTCTACTTATGCGAAATACTATTATTTTTGATGAGTAATACCTGGTGAATTAAATGAGAATCCAGAATAGCGCACAGTGATACAAAATTGTCGAATCTTGACCCAGGCTCTTAGTGTTTCATAAATCTTAAATAGAAGGCAATATACACCAACACAACCCCGATATTTGACATTAGTCTTTCCCAAAAGTAATGTCTGAAAATAAAAATATCTATGGCAACTACGGTGGCCACCATAACCAAAACATATATTACGCTGGTTATACTTTTCATCATTTTTTACTTTCCACTTTAAATATAAGCCACTAATGCTAAATGATCCCGTCTAATGAATTTTGAAAGCTATGACCTTATCAGTAATGACCCGGGATCACCTTGGACCATCTGACCCAACAAGGTAACTTTTCCATGTGGCTATCAAAAACAAGATACTTAAAAGCATACAGCTCTTATCACCCCAAGGTATTTCTTCACTAATTCAATCCTTCTGCCATACCTACGACTGCCTCGTAATATATTAAGTGGCCAGAGCTCTATCTTTGCCCTATGACATCATTGGATATACTGACCGTCAGGCACATCGACAAGCGCTTAGAAACTGTTCAATAAGTTCTTTGATAGTATGTGAAAACATACTTTCTGGTTATTGAAGAACAGATAGATGCTGCATCCACTTTTGGAAGACAAAATATTTCTTGGCGCAAAATAGCAGAGAACAGGGTTCCGATCTTGATCTTTATCCATTTACAGGAAAGATAAGACGCAAGTTAGATAATGTACTCGGTCTCATCGGGCAGAACACCGGATTCAGACGAGCCGAGACTTCCGTATGACAGATGAGGGCACCGGACACATTATTCCCAGGCAACCCCGCAAATCTCTTCGGCAACAGTTCGGACTTGTGTTATGACACAGAAGCACTATCATGTGTGTGTTTTGCAAAAAGCATCTAACGGGAATTTGCTTCGAATGAACCTGTGATCTGTGACAGGAAAGTTCGTCCCAGATCTTATTGCTGCTCTTTTGGAATCGGAAAAACCCTGTCATAAACCCGGAAGATCAAACCGGGATGTCATATTGGTTATCAACATTTCCTCGCAGAGCTGAATAAATTCAGAAGCCTATAAATATCTACCTTCCCATGCACTTGTGTAAATCAAATATCGCCCGGAACAAAGCAACCGGATCCGTTTTCCGTGTGTTTCCGATGAGCGGTAAAGCTTTTCATGAGGAGCAGGTGATGGTTGACGACTCAGCAGCATTTAGCGGAGTCCTATGCTCGGCCAGCTTGCTGATAAGCGTCTTGATAGACGGCCGTGCTGTGTCGCCGGCCCTGGTGCAGACAAACCACGGTTCCTCTGCTATGAGATCTGAAACCGGATAGAGTTCGACGATTCGACCCTCGGTCAGGGCATCGGTACAGACAAAAGTAGGTAGCAGGCTGACGCCAATGCCCAATTCTACGGCACGCAACACAGCGCGCAAGTCAGGGGCAATGAGCTGCGGTGAGCCTGGAAAGGGGCGACCCAGAACGTTCTGCCAAAAACGTCTGGTGATCGGTAGCTCCAGACTATAAGCAACCCATGGCTTTTCGATAATCCAATCTGCCAGTATCTCAAGCGAAGCAAGACCTGGTTCCGGAGCGAGCTGCTCGGCGACGACAAGGACAAAACGCTTGGTGCCGATAGATACAGAGCGAAGCCCCCTTCTCGGCGGGGTGCTACTGCTGACAACAAGATCCAGTTGACCTCGGTCAAGCAAGGTGAACAATTCTCCGTCCTCTCCGAAGGTAGCCACAACGGCTATCTGCTCTTTTGAGAGCTTGGGAAGGAGCTCAGCCGCAAAATATTCAGGACTTGTACCAATGCGAATCGGTGGCTCGAGAGGATGTGATTGTTTGCCATGGATGCGGCGCAACACTGCTTCTAATGCGTCAAGCGGTTCCGTGACAGCCGCATAGAGGTCTCGCCCTTGGCTCGTAGGCTCGACACCGCCTGGCTTGCGGATAAATAAACGGACTCCAATGGAGTTCTCCAAAGCTGCCAAGTGTTGGCTCACTGCCGGTTGGCTTACGCCTCGATGATAGGCGGCGTCGGTGACCGATCCGGTCCGGTAAATGGCAAGAAAACTTCGCAGCCACTCGGTATCTGACATAACACCAGCCTAGTCCAAAAGCTAAGCTTATGATAGATGACTTAAAAACTTATTTGCTTATTATATAAATACCTTTTATCATGGATATATGTCAAATAATCACAACTCTGATAGCAATTACCTGCACGGTCATCACGAAAGTGTCTTGCGTTCGCATCGTCGGCGCAGCGCCGAAAACTCTGCCGCCTACCTTCTTCCCAGACTTGCCCCGGATGCCAAGGTACTCGATGTCGGCTGCGGCCCGGGGACCATCACCGTCGGCCTAGCCGCTCATGTAGCAAACGGCTCCGTTGTCGGCCTTGACGCCGCACCGGAGATACTCGAAGAAGCCAGGGCGCTCTCTGAAGCCGCCGGGCAACGCAATCTGCGTTTCGAGATCGGTGATGTCTACGAACTCGCTTTCAACGACGGATCCTTCGACGTCGTCCACGCCCACCAGGTTCTTCAGCATCTAAAAGACCCCCTCCGCGCTCTTGGCGAAATGCGCCGCGTCTGCCGCCCGGGCGGGATCGTCGCCGTGCGCGATGCGGATTTCGGAGCCATGTGCTGGACTCCCGCCACGGAAGGCCTCAAAGAGTGGCGGACACTGTATCAGACCGTAGCACGCAATATCGGCGGTGAGCCGGACGCCGGACGCCACCTTTACACCTGGGCCAGGCAGGCCGGGTTCTCACGGGTTGAGGCTTCGGCCAGTGCCTGGTGCTTTTCAACTCCGGATGAGCGGGCATGGTGGGGAGGGCTGTGGGCCGAACGCCTCACTCAATCCCGCTTTGCCGAACAGGCCACGTCGGCAGGGCTCGCTACACCTTCAGACTTGGAGCGTCTCGCCGAGGTATGGCGCAGATGGGTAAACGAAGAGGATGCATGTTTTTTCATCCTCCACGGAGAGGTGCTCTGTAGCCCATAAAATCTCAAGATGGATGTATACAGCTTCATGATGGCGCCTGTGGTATCTTCATCGGTTAGCCATGGTCGAAGAGGTTGGCAAATGTTACATATCATCGATCTCCGGTGTCATAGGCCACTGGTGAGGCAACCGGAGGCAGTCATTGTCTTAAGGTAATAGTCGGCTGCAGAGAGAAGCAAGATCAATACCCGGGCTATCAGCAAATATATCCGGGCGACAAATCACCTTATTGATGAGCAGGCCTTCACAACAACAGATTGGGCAAGTAAGACGCTCGTCTTTCATAATGACAGGAAAGACCCTTTTCGTCAAATAAAAACAAGAATATATCCAAAGTGCATTGATACGCTTTGGATATATTCTCCGTGGAGGTGGCGGGAATCGAACCCGCGTCCTCTGATCTCTTGGTAGTCCTTCTCCGAGTGCAGCCAAATGTATGAATTCGGAAAGCGCCTCGCTTTTGGCACCGGCACGCCTTCCTACTTCGTCAAAAAGTCCGTTGATAGCCGACGATGTAACATATCAACGCAAGCCCTACAATATGACACTTGAAATCCGATCCGTAAGGCTGGGACCGGCCAAGCGTTGCTGGTTATTTAAGCAGCAAGTGCGAGCGGTTGCTCTGCGTTTATTTTTTTTTCCGGCTCTTTAACGTGGCTCCGGAGACCACGACTCGCTTCTACTACCTCGACATTCAGAGTCGAGACCTATCACCCCCTTGCTATCAGTTTAGCACTAAGGTATGACGATTGGACCGAGGAGTAGGGAAATTGCTGTCCGATCACAGATCTTTTCCAAGCGATACTGACAACATCTCCTCTTCAATATTACAAGTACTCACATGAAGATAATCATGCTCCGTGTTTATAGCAACAACCGTCTTTTGAGCCGGAGATAAGCACAGAGAACTAAATGGATGCAGATCAAATCCTGTTCAGCGAGGATACTGTTTTGATTGCCGGCAACTAAAACGATTGTGATCTCAAGTCACTAAAACTTTACAAACAGCCAATATAGCCGCCGGAACAGCAAATTGTTGCAATAATCTTATCTTGATCTAAGGATGTAACAGATACATCTTGCCGATGTCGATAATGATCTCTTTTGGATTTAGTCGATTTTTATCAGTTTTTGATATCGCCAAAGCGGCTAAAGTCTAGTGCGGAGGTAATACATGGGCGCACGGATAACCGGCTGGGGATATCAACTGCCAGAACAAGTCGTAACCAATGACGACCTGGCGCAAAAGATGGATACCAGCGATGCTTGGATAAAAGAAAGAACCGGAATATCTACCAGGTATATAGGGGGAACAACTTCGGACCTTGCGACTGCGGCAGGTCGCCTGGCACTGGAAAAAGCACAATTGCAACCGCAAGAAACCGGCCTTATCATTTTAGCCACCACAAGCCCGGACCGCTTGATGCCCGCCACTTCTGCCAAAATACATGAACGGCTGGGCATCCAAGGCGGGGCATTTGACTGCAATGCCGCATGTGCCGGTTTCATATATGCATTACTCAGTGCCTATAGCATTGCCGATAAGTTCAACACCAAAGTGCTACTGATAGGCGCCGATACGCTTTCCAGATTTGTTGATGAGAATGACAGACAGACTGCGGTTCTTTTCGGAGACGGAGCAGGGGCTCTTGTCATAGAACCGAATGACAATGAATTGATACTTGGCTTTGAGGCGGGAACCGATGGGTCGGGAGACCGCTTGCTTTATGTTGATCACGGTCAAAAGTTGCAGATGAACGGGAAAGAGGTCTTCAAAAAAGCTGTCAGAAGCGACGCCGAATCCATAAATACACTTTTTGCAAAAACCGGTATCTCCCCCAAAGATATCAAGCTGTTCGTCCCCCATCAGGCCAACATCAGGATTATCGAAGCCGTGGCAAGCAGAGTCAAAATACCGATGGCCAACACCATGGTGACTATTGCAGATACAGGTAATACTACGGCAGCATCCATTCCCTTAGCCCTGGCAAGAGCCGCTGATGAAGGACGGCTGACCAGAGGCGATTTGGTCTTACTTTCTGGCTTTGGGGCCGGTATGACATGGGCAAGCGTCATCGTTCGCTGGTAAGCGCCCTACCGGGAGAGATGCATTTTCATTTCAACTAAGCACATGATTATAAACGGTAAGGAATTATGACTAATCAATTAATTAATGAAGGTAAAACAGCGCGAACCGTTGTCATTACGGGCGGATCCAGAGGAATAGGCTTGGAAACGGCCAAACAATTCCAACGGCTTGGAGACAGGGTTATCATCACCTACAAAAATACCCCTCCTGCCGATATCGATATATCCCTATCGATATCGGAAGGCAGTGATGTAAAACAGGACAAGTTATACCCGTTTCATTGTGATGTCAACTCAGCAGAAGACATAGATAATCTCTTCAGCTATACCGAAAGTGAATTCGGTGCCTGCGATATACTGGTCTTATCGGCCGGAATCAATAACGATGCTCTGCTGATCCGTATGTCGGAAGAAAAATGGTCCAATGTTATAGACACCAATCTGACTTCTGCCTATACAGTAACGCATCGTGCCCTTCCGGCTATGATCAAAAAAAAGTCGGGCAGGATTATATTAATCAGTTCCGCCGTTGCTATGACCGGCAATCCCGGCCAGACCAATTATGCCGCGGCAAAAGCAGGGTTGATAGGATTTGGCAGATCGTTGGCCCGCGAAATTGCCGGGCGGTCTATAACGGTAAATATCGTGACTCCCGGCATTACCGATACAGACATGCTGGCGGCGCTCACGGAAGAGCAATTGGAAGCGTTGGCATCCAAAGTACCGATGGGGAGGGTCGGCAGTAAAGAAGAAGTGGCTTCAGTCATTTGCTTTTTAGCTTCTGAACAGGCTTCTTATATTACAGGAGCTATCATTGCCGTCGACGGAGGCTTGGGGATGGGGTATTAAAAAAACCGTCTTTTGGGCAAACATTATTTAGTGATCGGCTATATATAACTAAGATGTCCTAAAAACAGTTTTATCCTATTGCCATATAGTAATATAAGATACGCAATTGTAATAAACGTTAGCTGAGCATCACTTATGTTGCCGCTATATGATATTAGGAAATACTATGTTACGGTTCATAACTTTCCAAAAACAGATTGCAAGACTATCTGTCAACGGGGCGGTAACGATGACTAATAAGGAGATACGAAATGGATAATAACGATACCTTCGAGAAATTCAAAGCCTGTGCCGTAGAGGTACTACAAGTACCAGCGGAAAAAGTAGTTCCGGAAGCTCGTTTCGGCGACGACCTGGATGCTGACAGCTTGGATCTCGTGGAGTTTGTTATGGCCTTGGAAGAAACGTTTGATATTACAGTTGAAGAATCTGAAATTGACGGCGTAGAAACCGTTGCCCAAGCTTATGAGTTAGTGACCGCCAAACTATAATGACAAACAGCGTTAACGCTGAATCAGCCAATAATAAAATCCCAAGACGCAGAGTTGCGATAACTGGAATTTCTGCCATTTCTTCTTGCGGAATCGGGAAAGATGCTCTTTTCAATGGCCTCAGCCTTCCGGCAATAACAGGGGCCAGACACGTCAAAGACTTTGACCCATTGCTCTGGTTGGATTCAAAAGAAGCTAGAAGAACAGACAGGTTCGCTCAATTCTCAATAGCAGCGGCTGACATGGCTTTGGAAGATTCCGGCTCTTTGGGAATTGCCAAAGACAGGATCGGCGTGATATTTGCCACAGGCATAGGAGGATTGGCTACTTTACAGGAGCAGATTGCCAACCTGGTCAACAAAGGGCCGCGACGGGTGACACCTTTCTTGGTCCCCATGATGATGTGCAACGCCGGTGCTGCCGGTATCTCTATGCGTCATGGCTTTTCCGGACCGTGCCAAACAATAGTAACCGCTTGTGCTTCATCCAACCACGCTATTTCCGATGCCTACCGTCAAATAGCTTTCGGCTTTGCCGATGCCGTCATTACCGGCGGAGCGGAAGCCGCCATTGAATCGGTGGGTGAAACACCTGCCATAGGCGAAGTAGCCTTTTCTCAGATGACAGCCCTTTCCGTTACGGGGATATCACGGCCTTTTGACAAAAACAGAGATGGCTTTGTCATCGCCGAGGGAGCGGCGGCCCTCGTCCTTGAAGAGATGTCTTCCGCCTTGGCACGTTCTGCTCACATCTACGGCGAGATCTTAGGTACGGCGGCAAATGCCGATGCCTATCACATCACGGCTCCATCGCCTGCCGGCGAAGGCGCCAGATTGTGTATGGAGCTTGCTCTAAAAGATTCCGGCCTGAGACCGGATGAAATAGCGCATATCAATGCTCACGGAACCTCTACCCCGTTGAATGATTTGGCAGAGGCACAAGCCATCAACAAATTATTCGGCGCCGACTCACCGCCGGTTACTTCCATCAAAGGAGTACTTGGCCACTCTCTGGGAGCAGCCGGTGCCCTGGAAGCCGTAGCCGTAGCGATGACAATAGAAAAAGGGATCATTCCTCCGACCGTCGGGCTGGTCGAAAAAGACAGCGAAATCGATATTTCTCTGGTCAAGGACAAAGCCATTTCTTTTACACCAGGGCCGGTCCTGTCCAATAGTTTTGGTTTTGGTGGACACAACGGCTGTCTGGTTATCGCCCCTTACGGCGAATAGGGCTTGTACGAATACAATACGCGTTGATAAGATCTATCGATTTTTATCCGCAATAAATATGCTTTGTTCATTTTATAGACGGAAAACCTACGAAATGCCAAATCGCTGCGTTAGAGTTAAATCAGATGTATTCCGACGATAACGATTTCGGGTCATTCTCGCAAAATGGTCCTTGGACGCTGACAAAAGATCAACCCGTTTGGGGCAAAGGTCTAGATGCTGAACGTACTAAATTAAAACAGGAATACAAGCAGATTCTTGCCACAAGCAAGATCAAGGCTTTTTCCCGTCTCTTACAACTTATCCTACACGTGGGTCCTCCCATATTGATATGGTTTGTGATCGACAGGCGAAAATCAAAAACCGTCTCAAGGGCCTTGCTGGCACGGAGACTGTGTAAAGCCTTCCAAAAGCTTGGACCGACCTATATAAAACTCGGACAAATTATCTCTTCCGGGGAAGGGATTTTCCCGAAAGAGATTGTAACGGAATTTAAATTACTGCGAGACAGGGTTCCCGCTGAGAAATTCAGAGTCATAAAAAAGACCATCAAAGAAGAGCTAAACCAGGAAATCGAGGATGTTTTCTCTTTCCTGAACAAAGAACCCATAGCGGCTGCTTCAATTGCCCAGGTCCACTTCGCCAAACTAATCACAGGAGAAGAGGTTGCCGTCAAAGTAAGAAGACCCAAACTTGAGACTTTGGTCCGCAACGATCTCTCCGTCATGGAAACGATCGCCCCTCACCTCGTGGGAAGAATTGCAATAGCGGCTTTAGCCAACCCCCCTGCCCTGGTCGAATTGTTTGCCGAAACTATCCTGGAAGAACTGGACTTCAGGCTGGAAGCAGAAAATATGCTCGATGTCGCCAAAGTATTGGCTAAATCAGAGCAGCGGGCAATTATCGTGCCCAGGCCTCATCCGGTTTTCGTAACAAAGCGGCTCCTCGTCATGGAAAAGTTAAACGGATTCTATTTCGATGAAGCCGATAAGATGAGATCTGCCGGAATAGATACAGAAAAAGTTTTGCACCAAGGAGTCGTATCGTTTTTAGAAGGTGTCATGCTCTATGGTATTTTCCACGGAGATCTTCACGGAGGTAACCTTTTCGTACAAGATGACGGGAAAATAGCTCTTTTGGATTTCGGTATCACGGGCAGGTTGGATGAAAAAAAGCGACAGGCCTTCTTGCGGCTGATCATAGGCTCGGCCATCAATGATGTTACCAATCAGGTTATTGCCTTACAAGATCTCGGAGCATTCCCAGACGATATCAGCACCGAACAAATTATTAAAGACCTTAAGTTAGATACCCCGTCTGAAGACGTTACGAAAATGTCTGCTGAAGATCTTACCGACCAACTAAAAGAGCTGACTAAGCAATTGCTTGACTATGGTGCTCATATCCCGAAAGAACTTATGCTGTTTGTAAAAAATATGCTCTTTTTGGATTCTGCCGTTGGTAATCTAGCACCAGATATTGACATATTCCAAGAATTCAACTCAATAGCCATGTATTTTGTCACCCAGTACGGAAGCTATATAACGCAGCAGATAGGCATCAACCCTGCGATAGATGCAATCAGCACTGAGGGATTGAAGTCTTCTCTTGGTGTCTCGCAGGATATAGAAAAACTTACCTATAAGGATATACAGGAAAGACGAGAAGTAGTAAAAAAGAAATTTCAATCTAAAAAAGAACCATCCTGAACGTTTTTATCAAAACAGCCTAATGGTCCAGTTTAGATATCGAACCTAACAAAAATATAAATGAAACGTAATATTATTTTAGTAACCGCTGAAAATACAGAAGTTGGCAAAACATTTACTTCTTGCGCTTTAATCAAAGCGCTAACTGACCACGGCCATATAATAGGGGCGAGAAAACCTCTGGAATCATATCAACCGGGCGAAACAAGAGACAGCCATCTGCTCTCCCTGGCAAGTAACGATGATACTGTAGTAAACCCTGATTGGAGCTATGAGCTCCCAATGGCACCTATTATGGCAGGAAGGGCTCTCTCTCGATATGTTCCCTCCACAAAAGAGGTTGTACGATACTTAGATGACTGCGAAAAAGATAAATGTCTGACACTTTTAGAAGGCGTCGGCGGACCTTATTCTCCCTTGACAAGCGATGGCAACACCTTATCACTGATAAAATTACTCAAACCTAAAATTGTTTTGCTCGTAATAAAATCGGGATTGGGAGCGATTAATTCCACACTCTTGTGTTTAAGTCCTCTGGTGAACGAAAAGGTAATAGTTTATTTTAACCGCTATGACCCAACCGATCTAGTCCATAAGACAAATATTGAGTTTTTAGAAAAGCTACTAAAGGATGGAACATCTTTGGGTATTCCTGGGAATAAAACATTTCCTGATGTAACATTGACAACAGATCTCGATATACTGCGCGATTTATGCGAAAAAGAATTTTCCGGTTGCCATTTTTATAACACGAATGAGACAAAATGACAAACTCCGATCAGACAAGGTATTGCATCGTCAGCACTTGCGGTACCAGCATTCTCACTAATCAAGGCAGTGAAACAAGAAACATCATCACCAAGTATGCCCATGTTAAAGATAAAGCCGTCATTGAAAATAGTGATCGTGAACAATTGGAAACTTTGATTGCAACAGTCAGAAAAGAACTGAAAGAAACACATGAAATCGCCGATCTAAAAAAACTTGCAGCTGAGATAAACGGCATAACTTTGTTCTACGACAACAAGAGCCCTAATAGTGGAGACATCCATTTTCTCATCTCTACAGATACCTGGCTCGGAGGCGAAGCAGCCTCGCTTCTTGAAGAATGGCTCAAAGGAAAAGGTGTAACTCATGTCGGATTGCCTAAGATTACTGATCTTGGGGCTCAAGATCTTAGCGAATTCCAATCTGGGATAGCCGAGCTGGTCGGGTGGTGCCATCAACAGTTGCCGGGCTATCGCGATAGTAAATATAAAATTATTTTCCAGCTAAACGGCGGATTTAAAAGCATCCAAGGTGTCATGCAAAGCCTGGCTCCTTTCTATAGTGATGAGACGCTCTACATATTTGAAAGTGGCAATGAACTACTCCGCATACCAAGATTACCGGTCAAACTTGATTTAGAAGAAGTTGTAAAAGAGAACTTTAGAATATTTAGACGGCTAAAAGCTGGTCTAAGCGTCTCCGAAGAAGAGACCAAAACAATTCCGCAAACACTAATCTTCTCAATAGACAAAAAGCCTATCCTCTCTGCTTGGGGAGAACTCGTCTGGAATCAAGTAGGCGAAAAGTTACTGACAGAAGATCTTTTTGACTCTCCGAGTGAGAAAGTAGTCTACGAAAACGAATTTAAAGCAAGCGTGAAAAAGTTTGGAAAAGACAAACTAAAAGAGATCAATGAACGTATAACCGATTTAGCTTGTTATATGGAAAAGCCGGATAGGCCAAATCCAAAGAGACTTGATCTAAAAGAACTCAAAGGCAATAAGTGCCTGCCGTCTACTCATGAATGTGATGCATGGGCAGACGGCAATGCTTCCCGTCTTTTTGGACATCGCAATCCCAATGATCAATCGGTTTTTATTCTGGACAGATTAAGCAAACATCTCTGATCTGTTATGTTACTTTTGGCAAAGTGGCATCCAAAAAACAATAGACAGGCAGAGTTTCTCTGATTGGTTAGGTGTGTATTTCGGATTACTCAAACCCCGCCCGTCTCCAATTCTGGATTGCATTTCCATAGACACGTCTACAACCGAAAAAAGCTCTGTTCTTAGCATGACAGAGGGATCTCCGTCGCTGAGCATGCCGCAACCTATAACTCTGGGTCTGAAAGCACTATATAACCGTTAGCAAAGAGAATTCATCTTTCATCCGCAGATCTCAGGTTGAACATCTGGTCAGGATCAAGTTGTCAAAGCTAATAGCTATGGCTCTCGGATGGGTTGAATCCCTGTCCGTCTTCGACCGTGTGATTGTGATTCTCCGTTTCCAAGTTGGACATATTATGATTAGCGTTGCCGTTGGAAACGCCGTTTGCTGCTTCAATGGAATTTGACTCACCGTGGTTGCCGCTCAGATTACGATTAATCAAAAATATCTGGTTGGAATAGGGAACTGTGGGATCTATCGAACCCAAAAAGTCTTCAGGATGGAAATCATTAATGGAAAGGACTTTCATTCTGGGCAGTGCCACGTTACCAAGAAAAGCTTGGGCGTCGTATTCCAGATCCAACTTTTCCACCCAACCCAATTCCCCGTATTCATGGCTCATATGTTCGATGAATCCCAATACGGCGACTCTTCTGTCGGGATATTCACCTTGGTGAAGGCCTTCCAAAGCTCCCCTAAAGTCGGCGTCGTGCGAGAGAAGCAATACATTACCTTCTCTGTTTTTCAAAGCCTCTAAAGTCCTTGTAATAGCGTCGTCTACGACTTTATCGGGGCCGCTGATCAGGATGGGGCGAAACTCCGCATTGCGCAAAGCTTGGATAAAAGGCCAAGGGATATCACCGTTGGTGGCATTAATAAAAAACAAAGCCCTTACCTCATCGTGTTGCCAATCTTTGGCAAAACGAATAATCTTGTCCCAACGCGGTCTATCTTCGGGACCGGGACGGCGATTAAGGATCCCTCCCAGAACGCCGTCTATATTTTCCCCGTCTACGAGTACGTAAGTTATCACCGCTAGCCTCCAAAGTTCTTTAATTACCTAAACGACAATATTAAAAAATTTCCTAATAAATATATCCTTATATTGAGCATAGAACGATTATCGGATGTCCAAACAAAAATATCGGTTAAGCCACAAAAAACTCAGCCGTCTATAAATATTGTTTGATGAAACATTGCTTATCGCCACGAAAGGAGGTCGTCTGGATGCAAAAGTGGTCAAAAGCAAAAAAATAAGATCCGGCAGCAAAAAAAACTTAGAATTTCTGTAAGTAATCTTGCCAAAGCGAAATCTTGTATTAATCCATAATCTAGCATTTAAGGAGTTATGACGACTTTACTCACAACAGCACTTGACCATCTGACAAATGCCGCGCTGCGGCTTGATCAGCCTGACCCAAAAGACGCATCTATACTTCTTGAAAGCGAAGACAGCCAGCTCTTGGAAGTGGTGGCAGCCGCCTCATTTTTTAGGAGAAAATATTTTTCCAACCTGGTAAAACTGAATTATTTGGTAAATATCAAAAGCGGTTTTTGTCCTGAAGATTGTGCGTATTGTTCGCAGGCAAAACATTCTTCTGCTGACATTTTACGTTATCCATTTGTCGATACCGAGACTTTGATCAACGAAGTAAGGAACGGTATTGCCTCCGGAGCGGCCAGAATCTGCCTTGTTGCATCCGGAAGAGGGCCAAACCGTCATGATATCGAAAAAGTTTCCGCGATGGTCAGGGAGATAAAGACCTCTTATCCGAGCGTGGAGATCTGCACAAGCCTGGGTATACTGGCCTCCGAACAAGCCGATGCCCTGAAGTCTTCCGGGGTGTTTGCCTATAACCATAATCTCAATACAAGCTCCAACCGTTACGAAACCATCTGCAGCACCCATACATACCAAGACAGACAAAATACTGTCATGACGGCAAAATCATCCAGTCTCTCCCCTTGCTCCGGAGCAATATTTGGTATGGGAGAATCGAATGACGATATCATTCAGCTGGCCGCCGATCTGAAAAAGTTACAGCCGGAATCGGTACCTGTCAACTTTCTCCTTCCGTTTGAAGGAACGCCTCTTTCCGGTACGGACACCCTGACACCGGGCAGATGTCTTCGGATATTGTCCCTGTTGCGTTTTTACTTTCCCAGTACAGAGATCCGCGCTGGGGCAGGCAGGGAAGTACACCTTCGAAGCCTGCAGAGTCTGAGTTTACAAGTGGTCAACTCCATCTTTATCGGTGACTACCTGACGAGTGAAGGTCAGCCCCATGAAAGAGATATGGAAATGATCTACGACGCCGGTTTCATCCCGGTTTCCTGCGATGATCGCGAGATTGCCTCCAATAAAAAAAATCACATCTCCAAAGTCAAAGTAGAATCTCGAAAGCGCGGGCCGGGATCTGCTGATTACAATTAAGTTACTGTCTCTCTATCGATATCTCCTGAGCGGATAAAACGGTAGAAAAATATTATTGTCCTCATTATCGTTGAAGATACGAGAAAGAGAGGAACAATGCAAAATGACTTAATGGAATCGGACCCATCCAAAGACAGGGTAATCAAAAATCTGCTCGAGGAGCTTCCTGATTTCGCTCCCACATATTACCGACTTTTAGAAGACTACGGAGATGAACTCACATTACAGGTTGTCTTTAGTGCTCTCAGTGAAGTGGTGACAGACATTATCGACAGTGACGATCCAAACCACAAGCGCCTGATCAACTATCTTGCCGCTATCGAAAATTTGGCCGGACACACTGAGCTAGACCTTTATGAAGAAATAGCCTACTGTTTTTTTGATAATTTTGACGAAAACCACCTGGAGATAATCGAGTATTTCCTAACCCCCAATCTGCTTGCCATTTACCAAAGTCTCTTGGAAGATGATTTCTAAGGACCAAGCAAAATATCGCTGTCTGCTACCAATAAAGCGGAGATAAAAAATTACTATCCGGAGCCGCCAAGCAAGGAGCAAAATCTTAGATCGGACAGCTATCAATGTCTGTCACCGAATTATAGCAGCCGGCTGCTGGATACGATCAGTAAGGTTATAAATTGGCGGACAAATCGTAGCATCCATAACCGTTTCTCTTTCTCTGTTGCCTTCATGGCATTTTAGGGTATGTCCTGCTGTCTGTCATTTGTCATTGCCGAATGAAACGCTGAACGCCATGCACTTAATTTTCTCATGGCACCCCCATGGTATCGAGAAGTTGGTCAATTCGTCACTGTAAATCTTGGCTGAAACGGAGATTCTGAACCGTCTCAGTTGTACATAATACGGGTCATTGTCGCTGGATAAACATATTCCAAATATTTATCCAGCGACAGCGTCATTTATAACTACCTACATATCTCAGGTTCAAGAGAAAAGTAAATTATTCATAATAAATTATGTCATTATTGACAACTGACATAATAGACACTATTATCGATCTTGCATCTAACCGAGGAGAAAAATAATCATGTCTATCAAAAATGAAAGAAAAGGGATTTTAGCGCGTATCGGAGAATTTTCAGCACGCCATAAAATCGTTGTCATTGTCATTTGGATAATTGCTTTAGCTACTTTAACCCTTGTCAACCATAGAATCGGCGGGACATACAGCGATAACTTCTCCCTTCCTGGTACTGCTGCAGAGACAGGAGCAAATTTATTAACGAATAATTTCAAAAGTCATTCCGGTATCAGCGGACAAATAGTATTTCATAGCCAAAAGACTAATTTGCTAGCTGAAGAAAGCAACATAACAAAGGCTTTGAATAATCTCAAAGGCTTACCGGACGTAGTTCAGGTCAGCGATCCATTTACCTCTCCGGGGTCAGTAGCAAAAAACGGGCAAACGGCTTTATCTACCGTAACTTTCACAGAAAACCCCGCCAATATCTCCACAAATGAATTGCAGCTGATAACGACCTCTCTCCTTCCGGCGACATCTAACCATTTAGCGACCTACTTCGGAGGAACTCTTGGATCTCTGTCCGAACCAAAATCCAAAGATATTACTTCTGAGTTGATTGGTTTTGGAGTAGCTATCGTAGTACTGTTGCTTGTTTTTGGTTCACTGGTGGCTGCCGGATTACCGCTTATAGCCTCTCTTTTAGCAGTCCTGTCTGGAATCGCCCTATTAGGCGTTGTCGCCAGTCTCTCCGTTTTTGCCACAGTATCGCCTACTTTGGCGACCATGATCGGGCTCGGAGTCGGTATAGATTATTCTCTCTTTTTGACCACCAGATTCCGGCAACAAATTATTGACGGAATGGATCCGATAATTGCCGCAGGAAAGAGTCTGTCAACTTCAGGCAGATCAGTGCTTATAGCTGCCATGACGGTTACGATAGCTCTTTTAGGTCTTTACGTATCCGGTATTTCATTCATAGGTAAACTTGGTCTTGCAGCAGCCATAACAGTTATTACGGCCGCTTTGGCTGCCACCACCCTCACTCCGGCTATATTGTCAATTTTTGGAAAATCCATAGACAAAGTAAAAGTTAAAAAAACAATTGCTGAGCAAAACGGAGATTCTGATTCTTGGCTCAGATGGGCAAAAAGTATCGAGAAACATCCGTGGCGTTATATGACTTTTGGTCTATCGATCACCGTCCTACTCGCCATACCGCTGTTTTCAATGCAACTCGGACATATATCGGCCGGCGCCAACCCAAAATCTTACTCTGACAGACAAGCCTATGACTTGATCTCACAAGCTTTTGGTCCGGGAGAGAACGGACCTTTTACAATAGTTATCAAAAGCCAAAACAGTAGGAACAACAGTACTATTTCACACAATCTGAACAACGAATTGACCCATGTTGCAAATATCGCAAAAGTATCCCCCATAGAGATTTCCCCCAACAAAAAAATACTCACCCTAAGCGTTATCAGCAAATACGGCCCTCAATCGGATAATACGAATGCTTTATATGATGACCTGGTTAACCAAATACTACCTAAGTCCATTACAGGTATGGATGCCGCTGGATACGTAACAGGAAATACAGCAGCAGAAATTACATTCCAGCAGATGGTCTCCGATCATATGCTGCTCATAATAGGTGTGGTGTTATGTTTGGCATTTTTCATCTTACTGATGAGTTTTAGAAGTCCCCTATTGGCCCTAAAAGCTGTAATCCTCAACCTTTTTTCAATCGGAGCCGCCTACGGTATTATAGTTGCCGTCTTCCAATGGGGTTGGGGCGGATCTTTTATTGGAGTAGATCAAAAAGTTCCCATTGAGTCATATGTACCCATGATGATGTTTGCCATCACCTTTGGCCTTGCCATGGATTATGAGGTATTTCTTCTTTCAAGAATAAAAGAAGCTTACAATAAAAGCTCAGATAACATGCAAAGCATAGCTGATGGCCTGGCGAGGACAGCAAGGGTTATCTCCTCAGCGGCAAGCATCATGGCAGCAGTATTCCTGGCTTTTGTCATTTCAAACAATATAGTAGTTAAGATGCTTGGGATAGGGCTGGCAGCAAGTGTGATCATAGATGCGACAGTTATCAGACTTATGGTCGTACCGGCAACAATGACCTTATTTGGTAAGGCCAATTGGCAAATACCTACTTGGCTGGACAAAATTTTGCCACACCTCGATTCTGAAGGTTCCGACTAACAGGACATTAGATACTCTCACAGACAATAACCCGATGATTTTCTCTTTGCCTGACTATTGGGCTGGCTTAGTCTTATAAGACAAGGCTATCGTGGCTATTTATTTTGACGAATAGGGTGTTTTGCTAAAGTCGGTACTGACTATAGATATATCCTTGTTCCAATCACGTCAAACGCCCCACGCTGTCTTGACATTACCAAGGTGGTCTTTTGACGGTAATATCTGTGTTTTGAGCGGATAGGTATTTCTGATTTACAGAAAAAAGGGCGCGAAAGACCCCATTGCCGCTAAATGCAACAATGGGGTTTTCTAAAAATAAATCCGGCGACGCCCTACTCTCCCGGGGAGTCTCCCCCCAAGTACCATCGGCGCTGACAGGCTTAACTTCCGTGTTCGGGATGGGAACGGGTGTGACCCTGTCGCTATGGCCACCGGAAATCCTGATCGGTATCAAATACCGAAGAACTTCGATTGCCCTCGAGCAATCCATAGCGAGCACAAGCATGAAACCAAGCCCTCGGCCGATTAGTACCGGTCAGCTGAACGCGTTACCGCGCTTACACTTCCGGCCTATCAACGTGGTGGTCTAACCACGGGCCTTACCAGGTTAACCCTGTGGGAGATATAATCTTGGAACGAGCTTCGCGCTTAGATGCTTTCAGCGCTTATCCCTTCCGCAGGTCGCAAACCAGCCGTGCCCTTGGCAGGACAACTGGCACACGAGAGCTGCGTCCGTCCCGGTCCTCTCGTACTAGGGACA
>Ga0078972_1003360_pt1 | contig 48278 bp, 35 predicted proteins | sample YelNatPaOPGAMG01_FD_67568 | JGI IMG/M metagenome (GOLD analysis project Ga0078972, IMG submission 67568) | Hot spring thermophilic microbial communities from Obsidian Pool, Yellowstone National Park, USA - OP-RAMG-01 (SPADES assembly) (version 2) | ecosystem: Environmental > Aquatic > Thermal... | reverse complement strand
CCTGCTCGTAGATCACCTGGAAGTTGCGACCCAACTGGGTGATGAACTCCTGGCAGGCCACCGAACCCGAACCACCCCAGAAGTCACCGGCGGCCAGCACATCACGAACGATGGCCTGGTGCTCGGCCTCCAACGAGGCGGCCTGCGCGCGAATCGTGGCGCCGTGAGCGTCCACATCCCCGAACGAGTAGTTAATGCTCATTGCTTATCTCCTTAGAAGTTTGAGGGATCGAGGGCTAGCTGCCGAGGCTCTGCTGCGCAGCCTGCTCTTGCTGCTCGTAGTTGCTGGCGTCGCGGATCAACCCGTCACGCACCCCGTGGAGCATGTTCACGATGTTGCGGAACGCCTGATTCATCTGACCCATGGTGTCGTAGGACGTCGCCTGGGCCTGACCGCTCCAGCCCGCACCGGCGATGTTCATCGACGACGCCCACATCTTGCGGGCCTCGTCCTCCACCGTCTGCGCGTGCACCTCGAAACGACCCGCCATCGCCCGCATCTCGTGCGGGTCAGTCATAAAACGTGTAGCCATCACACCGTTCCTTCCATGTCAACATTTCACTCATGCCGGACCGCGCCAGACCTTCCGGCGAGCCACGGCAGCCAACCCTTCGGTTTATCCGACCCCGGTACGCGGGACGACGCTCGGCCGGGACTGGACCACGTGGTTCGGGCTGGCCCCGCCGCGTCCCAGCATGCCGCCGGGCATGCCGCCCGCGGCGCCACCCATGCCGCCCATCGGCATCGGCATCATGGGCATGCCGCCGCCACCGGGACCGGCGGGCATGGCCGCACCGGCGGGCACCTCGGCGCCCACACCGGACATCGCCGCGCTGACCATGCGGGCCGGCGACGACCCCTGCCACGTCGGGGGCACCGACATCGCTCCGACCAACCGGGCCTTGCCCAGCCCGGCCGACGCCGCACCGAGGCCACCCATCCCCGCGCCGCCCAGGCCCTTGGGGGCCACGTCGCCGACGAACTTGGGCGCGTCCGCCAATGCTGCGCCAGAGCCCGCCGCCATCCCGGCCCCGGCTCCGCCGCGCATCCCGGCCTGGGCCGCCATCATGATCGGCGACATCATCATGCTGGCCGGGTACATGCCCATCTCGGCCACCGACATCAGCGACATCGGGTTCGCCGCCAGCCCGGAGAGCGTGCTCGTCACCGGCGCAAGCAATCCAGTCGACATCACGGCGTTCACCGGCGCACCGATAGCGCTCATCGCCGTCGCACCCAGCCCGGAGAGCGGGGCCGCCAGCAGCCCACCCAGGCTCGAGAGCAGGTTCGGCGGCGCGCTGAACGCCGGCAGCATGGCCGCCGCCGCGGTCGCCGCCCCGTGGTAACCGAACATGGCGGCCACGTCCTGGGCCCACATCTCCATGTACTCGAACTCGGTGGCGAAGATCGCCGGCGTGTTCTGCCCCAGGAAGTTCGTCGCGACCAGCGTCGACAGCTGGACACGGTTCGCCGTCACGGCCGCCGGGGGCACCGTCAGCGACCGCGCGGTCTCGAAACCCGAGGCGGCGGCCACCGCCTGCGCGCCCGCCGTCTCGGCCTGCGTGGCGGCCGTGTTCAGCCAGCTCACGTAGGGCACCGCCGCCGCGGCCATCGACATCGACGCAGGACCCGTCCATGTTCCGTTGGACAGCCCCGTCACCACCGAGTTGAACGACGACGCCGCGGCCGCCAGGTCCGCGGCCAAGTTGTTCCACGCCGCTGAGGCCGTGAACAGGGGACCGGACCCCGCACCCGAAAACATCAGCGCCGAATTGATCTCCGGCGGCAACCACGGAAACGTAGGAAACATCAACACCCCACCACATCCAGCCGGTCGACGGCTTCAACAGTTGCGCTTCAACAGGTACTGAGCAGTTACTGAGCATCCAATAGCCGCGTGCGGCGGCCGATATTGCCCGACCGCCACGCGTTGAGCCTAGAACACTCCCGGGGCAAAAGCCCGCGATTTCACCAAAATTTTTAAGCGGGCGGCGCACCCTCGGGCAACACCAGATCATTTGTCATGTCAGCGAAAAAGACGACGGCCAACACCGCGGGTAACCGGTTCAGATCTCGTGTCCGACGTCGCCGTGGACCGCGGGCAGACGGCCGCCGCCGGGCCGCGCCGGCCCCCGCAACGCGCGCGCGGCCATCACCGGCATCCCTTGAGCCGCCCCGCCAGGTAGTCGGCGACGGCGGTCATGGCGACCCGCTCCTGCGTCATGGCGTCGCGCTCGCGAACCGTGACGGCGTCGTCCTCCAGGGAATCGAAGTCGACCGTCACGCAGTACGGCGTGCCGACCTCGTCCTGACGCCGGTATCGGCGGCCGATGGCGCCGGCGTCGTCGAAGTCGATGTTCCAGCATTTGCGCAGCTCGGCGGCCAGGTCACGGGCCTTGGGGCTCAGGTCGGCGTGCCGCGACAGCGGCAGCACCGCCGCCTTGACCGGCGCCAGCCGCGGGTCCAGCCGCAGCACCGTCCGCTTGTCCATCCCGCCCTTGGCGTTGGGGGCCTCGTCCTCGGTGTAGGCGTCGACCAGGAACGCCATGAACGAGCGGGTCAGGCCGGCGGCGGGCTCGATGACATACGGCGTGTAGCGGGCGTCGGAGCCCTGGTCGTAGACCGACAGGTCAACGCCGGAGTGCTTCGCGTGGGTGGACAGGTCGAAGTCGGTCCGGTTGGCCACGCCCTCGAGTTCGCCCCACGGGTTGCCGGCGAAGCCGAACTTGTACTCGATGTCGACGGTGCGGTCGGAGTAGTGGGACAGCTTTTCGGCGGGGTGTTCGTACAGCCGGAGGTTCTGCGGATCGATGCCGAGGTCGACGTACCACTGTCGGCGGGTGTCGATCCAGTACTGGTGCCACTCCTTGGCGGTCGACGGCTCGACGAAAAACTCCATCTCCATCTGTTCGAACTCGCGGGTCCGGAAGATGAAGTTGCCCGGGGTGATCTCGTTGCGGAAACTCTTGCCGATCTGCCCGATCCCGAACGGCGGCTTCTTGCGGGCCGTCGTCATCACGTTGGCGAAGTTGACGAAGATGCCCTGCGCGGTTTCCGGCCGCAGATAGTGCAGCCCCTCCTCGGTCTCGATCGGCCCGAGATGGGTTTTGAGCATCATGTTGAACTCGCGCGGCTCGGTCCACTGGCCCTTAGTGCCGCAATCCGGGCAGGTGATCTCGCTCATCGGCACCGAGTCGGGGTCGAGATCCTTCTCGGCCGCGTTCCTGGCCACATTCCTGGCAACGTAGGCCTCCTGCATGTGGTCCTGGCGGTGCCGGTGGTGACAGTTGAGGCATTCGACCAGCGGGTCGTGGAACACCTCGACGTGGCCGGAGGCCTCCCAGACCTGCCGCGGCAGGATGATCGACGAATCCAGCCCCACCACGTCGTCGCGGCCGGTGACCACCGAATGCCACCACTGCCGCTTGATGTTCTCCTTGAGTTCGACACCCAGCGGCCCGTAGTCCCACGCCGACCTGGTACCGCCGTAGATCTCGCCCGAGGGATAGACAAAGCCCCGCCGTTTCGCGAGGTTCACTACGGTGTCGATGACGGACGCCACGGCGCGGTGTACTCCTTCTCGGATCGGGGAAGACACGTGCGGCGACCAACCGCCGCGGGCAAGACTGCAGTCATGGTATCGACCGGCCTCCCGATCTTTGACATGCGTCATCATGCATGTGACAGTGGAAGGCGGCCATCCGGCCAAGACAGCGGTCAGCCGTCCCGATTTCCGGCACTCCCGAGGTGATCACTCCCCCATGACGATGCCCTCCCGCACGCCGACGGCCGCCGAGGGCGACACGGGATCGGACCCGGGTCTGATCACCCACGGGCACGACCAGGCAGGCCCGGGTGGGCACGCCGCGTTCGCGGGGTATCCCTTGCCGCCCCCGCGGGGGATCCTCGACGCCGCCGGCGAACTGCTGCGCGCGCTGGCCGCGCCCGTGCGGATCGCCATCGTGTTGCAACTGCGCGAATCCCACCGCTGCGTCCACGAGCTGGTCGACGCGCTGGGCGTGCCACAGCCGCTGGTCAGCCAGCACCTGAAGATCCTCAAGGCGGCGGGCGTGGTGACCGGCGAGCGCTCGGGCCGCGAAGTGAAGTACCGGCTCGCCGACCACCACCTGGCGCACATCGTCGTCGACGCCGTCGCCCACGCCGGCGAAGACGCATGACCGGACCCAGTGTCCGCTCCACCCGGCAACGCGCGGCCATCTCCACCCTGCTGGAGACCCTCGACGAATTCCGTTCGGCCCAGGAGTTGCACGACGAGCTACGCCGCCGCGGCGAGAACATCGGGCTGACGACGGTGTACCGGACGCTGCAGTCGATGGCGGCGGCGGGGATGGTCGACACGCTGCGCACCGACACCGGCGAGTCGGTCTACCGCAGGTGCTCGGAGCACCATCACCACCATCTGGTGTGCCGCAACTGCGGCTCCACGATCGAGGTCGGCGACCACGAGGTCGAGGAGTGGGCCGCCGAGGTGGCCGCCAAGCACGGCTTCTCCGACGTCAGCCACACCATCGAGATCTTCGGCCTGTGCTCGGAGTGCAGGTCCTAGCGCGCTCACGACGCCAGTTGGCGTCGCGCTCACGACGCCAGTTGGCGGGCCATCTCGGCGCCGGTGTCCAACACCAGCAGGACCAGGGTGCGCAGGGCCTCGTCGGTCAGGCCGGCGCCGGGAAAGTTGTACCGCATGAGCACGTCGGCGCTCCGGGCCGCGCCCTTGCCGGAGTTGCGCTGCACCGCTTTGTCGTTGACCTTCTCCACCAACGTCACGCTGCCGAAGTTGCTGTCCCGCGCCTGCCTGGCCACCTGGTCCGCGATCTTCCTGGTGAGCGGCAGGTCCCACGCCAGCACCTGGGTGAGCGACACCAGGTCCAGGTCCTCGGCGATGTTGACCACCCGCAGCGACGCGATCGTGCCGCCATGGCGGATCGTCAGCGCGCCGTCGGGTTCCTCGTCGACGGAAACGGCGTCGACGAGGAGGGACGCCAGACGCTCCCGCAAAGATGGCACTAAGCACTCCCGAATCGTCGGTTGCGGGAAGCGTATTCCGCGCAAGCTGCCCACAGGTCGCGGCGGTCGTAGTCGGGCCACAGCTTGTCGGAAAAGATGTACTCGGCGTAGGCCGCCTGCCACAGCATGAAGTTGCTGGAGCGCTGCTCCCCCGACGTGCGCAGGAACAGGTCGACGTCGGGGATGTCGGGCCGCTGCAGGTGGCGGGCGATCGTGGACTCGGTGACCCGATCCGGGTTCAGCCGGCCCGCGGCGGCCTCGCGAGCGATTTCCCTTGCCGCTTCGGCGATTTCGGTGCGCCCGCCGTAGTTGACGCAGTAGTTGACGGTGATGACGTCGTTGCCGTCCGTCATCGCCTCGGCGATCGCCAGTTCGTTGATGACGCTGCGCCACAGCCGCGGCCGCGACCCCACCCACCGGATCCGCACGCCCATCTCGTTGAGGCTTTCGCGGCGCCGCCGCACCACGTCCCGGTTGAAACCCATCAGGAACCGGACTTCCTCGGGCGAGCGCTTCCAGTTCTCGGTGGAGAATGCGTAGAGACTGAGCCACTTGATGCCGAGTTCAATTGCGCCGCAAGCGATGTCGATCACAACCGCCTCGCCCATCTTGTGGCCCTCGGTGCGGCGCAGCCCGCGCTGGGTCGCCCAGCGGCCGTTGCCGTCCATCACGATCGCGACGTGGTTGGGCAGGCGGTCGGCCGGTATGCGCGGTGGCGCCGCCTTCGACACGTGCTGGGGGGGCCTGCGCGGGCCGCCCCCGGGCGCGGGCGGCAACTCGGGGAATTCGACCGGCCACGTCGACGTGTCGGGAAAGACCGGGTAGTCGTCGGGCGCGGGCGGCAGCTGCGGGAAGTCGACCGGGGTCGGCTTGCGGTCGGCCTTCTTAGCCACAGGCCATGTCCTGCCGGGCCAGTGCCGCGCGCAGGTCGGCCACCGTGCGGTCGGCCCGGTACGTCCGCTCGACCAGCGGCAGCGTTTTGAGCTGCCGCTCCAGGTGCCATTGCAGGTGCGCGGCCACCAGCCCGCTGACGTGGCTGCGGTGCGATTGCGGCGCCACCTGGGCGGCCTCCCAGTCACCGTCGTGCAACGCGCACATCAGGTCCAGCACCCCCGGCGGCGGAGTGGTGGAACCGGCCGGGCGGCAGTGCGGGCAGACGCTGCCCCCGGCGGCGATGTGAAACGCCCGGTGCGGCCCGGGTGTGGCGCAGCGGGCGCATTCGGTCAGCGCCGGCGCCCATCCGGCGATGCCCATGGCGCGCAGCAAGTAGGCGTCCAGCAGCAGGTCGCGGGGGCGGTGCCCGTCGGCCACCGCCCGCAGCGCGCTCACCGTGAGCCGGTGCAGGGCCGGGACGGGTGCCCGCTCCTCGCCGGCGAGGCGTTCGGCGGTTTCCAGCATCGCGCACCCGCAGGTGTAGCGACCGTAGTCGTCGACGATGTCGGTGGCGAACGCGTCGATCGAGACCACCTGGGTGACGATGTCCAGGTTCCGGCCCGGGTGCAGTTGGACGTCGATGTGCGCGAAGGGCTCCAGCCGGGCGCCGAATTTGCTGCGGGTGCGGCGCACGCCCTTGGCCACCGCGCGGACCAGCCCGTGCTCGCGGGTCAGCAGGGTGACGATCCGGTCGGCTTCGCCGAGCTTGTGCTGGCGCAGTACAACCGCCCGGTCTCGATACAGCCGCATGACAACAGTTTTGCACCCCGCCGCGACATCGTGGGTATCCGCGCCGATAGTCTCGTACCCCGTGGTTGGCGCCCCTGAGTCTGCTTCCGGATCCGTTCCCGGTTCCGGCAACCAGCGCCTGCCCACGCTGACTGACCTGCTCTATCAGCTCGCCAGCCGCTCGGTGACGTCGGACACATTGGTGCGTCGTTCCCTGCACGCCATCAACGTCAGCCAGTCCACCCTGAACGCCTTCCGGGTGGTGCTCACCGAGTCGGCGCTGGCCGACGCGGCCGAGGCCGACCGTCGCCGGGCCGCCGGCGACACCGCACCCTTGCTCGGCATCCCGATCGCGGTCAAGGACGACGTCGACGTTGCTGGGGTGCCCACCGCGTACGGGACCGACGGCTATGTCCGCCCCGCCGCCCAGGACGCCGAGGTGGTTCGGCGCCTGAAGGCCGCCGGCGCGGTGATCGTCGGCAAGACCAACACCTGCGAACTGGGCCAGTGGCCGTTCACCAGCGGACCCGGGTTCGGGCACACCCGCAACCCGTGGTCCCGCCAGCACACCCCGGGCGGATCGTCGGGCGGCAGCGCGGCCGCGGTGGCAGCGGGCCTGGTCACCGCCGCCATCGGCTCCGACGGCGCCGGCAGCGTCCGCATCCCGGCCGCGTGGACGCACCTGGTCGGCATCAAGCCGCAGCGGGGCCGCATCTCCACCTGGCCGCTGCCGGAGTCGTTCAACGGCATCACCGTCAACGGTGTGCTGGCCCGCACGGTGGCCGATGCGGCCCTGGTGCTCGACGCCGCATCCGGCAACGTCGAGGCCGACAGGCACAAGCCGCGCCCGCTCCGGGTGTCCGACTACGTCGGGAAAGCCCCCGGCCCGCTGACCATCGCGCTGTCAACCCGGTTCCCGTTCACCGGTTTTCGGGCCAAACTGCACCCGGAGATCGCGGCCGCGACGCGCGTCATGGCCAGGCAACTCCAACTGCTCGGCCACACCGTGACGCCCGGCAATCCCGACTACGGCCTTCGGTTGTCGTGGGACTTTCTGGTCCGGTCCACCGCGGGGCTGCGTGAGTGGGAGGAGCGCCTGGGCGACGGCGTCACCCTGGATCCGCGCACCCTGTCCAACCTGCGCACCGGGCACGTGCTGGGACAGGCGACGCTGCGCAGCGCCCGCCGCCACGAGGCCGCCGCCCAGCGCCGCGTCGGCTCGATCTTCGACATCGTCGACGTGGTGCTGGCACCGACCACCGCGCAGCCGCCTCCCCTGGTGCACGCTTTCGACCGGCTGGGCAGCTACGGCCTCGACCGAACCATGATCCGCGCCTGCCCGGTGACGTGGCCGTGGAACCTGCTGGGCTGGCCGTCGATCAACGTGCCGGCGGGGTTCACCTCCGACGGTCTGCCGATCGGGGTGCAGCTGATGGGCCCCGCGGACAGCGAACCCATGCTGGTCTCGTTGGCCGCCGAGCTCGAAGCCGTCTGCGGCTGGGCGAGCAAGCAGCCGAAGGTGTGGTGGAACGCCGGCGCGGACGGTGCACCGTGGGGCGCACGTTGAGGTCGACGATGCCGAGGGGGTCGGCGGGCGGGCCCACCCGCCACGGACGGGAGCACACAACGGGTCAGAAACCAAGCCGGCCAAGCTGTTTGGGGTCGCTCTGCCAGTTCTTGGCGATCTTGACCCGCAGGTCGAGATAGACCTTGGTGCCCAGCAGCTTTTCGATCTGGGTGCGCGCCGCGGTGCCCACTTCCCGCAGCCGGATCCCGCCCCTGCCGATGATGATCCCCTTCTGGCTGGACCTCTCGACGTACAGGATGGCATGCACGTCGATCAGGTCGTCGCGCCCCTCGCGCGGGTTGACCTCGTCGATCACCACCGCAAGCGAGTGCGGCAGTTCGTCGCGCACCCCCTCCAGGGCCGCTTCGCGGATGAACTCGGCCATCAGGACTTCCTCCGGCTCGTCGGTCAGCTCGCCGTCGGGGTAGTACGCCGGGCCCGGCGGCAGGGCCGCGGCCAAGACGTCGATCAGCACGTCGACCTGCTCACCGCTGACCGCCGACACCGGCACGATCTCGGCCGCGTCGCCGACGAGCTCGCTGACCGCGACCAGCTGCGCGACCAGCCGGTCCTTGGGCACCTTGTCGATCTTGGTGACGACCGCGACGACGGTGGTCCGGGGCGCGACCGCACGGATCTGGTCGACGATCCACCGGTCACCCGTGCCGATCGCCTCGTCGGCCGGGATGCACAGCCCGATCACGTCGACTTCGGTGTAGGTGTCGCGGACCAGGTCGTTGAGCCGCTTGCCCAGCAGGGTGCGCGGCCGGTGCAGGCCCGGGGTGTCGACCAGGATGATCTGGAAGTTCTCCCGGTGCACGATGCCGCGGATGGTGTGCCGGGTGGTCTGCGGCCGCTTCGAGGTGATCGCCACCTTGGCGCCCACCAGCGCGTTGGTCAGCGTCGACTTGCCGGTGTTGGGCCGGCCCACCAAACACACGAAGCCGGAGCGGAATTCGGTCATGCCAGCCTTTCACCGAGCGTGCACACAGGGCGACATACGACGGGAATTCTCACCGTGGGTACACGTTCGGCGTCATGACGCGGCCTTGGAGCCGCCGGACTCGACCGGGGTGAGCAGGACGGTGCCGATCCGCACCCGGCCCCGATGGTCGAGGCCCCCCTCGGCGTGCAGGCGCAGCCCGTGCGACACGACCTCGGCGCCCGGCAGCGGCACCCGGCCCAGTTCCAGGGCCAGCAGGCCGCCCACGGTGTCGACGTCGAGGTCGTCGTCGAACTCCACCCCGTACAACTCCCCGACGTCTTCGATCGGCAGCCGGGCCGACACGCGGAAGCGTTGGTCGCCCAGATCCTCGATCGGCGCCGTCTCGGCCTGGTCGTACTCGTCGGCGATCTCCCCGACGATTTCCTCCAGCACGTCCTCGATGCTGACCAGGCCCGCTATCGCCCCGTACTCGTCGACCAGCAGGGCCATGTGGTTGCGGTCGCGCTGCATGTCCCGCAGCAGCGCGTCCAGCGGCTTGGAGTCCGGCACGAACACCGCCGGGCGCATCACCTGCGCCACGGTGGTGTCCCGACCGCCGTCGTCCGCTAACAACGTATGCTGGACAAGGTCTTTCAGGTACACGACACCCACGATGTCGTCGACGTTCTCGCCGATCACCGGGATCCGGGAATGGCCGCTGCGGACGGCCAGGTTGATCGCCTGGCCGGCCAATTTGTCGCTTTCGATCCAGATCATCTCGGTGCGCGGCACCATCACCTCGCGGGCGGGGGTGTCGCCCAGTTCGAACACCGACTGGATCATCCGGCGCTCGTCGGCGGCGACGATGCCGCGCTGCTGGGCCAGGTCGACGACCTCGCGCAGCTCGATCTCGGACGCGAACGGGCCGTTGCGCAGGCCGCGGCCCGGTGTCAGCGCGTTGCCCAGCACGACCAGCAACCGGCTGATCGGCATCAGCAACCACGAGATCACCTGCAGCGGAACGGCCGTCGCCAACGAGATGGAGTACGCGTGCTGGCGCCCGAGCGTGCGCGGACCCACGCCGATGACGACGAAGCTGACCACCACCATGATGGTCGCGGCGACGAACAATCCCCCGTCCAGGCTCAGGGCGTGCCGGAAGAACACCACCAGCAGCGCGGTCGCGGTGATCTCGCAGGCGGTCCGCAGCAGCACGATCAGGTTGATGTAGCGCGGCCGCTCGGCCATCACCCGGGACAACGCCACCGCGCCGGGCAGTTCTTCGCGCACCAACTCCTGAACGCGGGCCGGCGACACCGTGCCGATGGCCGCATCGATCGCCGCAAAGAGCCCGCCCAGGACGATCAGCGCGATCGCGCCGAGCAACTCATTCAGTCCGGTCAAAGGTCGACGGCCGCAATGTCCGGCAAACTTCCCGCCATGCGGACATTTTGACATACCGCCCCGCCGCCCCGGTCGCCCCGACGCGCAACGCCCGCGCGGGGCGCCTGGACCGGCTCCGGAAACTGGCGGGAACACCCAAGAACTTGCCAGCAACACCCAAGAATTCTGCTCTACGATCTGGGTCCGTGCGCAGTCGGCCACACCCCGGGCGGCGGTGGGTCAGGTGAGCGACGTCCCCCCACCGCTGCCGCCGTTCGCCGACGCGGATCGGACCGTGATCGCGGCCGACCCGAAGGACTACTGGCGCGCGCTTCAGTCCGAGGCTGTGTTCGTCGGCATGGGCGGCTACTACCTGGTCACCCGCCGCGAAGACGTGCTCGCGGCGCTGGGCGACTACGCCACCTTCACCTCACGCAGGCAGCCGCTCCCGCTGCCCGGCGCCGGGATGAAAACGCTGCCGACCCCGGTCCCGCTTGCCTACGATCCGCCCGAGCACTCGCGCTTCCGCCGGATCCTGCAGCCCTACTTCACCCCGCGCGCGGTGGATGCGCTGCTGCCCGCGCTCCGGGAGCAGGCCTCGGTGCTCATCGACGCCCTGGTACCCCGTGGTGGGTGCGACGCGATCGCCGACGTCGCCGTGCCGTTCCCCTTCGGCGTGTTGACTGCGCTGTGCGGTCTTCCGCCGGGCGACCGGGACAAGCTGGCCGCATGGGCGGAGGACGTCAACTGGGATACGCCCGGGTCACCCCACGCCTCCGGGCTGTTCGCCTACCTCGTCGAGGCCATCACGGGCGAGGCGCGGCCGGCGCTTGCTTCGCGGCTGCTCACCGGCGCCGACCCGCTCACCGAGAACGAGGCGATCGGGTTCTACGCCCTGCTGTGCTCCGCCCAGGACGCCATCCAGGCAGCCATCGGGTCGGCGCTGCTGCAACTGGCCCGCGACCGGCGGCTTCGTCGCTTCCTGCGCGACAACCCCGATCAGATCGGGGCGTTCATCGAAGAGCTGCTGCGGCTCGAGACGCCGTTCCCGTTCATCGGGCGCTTCACCGCACGCCAGGTGACGCTCGCCGGCGTCACGATACCGGCGGGCTCGGTGGTGGTCCTGTGCCTGGCGACGACGAATCTGGAGGCCGGCGACGGGTCGTCGGTGACCCTGACCGACGACGGCGAAATCCGGCCCAAGCGGCACCGGAGCTTCGCGGCGGGCGTCCATCGCTGCCTGGGCAAAGCCCTGGCCCGCATGGAACTGACCGTGATCATCACCGAATTCCTGAATGCCGTCAAGGATTTCGAGTTGGAGCCCGACTTCACGCCGGCTTTCACATTCACCCCGGGCGGCGCGGTCATGCCGAGCAGTCTGCCGCTGCGGTGGAGCCCACCCCCCTGAGCCGCGGCCGGCCGGCTCAGTTGTCGAAATACCTCGACTTGTCCAGCAACCGGCGATCACGCTCGCCCTGCACGTCGTGCCGGTATGCCTCGACCTGCTCGGCGACCCACTCTTCGAGCAAGCGGTCCTGAAGGGCGAACATCTCCTTCTCCTCGTCCGGCTCGCCGTGGTCGTAGCCGAGCAGATGCAGCACGCCGTGGATGGTCAGCAACGCCAGCTCGTGGCCGAGACTGTGGCCGGCCGCCGCGGCCTGCTCGGCGGCGAATTCCGGGCACAGCACGATGTCGCCGAGCATGGCCGGCCCCGGCTCGGGGGCGTCGGGGCGGCCGCCGGGCTCGAGCTCGTCCATCGGGAAGCTCATGACGTCGGTCGGGCCGGGCAGGTCCATCCACCGCATGTGCAGGTCGGCCATGGCGGCGGTGTCCAGCAGCACCATCGACAGTTCGGCGCCGGGGTTGACGTCCATGTTCGCCAGGACGAACCGCGCGACGCTGACCAGTTCCGCTTCGGAGACGTCGATGCCGGACTCGTTGGAGACTTCGATGCTCATGGGACCACTATCGGCGACCGCGCGAACCCGATGACCGGCGAGCCGCCCGATTCATCGTCAGGCCGGGCTCCTCGAACCTCGCGTAGGCGTCCACGATCTCCGAAACCAGCCGGTGCCGTACCACATCCGCGCTCGTCAGCTCCGTGACGTGGATGTCGTCGACGCTGTCGAGGATCTCCATCGCCGATCGCAGGCCGGACCTGGCGCCGCCGGGCAGGTCGATCTGGGTGATGTCGCCGGTGACGACGATCTTGGAGCCGAACCCGAGCCGGGTGAGGAACATCTTCATCTGCTCGGCGGTGGTGTTCTGCGCCTCGTCGAGGACGATGAACGCTTCGTTCAGGGTCCGGCCGCGCATGTACGCCAGCGGGGCGACCTCGATGACCCCGGCCGACATCAGCTTCGGGATCAGCTCGGGGTCCATCATGTCGTAGAGCGCGTCGTAGAGCGGCCGCAGATAGGGGTCGATCTTCTCGCTCAGCGTGCCCGGCAGAAAGCCAAGGCGCTCACCGGCTTCCACCGCGGGCCGGGTCAGGATGATGCGGGTCACCTGTTTGGTCTGCAGGGCCCGGACGGCCTTGGCCATGGCCAGGTACGTCTTGCCCGTGCCGGCGGGGCCGACCCCGAAGACGATGGTGTTGGCGTCGATGGCGTCCACGTAGCGCTTCTGGTTCAGCGTCTTGGGCCGGATCGTCTTGCCGCGCCGCGACAGGATGTCCAGGGTGAGCACCTCGGCGGGTGACTCGTTGCCGGCGCCCACCAGCATGGCGACGCTGTGGCGCACCACCTCCGGCGTCAACGGCTGGCCGCCGGCCACGATGGCGACCAGTTCGGAGATCACCCGCTCGGCGAGCGCGACGTCGCCCGGGTCGCCGGACAGGGAGACGGCGTTGCCGCGCACATGCAGGCTCGCGTCGAGCGTGCGTTCGAGAGCGCGCAGGTTCTCGTCGGCCGAGCCCAGCAGGCCCACGATGAGATCGGGCGGGATGTCGATGCTGCTACCGACCTGAGCGGCAGCCTTCGGAACTCCGGGTGCGTCATCGGCGCTGGTCTCGCGGGGCGTCACGTGGTTTCCGATGCCTGCCTTCTGGTGTTTGCCGGGGTCACGTTCCAGGTCGCCAGTCTACCGCCGGTCAAGACCCCCTCCCAAGCGCGCAGTTGCGGCGCGGTCTGCCGCCGGCCGTGCACACGCGACGCATCAGCGGCGTGTCGCGTCGCCGGACGCACACTCGGCGTCCGGGTCCCATCGCGGGGTGAGCACGCCCAGCGCGCCCAGCGCCACCGCGGCCGCCGTCGACGTCCGCAACACCTGCGGACCCAGGCGGGCCGCCACCGCGCCGACGACGGTGAGCGCGGCGATCTCCCCGGGCGCAATCCCGCCCTCCGGGCCGACCACGAGGAACACCGAATCTGCTTGTGCGACGGTGTGATCTGCGAGGACATCGGCGAACCGCCCGGCTGCAGATTCGTGCAGAGCCAGCACGATCGCCCCGGCGGACACCTCGTCGCAGACCCGCCGGGTGAGCGCCGCGGTGGACAGCACGCCCTCGACCGGCGGGATGTGCGCGCGACGCGACTGCCGGGCCGCCGAGCGGGCGACGGCGCGCCAGCGCCGCAGGCCCTTGTCGACCCGGGCGCCCGTCCAGGTGGCCACGCAGCGGTCCGCCTGCCAGGCGACGAAGGCGTCGGCGCCGGCTTCGGTGGCCAGCTCGATCGCCAGTTCCGAGCGTTCGGACTTGGGCAGCGCCTGCACGACGGTGACGCGGGGCCGCCCGGGCGCGACGCTCCACCGGCCCAGCACCCGCGCGCGCACCCCGTCGCGGCCCGCGTGCTCGACCTCGCAGCGGGCCAGGCCCCCGGCGCCGTCGCCGAGCACCAGTTGCTCGCCGGGCCGGATCCGGCGCACGGTCGCGGCGTGGAATCCCTCGTCGCCTTCGACGACGGCCAGCCCGCCGGCAGCGGGCAGGGCGTCGACGTAGAACAGCGTCGCCACCATCTCCGGACGGACCCCGACGACTGCCGGCTAGCGACCGGTGAAGGTCTCGCGCAGCCGGTTGAACAGCCCGCCGCCGTTACCGGCGTGGTGCGACGAGCGGACCTCGGCCACGTCCCGGCTGCGGCGGTTCTTGAGCTCGCGCAGCAGTTCGGTGTCCTGGTGGTCCAGCCGGGTGGGCACCACCACCTCGACATGGACGAGCAGGTTGCCGCGGACGCCCGAACGCAGGTGCGGCATCCCGTGGCCACGCAGCGTGATGATCGTCCCCGGCTGCGTGCCGGGCGGGATCGTGATCTCGCTCATGCCGTCCAGAATGGCGTCCACGGTGACCGTGGCGCCCAGCGCCGCGTCCACCATCGGCACCGAGACCGTGCAGTGCAGGTCGTCGCCCTCCCGGACGAAGATGTCGTGGGCCTGCTCGTGCACCTCGACGTACAGGTCGCCGGCCGGCCCACCGCCGGGACCGACCTCACCCTGCGCGGCGAGACGCACCCGCATGCCTTCGCCGACGCCGGCGGGAATCTTGACGCTGATCTCCCGGCGCGCCCGCACCCTGCCGTCGCCCATGCACTGGTGGCACGGGTCGGGGATCACCACACCGACCCCGCGGCAGGTGGGACAGGGCCGAGACGTCATCACCTGGCCCAGCAGCGAACGCTGCACCGTCTGCACCTCCCCGCGACCGCCGCAGGTGTCGCACGGGACCGGAGCGGAATCGCCGTTGGTGCCCTTGCCCTGGCAGCGGTCGCACAGCACCGCGGTGTCGACGGTGACCTGTTTGGTGACGCCGGTGGCGCACTCCTCGAGATCGAGGCGCATCCGCAGCAGCGAGTCCGAACCGGGCCGGACCCGGCCGATCGGGCCCCGCGAGGACCCGCCACCGTTGAAGCCGCCGCCGAAGAAGGCCTCGAAGACGTCGCCGAGGTTGCCGAAGCCGCCGAAACCCCCGGCACCCGGCGCCGCGTTTTCCAGCGGGTCCCCGCCCATGTCGACGATCCGGCGTTTCTCCGGGTCGCTCAGCACCTCGTAGACGGCGCTGATTTCCTGGAATTTCGCCTGCGCGGCATCGTCGGGATTGACGTCGGGATGCAATTCGCGCGCCAACTTGCGATAGGCGCGTTTGATGTCCGCATCGCTGGCGTTCCTGCTCACACCGAGCAGCCCGTAATAGTCGCGTGCCACGCTTGAGTCTCCTATATCTGGTTTTTCGCCGCGCCTGCGCAGGCCTGAGCATTATGCAGGTGCGCGGTCACCGGGCACCAAGCACTTCGCCGATGTAGAGAGCAACCGCAGCAACGCTGGCAATAGTTCCCGGATAATCCATCCGGGTGGGCCCCAGCACACCCATTCCGCCGTAGACGGTGTCGGAGGTGCCGTAGGCGGTGGTCACCACCGAGGTGCCCATGATCTGCTCGACGGCCGTCTCGTGACCGATGCGCACGGTGACCTTGCCGGCCTCCTGCTGGGCCGCCAGCAGCTTGAGCACCACGACCTGCTCCTCGAGCGCCTCGAGGATGGAGCGCAGCGAGCCGCCGAAATCCGCGGCGTTGCGGGTCAGGTTGGCGGTGCCACCCATCAGCAGGCGCTCCTCGGTGTGCTCGACCAGCGACTCCAGCAGCACCGTCGCCGAGCGGCCGACGGCGTCGCTGAGGCCGTCGGGGCCGCACAGCTGCCCGGCGAGGTCGGCCACCGCGACCGAGGCCACCGACAGCTTCTTGCCGATCAGCGCCTGGCCGAGCATGTCCCGCAACTGAGCAAGCTGGTGGTCGTCGATGACGTCGCCGAGCTCGACGATGCGCTGGTCCACCCGGCCGGAGTCGGTGATCACCACCATCAGCAGCCGGGCCGGGGTCAGCGCGATCACCTCGAGGTGGCGCACGGTCGACGACGACAGCGTCGGGTACTGCACCACGGCCACCTGGCGGGTCAGCTGCGCCAGCAGCCGCACCGCACGGCGCAGCACGTCGTCGAGGTCCACACCGGACTCGAGAAAGCCCTGGATCGCGCGCCGCTCGGCGGACGACAGCGGCTTGACGTCCTCGATCCGGTCGACGAACTCGCGGTAGCCCTTCTCGGTGGGCACCCGGCCCGAGCTGGTGTGGGGCTGCACGATGTAGCCCTCGGCCTCCAGCACCGCCATGTCGTTGCGGATCGTCGCCGACGACACCCCCAGGTTGTGCCGCTCGACCAGGGACTTGGAACCGATCGGTTCCTTGGTGGCGACGAAGTCGGCGACGATGGCCCGCAGCACCTCAAGGCGACGTTCGTCGGCGCTACCCATCGTTTGTCACCTCCCTGACACCAACTGACCGGCTTCATTTTACGGGCCCCGGACAGGTGCTGACCGGCAGCAGCGGAGTGCGTCGACGCCGGGAAGGGCTTTTCCGGCTAGCCTATCCAGCATGAATCGGTCGGGCCCCGGCGATGCGATGGGGCCGGAGGCGATGGTCGACCCATGATCTTCAAAGGCGTGCGGGAAGGCAAGCCCTATCCCGAGCACGGGCTGTCGTACAAAGACTGGTCCCGGATACCGCCGCAGCAGATCCGGTTGGACGAATTGGTCACCACGACGACGGTGCTCGCGCTCGACCGGCTGCTTTCCGAGGACTCCACCTTTTACGGCGACCTTTTCCCGCACGCCGTCCGGTGGAAGGGGATCACCTACCTCGAGGACGGCCTGCACCGCGCGGTGCGCGCCGCGCTGCGCAACCGCACGGTGCTGCACGCCCGGGTGTTCGACATGGACCTGCGCTGAGCGCGCTAACCGGTCAGTCCGTCGCCGTCGCCGCCTGCAGCAGCGCGATCGCGGCATCGTGCTGCAGGATCCAGTTGCCATTCTGGTTGACGAACGCGAGGTGCTTGGTGACCGGACCGGCGAACTTGGGACCGGCAATGGCCACGTCGGCCTGGGCCATGTTCGGCCCGGCCGGTGCGATGTTCGTCACCGTGAACGTCTCCGGGAAGTTCCCGTGCCGGTAGGCCTTGCGCAGGTCGTGGTCGGCGACGTGGCCCTCGTCCGGGCTGATGCCGTTCTCGACCAGGTCGTTCTTCGTCGTGTAGGACACGCCGGGATCGGTGACCTGGTTGCACAGGTTCGACAACTGCGCCGCGCTCGGCAGGTTCTGCCCCGGCGCCGGGGGCGGGGGATTCTGCGGCAGCGGTGTCCGGGGTGTCCCCACCGCCGCCAGCTGGATCTGAACGTGGCCGGCCGGCGGCGCAAGGGACGCCGCGCCCGCGAGTGCGCCGCCGATGACAGCCAGAACCGCTGCCGTTGCTACCCGTTTCACGGTGTTCCCTTCGATAGAGCCGCACGTGACGTCAGGACGACTGGCCGGCGGCCTGCAGCAACTCCATCGCCGAGGAACGGGACAGCACCCAGCCGCCCTGGTTGACGAAGGTGATGCTCTGGCTGACCGGCGCGGCCAGCTTGGGGCCCGATACCGCCACGTCGGCGGTGGCCGAGCCCGGCGCGGACGGCTGGATGTTGGTCACGTTGAACGACAGGGGCAGGTCACCGTTCTTGGCGGCCTTCTTCAGCTTCTTGTCGGCGACGTGGGCCTCGAGCCCGCTGATCCCGCCCTGGACCAGGTTGCCCTTGTCGGCGAACGGCACGTTCGGGTCGGCCAGGCTGTTCAGCACGTCGGTCAGCTGCGCGGCGGACGGGACGTTCGCGCCCTGGGCCGGGGCCGGGGGGTCCTGCGGCAGGGGCGCACCGACCGCGGCCAGCTGCACCCGGGCCGGGCCGGCAGCCGGAACGGACGCGACGGACGTCACGCCGACCGCTGCGGCGCCCAACGCCCCCAGGGCCGCCGCGCCGGTGGCGATGGATGTGAAGGTCTTCATGCTCGGGTCTCCCCCTCGGTGTATGCCGCCTGCGGTGATCAATGGTGCCCCAGTGGTGCCCCAGTGGTGCCATTGTGCCCTCTGTGGCGGCTGTTTTCCCAGTGACGATTCGTTTCGTTATCGCGACGGTACCCATGCGGACGCAGGCGCAGCTGTGCTCAACCTGTGTAGCGGATGAGAACCGTTCGGCGGGTGTCACGCGCGCGGCCGGTCGAGGGCCAGGATCTCCTCGTCGGTCATCGCGGCCACGTCGAGATAGTGGCGGGCGATCACGGCGAGCCGGCCCGGCGTGCCGCGTTGCGACTCCCGCGCGTCCAGCCGCTCGGCCAGGCGCGCGACGGTGCGGGCGGCGAACAGGTCGGCGACCATGGCGTGCTCGACGTCCAGCCAGTCGCGGATCCGGGCGATCGCGGTCGTCGCCAGCACCGAGTCGCCGCCCAGCGCGAAGAAATCGTCGTGCACACCCGCGGCTGCCACGCCCAGCACCTCGGTGACGATCCGGGCCAGGGCCGCCTCGACGTCGTTGCGCGGGGCCCTGTCGTCCCCCTCGTAGCCCTGCTCGTCGAGCAGGGCGGCCACCGCGGTGCGGTCCACCTTGCCGTTGGGGGTCAACGGGATTCGCTCCAGCACCTTGATCCGGACGGGAATCATGTAGTGCGGCAACAACTCCGCCACCGTCGCGGCGATGTCGCCGACCGATTCCCCCGCGACCGCGGCGACGAGCTTGGGCGCGGCGGCGCCGACGACGGCCGCGACGGCATGGCGCACCCCCGGCGCGCTGCGAAGCGCGCTTTCCACCTCGCCGAGTTCGACGCGATACCCGCGGATCTGCACCTGATGGTCGGCCCGGCCCAGGAACTCGATCGTGCCGTCAGGCCAGTATCTCGCCAGGTCTCCGGTGCGGTACCAGCGCATCCCTTCGTGGTCGACAAAACGCTCGGCGGTACGTTCGGGGTCGTTGCGGTATCCCGCGGCGAGGTTGGGGCCGCTGAACCACAGTTCGCCGGGAACCCAGTCCGGACAGTCGCGCCCCGTCGGCGATGCGACCCGGCAGCGCACGTTGCGCATCGGCACCCCGAACGGCACCGTCGCCCAGTGCGCCGGTGGTTCGCCGAGCACCTCACACACGGTGCCGTGGACCGATGTCTCGGTCGCACCGCCCAGCCCGGCGAACCGGGCGCCCGGCACCTGCTCGGCGAGCCGGCGGGCCAGGTCCGCGCCCACCCAGTCGCCGCACACCATGGCGACCCGCAACGAGTCGCCCAGCCGGTCCCCGCCCAGCTCCAAGATCATGTCCAGCCAGCTCGGCACGCAGCTCAGCACCGAAACCCGATGGCGGCGAATCAGTTCCACCCAGGTGGTCGGCGCGGCCCGCTGTCCGGGATCCAGGGCCACGATCACCCCGCCCGCCGACAGCAGGCCGAAGATGTCGTAGACCGACAGGTCGAACTCCAGGGCGGCCAATCCGAGGACTCGATCCTCGGTGCCGATGCCGAACCAGTCGTTGAGGGCGTCGATGGTGTTCATCGCCCCGGCGTGCCTGATGTCGACCCCTTTGGGCAGGCCGGTGGAGCCGGACGTGAAGATCACGTACGCGAGCTCATCGGTGCCGGGGAAGACCGGCGCCGCCAGCGGCGGCGAAAACCGTTGCGCCGCAGCGATGGGCAGGCACGGAACCGACGGACCCATGCTGGCGCCCTCGGTGGTCAGCGCCGCGACGATGTCGGCGGCCCGAAGGATCTTGGCGCGCCGCCCGTCCGGCTGGTCGAACCCGATCGGCACGTAGACGCCCCCCGCGGCGAGCACCCCCAGCACGGCCGGGATCTGGTCGGGCCCCTTGGGCAGTTGAACGGCGACCGCGTCACCCCGCCCCACCCCGGCCGCGCGCAGCGCCCCGGCGACCGCGAGCGCGCGCCGGGCGAGCTCCCCGTAGCTCCACGCACCCTCGGTGCCACCTTCTGCATCGGGTAAGCCCCAGACCACGGCCGGCGCGTCCGGGTTCGCCGCGGCGTGCTCGAAGAAGCCCTGGTGCAGGCAGCGCCCGCTGACCGGGCCGTCGGTCGCGTTGACGGCCGCACGGACCCGGGCCTGGGCGCTGGGCAGGCGCACCGCCGCCTCCGCCTCCCAGCCCGCGTCGCCGTCCGCCAGCCGCCGGACCGCACCAGTGAATGCGGCGAACATGGCGTCGATGAGGCCGTGCGGGAACGCCGACTCGCGCACGTCCCAGTTCACGAGCAACCCACCGCCCAGCTCGGTGATCTGGGCGTCCAGCAACACCTGCGGCCCCTGCGAGACGATCCACACCGGGTCGCCGAAGGTCTCGGTCACGGTTGGCGAGAACAGCTCGCCGAGATCGAGCGCGCTGGTGAACACGACCGGTGCCAGCACCGGCTCCCCGCGGTGGCGACCGAGGTCACGCAGCACCTCGAGCCCGGAATAGGCCGAGTGCGAACCGCTTTCGTACATGCTGTGCTGGATGGCCCGCGCCCGCTCGGTCACCGAGACGTTGGCGGTGACGTCGACCTCGAGCAGGACCGAGGAGGTGAAGTCCCCGACCACCCGCGCGATGTCGGGGCGGACCGGCTCGCGTTGGAACAACGGCACGTTGAGCAGAAAGCGCGACTGCGCCGACCAACCGCCGACGGTGTCGGCGAACACCGCCGCCAACGCCATCGCCGGCGTGATCCCGCGGGCGTGGGCCCCGGCGATCAGCCGCTGCTTGGCCTCGGGGGCCAGCCAGTGGTGGTGCCGCACGGTGCGGTGCGGTGTCCCGCGCTCCCCGACCGGAACGGTCGGCAGTTCGGGCGCACCGGGCAGCTCGCCCAACCGCTGCTGCCACCACTGGCGGTCCCGGGCTCGCGCGGCGGCGTCGACGCGGCGTTGCGTGCGGTAGCGCCGGTAGCTGTAGCCGGGCGGCCGCAGCGTCGCCCCGGTGTACGTCTCGGCCAGCTCGGCCACCAGCACGCGGTAGCTCATCGCGTCGGCCGCCAGCATGTCGACGTCGAGATGCAGCCGGCCGCGATTCGGGTCGTACCGGCTCAGCGTGACGTCGAGCACCTGGGCGTCCTCGATCGCCAGCCGCTGATGGGTTTTGCGGTCACGCAGCTCCGCCAGCCCGGATCGGACGGCGTCGGGGCTTTGTCCGCGGAGGTCGACCACGGCGAAGACCGGCCTGCCCGGCGCGGGCATCGTCTGTTGGGTGCCGTCCGGCAAAAACCGGGTGCGCAGCATCGGATGGTTGGCGACCAGAGCGTTGACCGCACTCTCCAGGCGCTCGGGATCTATTGCCTCACAGTTGAATTCGACGTAGAGGTGGGCCGCGACACCGCCGAGCTCCTGCTCGTCGGAGCGGCCGATCCAGTAGGCGTGCTGCATGGTGGCCAGCGGGAACGGCGCGTCCTCGCCCGCAGGCCCGGCGGCGGGTTCGGCGGGTTCGGTCCCGGCCGCGCCTGCGCCCGGCTCCGCGCCGAGCAGGGCGTGCCAGGCTTCGACCGTCGGCGCGTCGGCGAGCTGGGCGAAGGTGATGCCCGCGCCGCGTTTTCGCCAGCCGCCGGCCAGGGCCATGATGCGGATCGAGTTCAGGCCCAACTGGATCAGGTTGGCGTCGTCGGCGATCTCGGTCGCCGGGCACCCCAGTTGCGCCGCGACGGTGACCCTGATCTCGTCTTTGCTCACCCGCTCGGCGCCGTCACTCATGCGTTGCCTCGCCGTCACTCCGGCCCCTTTCGTGCGGTCGATCCAGGTCGGTGGCCAGCGCGGCGATCGCGCGCCGCCACAGCTGCGTCAGGCGGTCGATGTCGGCGGGCGCGAACACTGCGTCGCTCCAACGCCAGTTGCTGATCAGTTGGACGCCCTCCGGCGTCATCGCCACGAAGCCGCTCAGGTTCACAGCGAATCGCAGCGGCAGGTCGGGCTCGGGATCATCGGGGAGCGCGTCGATGTAGGACCCGGCGAGCAGCGACCACGGCTCCTCGGTGACGCCGAGGTCGAGCCGGCCCAGATAGCTGAACTGGATCTGTGGCTCCGCGGCGGCCTGCAGCTCGGGCACGCCCCCGACGTAACGCAGCAGCCCGAAGTCCAAGCCGCCGTGCGGGACCGCGCCGAGGTGGGCCACCACCGCGTCGAGCAACACCCCGGCCGCGCGCGGGTCCCGCTCGGCCCCTTCGACGTCGACCGCCGCGAATCCCACCCCCAGGCGCGCCGGGTAGGCGTTCGTGAACCACCCCACGGTGTTGGTCGTGTCGGTGTCGAGCACGCCGTCGGCGCGCCCGTGGCCCTCGAGCGCGACGAGCGTGCCGGCGGCCGGGTCCTGCCCGCGTTCGCGGCGCCACCCGGCGATCGCCATGGCCGTTGCGGTCAAGAGAAATTCGCGCACGCCTTCGTCTCTGGTGACCGCGGCCAGCAAACGCGCGGTGACCTCGGCGTCGACCGCGACCCGGGTCACCCGCAGCGTGGACCAGGTGTCCCGGGCGGGGTCGACCCGCCGGGCCCCCAACGGCGGATCGGCCCCGCGGACCTGCTCGAGCCAATACGCGAGCTGGTCGCGCACCTCCGGCGCGGCGGCCCGTTGCCACATCAGGTCGCACCAGCGCCGGTAGGAGGTGAACTCCGGCAGCATCGTCGGTGCCGTCCCGGCGCGCACGCAGCGCCAGGCCTCGACCAGGTCGCCCAGCATGATGTGCCAGGACACCACGTCCACCGTCAGGTGATGCGCGGTGAGCAGCAGCACGTCCGATTGCCGCGCACCGGAATACCAGACGGCGCGCACCATTGCCCCGGCGCGGGGATCGATCTCGTCCAGCACCGCCCGGGCGGAGGCCGCGATCGCCGAAACCAGTGCGGCGTCGGTGGGTTCGGCGAGCCGCACCCGGCGCAGCAGCTCGGCGGCGCGGACGGCGCCGGGCTCGCGGGTGACCAGGCGCGGACCCGCGGCGGTGCCGACAAGTACCGAGCGCAGGGTGTCGTGGCCGTCGAGCAGCGACTGCAGCATCGACTCGATCGACGCGCGGTCGATGCCCGGCGGAAGCCGCAGCAGGACGGTGTGGGTGAACCGGCGGTAGTTGCCGTGCTCGTAGAGCCACGACACCATCGGCAACGGCAACACCTCGCCGTACTGCGCACCCGGCGCCGGGGCGTCGCGCGCGGCCGCGGCCGGCGCGGCCGCCGCGTCGATCGCGGCCGCGAGCTGGCGGATCGTCGGCGCGGCGAACACCATCCGGGGGCGCAGCGTCAGCCCGCGCCGTTGCGCCTTGTGCACCAACGAGATCGCCACGATGCTGTCCAGACCGAACAGGAAGAAGTCGTCGTCGAGGTGGGGCACCACCCCGTTGAACTGCTCCTCGAACACCTCGCACAGCGACCGTTCGGTCTCGGTGGCGGCCACCGCCCCGCCGCCCGCCGGCGACAGCGCGCGCTCGGCCAGCCGGTCCAGCGCGTGCTGATCCAGCTTGCCGTTGCCGTTCACCGGCAGCCGCGGCAGCGCCACGACGCGCGCCGGAACCATGTAGGACGGCAGCCGCTCGGTGAGCGCGGTGCGCACCGTGCCCGGGTCGCCGTCGGCGGCGTTCTCCCATACGACGAAACCGACCATGGCGGTGGAGCTTTCGCCTCGCACGACGGACACCGCCGCGTCACCGACCGTGGGGTGGCCGCGCAGCGCCGCCTCGATCTCCCCGATCTCGACCCGGTAGCCGCGGATCTTCACCTGGGTGTCGGCACGGCCCAGGTAGGCGTACCCGCCGTGCGGCAGGCGCCGCACCAGGTCGCCGGTCCGGTACATGCGCCGGCCGGGACGGAACGGGTCCGCGACGAACCGCGCGGCGGTCAATGCCGGCCGGCCGAGGTAGCCGCGGGCGAGCTGCGCGCCACCCAGATACAGTTCGCCGACCACGCCGTGGGGCACCATGCGCAGGCCGGAATCCAGGACGTAGGCGAACATTGCGGCGTTCGGGGTGCCGATCGTCGGCGCCGGGTGGTCGCCCAACGCGGCGACGACCGCCTCGACGGTCACCTCGGTGGGCCCGTAGCAGTTGTAGACCGCGCCGCATATCCCGGCCGCGGGCAAGGCGCGCAACTGCTCCCACAGCGCGCTGTCGATCGCCTCGCCGCCCAGGGCCAGGACCGGCAGGCCGTGCGTCAGCAGCCCGGCGGCGCGCAGCTGTCCGAGCATCGAGGGGGTCGTGTCGATCATGTCGACCCGATGGGTGGCCATGCCCGCCACCAGCCGGTCGGCGTCGCGCATCTCCTCGGCGTCGAACAGGTGCACGGCGTGGCCGTCGAGCAGGCCGACCAGGGGCTGCCAGGACGCGTCGAAGCTCAGCGACCAGGCGTGCGCGATGCGCAGTGGACGGCCCAGCCGCGCCACGGCCGGCCGGTAGACGCGTTCGCGGTGGTCGGCGAAATAACTGAGCACCGCGCCGTTGGTGCCCAGCACGCCCTTGGGTTCCCCGGTCGAGCCGGAGGTGAAGATGACGTAGGCGCACTGCCCGGGATGGCGTTGCACCGCCGGCGCGACGGCGGGTGACCGCGCGATGCGCCGGGCGGTGGCGGGGTCGTCGATGACCAGCGTGGCCGTGCCCGCGCCGACCAGCCGTTCGCAGCCGGACGTGGTGACGGCGAGGACCGGATCCGCCTGCGCCAGCATGGTGCCGATGCGGGCCTGCGGGAGCGTGATGTCGACCGGCAGGTAGGCGCCGCCGGCGGCGAGGACGCCCAGGATGGCGACGATGGACCGCGCCGATCGCGGCAGCACTAGCGCGACAACGGTTTCCGGCCCGACGCCGCGCGCGGCCAGGTCGGCGGCCAGCCGGCAGGCCCGCGCGTGCAGTTCGGCGTAGGTGTACCGCTCACCGCTTCCCGTGCTCAGCGCCTCCGCGTCCGGGGTCAGGCGCGCCTGCCGCGCGAACGCCTCCCACACCGTGGCGTGCGGCGCGGGCACCGACCGCGTGGCAAGACCGGCGGATTCGGCGCGCTCGGCGGCGGTGAGGACGTCGAGCGCGTCGGGGGTTACGTCGCCGACGTCCGGCAGCCGGCGCAGCACGCCCAGCAGCCTCGCGCACGTCTGGTCGGGCCGAAGATGCGGCAGCGCTTCGCCGATCGCCTCGACGAGCACCACCAGCGCGTCGCCGCGCAGGTGCGCGACCACGGTCAGCGGGTAGTGCGTCAGGCTTTCCATCTCGACCGGGCGGAAGCGGGCCCCGTCGGGCGTGGTGACGGCGCGGATGGCGTCTTCGACGGGCGCGTTCTCGAACACGAACAGGCTGTCGAACAGCGCGCCGCGCCCGTGCGCGCGCTGGATCTCCGACAGGCTGAGGTACCCGATGTCGCGCAGCGCCGACGTCTCGCGCTGCAGTCGCGCGCACTGGGCGGCCACCGTGGCGGTCCCGCCGAACCGGTGCACGACGGGCACGGTGTTGATGAACAGACCGACCATGCCCTCGACGCCGGCCAGCTGCTCGGGACGGCCGGACACGACGGTGCCGAAGACGACGTCGCGACGGTCGGTGAGCCTGCTCAGCACAACCGCCCACGCGAAGAGCACCGCGGTGTTCAGCGTGAGCCCGTTGCGCCCCGCCCAGTTCCGCAGCCTGGCCGTATCGGCCGCGGGCAGCAGCAGCTCCGCGGTGCCCGGCACACCGGCGCGCCCGACGGCGGTGCCGTCGGCGACCATGAGCGGCGCCGACGCGGCGGAAAGGTAGTCGTTCCATCGTGACATCGCCGCGGCCCGGTCCTGGCGGGACAGCCACGCGATGTAGTCGCGGTAGGGGCGCGGCGGCGCCAGCCCGTCGGCCGAACCGCCCGCCCGGTACACGGCGAGCATCTCGGTGAAGAACACCCCGAGCGCCCAGCCGTCCATCAGGATGTGGTGGGCGGTGAAGATCAGCCGGCGCCTGGACTCGCCGGGCACGCGGAGTACTACGACGCGCAGGGCCGGCCCCCGGCCCAGGTCGAACGGGCGGCGCCGCTCCGATCGTGCGATGGCATCGAATTCGGTTGGCACGGCGGCGCGTTCGGTCCACGGCAGCTCCGCATGGGCGGGCACGATCTGCACGGGCTTCTCGACGCCGCGGTCCCAGAACGCGGCGCGCAGGTTGGGGTGCCGGTCCAGCATCGCGGCGGCGCTGCGGCGCAGCAGCTCGACATCGACGGGCCCGTCGATGTCGACCCGCAGTTGCATGGTGTACAGGTCGACGCCGTCCTCGGCGAGCCGGTACAGCGCGAACAGCCCCTCCTGTAGGGGGCTCAGGGCGAGGACGTCCTCGACCTGCGGCGGGGCCTGCCGGGGAGCCGCCACCTCAGGACTCCCTGAGCCAGGAGGCGGTGAGCTCCGCCAGCGCGGCGGGGTCCAGGCCGGACGCGCTCATCGGCGCCGACGGCGGCTCCGGCGCCGAGTCCCGCTCGGGGGCAGGCTGATCGGCGGCCGCGTCCACGGCGGCGGCCAGCTCGGCGATGCTCATGTGCTCGAACACCATCGCCGGGGTCAGCGGCAGCCCCTGCGCGGTGGCCCGGCCCGCCAGCTGCACGGCGACGATGCTGTCGCCGCCGACGGCGAAGAAGTTGTCCTCGCGCTCGACGCCGGTGATCTCCAGCAGCTCCTCCAGCAGGGCCGTCAGCGCCCGTTCGGTGTGCGCGGAACCGCCGGCCGGCGGCCGCGACGGCCGCGCTTCGGGCGGGGCGGGCGGGGCCAGCAGCGCCCGCAGGTCGGCCGCGGGCAGCAGCTCGACCGACGCGAGGGCCGCGTCGGGGGTGATCGCGAACGCGTCGAACGCGTGGTCGAGGGCAGCGGCGATGCGCCGGACCGTCGCGGGCTCGTAGAGATCGGCGTTGCCCACGACCCGCACGGCGAGTTCGGCGTCCGGGGTCACGTTCACCCCGACGTTGAGGTCCAGCAACGAGATCTCGAAATCCATCGGGAGCGCCGACACCGTGGTGTCCCCGGTGCCGGTGAGGTCGCGCGGCAACAGCGCCCAGTCCTCGCCGCGGAAGTGGATGGAGTTCTGGAACAGCGGGTGGTTGCGCGACGGGGAGCGCGGCGGGTTGAGCGCCTCGACCAGCCGTTCGATGGGGAATTCCTGATGCGCCAGTGCGTCTTTCACCGTGTCACGGCTGCGCGCGACGAGGTCGCGCAGGCTCGGCTCCCCGGAGAGGTCGGTGCGCAGCACCACCACGTTGGCGCAGGGCCCGGTCAGGTTCGCGGCGCTCTCGTCGACCCGGCAGGCGACCGGACTGCCGACCGCGATGTCGGTGCCGCCGCCGAGTTTGTGCAACACGACGGCCAGGACCGCCTCATACACCGAGAATTCGGTGCTGCCCGACTCCTCGGCCAGCCGGACGAGGGCCGCCCGCCGCGCCGCGGAGACGGTGAAATCGACCACCTCGCCGCGTCTTCCGAGCACCGGCGGGCGCGCGCGGTCGGCGGCCACCGAGATGTCGGCGGGCAGCCCGTCCAGCGCGTCGCGCCAGTGGTCCAGCTCCGCGAGCGCCCACGGGCCCGGGGTGTCGAACGTGTTCCGTTGCCACCGGGCGTAATCGGCGAACTGCACCGGTGGTGCGGTCCACTGCGGCCCCCGCGCGTCCCGCCGCGCCCGGTAGGCCACGACCAGGTCGTCGAGGAGGATCCCGAAGGAGGTGTGGTCGGTCACCATGTGGTGGATCAGCACCAACAGCACGTGGGTGTCCGGGCCCAGCACCAGCAGGGTGGGCCGGATCAGCGGCTCCGATTCGAGGGTGAACACGTGGCGGCGCAGCCCGGCGATCGTGTCGTCGAGCCGCTCGGCGGCGACCTCGGTCACCACCGGCTCGAGCCGCAGTTCCCGGTGCACGTGCTGATACGGCATCCCGTCGTGTTCGACGAAGTTCGTGCGCAACACCTCGTGGCGGGCCACCACGTCGTTGAGCGCCGCGGTGAGCACCCCGGCGTCCAGCGGACCGGTGAAGCGCAGCGCGAGCGCCATGTTGAAGACGTCGTTGGCGCCCCTCATCCGGTACTGGAACCACATGGCGAGTTGGGAGTAGGACAGCGGCGGCCGGGCCGGTCGGGCCTCCCCGGTCAGCCGCGGCCGGGTGTCCGCGGGGCCGGATCCGGCACGCAGCCGTTCGACCAGCCGCGCCAGCCCGGCCGGCGTCGGGGCGTCGAACACGGCCCGCACGGTGCACTCCACCGCGAATGCGGTCCGGATCTGCGCCACCAGGCGGGCCGCCAGCAGCGAATGGCCGCCCAGCCCGAAGAACGAGTCGTCGGCGCCGATGCGGTCCCAGCCTTCGTCGCGACCGAACAGGCGGGCGAAGATCGCGCACATCCGGCGCTCGATCTCGGTGGCCGGCTGCCGGTGGCCGCGCGCGGCCACCGGGGTGGGTGGGGGCAGCGCCCGCCTGTCCAGTTTGCCGCTGACCGTCAGCGGGATCTCGGGGATCACCCCGAATGCGCTGGGCACCATGTACTCCGGCAGCGTGGCCGCGGCGTGCGCACGGATCTCGTCGATGCGCACGCCGGCGGGTCCGCCCGACGGGCCCGCGCCGGCCGCGGGCACCAGGTAGGCGGCCAGCGTCGGCCCGGCCTCGGTGTCCTCGGCGACGACGAGGCAGTGCCGGACCGCCGGGTGGGTGGCGATCACGGACTCGACCTCGCCGAGCTCGATGCGGTAGCCCCGCACCTTGACCTGCTCGTCGGCCCGCCCGACGAATTCCAGCTCCCCGGACAGGTTGCGCCGCACCAGGTCTCCCGTCCGGTACATCCGCATCCCCGCGGCGAACGGGTCGGCGACGAAGCGCTCCGCCGTCAGCCCGGGGCGCCCCAGATACCCGCGCGCCAGCTGCGCCCCGCCGAGGTAGAGCTCGCCGATCACCTGCGCGGGCACCGGCGCCAGCTCCTCGTCGAGCACGTAGGCGTACACATTGCGGTTCGGGACGCCGATGGGGACCACGCGGGAGCCCTGTGCGCCTTCGACTTTCAGATGCGTGGCGCAGACCACGGCCTCCGTCGGGCCGTAGTGGTTGCGCAGCTCCGCGTCGAAGTGGCCGGCGAATCTGTCGGCCACCTCACCGGGCAGCGCCTCCCCGCCCACCGGCACGTGCCGCAGCGCCCGCCACTGGGCGGCCCGCGGCAGCAGCAGCAGGGTGCTCAGCATCGAGGGGACCATGTGCAGCACGGTGACGCGGTGCCGCTCGATCAGGTCCGCGACGTAGTCGAGGTCGCCGAACGCCCCGGGCCTGGGCACCACCAGCCGCGCGCCCAGCGTCAGCGTGACGAAGATGTCCAGCAGCGACGCGTCGAAGCTCACCGACGACGACTGCAACAGCCGGTCGGCGGCGGTCATGCTCCATTCGGCGACGAAACCGTCGACGTGCTCGGCGATGGCCCGGTGCGACACGGCCACGCCCTTGGGCCGCCCGGTGGACCCGGACGTGTAGATGACATACGCCAGATGCTCCGGGTGCAACGGGCCGAGCCGGTCGGCGTCGGTCAGCGCGGCATCCGGGAGCGGCTCGGCGTCGCGCTCGGCGGCGGCGAACTCCGGCTGCCCGATGACCGTGCGCGGCCGGGCGTCCGCGACGAGGTAGTCGATGCGCTCGTCGGGGTAGGCGGGGTCGATCGGCAGGTAGGCCGCCCCGGCCTTCAGCACGGCCAGCATCGCGACGACGAACTCGATCGACGTCGTCATGCGCAGGCCGACGAGGTCCTCGGGACCGAAGCCCCGCGCAGCGAGCAGGCGCGCCAACCGGTTCGCGCGGCGATGCAGCCCGGCGTAGGTCAGCTGCTCCTCGTCGGAGACGAGCGCGACGGCCTCGGGTGCCGCGTCGGCGGCCGCTTCCAGCAGCGCCACCATCGTGGTGGCCGGCGTCGCGACGAGCTCGCCGTGCGATTGCGCCAGGACGGCGGCCCGCTGCGCGGGGCCGAGCATGTCGATGCCGGTGATGCGACGCCCGGGCTCGGCCAGCGCATGGTCCAGCAGCCGCAGGTAGTGCCCCAGCATCTTCTCGACGAGTTCACCGCGCAGCCGGGTCTGGTATTCGAATTCGACGGACACCCGGTCCGGGTCGAGCACGACCGCCAGGGCCAGCGGCAGGTGCGCGGTCACCGCCCCCAGCTCGAGCTGGCGCACGGTGACGCCGTCCAGGGCGAAGTCGTTGGCGGTCTTGCGCCACGAAAAGCCCAGCCGCACCAGGCGGTCCATCCCGTCGTGCCCCATGCGCTCCGGGTTCACCTCGCGCACGACCCGGTCGATGCCGACGGCCTGGTGCGCGAATCCGTTGAGGCAGGTTTCGCGGACCGCGTCGACGAACGAGACGAAGGTGTCCTGCGGCCGCGCGGTGATCCGCAGCAACAGCGTGTTGCCGAAGTACCCGAGGGCGCCGTGGGCGGCGGACCCGCGCGCGGTCACCGGGACGGACACCAGGAAATCCGGGGCGCCGGTGTAGCGGCGCACCAGCACCCCGAAGGCCGCCAGCAGGACCATGAACGGCGTGGCAGCGTGCCGGTGGGCGAATTGTTCTACCCTGGCGAATAATTCGGCGGGCATGGTCCGGGATCGGCGCTCGGCGTCCCGCGAAGGACTCGTGGCGGCCAGGCCGGGAAGCGGCAAGGGTTCCGGCGACGGCCGCAGCGTGTCGGCCCAGTAGCCGACGTCGGCGACGGTGGGTTCGGCGGCGGTCTGAAGCACCCCGGCGGCCACGAACTGCGGCGCGTCGCCGCGGCGGCGGTCACCGTTGTAGGCCGCGCTCAGCTCGGCGGCGAAGACGGCCCAGCAGTCGTCGTCCCAGCAGATGTGGTGCGCGACGAACAGCAGCACGAACTCGTCGGTCCCGCCGTGGATCAGGGTCGTCCGCAGCGGCAGGTCGGTGGTGAGGTCGAACGGCCGGCCGAACTCGGCGCGCGCCAGGGCCGCGGTCCGCCGCGCGCGTTCGGCCTCGGAGAGCTCGGTCAGATCGACTGTCGGCCAGGAGATCTCGACGTCGTCGGAGAACACCTGATACGGTTCGCCCTCGCTGTCCACCCCGTACACGGTGCGCAGGATCGTGTGGCGGGCCACCAGGTCGTCGAAGGCCGCACGCAGCCGCTCCCCGTCCAGCGGCCCCGTCAGGCGGTAGGCGACGCAGACGTTGAGCGTGACGTCGTCGGCGTCCATCGCCTGCAGGAACCACATCCGTCGCTGCCCGGGCGAAAGGGGGTGGCGCTCCCCCGCCCGCACGGCGTCCGGGCGGGCGGATCGGGTTGTGGCCAGCCCGCTTTCGGCGATGCGTCGGCGCAGCAACTCGCGACGACGTTCCTGCACGGTCCTGGGATGCTCTGCCATGCTCGCCCCGCTAACCGTTGGATGCCGTCGGGTTGTGCAGGTAGCCCCCGCGCAGGAAGAACTCCTCGCCGCGGCGTTCTCGGCCGTCGGCGCACCGCAGCCGGGTGATCACCAGTCCGCGGTTGCCGCCCCGGAACGCCTCCGGCCCGCACACCACCACACCGCCGCCCTCCTGCACGATCACCCGGCCCGGCGTGCCGCCGTACCGGCCCTCCGACACCCGCGCCTCGACGATCTCGATGCGCTCACCCCGGTAGCCGGTGAACGCCCGCGGATACGGGTCAGACAGCGCGCGCACGAACCGCTTCAGATCGGCGGCCGGCCAGCTCCAGTCGACCAGACTGTCGCGCTCGCAACGCTTGTGGAAGTAGGTGCGCTCGGCCTTGTCCTGCGGCCGCCACGCCGCGGTCCCGGACTCCAGGGCCGCCAGCGCGTCGCGCAGCGCGCCCGGAATCAGGTCCAGGCCGCGCAGCACCAGGTCGGTGCCGGTGTCGGTGGGCCCGATCGGCAGCGCGTGCTGGATCAGGATGTCGCCGGTGTCCAGGCCGTCGTCCATCCGGTGCACCGTCAGCCCGAACTCGGTCTCGCCGCTGATCAGCGCCCACAGCACGGGGGAGAACCCGGTGAACTTGGGCAGCAGCGAGTCGTGCAGGTTCAGGGTGCCGTGTGGCGGCAGGGTGTACAGCTCGGGCGGCATCCGGGTGTACCAGCTGTTGACCACGATGACCTCGGGCTCGGCGCGCTTGACCAGGTCGATGGTCTCGGCGTCGACGCGCTCGGTCAGGTGCACCGGGATGCCGTGCGCACGCGCGAGCTCCTCGACCGACTCCGACCAGATCGCCTTGTAGGAGTGCTCGCTGGCGGGATGGGTGACGGCGAGGACCACGTCGTGGTCCAGGTCGATCAGCGCCTGCAGGGTCCTGCATCCCCAGGTCTGGTAACCGAACGACACCACGCGCATCAATTCCAACCCTCTCCGTCGTCGCTGTTCGGCCAGGTCCGGACCCCGTCCATCCGCCCAGCAGCTTATGTTAGCCTTCGCTAAGTTGCATGCTTCGCGCGGCCGGGTGCCGGGGCGAGAACGAGAGGTGGGAGCGCATGCCGCGCACACTGGGGTGGGCCAGGCAGTTCCACGAGCCCGAGTCGCCGGGCAGCCTGCCGCTGCTGGTGTTTCCCCACGCCGGGGCCGGCGCGTCGGCCTACCGCCAGTTCTCGAAAGCGCTCTGCAGGACGTTCGACGTCGTCGTCTTCCAGTACCCCGGACGCCAGGACCGCGCCGCCGAGGCCCCGCTCGCCACGCTGCCGGAGATGGCCGCGGGAGCGTTCGCCGAGTTCTCGGCGTGCGGGCACAACCGCGGGGTCCCGATCGTCGCCTTCGGCCACAGCATGGGCGCCATGGTCGCCTTCGAGTTCGTCCGGCTCGCGGAGACCGCGGGCATCGGCGTGAACCAGCTCAACGTCTCGGCGACCGTCGCCCCATCTCGGGCCGCCGCCAAACCGTCGCACCCGACCGAGAACGACGAGGAACTCCTCAACCACCTGCTGGCGCTCGAGGGCACCGACTCCGGTGTGCTGGCCGACCGCGACCTGATGCGGCTGACGCTTCCGGTGGTCAAGGCCGACTTCAGGGCCTTCGACGCCTACTCGTGCGGCGAAGACGTCAAGGTGGCGGCCCCGATTCACGCCATGGGCGGAGACCAGGACCCGTATGTGACGCTGGCCGACCTGTACGGGTGGGGCAAGCACACCGGCGCCGTCAAGGTCACGATGTTCGACGGCGGGCACTTCTACCTGAACCAGCACCTCGACGCGATCGCGGCGCTGCTGACCTCGCACGCCGGGCGGACGCCGTGAGCAGCGACCCCATCGTCATCTCGGGGATGGCGGTCGAGGCGCCGGGCGGGATCGAGGGCCCCGCCGCCTTGTGGTCGGCGCTGGCCGAGGCCAAAGAACTCATCGGACCCTTCCCCCGCGACCGCGGCTGGCCGCTGGACGACCTGTTCTCGGTGTCGGAGCTCGACGGCTGGGGCCCGGTCCCCGACGCGGGCGGATTCCTGGACGGTGCAACGCGATTCGACCCGGCCCTGTTCGGCATCACCCACCGCGAGGCCCTCGTCATGCACCCGCAGCAGCGGGTGGCGATGCGGGTGGCCTGGAAGGCGCTGGAGAACTCCGGGATCAACCCCGCCGCGCTCGACGGGGAATTCGTCGGCTGCTTCGTCGGGATGTCGCCGATGGAGTACGGACCCCGCGCGGCCGTCGCCGACGAACACACCGGACACCGGATCGCCAGCCTGGGGCAGCTGGGCGGCGCCGCCCGCATCTCGCACAGCCTCGGGCTGACGGGCCCGTCGCTCAGCATCGACACGGCGTGCGCGTCGTCGTTGACCGCGGTGCACCTGGCCGCGACGGCGGTCGCGGCCGACGAGTGCGACTGGGCGCTCGCCGGCGGGGTGTGCGTCATGGGGTCCCCGGGCGCGTTCTACGAGTTCGCAAGGCTCAACGCGCTTTCCGAGGACGGCCATTGCCGCGCGTACTCCGGCGACGCCAGCGGCACCGTGTGGGGGGAGGGCGCGGGCATGGTCCTGGTGGAGCGCGAATCCCGGGCCCGCCGACTCGGGCATCCGGTCCTGGCACGCATCCTGGCGATCCGCACCAACCACAACGGCAAGGGCAAGCCGATCCTGGTGCCCCGGGTGCGCGCGCAGGAAGAACTCATCCGCAAGACGCTCGACGCGGCGCGCATCGACCCGGCCGCCGTGGGGATGATCGAAGGTCACGGCACCGGAACCCTCGCCGGGGACCCCGTGGAACTGCTCGCGTTGTTCACCACCTACGGCGCCGCCGGATGCAGCGCGCCGATCGGCTCGATCAAGTCGAACCTGGGGCACCCGCAGGCGGCGTCCGGGATCCTCGGCCTGATCAAGCTGCTGCTCGCCGGCGCGCACGGCGCCGTTCCGCCAACGCTGTTCGCCGACAACCCGACCACCATGCTGGACTGGGATCTCACCGGCCTGCGGCTGGCCGCCAAGCTGCACGACTGGGAGGCGACCGACGGCCTGCGCTACGGCGCCGTGTCGTCGTTCGGCGCCGGCGGAGCCAACGCGCACGCCCTCGTCGCGATGCCCGTGGATCCGTGGGGATGACACCCGTGGCCTACCGCCTCCCCGACGGCACCGTCCCGGTCCTGCTGTCCGCCGACGCGACCGGCTCGTTGCGCGCCGAAGCCGCGGCCGTACTCTGCTACACGACAGACCATTCCGCGGTGACGCCGCAGGAGCTCGCGGCGATGCTGTTCCGCACCCGCACCGCGCGCAAACACCGGGCCCTGGCCATGGTGGGCACCCGCGAGGAGTTGACCGGTGCGCTGCGGGCGGTCGCCGATGACCGGCCGCACCCCGCGGTGGTGCGAGGCGAGACGCCGGCCCGGGCGCGCAAGCTCGCCTACGTCTTTCCCGGGCAGGGCGGCCAGCGCCCCGGGATGGGCCGGCTGTTCTACGCAGCGGTCCCCGCGTTCCGCGACGAGGTGGACCGCTGCGACGCGGCCTTTCGCACGCTGACAGGCGAATCACCGTTGAATTATCTTCTGGGACAGCAGGACCCGGCGCCGGACCGCGCGAGCACGGTGCAGCCCGCGCTGTTCACCCAGATGGCCGGGTTGGCCGCGATGTGGCGGTCGTTCGGGATCGCGCCGGGGGCCACGATCGGGCACAGCCAGGGCGAGATCGCGGCCGCCTACGTCTCCGGCGCCATGACGCTGCCGGATGCCGCGCGCGTCATCGGGGTTCGTGCCCGCGCGGCCGACGAGTTCGGCCCCGGCGACTACGCGATGGCCGTCATCGCCACCGGCCGCGATGCCTGCGAGGACGTCCTTGCGCGCTGCCCGGGGTGGGCGCAGCTGTCGGTGGTCAACTCCCCCAACATGGTCGGGATCTCCGGCGACCGCGACACCGTGCAGGGCATCGTCGACACGTTCACCGGGCGCGGAACCTTCGCCCGCGTCATCCGCGTCCGGTATCCGGCCCACACCATCCTGATCCAGGAACTCGCCGACACGGTGGCCGCCGTCGCCCACCAGGAATTGACGAATCTCGCGTTCCTGGACACCGACATCGACTGCTTCGGCAGCACACTCGGCGGCCGGATCACCACGGACCTGCCGGTCGACGAATATTGGCGCTGGAACCTGCGCAACCCGGTGCGATTCGACAAGGCGATCGCGGCGGCGCTGGAGCGGGGCGTCGACACGTTCGTCGAACTGGCCGAACACCCCACGCTGCAGCTGGCGATCCAGGACAACCTCGCGGCCTTGAGCACCCCTGCCGCCGACGCCGGCGACGAGCGCGGGGCCATGGTCGTCGGCACGTCCGAGCGCGCGGCCGGCGAGTTGACCGAATTCACCCGCAACCTCGCACTGCTGGCCGTGCACGACCAGGATTACGACTGGGAGTGCCTGCGCGCCGCGACCGACGGCCCCGCCCCGCGGCCGTTGCCCGACTTCCCCAACCTGGTGATGAACGAGTCGACGCTGTGGCTGCCCTACGACGAGGTCCTGCCGCGGCGCACCCGGCGGGCGCCCCGCCCCGACGCGACGGATCCCGCCCCGGCGACCGCCGCGCCGCGGCTGCTCACCGAACGGTGGGTCCGGCTCTCGCACCGCTCGCTGGGGCCGCCGCGCGCCTTCGGGATCGTGGACCACACCGGGGCCTGCGCGCAGCTGGCCGGCGCCCTGTGCGGTGCGGCCGGCGACATCGGCGCTTCGGCGCGCACGCTCGACGGGCCCGAACAAAGCACGGCGGCAGGCGATTTCGATACCTACGTGATATTGCTTCCACAGTCGCCGGAGCCCGACGACGTCGCCGCCGCCGCGGCAGTGGCGAGCTTCTTCTCCCGCCGCGCGTGGTGGCCGGGCATCGACACGGCGACCACCGAGTGCTGGCTGGTGACGGTGGGCGGCGAGCCGGTCGCCGGCGGCACGCCGCCCGATCCGGTGCACGCCGCCACCGCCGCGGGTTTCCGCTGCCTGGGCGCCGAACATCCCGGCGTGCGGTTCCGTCACCTCGACCTGGATGCCGGGTCGGCGTCACCGGAGGCCGCCGTCGCAATCGTCGCCGCGCTGCACACGGCCGGCGAGTCGGAGCTGGCGCTGCGCGACGGCGCGCTGTACGCCAAGCGGGTCACCCAAGAGCACCCGGCCGCCGCCGGTCCCGATGGGCCGCCGTGGGAACATGTGGTCCTCGTCGGGGGGACCGGCACGCTGGGGCTGGAATTCTGCGACCACTTCGCGCGCCGTGGCGCACGGCGCATCACGCTGGTCAGCAGGTCGGGCCGGACCGACGCCGTCGCGGAGCGCCTGCGACAGATCAGGTCGGCGACATCGACGCGCATCGACGTCGCGCGTTGCGACATCGGCGACCAGGCGGCGGTATCCGAACTGGCGCAGCGACACCGGGACGCGCCCGCGGACCTGATGATCCACGCCGCGGTCCGGTATTCGGGTGCCGAACTGGCGGACATCACCCCCGCGATGGCCGACGACGCGTTGCGCGCCAAGGTCGTCGGCATTTCGCACGTGCTGGCGGCTTTCCCGCGCACCGACGACTGCCGCGTGGTCCTGTGCTCCTCGATCGCGGCGACGGTCGGTGGCCGCGGCCTGATCCTCTATGCCGCGGCGAACAGGATGCTCGACGCGATGGCGCACCGGCTTCGGGCGCAGGGCGTGGACTGCGTATCCGTGCAGTGGGGGCAGTGGGCGGTCACTTTCGACCCCGGCTCGTCGGGCACCGCGAAGCTGTCCCCGACCGGGCTGCTCCCGATGTCCTCGGCCGACGCGCTGACCCTGGGAATGAGCCGGCGTGGCGGAAATGCCGTCGTCGCGGCGTTCGCGTTGGATCGGGCACGCTCCGCGCTGGACGCCTGTGGGCGCGCCTCGCTGGTGTCCCAGCTGGATGCCCCGGCCCGCGAGATCACCGAAGCGCCCGCACCTGTCACCGTGGCGCGGGCGCCGCACCGCCTGCTGACGCTGGTGGCCCGCGCCATCGGGGTCGAGCGTGCCGAGGCGATCGACCCCGAGACTCCGTTGGTCGCGCTGGGACTGGATTCGCTGCAGGCGTTGGAGTTGCGCCGTCGTGTCAAAGCCGAGTTCGACCGTGACGTGGACGTGGCCGACCTGCTCGGCGGGGCGTCCGTCGCCGATCTACTGGGGCGGCTGAGCGGCTGACCGCCGGTTCATCGCCGCACGCAGGCTTCCCGGACGCAGGTCGGTCCAGCTCTTCTCGATGTGGGTCAGGCAGTTCGCCCGGCCGTCCGCACCGAACACCACGCGCCAGCCGGCCGGCACATCCTTGAACGCCGGCCACAGGCTGTGCTGTTCCTCGTCGTTGACCAGCACGCAGAACGCCAGCTCGTCGTCGTCAAACGGATTGGTACTCATCGGTTCTCCCCCCGGACGGCGCGGTGGCTCCCATCTCGGCGCCCAGCACGCGGTCGGACAGCAACCCCAGGCAACTCAGGTTCGGAAAACCCGGGCCCTCGTTGACGCCGGACAGGTTGGGCAACAACAGCTTCGGGGTGACACCCGCGACCGCCAGGTCGGGGCCGATGGACTCCTCCAGCGCCTCGAGGGTCACCGGCCCGCCCAGCCCGAGCTCGAGCGCGGCCCGGGCGGCCGGGCACAGCAGCGGCAGGAACCACACCGGGTCGGCGCCGGATCCGTCGATGACGAGGTCGAACCGCTGCAGCGTCTCGAGCGGCTCACCGCAGTTGTCGGTGCGCAGCGTGATCCAGATCCGATCGTCGCGATCGACCACGCGGGCGACGCGCCCGCGTTGATGAGTGATGCGCTCGTCGGCCAGCAGGGATTCCTGGACCCGTGCGGAGAACACCCCGCGATCGGTACGCGCGATGCAGTCGCGCCGCTCGGCCTGGCTCAGGCTGCGCCAGCCGGCCGGGTCGGAGAACAGCGAGTTCTCGAAGAAGCCCTCGCCGCGGGTGAACAGGGTCGCCTGCGGCGAGATGGCCGTGATGGCCGAAACCCGATGGTGGAAAAGCTCGTTGAGAATCGACGCGGCGGTCTCTCCCCCGCCGATGACCGCGACGTTGTCGGCCACGATGCGCTCGTGTTGCCCGGCGCGCTGCCAGAACTGCGCGATCGAGAGCACCCGCGGATCACCCGAGAGCATCGACCTGTCGGGTTGCCCGGGCCCGGTCACCATCAGCGTGCCGGCGGACAGGCTCGACCCGCGGGTGTGCAGCACCCAGCGCGCGTCGTCGACGGAAATCCGGACCACCTCTCCGTCAACGACTTTCAAGCCCACCACGGCGGCGACCCAACGCAGATAGCCGGCCCACGTCTCGTGGGTGGGCGCCGGCCTGCCCCGGTCGACCCAGCCCACGAACTGGTCGGTGGCAATCAGGTACGACTGCCAACTGAACCGCATCATCCGTTCGTCGACCTCGGTGCCGGGCACCAGAGCGGACCGGTAGGGGAAGCCGATGTCCTTCTCGGGGCTGGTGCCCAGCCGCTGTCGGCCGTCGGTCCAGCCCCCGCCGGCCCGCCAGTTGGCGGCCACCCCGGAGCGTTCGACGGCAACGACGTCGGGCACCTCGACGCCCAGCTCGCGCAGCACCGCCGCCTTCGCGGCCACCGCCACCGCCTTCGCGCCGGCCCCGACGATCGCAAGCGTGTCGCTCATCGCGCGTTCACCGCGCCACCTCCGTCGATCGGCTTAGCTCAGGCTGCCCTAACTTTGTGTACGCTACCCTATGTTCGACCGGCGGGACATGCCCGCCCCCGAGGGAGTTGCCGAGTGCCACCTGACCCTTCCCGGCCGCCGCTGGACGGCTTCGTTCCCTTCCCGCCCGAACGCGCGGCTCGTTACCGGGCGGCCGGCCACTGGGCCGGCCGCCCCCTGGACTCGGTGTTGCGGCACGCCGCGGCGACGTGGCCCGACCGCGTCGCCGTCGTGGACGCGGCCGGCCCCGGCGGCGGCCACACCTACGCCGAACTGGACGAGCTGGCCGACCGGGCCGCCGCGGCCTTCGCCGCGCTCGGCATCGCGCCGTCCGACCGGGTGCTGCTGCAACTGCCCAACACGGCCCGGTTCGCCGTCGCACTGTTCGGCCTGCTGCGCGCCGGGGCGATCCCCGTACTGTGCCTGACCGGGCACCGGCTGGCCGAACTGCGCCGCTTCACCGAGGTCAGCGGCGCGGTGGGACTGATCGTCGCCGACACCGCGGCCGGTTTCGACCACCGTGCGATGGCCCGGGAACTGGTCGCCCTGGCTCCCGGGCTGCGCCACGTGATCGTCGACGGCGACCCCGGCCCCTTCACCGCGTGGTCGGCCCTGCCCCACGGTGCCGCGCCGCGGGTGGCGAGCGATCCGGCCGCGCCCGCGCTGGTGCTCGTGTCGGGCGGAACCACCGGCGCCCCGAAGCTGATCCCCCGCACCCACGACGACTACCTCTACAACGCCACCGCGAGCGCGAGACTGTGCCGACTGACCGGCGACGACGTGTACCTCGTCGTGCTGCCCGCCGCGCACAACTTCCCGTTGGCGTGCCCGGGCCTGCTCGGCGCGATGACGGTCGGCGCCACCACCGTCTTCGCCGCCGACCCCAGCCCCGAGGCCGCTTTCGCCGCCATCGCCCGCCATCGTGTGACCGTCACCGCGCTGGTGCCGGCCCTGGCCACGCTGTGGGCCCGGGCCTGCGACTGGGAGCCAGAGCCGCCGAAGTCACTGCGGCTCCTGCAGGTGGGCGGGTCCCGGCTGGACCCGCAGGACGCCCGCCTGCTGCGCACGACGCTGACCCCGGGCCTGCAGCAGGTGTTCGGGATGGCCGAGGGACTGCTGAACTTCACCCGGCTCGACGATCCGCCCGATGTCGTCGACCGCACCCAGGGCCGGCCGCTGTGCGCGGACGACGAACTGCGCATCGTCGACGCCGCGGGCGAACCGGTGGCACCCGGCGACGAGGGTGAACTACTGGTGCGGGGGCCGTACACGATCAACGGCTACTTGCGTGCCGAGCGCGACAACGAGCGCTGCTTCGATCCCGAGGGCTTCTACCGCAGTGGCGACCTGGTCCGGTTGGTCGACGACGGCCACCTCATGGTCACCGGACGGGTCAAAGACGTGATCTGCCGCGGCGGCGAGACCATCGCCGCCGCGGACATCGAGGAACCGCTGCTGAGCCACCCGGCGGTGTGCGCGGCCGCGGCCGTTGCGCTGCCCGATCCATTGCTCGGCGAGAAGATCTGCGCCGCGGTCGTTTTCAATGGCCCGGCGATCGGTCTGGCGGAGCTGAACGCCTACCTCGACGGTCGCGGTGTGGCCGCGCATGCGCGGCCGGACATGCTGGTCGAGATGGCGGCGCTGCCCACGACACCCGTCGGCAAGATCGACAAGAAGGCGATCGCCGCCCGGCACCTTGGCCCGCGAACGTGACGCCGGCGCTCAGACAGGCAACCCGGAGAACATGACCCGGCCGGGATCGTACTTCTGGCGCACGGCGCTGAGCCGCGACAGATTCGAACCGAAGTACCGCGACGCCGGCTGGTTGGACTCGAGGTAGTTGACGTAGCCGCCGACCGAATACGGTTGCACCGCTTGGTGTGCCGTGTTGAGCCAGGCGGTGGCCGCCGCCGGCGACCCGGACGTTTCGACGTACCACTGCACCAGCGCGTACTGGCGCCGCCACGGAAAGGCCGTGGCACCCGGCGCCACGGTCGCCAGGGCGCCGTCGAGGGCGTGCATGATCGCCAGCATGCGACCCGCCCCGCGGGGAAAGGCGTTGACCGCCGCAGCGATTCCCTGCGCGGCGCCCGCGTTGACGAGCGGCAGGACGTCGGATCCGCCGACATACCCCAGCGGTGCCGGGTTGAGGTTCCCGACGGCCAGGTACCGCACCAGCTCCATGCGGTTGAACGTGTGGGTCTCGATTCCGGTCGGTTGCACCCCGACGGCCGAGACGATGGCGCGCTGCACGCCGGCACCCGACCCGGCCGGGCAGGTCGCGAGGATCCGGCAGTGGGTGCCCATCGGGTCGACGGTGGCATCGGCCAGCGCCCAGCTGTTCCGGTCGGCGGTGCGCAGCCAGTTCTGCCAACCGAGGAGAACCTGCGCGAACGACTCCGGCGGGAAATTCAGGTTCACGGCGTCCACGTCCCCGGTGGGAAACGTGGCGAAGGTCAGCGAGGTGACCGCCCCGAAGTTGCCGCCACCGCCGCCGCGCAACCCCCAGAACAGGTCGGGGTTGTTGGTGGCCGACGCGGTGACCGCCTGGCCGCCGGGCAGCACCACCGACGCCGACGTCAGCTGGTCGCACAGCAGGCCCGCGTGCCGCGAATCGGCGCCCAGGCCGCCGCCCAGGGCGTGGCCCGCGGCACCGACCGTCGGGCAGGTACCCGTCGGCACACCGCGGCCCGCCCCGGCCAGCGCCTCGTGCATCGCATACAGACCGGTCGCCGGCGTCACCGTGACGTGCCCGCTGGCCGCGTCGTAGTTGATGCCGCCGGGCAGCTGCCGCAGGTCGAGCACCATGGTGCCGTTGGCCGCCGACGCCCCCACATAGGAATGCCCGCCCCCGCGCGGGGCGACCTTGAGGTGGTGCGCCGCGGCGAAGGCCATCGCCTTCTGCACGTCGGCGGCCGAGGTCGGGACGACGACCGCCGCAGGCATCGCGTCGTTGTAGTTGGTGTTGAAAACCTGCTTGGCCGTTGCGAACTGGGAACCCTGATCCGGCAGCACCACCTGGCCGCCGATGACGGACGAAAGGCCGCTCCAGCCCGAGGTTTTCGGGTCGGCCATGGCGCGACCCGGGCCCAGCACCGTCCCCGCGGCCAGCGCTCCGGCGGCCGCCCGCAGAAACGTCTGCCGCGAGAATTCACGGGCCAACGTCGGGCTCCCGCAACTGCGTCATGTCCCGCATTGTCAACCACCGCAGCCGCGGTACCGTACGACGTGACACGGGATGACCCAACCGTGCCCGAACCGTTACCCCGCTCGACGGATGGCCAAGCAAAGGAGCGACCGATGAATGTGGGTTTATGGGCTGGTCTCACACTGATCTCCCTGACACTGGTGCTGGTGTTCGCCTCGGTTGCCACCGTGTTCGTCAAGCGGCTGGGCGCCCGGACGACGTTGCCGATCAGCGAGGAGATCGGCAGCGCCAAAGCGGTGTTGGACAAGGTGCGCAAGCGCGAGCCGATGTCGCGGGAGGAGCTGGACTATGCCAAGCAGATCGTCGCCGACCGCGGCTCCCTGATGGCCCTCTGCATCCCCGCCACGCTGTTCATGCTGGGCTGCTTCTACGTGTTCGGCAGCCTCGAACACCTGCATGGGGCCACGCCCTCCGAACGGACATTCCTCGGGGTGATCCCGATGCTCACCTCCATGAACCTCGCCATCCGGCTGCGCGCCAGCGCGCGGCTGCAGAGGCGCCTGCAGTAGACGCTAACGTCCACAAACTGATAGTGTCCCTACACCTTCTAGGTAAATCTGTCTGATACATGGGTGGGTCTTGCCGGCCCGGCAGGACGCCGCGGGCGAGGCGAGCAGGCGCGGCCCGGCGCGGTAGCCCGAAAGGTGGTCGAGTGAACCCTCGTTCGTCAGTCGGCAGGACCGTCCTGGCGCGGGCGTGGATGCCGCTGGTCGCCGTGGTCGCGATCGGTGTGGGCGCGCTGGGCATGTGGAAGGTGCATCAGTTCTCCGCTCCGCCGCCGGTCATCACCGTCAACGGGCCGCAGGCGCCCGAGGAGTTCAACCCCAAACGGCTCACCTATGAGGTGTTCGGATCCGCCGGGACGGGCGGAGAACTCGTCTACATCGACATCGACGGACATCCCCACCCGGTCGATGTCACGACGTTGCCGTGGTCGCACACGGAGACGACGACGCTCACGGTGGTGTCCGGCAGTGTCTCGGTGCACGTTCACGGCGTTCACGTCGGCTGCCGGATGCTGGTGGACGGCGTGGTGCGCGATGAACAGGTCAGTCACCATCAGGACGCGGACGTCGAATGCCGGGTGAAATCGGCATGAGTGAGCACCGCTTGGACGACGCCCCCGTCAAACGGCCCCTCATCCCGCGACTGGTGCGTGCCTTCGCGATACCGATCATCCTCTTTTGGGGTCTTGTCGCGGTCACGACGAACACCTTTATGCCCCAAGTGGAACGCGTCGCAGAAGAACTCGCCGGACCGATGGTGCCGCACTACGCACCCTCCCAGCGAGCCCTGCTGCACATCGGCGAAAAATTCCACGAATCCAACTCGACGAACCTGACCATGATCGTGTTCGAGGCCAACCGGCCGCTGGCCGTTGCCGACCACGAGTACTACGACGGGCTGATGCGCCGCCTCGAGGGCGACAAACAGCACGTGCAATACGTGATGAACCTCTGGGGCAAACCGTTCACCGCAGCCGGGGCGCAGAGCCTCGACGGCAAGGCCGCCTACGTGCTGTTGCGTCTGGCCGGTGACATCGGCCAGATCGAATCCAACCAGTCCGTGGCCGCCGTGCGCGACATCGTCGCCAAAGACACCCCGCCGCCGGGCCTCAAGGTCTACGTCAGCGGCGCGGCTCCCCTGGCCTCCGACACGGTCAGCATTGCGAACAACAGCCTGAACAACGTCACGATCGTCACGATCATCCTCATCGTGGTGATGCTGCTGCTGGTGTACCGGGCCCCCTCCGTGCTCTTGGTGCCCTTGCTGGGAGTCCTGATCGAAATGTTGGTCGCCAAAGGGATTACCGCCACCCTGGGCCACCTGGGGTACATCGAACTCTCGTCGTTCGCGGTGAACATCGTCGTCGCACTGACGCTGGGCGCGGGAACGGACTACGGCATCTTCTTGATGGGCCGCTATCACGAGGCACGGCAAGCCGGCGAAAGCCGGGAGGACGCCTTCTACACCGCGTACCGGAGCGTGGCACCAATCATCATCGGCTCGGGGCTGACGATCGCGGGCGCGTGCTATTGCCTGACTTTCGCACGGCTGAACTACTTCCACACCATGGGTCCGGCAGTGGCGATCACGATGCTGTTCACCATCACGGCGGCGATGACGCTGGGCCCGGCCCTGTTGACCGTGGGAAGCCTGCTCGGGCTGTTCGATCCCAAACACAAGGTGAAGGCACACCTGTATCGGCGCATCGCCGCGAGCGTGGTGCGCTGGCCGGTGCCGATCCTGGCGGCCAGTTCGGCCGTCGTCATGATCGGGGCGATCTTCGTGCCGACCTACCGGCAGAACTACGACGATCGCCAATACCAGCCGCACAATTCCCCGGCCAACCTCGGCTTCGCCGCCGCCGATCGGCATTTCCCGAAGAGCAAATTGTTCTCCGAGATGCTGATGGTCGAGACCGACCACGACATGCGCAACTCTGCCGATTTCATCTCACTGGACCGGGTGGCCAAAGCGCTCATCCGCCTTCCCGGTGTGGCGATGGTGCAGAGCATCACCAGGCCTTTGGGCCGGCCCCTCGAGCACGCGAGCATTCCTTACCTGTTCACCACACAGGGCAGCGGCAACGGTCAACAGCTCCCGTTCAACATCGAACAGAACTCCAACACCGATCAACAGGCGGATATCCAGGCGCACTCCGTGGAAGTCCTGCGCAAGGAGATCGGGTTCTTCCAGAGGGTGTCCGACGAACTGCACCAAACGGTGCTCACCGTCGAGGATCTGCAAAGGATCAGCGACGAGTTGAATCAGGAAACCTCCAACGTCGACGACTTCTTCCGACCGGTCAAGAGCTACTTCTATTGGGAGCGGCACTGTTTCGACATTCCCATTTGCTGGACGTTCAGATCGCTGTTCGAAGCACTCGACAACATCGACAAGCTGGCCGAAGACATCGGGAACGCCAAAGTCTCCCTCGAAGAGGTCGACAAGGCCTTCCCGCAGATCATCGCCCAGCTCAAAGCCACAGCCGACGACACCGAGGCGCTCCGGGCCAAGTTGGTCAACAGCTACGGGTCCGCCGATCTGCAAGCCCTGCAAACCGCGCAGACATTCGATGACTCGATCAACGTCGGCAACGACTTCGACAAGTCGCGCAGCGACGACTACTTCTACATCCCCCACGAAGGGTTCGACAACGAGGACGTCAAAACCGGTATCAAGCTGATGATGTCACCGGACGGAAAAGCCGCCCGGTTCATCGTCACCCACGAGGGCAACGCGATGGGCCCCGAAGGCGTGCAACATGTCGAGAAGTTCCCGACGGCCATCACCACGATCCTCAAAGAGACCTCGTTGGCCGGCGCGCGCATCTACATCGGCGGTTCGGGGTCCAACGACAAGGACATCAAGGAATACGCCACATCCGATCTGATGATCGCGGCGATCGCCGCGTTCATCCTGATCTTTTTGATCATGATGTTCCTCACCCGAAGCCTGGTGGCGGCCTTGGTCATTCCCGGCACGGTGGCGTTCTCCTACGCCGGGGCATTCGGACTGTCCATACTCGTCTGGCAGCACCTCATCGGTCTGCACCTGCACTGGCTGGTGTTGCCGCTCACGTTCATCATCCTGGTGGCGGTGGGCTCGGACTACAACCTGCTGCTGATCGTCCGAATCAAAGAAGAGATCGGCGCCGGGTTGCACACCGGTCTGATCCGCGCTCTCGGCAACACCGGAGGTGTGGTCACGTCGGCGGGCCTGGTGTTCGCGTTCACCATGCTGGCGATGCTCACCAGCGATTTGCGAACGATCGGGCAGGTGGGGTCCACCGTGTGCATCGGCCTGCTGCTCGACACGCTGATCGTGCGGTCGTTCGTCGTGCCGTGCATCGTCAGGCTCCTGGGCCCGTGGTTCTGGTGGCCGACGCTGGTGCGAACCCGTCCCCCGCGGCGGCGTCAACCGGTGACGGTCGGTCCCCCGGCGCCGGAATAGGCGGGCACAGGGACGCGTTGGAGCGGTTCGTGGCGCAACATGAGCTTTTTCAGCCGTTGACCGTACGCTCGCTGACCGTGCCGAACCGGTTCGCGATGGCGCCGATGACCCGGCAGGCCTCGCCGGGCGGAATTCCGGGCGCCGACGTCGCCGAGTATTACCGGCGCCGCGCCGCCGGCGGCGTCGGTCTGATCATCACCGAGGGAATCCGGTTGCCCGACCCGGCCGCGGGCTACCCGTACGCCGTCCCGACGATCGCCGGCGACGACGTCCTGGCCGGGTGGCGGCGCGTCGTGGACGCCGTCCACGGCGAGGGCGCCACGATCGCCGCCCAGCTGTGGCACCAGGGCGCCCAGCGCGACGACGTCGACGGCGTTGTCCCGGTCAGCCCGTCGGGCGTCGACGGGCTCGGCCGGCCGAAGGGCCGCGCACTCGAAACCGACGAGCTGCCGCGGGTCGCGCAACTGTACGCCGAGGGCGCCGTCACCGCGCGGGACCTCGGCTTCGACGCTGTCGAGATCCACGGCGCCCACGGCTACCTGCTGGACGAATTCTTCTGGGAGCGAACCAATCTGCGGACCGACGGGTACGGCGGATCGCTGTCCGCGCGCACCCGCTTCCCGGCCGAGGTGGTTGCCGCGGTCCGCGCCGCGGTCGGCCCGGACTATCCGATCGTCTTCCGCTTCTCGCAGTGGAAGGGCACCGACTACACGGCCACGATCGCCGACGACCCTACCCAGTTGCAGGAGTTGCTCTGCCCGCTGGCCGAGGCGGGGGTGGACATGCTCCACCCCTCGACCCGCAGGCATTACCTGCCCGCGTTCCCCGGCTACGACGGCGAGTTGAGCCTTGCCGGGTGGGCCAAGAAGGTCACCGGGCTGCCGGTGATCGCCGTCGGTTCCGTGGGGTTGGAAACGCAGTTCCGCAGCGAGAAGCGGGGCCAGGTGATCCGGCCCGCGCCGGTGGACCGCCTGGTCGAGCAGTTCGACGCCGGTGAGTTCGACATCGCGGCCATCGGGCGCGCGCTGCTCGCCGACCCGGGCTGGGTGAACCGCCTGCGCAACGGCGCCCTCGACGGGTTCACCGGTTACGACCCGGCGACGGCGCTGGCCGCCCTGAACTGACGGCTCACGTCGTGGCCCTCTCGAGGGTCCCGCTGACGAACAGCGTGTCGCCCAGGCCGATGTCGTCGTCCGCTATGGGAGCAAGCCCGTTGGCCGCGAACAGCTCTCGGATGCTGGCACCGTTGAGCGCCCAGCCGCGTTCGCTCAGGTACGGGGCGGCTTCGTTGCGTTCACCGAAGTAGACGAGGGCGGCCATGTCGGGATCGAAACCGTGGGCGCCCCAGCGTTCGGAGATGCGGCGCATGTGTTCTTTCATCTTGTCTTCCATCTTGTCTGCGTCGCCCGGCTGCGGGTTGGGGGTGCTCTCGGTGGCGAGCCGGCTGCCGGGCGCGCTGAGTTCGGTGACGGTGTCCAGCAGTCGATCCTGGGCTTCCGGCGGCAGATAGCCCAGCAGGCCCTCGGCGCTCCACGCGGTCGGCCGGGCGGAGTCGAACCCGGCGGTGCGCAATGCGGTGGGCCAGTCGTCGCGCAGATCGACCGCAACCGGTGGGGAATTGTCTGTGGCGTACCTGCCGGGGTCATCGGGGCAAAGCTGGGTGCCGGCCTCACCAATCGGATACGCGTGAACACGGGAACCATTCGGGTGCTTCCCTTCCCGCATCCC
>Ga0078972_1003359_pt1 | contig 48278 bp, 80 predicted proteins | sample YelNatPaOPGAMG01_FD_67568 | JGI IMG/M metagenome (GOLD analysis project Ga0078972, IMG submission 67568) | Hot spring thermophilic microbial communities from Obsidian Pool, Yellowstone National Park, USA - OP-RAMG-01 (SPADES assembly) (version 2) | ecosystem: Environmental > Aquatic > Thermal... | reverse complement strand
AAGCTCGGAAACTTCCGGTGTAGTAGTAGCTTGAGGATTATCCTTGAAAAAGAGCTCAATAGCCTTATCCAGAACGGGCTTAGGAACCTTATACCTTATTACCTTCCTCATGAGGAAGACACCGGAAATAAGAACCCCCCTATTTAAATGGAAGAAACCCCGAAAAAGTAAAGAAAAGTAATCTAGGCTAAAGACACCTAAAACCTATTTTCAAAAAATTTTTTAAGGATATATGATAAGACACCTACTAAGAAAAGCCCTAGAAAAGCTATTCCGACAATTCCGAGCATTTTTGTAAACAACAAATTCATAATCGCTTGTCCTAACATTATATCACCTCATCCCATCTTTTTGCTGTATTATTCACGATAACAGGCAGATTATAGAGCTTAGCTTTTCTCTCTATTTCTTCCACATCTATATCTGGATTATCTTGATTTTCAGCCAGCTTGACCCAAGCTCTTAAGGTTTTTGACCACCTTAGCCTTAGCTCTTTTATCAGCTCTTTAGGAAGCAAGCAATTCCTTAGCCTTATGCAAATAACTGTTGTCTTATCAAGAGGATCATATATCAAGAAGACATATAGGTATTTCTCCAACCTCATATTCACCACCAGAACCAGAAATAACCCCCCTATATAAATAAGAGAAAATAGGAAAAAGTAATAAAAAGTTATCCGACCACCTTAAGGTTTAGCTTTAGCTCAGCTAAGGCTCTATCAGTTTCATAAGGATCTCCATATAAGAAGTTAGCTATATCTCTCATAAGCTCTGAGTTTACAACAATAGGCACGTTAGCCTTATCAAGAATTCTCAGAATTCTTATCAATTCTTGATGATAAGTATAAGGATTAACAATTCTCTGGAATACATGAAGCTCTTTAAACCAAGAAGCTCTAAGAGCTTTTAGGATCTCTCTATCAAGGTAAACACCTTTTAGGTATATGTTTATTCCGATTTTACCTCTTAGCTCATTAGTGATAAAGACATGAATAAACTTGTTAGGAAGCATTGATAAAAGAGATTTGGAAAAGATAACAGTCATGCTATCACCTTATCCTAAACCACAAGTAGAGATCCACATGGAGATCCGGTTTATCGTCTTCCGTATAGCAGATAAATTGAACCTTAGCCCTGAGCTTTTTAGCGACTTTCTGTATTCTCTGTAATTCCCCCCAAGAGTTAAAGCTAAAGTAACCGAAGTTAAAGCTAAACTTGAAAAAGCATCTATCGTTATACTCTATCCCGTAATCGCTTCCTAAGAATATAGCATGATCCCAAGCTTCTCTTATCTCCTTTTCGACTTTTGGAAGCTTTTTCTGTAATTTGGTCTCGATTATAGCTCTCCTTATTTGGTCAGAAAAAGATGGAGGAAAGTAGTGAATTACTTCAGATGTCATAGGTATCATCCCCTATATATACCCAAATCCAGAGATCTAATTTTCCATTGTTCACTTCAGCAGTTATGACTTTGCAATAGGCTATTGGAATACCGTCTTCCTTTTCTGCCCACTCTCTGAATTCAGCGATGTTGAATTTCGCTATTCCCCTAGCCATTATAGACACCACATCCCCCATATCGTTTAGATAATAGACTTCCCCGCCTTTTTCCTCAAAAAACTTGGCGAGGATTTGCCCGACACCTTCCACAACTATTTGCCCCGACATGCTAGATCACCACCAGAAAGAAACCCCCAGATATAAACTAAAGAAAAAATGGAAAAGTATGGAAAAGTTTTAAAGAAATAGCTCATGTTTCCTTTACCCTAACCCACAAGTCCATTGAGATCTTATCTTTGGTCAAGTGAAACTTGAGGATCTCAACGTAGTAGAGCTTGTATCCGTAAAGTCTCAGATAGTCATCCAGATCTGAATAGGATATGAGCTTTTCCGGCACATTGTTAGTCTCTATCACTAAAGACACCGTATTGCTTATAGGGATAAAATGATCAGCACTTATCACTCTGAAACCTCTTGAAACAAAATATTCCTTTATGATGCTAGTTACTTTGTTCATCTCCTCGAAACCTATCACCTTAGGCTCAATCACTAGCATCCCCCCTTTTAGGAACTCTATATAGCAATCTCATTAGGAACATTGTATCTATGGGAACGAACCTTCCCCTTTTATTCCTAAAGTAAAACCAAGCTATTGAACCGACTTCCACAGCTCTAAACCCAGCTTTTGTTATTTTAGGAGCTAGCTCTTTAACTCTCTCGATAAGGTATTCTCTCACTTGTTCACCTGTCCAAGTTTCTTGTTTGTCTCCATCTCTAACACTAAAATGGCTTTCCTTAGGGATCTTCTCCAAAAAAACCACCAGACCCCCGATATTCAAAACCTCTGGATCTAGGGAACTCATGCAATCACCCCGATAAGAAGAACCCCCGAATATTAAGAAAAGAAAAAAGAGAAAAGTATGGGAAAGTAATCATGGAAACCCGTAAGCCAAGAAATAGGAAATAAAAGTCCAGAACAGCCAGAATATTACTACTCCTATTAGGATGTATATATCGCCTTTAGGTATCCGTCTTCTTTCTTCTTCCACGCTCACACCTCCTTAGGATAGAAGAATACTTCCAATATTAAGTTGTTCTCTTTGGGATAGACATGAAACCTGAATTCGCACTTAGTTTTTCGTGATATACTTCTTAATTTACTAAGCTCATCCTGAGAGGAGAAATCGTTATCCTTTAGCCTTATTTGGAAAGATACAAAATAGGGATAGAAGGGATTAGAACCTATTTCTGAGCTTAGAATTTCTCCATACCAGATCTGTTTTTTAAGCAATTCCTCTATGCTCTCTCTTATCCTTAGTAGCTTTTCCTCTGTTACATGCATATCCTCTATGACCATATTCACACCTCCTTAGGATAGAAATAGAGATCCACAGATAGATGATCTTTGTTGTGGAATGCAAGGAATTTGACCCTGCAATTATACTTTTTAGCGATCCTTTTCAGCCAAGACACATCAGAGCTTTTGAAACTGCTATCCCCGAAGTTAATCCTTAGAAAAATCATAGGAGGATCAGAAGTTATCTCTCTATGTTCTATCTTCAGCCAATCCCTCTTTTTCAGAAGATCTATCTCTATATCGATAGCCTTTTCCTGTAAATCGTTAAAGCTCATGGCATCACCTTTAAGCGATTTAAATCAGCCTGATAGAACATGATTTTATCGTTAATTGCAGTTATTAGGTTATTTAATGAAAGATATATAGGCTGTATTGTGCTTTCGTATTCAAATACCCTAAGCTCTGGATACATCCATATCAGCTCATCTTTAATTTTTGTTCTAGCTTCCTTTAGTATCCTAGCAACTTCCGTCAAACCTGCTATTATTTGTTCAATCCTATCTATTTCCTCTTCTTTTGTCATGGTATCACCTCAGAGATCCACTTATCACCAGACCCATGGATTGACAATTTTCGGCTCTGGTAAGTTATGAGGATCTTTACCAAGTTTTATTGCTAAGCCTTTCAGCATTTCAACGGCATTATATATATCCCTCTTCCTGTAAGGAAGCCTTCCTGTCCTGCTATCAATGTAGAAATCAGCCGGTTGAGTCATTGCGAAATGACCGAGCATTCCCCCGCCACACATCACATAGACCTCTATTTGCAAGATCTCCAAGTCTCTCTCTGTGTAATAAGATAGATCGGTGTCTATTTCCACTAGTCCTCTTATTCCCTTCACATATCCTCTCAACCGACCACTCTCAGGGTCATATTCCAAACCGACTTTTTTCCCCGACATATCACATCACCCCGATCTAAAGAACCCCTGACAATAAGACAAGGAAAAAAGAGAAAAGTAGGGGAAACTACTTAGCAAAATAAGGCACGTAGCAGTATATATCCATTGCTAGCTCTCTGTATATCCCAGCTAGGGATTTAGTATATATTATAGCCCAAGCTAAGACATATTGAGCATCTTTCTTATCAAATGGAAGATGCTTAACGCTCAATGGAGATGTTCTATATAGCCTTAATACCTCCTTTTCGATCAAGACATTAGGTTTATGCTCTATCACAAACTTAGGTAGGTTAAGGGAAACAAGAAACTCATTGAGCTTGTCCAGATCTTCAGTCTCAATCAGCAGTTTTTCAGGAGCAATGTATAGGTAAATATCCCTCCATCCCTCTCTTTCTATCTTGTATATAGCATTATTGCGAGCCTTCCCGTAATATTCCTTTTCATCCTTGTTATCACCAGCATTTAGCGAGACAAAGCCACCACGATGAGCTTGAAACCCTACTATCTTCCATGTATGGTAGAAATAACTCCAATGATCAAGAAAGCTGTCCATCCTAGCGATCCTTAGATCAACAACCTGATTTTTCATAGCCATCCCGATAAGGAAAAACCCCGATAATAAGAGAAAGAAAAAAGAGAAAAGTATGGGAAACTACTCCTCTAATGGCTTCCTTATTGTAAATACGACTTTAAGCTTATCCTTTTCCGGTCTTATGAAGTAGTCAAGGACAAGACCACGCTCATGCAACGCCAAGCTCAGATCCTCTATAAAGAAGTTATGAAGCTCATTGGTTACAAGTGTTACGAATGCCTTTTCTTCATCATCCATCTCCATCTTCTCTATTTCATATTCACAACCCCAAAACTGCAAACAACTCTCTATCAGCTTCCTTATATCACCGAATGTCATGACATCACCCCCACACCAGATTATCTTTTTCATCCCTCTTTATGACACCTTCCTTAAGACAGAGAGAAAACCTGATGCAATAAGGACAGATGGAAAGACTATGCCAGCACAATTGACTTCTAGGGCATTTCTCAGGCAAGGGACAATCAAGACAATCATAGAAAAGACAAAGTATATCCTGATAGCCTTCCCCTAATGCGTCTAGATCACTAGCCTTCTTTATTTTACCCTCATTTATCAGCCTTAAGACTTCATCCAGCCTTTTTCTTCTTTCGATAGACACTCTTATATCGAGATCTATCACCTTTTCAGACATAGGAATACCCGACATCATATCACCCAACCTAAAGAAACCCCGAATATTAGGAAAAGAAAAAATGGAAAAGTATGGGAAAGTATTAGCAGATGAACCCTTTTTCCAAGATCCTAGCATCTAGCTTAGTATTGAATGAAGGAAGGATCAAGGGAGCATGAATTCCGTAAACAGCTAAAAGCCTCTCTACATTTAAAGGGAAATCAGTTTCAAGCTTAGCTTCCCCTTCTTTTGTCTTTATTTCAACCTTGATTTTCCTGAGAACAAACCATTGCGAAAAGTCCTGTGTCTCTGTGCAAGCATACTTGTAAACCATGCTTATAGATGCCTTCTTATCTTCATTATTATACTCAGCAGTTATCTCTATCATATCGCTTTCTAATAGCTTGTAACCCTGAAAAACCCAATACATATCACTTCCCCCACGCTTCAGCATATAACTCCTCAAGATCAGGAGAATACAAGCCTTTGGAAGACAAGAACTTATCTAAATGCTCAGCCATGAACCTAAATCCGTTTTCATGTCCAGCCCTAGCCAAATTGCTCATAAGCTCTATGAACTTGTTTAGCTTATACACCTTAGAAACACCTTCTACATCATAACCTTCAGATAGCAACATTAAATTGCCTCCAACTATTGTATCAAATAAGTGAGTAACAACTGCAAGATCATCCCTCCTTATTTCCACTATGTAGCGATTTTGGAATATTGTTCTAATCCCTGTTACCATCCCTACTCTATCAGCAAATATACTTATCTGTTTTCTTTTCTTAGATATACCCCAATAACCCGTATTCCTTCTTCTTAGCCTTTCATCATAGATTGAAAAAACAACAATAGTAGGAGAGATACCTGTTTTAGTTATCATGCTATCACCCTGCATAAGGATATGTTTTCCTGTATTTTATCCTCACGTAAAGCCATGCCACAAACCTAGAGCCAAGATCAGCAAGAATTAAGCCAGCTATCACCAGCAGAACTATCTTGACCTCGTAAGGGATAGCAAAATCTGTAATATAAGCCAGAGCCATATTCACCACCTTAAGGGTCTAAACCTGTATTCCACTATAAGAGTATGTTCATCTTTAGGAGTTACATCGAAGGTAAAGCTAACACCTAGCTTTTTAGCTAGGGATCTAACCCTAAGGTAGTTGTATGAGTTGAAGTCAGCTTCTTTTGTTGCAATTACCACTTCTATGTTGTTTATTCCCCACTTTTCATACCTCACTTCCGTTATTATCAGCTCTTCCTCCATGTCCTCCAAAACTGCTTCTGCTATGCTTTCTAGAACCTCTTTCTCTTTCTCCTCAAAACCCATATTCCCTATCGTGATATAGGAGATGGAATATTCCGTCATCATATCACCCCGACAGACATAAACCCCAAGATACTAGGAAAAGAAAAAGGAGAAAAGTATGGGAAAGTAATTACGGTCATCTTTTCCTCCTTTTTGGATAAGAAGGAGTATCAAGCATCGATTTTCTAAAGTCCTTGTATTTGTCCTCTATCTCTTTTATTGTCTCTTCCAAGTTTACCCTAACAGGAGTTATCACATGAGCAAACACCAGAGTGTAGTCTATTCTAGCAGGATCATGGAGAATAAACAGCAAGGCTATATCTCCAGGATGCAGAAAGACAGCACTCTTATTGCATGGAACGTAGGTATTCAGTATTCCTGAGAGCAATTCAGCGTTAAACTCATTTTTCACAGCTGATATGAAGCCACCTGATACCAAGATCCTAGCTTCCTCTAAGGTTATTTCCTGTTGTAAGACAGCGACCCCTCTCTGTAATTCTTCCTTAGCTATGGGAACACACTTGCTATCTATCACGTAGAGCTTAGGCTTTTCCTTTCTTTCCTCTTTTTCCTTTACTTCAAGAGCCATCATGTTTCCTCACCTTCTGTTTTTCTCTTTTAATTACAATATATTCTGGAAATCCCTCTTTATGTCCTATGCACATCAGAAGATCCCCATTAGGTAGAACCCTTATTTCCCCCTTTCTCATCACCACCACCTCTTATCTCATACATGCCCTCGGAGATAATAAAAGCTTGAACTACATATAGTGCTGATAGGCAGTCAAGCCTTCTGTGTCCTTGAAGAACCGTATAGATCTTGTGAGCTAGATCGCATGAAGTTTCCTTATCAGCTCTATCGAATACAGCCTTCCAGAACTCAGGACTTCTCATAAGCTCTAAGACCTCAGGCTTTACCTCTTCCAAGAACTCTTTTTTCATACCTGCACCCCCTCCTTAACTATCATCACATGCAGACTGTCATCCTTCTCATCAAGGTCTATCCTGTAAGAATAGAACTCGTTTTTATCTAGAAGGAATGTTCCACTTATGGGATTAGTGTTGTTCACGTCATTGAAGAAGACAACAGTTTTCTTTTCCTTAACCCTCTCAACAGGAGCTAAGAGCTTGGTAGTAAATATGAAGACCCTCTTTCCGTCTGCGAGCAGGATAGTATCCCATCCACAAAAAGCGTGAGCTTCATAGTAGCTCATGCCCTCCAAGATATGTTCATCTATTTTATCAATAGGTATTTTCTCTTTTTTCTTTACGTGATAGAGAGCTTCAGCGTTATGGTATTTTAGGAATTGCTTTAACCTGTATCCTCCTTCTCCCTTCCTCCATATCTTCTTTATGTTTATGAATAACCTTCCATCCAAGCAATCTTGAACGAGACCAATCACAGGAACATCGCCATCCAGAGTAGTGAAGCCCACAAATCTAGGTGTGCCACGCTCACAGACATAGGTAGTAAGGACGCTATCAGACCCAACAAAGTTTACAATGAAATTCTTTATTAGCCACTCTCTATCCTGAAATATCCACTCCATGTCAATCCCTCCACTCAGTTTTTGAAGCGAGATAAAGCAATGCTTCCCTCTCTTTTCCTCTGTAATTTTTCTTGATAACATCGATCATCTCATCCATATTCTTAGCATGTTCGCAGAACCTAGCAAAAGTCCTCACCGTATCCACAGCCATGAATATATTCAGGTCAAACTTGTGTTTTATGTGATATACGAGGTCTTCCCAATCGATGCCTTCCAGAGCTACTGCGTTTTTCATTACAACAGCCTTCCATCCTTCTTCTTCCTGCAACAACCTAAACAATGCACCCATACTTTTTGACATGAGATCACCCAGATTTTTGATAAGGGTCATAATAAAAACTTTACGAAATAGGGAAAGTATTGAAAAGTAATCGAAAAAGATTATAAGCAAACAGACCATAAATCAGCAGGTGATATGATGTTAGGAAAAAAGAAAAGCCTAAAGGATATGAGTAAAGAGGAGCTTAGGAAAACAGTATTCAACAAGATAAAATCAACGTCTTTGGGGAGAGCTTTTGAGATGGCAAAAATGATACAGATAGGCAGATCACTAGAAAGGAAGCCACCTAAGGAGAGCTTAAGGGCACCTGAGAAGGTGTGGAGAGAGAGGTCATTGCCACCTGGAGGGTTTGCCAAGAAGCCTAAGGAGTAAGTTTATATAGGATTGACCCCCCTAATTACAGGGGGATGATATGGTTAGGATGAGGGATACAGAAGAGTGGAAGAGACTTAAGGATTTGGCAAATGGGATATACGGATCTGCAATTCACGGGCAGAATGACTATCTTTATCTGCTATCCAAGCTTATGTATAGGGCTATTAACAGGATAGCTGATTATGAAGCTGAGGACTTGTCAGAGGAGCATCCAGCCTTTGCAGAATTAGAAGACCTGAGGCTAAAGATATACAGGATGCATCAGGATTATGGAACACCAACATTAGAGCTTATAGAACTAGAGTATGAAGACTGTCTGGAAGACATAAAAAAGCTAATACAGAGAGAGAAAGCCAGAGTAGCAGGGATAGTAGGAGAGATAGAGAAGATAGGAGTTAGATCGATATGAGGAAATCAGTTTACCTAGCAGAGGATGAGTATAACGCACTAGAAAAAATAGCAGAAGAGGACGGAGACAACTTAAACAACGTCTTGAGAAGGGCAGTAAGGTTTTTTGTAAAATACAGGAGATTAATGGAAGAGGGATATAGGATTATACCTGTCAAGGTGATGGAAATATCGAAGCCGGAGCAGAAAGGAGAAGAGCAAAGAAAAGATAGCCAAGACACAGGAGCATCAAAATAAGGAGATCATATTTTGCCTTATTATTTTTATAATCTTTTTTTAGGAATTTTACAGGGTTTTTAGCCACTCCCCTTATTATCTTGTCAAGATCTTCCTCTGGAATTTCGCCTGTTAAAGGTTGAATATAGGGAGTAATGTTAGTATAGTAGTAGGTGTAGGATCTCAGTTGTTCTGCTTGTTCTTTCAGCTCATCCCTCAGCTTCTGTATTTCCTGCTTTAATTCCTCAACATCGCTCATTTAGATACCCCCGCCAAAAAGAAGGTAAAGACAGCTATTACCACAAAGACAATGAAGAAAAGAATGAGAAGACCAACCATGAACAGCAAAGAGAGGACAAGGAAGCCTATTTTAGCTACAAGCTGAGGAGCAAAGCTAACAATAAAGAGAAGGAGAAAGATAGTTATAAGGACAGATGGTCTAGGCAGTTTCATGTTCTCACCTTGTAATGGGAGAGAGACCAAGCAAGGGTAAGAAAGGCAGTAGATATTGCGAACAGCAATATGAAAAAGGATACAACAGTTTTTGTAGGATAGCCTTCAAAATAGAGTAGCAGGGAGAATACAAAGAAAGAGGTAAGAGCCAGCAGGTAGTAATCGCCAACGTGCTCTCCATCCTTGATAGCCTGCCTTAATGAGAACAGAAGAGAGAGGAAGCCGACAGCATACATAAGAAAAGCAAGATATACATACATCACGCTATCACCCTTTCCCATCCCTCAAGCTCATCCGAGAAGTCAAGCAGAGAGAATTCAAGCAGAGAAGGATCTTTCAGCTTCACTATCTTTTCTTTTATTTCTCCTGAAACAATGTTCAAGCCTCTTAGCAGGTAGAAATCTCCCTCCTTTTTCACAGGGAAGACCACCCAGAACACATCCCACACTATCATGCTATCACCGAGAGCAAAAAACGGGGTATATTAATACCGGAAAATCTCGGAAAATACCGGAAAACTAATCCTTCTTGAAATATTTAAGATATACGTAATGGAGTTTTCTAACAAATTCCGGTCTCAGTTTATACATCACAAGAAATCTGGTTCTTCTATTCATCCCATGCCACCTCAACAACACCTTCTTTCCCATTTATACCACCTTATAACGGTTCAGGGGTAGGTGCAGGAGCAAACACCTTCCATTCCAGCAGTTCAGATATATACTTTTTCTTTGGTGTTTCCTCTCTTTCTTCCTCAACTTTTTTCCTTTTACGGCTTTTATGCCCTGTTTCAATGTATTCAGCCTCATCCTCCCTCTCAACAACAGCAATTCTAGGCCATTCTTCACTATATGCAGGAGAGGAAAAGAAGCCTATCTTCATAACAGGTCTATCCAAGTATAGCTTAACATGCTTTTTTCCATCTATCACGACAACCTCGAAATGGGGATGGACAACGCCTATCAGCAAATTTCTGTTTATCATCACATTTTTCCATTTCGGATGGGTATGCCTTCCATCTAGAACTATCGAAAGTATGATTACGTTCTCTCTATTAACAAGAGTGATGCCAGCCTGCCTGTGCTGAAAGACAGTATATGCCTGAGAAGCGAAATATTCTGTAACATGATTTGCAAAAACAAAGAGTGCTCTAGTGCCCTTCCCCTTATCATTAAGCAATATCTCTCGCATCAAATAAATAGGAAGGTGCTATTTATAAAATTTACTTCTTCTTTTTCTTAGTCTTCTTAGTCTTCTTTTTCTTTTCCTCTTCTTCTTCCTTCTTAGCCTCAGCCCACTCTCTCTCAGCTTCTTTCTTCACAATTCCAGCCATCTGCCTCATAGTCTCGAATTTGGATAGACCTGCTAGCTGTCCACCTTTTTGTGCCATCTCGAACCTCTTCTTAGTCTCTCCTGCTAATTTCCCAGCTCTCTTCTTCAGCTCTTCAACCTTTTCTTTTCTCTTTTCTTCAGCCTTCCTTCTCCTAGCAACAGCTTCCACTTTTCTAGGCAGACCAACAGTCTTCTGTATCAATGGGAATACTGAATATTCGGTCAGTCCTGTTATCAGATCAAATGCAAATGCCAAACCAATTATTATCATAGCCACCATGAGGAAGTATCCATCGAGCAGGTTTACTGTCTTGAAAGCAGGCCCTCCTATCCATCCTTGTTCAGGCACACCAGGATGATATATGTAGTAAACCAAGAATGCGATAGCAAACCCCAGATAACGAGCGTAAGCCTTGTATAAAGAAGCAACAGCAGGAGAGATCATATTCAGATATGTTATTATTGCATTATCGTAATTCTCAGGATGGATGACGGGCTGTCCACCTGTAAACCAGAGAGTGAATGGAAGGTGATACCCAGGAATTATAGCTGATGCAACACAGTATAGGATGTAAGCCATAGCCATCAGTTTGAAAAGAAGGTGATTCCACTCCATTCTTCCATCCATTATATTCATTATGAAAAGTAGAGTAATCAGGGTAGCAGGAGCTAGAAATCCGGTCTGCAAGACATAGTATAGAGCACCCACAATTTCTGAGGAAGGCCCAACCATGAATATTCCACACATAGCCATGTAGTAGAGGATACCAGCCTTGTTCAGCATATCCTTGATGTTCACAGGAACATTGAGACCTATTATTGCACCTGCTAGAGCACATATAGCCAAGCCTACAACAAGCATAACGGACTGAGTGTGGAGACCAGCTATTATTATTGAAGCTACTAAGCCATATAAAGCAATCTCATTGTCAAACAGCAGGAAATACAGAAGAAAGTAGGCAAATAGAATACCAACGAAGAATATGCCTATTCCCCATGAGGCAAGAAGCAGACCCTGTGGAACAATCACCAGAGCGTAAATTATTCCCAACACAAAAGGCAGAACTCTGGTGAATATAACTATGAGGAAGCCTATAAATGAGCCTATTGCACCTATTATCATCCCTAAGGTCATGCCAGAAGGCCCAGCAGGAGCACCGACAGCTATACCTAGCAAAGTCCCTGCTAATTCCCATATATACCAGAGAAACATGTAGATAGCAGGATTGAACATCACAGCCAGAAGAAATACTGTCAGAATTAGGAAGGGATTAACGTATATTACATCTATGAGAACGAAGAAGAAGATCAGAGAAAACATAGTAAGGGAGTTGAAGAAGCCTTCCTTAGCCAGAGCCATGAGATCACCTTATCAGGTAGATTATGGCAAACAGAGAGGAGGCTAGTATCAGCACCAGCATCAGAGAGGGGACTTGAAGGTTAGCCACCATAATATCAGATGCTGAGAGAGAATATGCCATTAATGCCCCCAATGCCCCAAGCTTGACCAAAGCCTTCTTGTGTCTTAGCAGGGAAATGGCAACCATAACACCTAGAGAGAGCACTAAAAGATAGAGAAGAGGGGACATGGGGACAAATAGGAATATGGAGAGAAAGATAACTAAGGCTAGAGAGATCAGTATCTTTTCCTTCCTGCCATGCTCAGAAGGTTTTCTCTCCTTCTCGCTCATTTCCTAGCACCCAGAGCCTGCAATATAACCCATACTGCTATTGAGAATAATGCTAGGTTAATCAGCATTGTTAGGCCCGTAGCACCGTAAACCGATAAAGCCCATATTGCCGCCCCAGCGAGGAAGGGAGTAGCAGATGTCCTTTCCACCAGATAGGCTATGAACAGGAAGAGAACCATACCCAGAAGCATTGCAGAAGATACCCAATTGAACCATGAAGGTAAGGGAATGTAGTAAAACCCTGATGCATTTATGAAGCTAACGCCTAAGGATACTCCTACAAAGAACACCAGCAGAGCGACTATTCCTGTGAACGAAGATAAGCTGAGCTTGAGACCGAGATAACCACCTAGAGCAAGAGATAGCATAGCAACACCCACCACCAGATATATGACAGGTTGAACTCCTGCTATTGGCTTCCCACCAGCACTAACTCCCATCACAGTATCCATAACTGCTAGGAAGGTCATCCATGCATAGTATCCGGGTTTGGTGGGATGTTGAGCGTAAACGAGAGCGTTATATATCATTATGGGGATTACAAGAGCAGATGCAACACCAGCGAACTGTGATAGACCTATGGGTAAGTAGGAAGCGTATCCAAGCAGGGTAGCAGTATGATACAGAAGGGAGAATGCGATTATTATCCCTCCTATATACATCACAGCATCAAACACTTCCAACTGCAATTTGTATTTTGTGAGCCTAGCACCGAGAGTAGTTACACCTGCAAAGGCCAAGAATGATGCTAGCACATACTGTCCAAGCATTACCATTATGTAGAGCACGGCAAGAAGGGCTAGAGCAGTCAGAACTACATCACGCATCTCCTTTAATTCCATAAGAAAAGGGAGACGGACAACTTTATAAAGTTGTCCGATTACTTAAAGCCTATGGAGTTGTTAGTAGGAATATTAGCTTTCTTCCTCTGCATTCATGGTTTACTTTTTGGGATGCTCAGTAGCGAGGGATTGCTAACATCCCTTTTCCTAACGCTCATCTGTTATCTTCCTCATGAGCTAGCTCACATGTCTCAGGGGGGAAAATACAGGTTATCACCTGTGATGACCGTTATTTCACTTATAGCCTCATACTTCAGATTACCTTTCATAGCAATAGGCTATGTTGAGTTCACAACTGAGGAGAACATGCTAAGGAAAGCAACAGCAGGTATAGCCATGAATATTCTAATAGCAATTGCCGGCCTTCTCCTTAATTTCCCAATAGTTGTGAAGCCATCTATAATATTTGCATGCAGTAATGCCTTCCCTCTGTATCCCTTAGACGGCTACATTATATTCCAGAAATCAAAAATAGGATGGGTATTGATGTTCACACCTTTATTCTTATCAGTCTATCTCATTTGAGATATAAGGACTGTAAGGTGTAGAACGTATCCAGAAAAGCATGAGTGATAACAGATGCAGGTAATCCGAAAGCAACAGCTTCAGCACTTAGCACCATGCCAGCTGTAAATGTAGCAGGAACTTTGGCTAAACCGTAATCCCAATGAGCTAATCCAAACAGCAAAGATGAAACAAAGGCAGGGATGAAGGGATGCACACCAGCCATAGCAAGTAAAACGACAGGTGTTCTGAAAAGTATTTCCTCCGAAAAGCCCACTTTTAAGTTATCCAGCCAGACCTCAAACCATCCTACTTTACCAGCTTCAGCCATCTCGAAGGGATAGTGAGTTTCTCCCAGAAATAATTCCCAGAACTCCAAAGTAGCAGTAGCTATGATTATGAGAGGAACAGCAAAAGCACCACCGTAGTAGAACCATCCCACTACATCAGAAGGTGAAGAGGGAGCACCTACTAAAGACACTAAGAGAAACACAAAAGCGAGAAGAGGCACGATCTGCCTTTCTATCTGTATTCTTCTCTTTTCCATTTGATCACCTCCATAACAGGGGAGTAACCCATCCCTCGATGAATGCCGCACCTATCAACGTCCCCAGAGAGATAGCCAGAACCTTTGCTTCCAAGCCAAAGTCAGCGACATATTTACCTTTATGGATCAATTCCTGGATCATTAAAATAAATAGAGAAAGGGAACACCAAGATACCATTAAAATGGAAGCCAGCTCGTATATTCCATGCATGCATAGAACGTATATGGTGGTGTTTGCACCCAAGTATAGAGCCATCCTAGTTATAGCCATGAAATTGTAAATGAGCATATCAAATATGACAGGTGGAAACACAGAACCCAGAAAGAACAGAACCATGAATATCCCCACATTGTTTCCTATGTATTCGCCCAAGTATTTAGTAAATGAGAAGTCCTTAAGCAAGGCTTTAGCCATAGGCGAGTAGTTTATGTAGAACTGAGATGGAGATGCCGGCCCTGATTGTAGGCCCATTATTATGCCTATTGTTACCAGCAGAAGCACGGTTATAGCACTTATCTTTTGCCTTGTGTTCAATGTCCCACCCATAAGTAAATGAAAGTCCTTATTACAGCCAGCAGAAGGGCTATGAGACCGAGAACCATGAAGACCTTCTTAGCACCTTCAGCAATAGCGTATATGCCAAGCAGGATTATTGCCCATATATAGAGTTCAGTCAGATCAGCAGGCAATCCAAGCTTCTGTGGTAGAGAGGAAACAAAATTAAAAGCCTGTTTTATCAAATTAACAACAGCTTCAGTTATCCACGAGATGTCCATAGGAAAAAGAGAAGAGGGGGAAGATAAAAAGTTATTTGATTACCTGATATATGGAACTCTCCTTTTCTTTTTTCTCACTTTTGTAATTATGAGGATAGAAGCTACAACCAAGAAGAGAAACAGCATAGATTGGGGGGGTATCCAGAAGTAAGATATGACACCACTAGCAGAGGAAGCCCCACCGGATGGTGGTGGAGAAGGTGGAGAAGGTGGTGGGGATGGTGGTGGAGAAGGTGGAGAAGGTGGTGGGGATGGTGGTGGGGATGGTGGTGGAACACTTGAGATGTTGTATTCAAGTAACACATAGTGATCCCCAAGTTCAAGAGAGGAATTGCCAAAGGATGTTGAGATTACCAGAGTGAGGTTATCAGGGTAGAATGTAAATCCTGTTGATTTCCCATCCACAGTTATGGTGTAATTTGTCATACTAGTCCAATTAGGTGGAGTAGGCAAAACGTATTTTATCGGAAGCTGAGGCGTGTATTTGGATTCGTTTACTGTTAGTGTATATGTGCAGGAGTAGTTTGAATTAACACCTTTGTTGAAGGAGTGAGATTTCTCATATACCGTTACAGCTTTTGAGTATAGGCTTAGGGTGGTTTGCTGATTGTATGCCAGAGAGGAGATAACCTGCCTAGCTGAGGATAGGTTCTTGAAGCCTGATGGGATAGAGATGTTCACGTATATGTTAGTGAAGGTATCCATCAAACCTGTGTTTCCGTTTGTGTTCTTCACAACAGCTGAGGATAAGATATAGAGGGGACTTCCAGCCACTATTGTATTGTTAGCAGGAGTATCAGACTGATAGGCCTCAACAGGAACAGCAAGAGCATTCAGATCGTAGTAGTAGGATTTGTTTGCATCTATTCCGTCTGTCTTTTCCCATGCCTTCAGGACAGTTATAGATTGGTTTATCTCATTTCTTGTGTAATTCTGCCCATTAGTGGCGTTAAACTTTACAGTATAAGTGCCAGATGCCACCTTCTGGAAGTAAGATCCAACACCACCTAAGTAAGTGTTGTTGATATACACCTTGTAAGCGACATCGTTATCTCCCATATTGTTTTCCGATGCATTTATTGTAAAGCCATCCATCCATCTAGCAGAGGAAGGCAATGAAAGACTGAGAGAGGGAGTGGCCTTGTTTATTGTAAGCGTGAACGGTCTAACTGTCTGAGATGTGTTCTTTGCATATACAGTTATGGTATAAGTGCCAGCAGGCAGTTTATACAATTTGTATATCTGTTTGGCAGTTGAATTTATAACAGTATAGCCATCTATTGAATCATTTGCCTGATAGTAAAAGTAGAAGTGTGTAGCTCTGTTTACAATAGCAGATACTGTAACACCATTGTAATTATAGGTGTATGTTTGATCGGAAACTGATATGGATGGTGGGGGATAAGAATGAAGAACAGTTACATTCCATGTAACATTATACAGCGTAAGGCCAATGGGAATCACATAGGGATACATTACCGATGTCGTGGGGGATATAGGTGTGATTATATAGGACGAGTATGAACCTAAAAGTATGCCTCCCGTTTCATCGGTATATGCATCTGGAAAATCACCAGAGGGGGAGAAGGAAGTAAAGCCTATCCCATACACACCATTAAATTGACCCACATCCGAATGGATATAAGGCTCAATGTTTGTAACACCGATTGAATACGGAACAGTATAGGCCCAATGTATTTTATCAAGAGTTGGGGATGTCCTAAACACAAATGCCTTTCCCCAATTGTATCCCGCTTCACCTGAAAAGTAGCAGTAGCTTGAATCGCAGAATGCATCCCTCATAATAACCTCGGAATAAATGACTTCAGTTATATTCTGAGGATAGCCACTACTATTCAGCCTCACTATCACGCCATGGCCTTCTCCTTGTCCACCAACAATGAAGTTAGCACCACCTCCATTTCCCCCCCAAACTTGGAGAGGCGAATCCCCATCATATATATCCGCATAAGGATGTGACACAATTGAGGAATTCAGCGAGGCGAATGATCCATAGAATATGAAAAAACGAAAGATTGCAATACCTGATGGAGAAGTCCCGTGGAGTATGTAATAATCGCCAAGCTTTAATACCCTTCCCCTATACTCATCGACGAACGAATAAGAAGGTATAAATGTCATCCCACTATAAAGATCTCCATTATAAGGAAATAAAAGGGCTATTAAGGGGTAATAGTATGATCCATTTTTATAAGAACCTGCCACTACCAGAAGTCCGTTATCATACATGAGATCGTTCAAGTAAAATTCACCACCGGTATCTCCATAATATGTAACAGCCCAGGCAAAATTACCTGAGGATGTAAAGCAGGCTATGAAACTTCTCCATAGGCCATCTGTATTATTATAATACTGACCTGCAAACCAGACATAATTCCCGTCTGTTGTAACAGCAACCACTCTTGGTGTTGAGCCTGCTATCTGTCCAAGTGCATAAGACCATGCAACCGAGCCATCTGGATTAAGCTTTATGATCCCATACTCATTTGAGGGCCAATTAGAGTTTATGTGAAGAACAGCGTATATATTGCCAGAGGAATCAACAGCCATATCCATTATTGTTAGATAAGTGGGAGAAGTCCCATTGGGATTACTAAGAACAACAGTTGTGTAAGGGGGAATGGCTTTCACTTGTATAGCGAAGGGTAAGGCGAATAAAATCGCAAGAGGCAGGATATACTTAGCATACCTCATCATACCAGATCTAGAGTTTACGCTAGGCATCCTATAAAAAATTTGTCGATAAAAAGGTTATTTGATTACCTGATATATGGAACTCTCCTTTTCTTTTTCTTCACAACTGCAATCATGAAGATGAGAACTGCGATCAAGAGGAGAAGTAGCAGTATGGAGTGCAGAGGTATCAATATACCAAGGAAGGATACAGCACCACCTGCAAAGGAGATCCCACCTGATGGTGGTGGAGATGGTGGAGAAGGTGGTGGAGAAGGTGGGGATGGTGGTGGGGATGGTGGTGGAACACTTGAGATGTTGTATTCAAGTAACACATAGTGATCCCCTGCTTCCAATGAGGAATTGCCAAAGGATGTTGAGATAACCAGAGTTAGATTGCTAGGGTCAAATGTAAATCCTGTTGATTTCCCATCCACAGTTATGGTGTAATTTGTCATACTAGTCCAATTAGGTGGAGTAGGCATAATATACTTTATCGGAAGCTGGGGAGTGAACTGAGAGTCGTTTACCGTAAGCGTGTAGGTGCAGGAGTAGTTTGAATTAACACCTTTGTTGAAGGAGTGAGATTTCTCATATACCGTTACAGCCTTAGCTTTGTAATATAGAGATGTTTGCTGATTGTAATCCAATGACAGGATTACAGGTTCAGGATCTCTTATAAATCCAGATGGTGGGGCTTTCACACCGACATGGATATTTGTGAAAGTATCCATCAAACCTGTGTTTCCGTTTGTGTTCTTCACGGTAATCTGTGCCTGTATGGTGAGAGGAGATCCTACAATAACCATGCTGTCAGCAGACTGATAATCAGACTGATAGGCCTCAACAGGAACAGCAAGGGCATTCAAATCGTAGTAATATGAGGTATTTGTAGTTACATTATTTGTCTTTTCCCATGCCTTCAGGACAGTTATATATTGGCTTATCTCGTTTATTGTGTAATTCTGCCCATTAGTGGCGTTAAACTTAACAGTATAAGTGCCGGATGCGACCTTCTGGAAGTAAGATCCAGCACCACCTAAGTAGGTGTCATTTATATATACCTTGTAGGCGACATCGTTATCTCCTAAATTGCTCTCTGAGGCAGTTATAGTAAAGCCATCCATCCATCTAGCAGAGGAAGGCAATGAAAGACTGAGAGAGGGAGTGGCCTTGTTTATTGTAAGCGTGAACGGTCTAACTGTCTGAGATGTGTTCTTTGCATATACAGTTATGGTATAAGTGCCAGCAGGCAGTTTATACAATTTGTATATCTGTTTGGCAGTTGAATTTATAACAGTATAGCCATCTATTGAATCATTTGCCTGATAGTAAAAGTAGAAGTGTGTAGCTCTGTTTACAATAGCAGATACTGTAACACCATTGTAATTATAGGTGTATGTTTGATCGGAAACTGATATGGATGGTGGGGGATATGCTAGAGGAACAGCGACATTCCATATAACCACTTTCAGCGTGGGGGTAAAAGCAGTTACAGTAGGAGATATAGTGCCTATGGTGTATGCCCAAGATTGCCTGTATGTATTTGGATCAGAGGTAAGATTTGTTATCGTCATTGAAATATTCGTGTAAATACTAGGGAAGACATCCCCTGTGAAGTTGAGGAAGGTTATAGCTGAATGAGTGCCATAATGAAGCACCGTGCCGTGAATATTAGGAGCAAGAAGGGAAGGAATACCTGTGCTATCCCCTTCATAAGTTGTCTTTTTGGCTAGGTATATCTGGCTTATATCGGGAGCAAATTTGAGAACGTATATGGGGTATCCGTTAGTTGTCCCACCATAGCCTGATATATACAGAGCACCAGATGTGTAGAAGCCACTACACAGAAATGCATTATCCGAAGAGTAAGTTATCTCATAGAACTTTGTTGGATTGCCACTGCTATCAAGCACTATTATAATACCATGCCTGTAAGTAAGATAGTAGGCATCATAATATCCGACTAAATAAGCACCACTACCCGTATAGATTGCACCAAGAAGAGCATTATTTCCTGAATCCTTATAAGCTCTATAATCTGCTATGTGGTTCAGCGAAGCATCGAATACAGCCCATCCCGTTCTCCAATAAGTGCCCGACAATGTCCCATATACAGCGTAGTTAGAGCCTACTTTTACTATGCCAGCAGGGACATTTATGCCTGTGTTCTCAACATCTTTACCTGCTATGACAGCACCCGTATTAGGATTAATCTTAAGTATGAACATATAGTAGCTAGAGGATCTGAGGCCTACTGCAAACAGGTTTCCATTATCATATAGCATGTCTTGTATATAGAATTCGGCTAGGCCTCCATATTTCTGTGCCCATTTCACATTTCCATTGCTATCAAAACAGATAACCCATGAGTAGTGTGTTGAAGCTGAGTTGTCATAGTAATCCCCTGCAAACCAGACATGAGTCCCGTTTGTTGTAACAGCACGCACAGTAGTAGCACCATCTATGTTCTGAAGAGCATAAGACCACGCAACTGAGCCATCTGGATTAAGCTTTACGAAGCCATAGTTATAGTTACTCCAGCTAGGGATGTTGAAGAAAACTCCAGCATATATAGAACCATCAGGGTTAGAGACAAACTTCATCAAACCAAAGTAGTAATTGGGATCTGTGCTGTTTGGGTAGTATAAGTAGGTAGAACCCTGAGGAATTGCCAGAAGAGAGGGGATTACAGCGAATAAGATCGCAAGAGGCAGGATATACTTAACGTATTTCATCATACCAGATCCAGAGTTTATGCTAGGCATCCTATAAAAAATTTGTCGATAAAAAGAAAAAGAAAGAAAAAGGAAAGGGGTATCTACTTTTTCAGAACATAGAAGAGGGCTATTGCGAGCACAGCGATTATTGCTATGATTATCAGCACGTCAGCACCGACAGCAGGAACGCCTGAGACAGCACCACCCGTTATCTTGAACGCCTGTGATACAGAGTGAGTGAAGTCGTATTCTGGTATTGATGGTGAGAGATCAACGGGCACAACGGCAGTAGCATTTACCGTTATTGTCTGCTCAGCACCACCGATAGCAGGCAGGTTATATATCACGTAGCCTCCATCATTCAAGTAGAAGTTGTAGTCATCGAATGAGTTTACCTTCTCAGCGTTCTTGTAGTCAGCGAGCTTGAGCGATGCCGGAGATACTGTCAGCTTTATCTTCTTTCCTGCAACCAATGGGAATGGAGATGAGGAAGATTTCACATACACCTTTATCTGGTTATTCCCTATGTATTCAATTGTGGTGAAGTATCCTGGATTAACAAATGTGCTTATCTTCACATTTGTTATGTTCTTCCCTGAGAGATCCTGTATCCACAGAGCATCCATTCCATCTGTGTATGCATTTCCTGAGTTATCAGCCTTGAATGATATGACATAGTATCCCTTCTCGTTTACGGATAAGGTAGCAGACTTCTTGGTGGCATCATCCCATGTTATCAGCACTTTAGTTGAGTTGGCAACAGGATCTGATAGAGCATTCAAGTTGTTCTTAAGCTTGTAAGTGCCTACATCAAGGGAAGCACCTATCACAGCACTTATTGCACTTGTGTAGCCTTCAGGCACATATTCTTTGTCCTTTGGAGTAGCAGTATAGGTCTTCAGGTTCAGGGATACATCGGTTATTGTGCCGATAGCACCCTTTACATCGACAGAACCCTGCAATTTAGTAACAGGGTCTAACTGCTTTGTAACCTGAAGCGTTATTGAATCATACGTGTATAGATAGAAGTCTGAGCCTGATGTTATGTTCAGAGATGCAACCTTAGAGCCAGCATGATACACATCCACCACTATTCCTGATGCCGGAGCAGTATATAGAGATCCATCCCTTAACATGGTTACGTGGTAGCCAGCGAAGCTGTAAGGTATCCCTGTCGAGTTGGTGGCCAGCAGATTGCCAGAAGAAAACAGCTTAGCAGTAGCAGAAGATTGAATGGCAGATGCTGTGTATTTCACAGGTGGAACGGATATTACCTTGCTCGCAAAAGTGCCGTTCTTTCCTACTATTGTGCCAAATCCATCATTGTATATATCTGAGCCTATAAGAACCTGAGCCTCGATTGGCAAGCTTATTGAATCACCGTTCACAAGCCATGATCCAACGGCTTTCCTGTCCCATGTTATGTTCACAGATGCAGAATCTCCGACCTTCAGTTTTTCATTCTTTATAGCTATGCTGAAAGTGCCACCACCGTTCACAACCACATTGCTAGCAGACTTGTAAGCAACAGAGGTAGCACCAGCTAGGAAGTAATAAGGCCCGTTTATCTCATTGAGGGGAACAGGCCCTACATACATTGTCCTAGTGCCTATGTCAGGGAGAGAGCCAACGAACTTATCCAGAGATAGGGATACAGTATCTGATAAGTTGTATATCTTTGCAGTCCCGTTAGCGTAAGTGCTCAACATGTATTTATTATCGAATCTCACAGCTAGAGGAGCAAAGAATCCCTTTCCTGCCCTAGTGTAGCCAGAGGCAGAATTAACGGTTACCTTAGCACCTGTGATTGATATTGGAGAGCCAATAGTAACAGATGTCGGAAGAGTGCCAGAAACCACGAAGTCAGCGTAAGGCATACCATCCTGAGGTATGGCTATGTAATCCTTTGAGACCCAGACGCTATAACCATTGACCGGCACTACAAATATATCGTATCTAACCTGTCCTACTGTGAATATTCCCTTTCCGTTTATTATGAACGGCAAGGTAACCTTAACGGAACTCTGTCCATTTGGAGCTATAACATCAGATTCAGCCAGCTCGGCCCGAGCATAGCCTTCCATTACTCTTATTTTGAATGGCTGAGCTACTGAGGAATCCACTTCAATAGTTACCGTGCCGTTCTTGTCAGCACTTGGAACTGCTATCACATCCCCCATTGCTGTTTTAACCAATGGAACATCAATCGAGTAGGACTTTATTCCCCACTCGTTCACCTGCAAGTAGTAGTATTTATCCGTAAAAGAGCCTGTGGTATACACTATGTGGAACTTTATCGTGTATTGCCCAGCAGAAGTTACATTGAATTTCCAATCACCCACAGGAGAGGTCTGTGCCGTGCTCGGAATTACGGTTATCGATTTCCCATAGGGATCTGTTACGGATACTGTTACGCTCTGGAAATCGGCTTCATCTGATAGGTCAGCATACATCTTTACGTAGTCTCCTGTTTTCACATTAGTTGTTACATATTCTGCATAGGGATGCGTGGAATCCTGATACCAGACGTAGATCGTTACTGTGTTTATTGCTTTAGTGGGAAGTGCAGGAGTGAACAGAGCCAGAAGAAGTGCAAAAGAAAGAAGGAAGGGGAATAACTTTCTTATGGACATGAAAAACACCTTTACTTCCTGAGCTTTGCACTCATTGTTCTGGCTATGCAGGCCATCTTTTCAACGCCGGAGTAGGAAGCACATGCCGCAGTAGCCTCAGGCCTTACGCTAGCGAACAGCTTCCATCTCTCAGCCACAGCAGTATGTCTCTCCAGCTTTGCCCTTCTGCCTGTGAAGTTGAAGAACACATACCCCTTCTTTCCAAATGGTGTCCTCATCCATGGGTTTTCTCTTAATCCGACTTTCTGTCCCAACACATTCAGGGTTACCATAGGGTTTTCACCCCAGCAAATTTTGAAAAGCGATTCTATTTAAATTTGATTTTTAAAAAAGATTTTCAAAATGTTTTTAAAGAAATCCTGATTGTTTTCATGTGATTACATCAAAGGGGATTGAGGCTTTCCTGATGAGACATCCTTATAAGTCTGTGAAAGTGCCAGAAACAGAGGAGACAGTTAGTGGAACGATAATGGCAGAGATATTTGAAGAACAGACAAAAAGGGGAATTATCCCTTCCCAATTCAGGTTTGCACACCTTGTAAATGAGAGAAATAAACTGCTATTTTTTAGGCCTGCGAGGGCATGGGCCTCATTCATAATGGAGTATCATCTATACTGTTTGTTGAGGGAGAACGGGATAGATGTTACATATAATTTGAATGAGGATTTCGAGAAAGGTGTTGATTTCACTATATGGGTATGTGGTAAAACAGCAAAGCTACATGCATACTACTCAACAAAAAGTGCTGAGGAATGGGCTATAATAAAGAGGGAAAACAGGCACAAAAACGAAGAGATAATAGAGTTTCCACTATACAAAGAGGAAGCTAGAGTTGTGGGCAATGTTCACTTATACACGCTAGAGCACGTTAGGATGCTTGTTAGAAGATTTTGCCCCTGAGCCTAGCAAGAGCAGTTATATGGGCCGCCTCCTTAGGCCCAGCACCCTCGAATGCCGCCTCAAAGATCCTGCATATCCCTGTCTTTACCTTCTTGTCTTTTAGATCCAGCCCTTCAAGATTCACACCCATCTCAGAAAGGACACTCTTAAGCTCATCCTCTTTTAGTCCCATGCAGTCATCAAACACGCCCATGAGATCACCACCAGACAATGAAGCCTAAAATATATAAAGTTGTTGTTTTTGACAAAACTCTTTATCAGAAAACTTTTTAAATAAGTTTGACAATATTTTCGGGGTCTTTATGACAACAAGAGAAGAGGAAGTTGAAAAGAAAAGAGAACGCATGATTAGATTAATGTTAGGCCCTAGAAACCTCTATGTGCAGAAGGTAGGTGGAAGGGAGTATTACAGGATACCAATAAGGCCACCACCGTTCTTCTCAGGAAGATTGTTGGATGCAGACATTTTCGAGAACATAACAGGGTTAGGTCTAACAGTAATAGCTATATGCTATCCTGAGGATTTAAGGAAGCCATTGATCAGCATAGTTGATAATGTAAACGATTTGGTATTTGAGAAAGCAGGGGAAACAGAGGGAAGGATAAGCTATTCCTCATCAGAGAGCCTAGTGTTCACATTTGCCCATCTGAATGTAAATCCGACTGATGAAGGCTTTGTGATAACAGGAGAAGAGGAAGTGAGAGGAGAGAAGGGAGAGAAAATAGTAAGCAAAATGCAACTTGAGATAGAAGGCAAGGAGTTCTCGAAGAACAATTTAAAACTAAGGATAGAGAGCGAGACAGAAGGGAGAAAAACAATAATAGAAAGAGAAGGAGAAGCTATGTGGGATGATGAGAGAAACGCTTTCATACTGCCAAACACAGCAATATATTTCGCAGAGGATCTCCTTAGATAAGGGTTATAGGGCCTGCTATCTTTTCCTCTTTTTTCTTTTTAACAGGTAAGTAGGACTGTGCAGGTCTAACGCTTATTATGTAAGTTTCGCCTTCAGCAGGGAAATCCATTATTGCCTGATAGTCTTTTATCGATGTTACATAAGGCTCTAACTCTTTTCTTATAACAGCCTTAGCTTCCATTGATTTGGAAAGAGCAGTCTCAGGAATTCTAAAGTAGAAGACACCCTTTACGTTCATCTTTACATCTTCAAGAACGCCACCTATGTTTGAAGCCAGAATGGAATCAATCCTTCTTTTCCTTCCCCTTCTGTATAATCCTGCTATGTTTGTTTTCACCATCCTCTCCGTTAGCTCGCCTCTGGCGAATTCACCAGCTTCATCCATAACTGCAAGAGCACCTACTTGGTATGTGTAAGCTAGGGACATCACAAAGTTAGCAAAGAACACGGCCCAGAACACCCTTTCCGAAGCTGATGGAAAGTATTCAGCAGGGAAGAAGAACACATTTATCTTCCTGTTTTCTATCAGGGATTTGAGGTTTAGAGGCATTATCATACCTCTTAATCCTTCCAGCGTGAGAAGTAGCCTTTTCTTCATCTGAGTAGGCAATCCTGCATCTGAGACAGCCTGCATTAGGGAATCAAGGGATTTTTCCGGCATCTCCCTGTAAACTCTCATCACAGCATCGCAGTAAGCCTTAGTTGTGGGAGAAGGCCCGATCAACAGCTGTAACAAATCAGAGGAGATCATGTTAGGATCTATCCTCAATGGATACCTCTCACAGTTATACTCATTCAGCAAGGTTTTGAATTCATCATCCTCTAATACCTGAGGAATTGATAAGGCTCTAACAGGGAAGCTCTGAGGCTCTAATCCAAAATTGCTCAATAGATCCACAAGTTTGGGATCTTCATTTGGCCTTCCCATCATTATGTATTCCGATTCCATGTCAAAGATGAAGATCGAGGAAGGTGTGTTCTTGAAGTATTCTTCAACGAAGACTTTGCATAAATTCGTTTTGCCAGCACCTGATGCACCCAAGACGAACAGCCTAGTCCCCTCAGACACATCGACTATTGCATTTTCCGAAGGAGTGTGAGAACCTGCTATTGTCCTGATTATCCTTCCTATGTATAATTTGTAAGTAGGTGTGAGCGTTTCCAATGTGGCATGTATCTCAGGCTTTATCTGTTTAGGTAAAGGTGAAGGTGGGGGAAGCTGAATCTCAAAAGGAAGCTCTGATGTCTCAACATAGGTGGTGAAGGGAACAGAAAGCTGAGATACCTTATGCTTCAGGTAGGGAGCTACAAGCTTCTCCTTAGGGATGGGGGATAGCTTCACCTTATTTTCATCCTTTCTTTTCCATAACCTGAGCTTCATTCTCCATCACCTTTCTGTATTCTAGGGCTTTACTTTTAGCCCTTTCCACCAGCCTTCTCTGGAATCTTGTAAAGTATTTGTTCTTTATGTAAAAGGGGATAAAGGGACATTTCATCAGAACATCCTTAGCCTGAGTTGATAGGTTATCGCAGAGATGGCAATTGCGACAGGGATTAAAGGCTATTTGAACAGGTGTTATCGAAGGCTCAGGATAAATCAATGTGTCAATGTTAGGTGGTTCTCCCTTTAGAAGAGAGGAGAGGGCTTCTGCAACCTGATAGCCTTCCTCAACAGTATTGTAAATGTAAACGGAGAAGCGAAGAGTAGGGGGGGACTTGAGGAAATGGTGTAATGGTTCAGCACAATGGTAACCGTATCTACTGCAAATACCCCATGTGGCCAGCTTCAGCGAAAAGCAGGGAAGAAGAGCAGAAGCTATCAGACCACCTCTGTTATCAAGATCAGGCCCTAGAAACCTGATGTTCTTTTCTTTATACAGATCGTAAATTGGCTTTATCACCTCTCTCTCATGCTTTAGTGCATCCTGAATTTTATCCTTCAGAAAATCAATTACCTGAGCTAATGCAACCTGATTGGCTATGGAAGGAGTGCCGGCTTCAAGGCAATGGGGAAAGTCGGCATAGGTTATCTTCAGATCTTTTCCGTCATAGACCACATTCTTTATCGATTCGCCACCACCTATTGGCCTCATCTTAGCCTGCATCCTCTTTGAGATATACATAGCACCTGAGCCATAAGGCCCACCTATTTTATGCCCCGAAAACACAAGAGCATCAATCGGCATCTTCTCCACATTGTAGGGTATATGAGGCACGGACTGAGCACCATCAACAATGCACAGCTTGTCATATCTGTGGCACATTTCGCCTATTTGTTCTATATCCTGTATAACCCCTGTTACATTCGAAGCGTGGTTTGCGATAACAGCATCTGCATCCTTGATTTTAGATCTTAGATCGGAGAGATCAACAGAGCCATCTTCTTTCAGCTTTACAAACTTGTATTTGAATTTCTCTCTGAAAGGGAGCATTGAGGAGTGATGTAAGTCAAGGCAGAGCAATACCTTTTTTATCTTCAGAGTTGAGGCTATCTTCATCATGCCATCTGTCGTGTTTGTTATGAAAACTATGTTATTAGCAGTAGTCCCCAGAAATGAAGCAACTATCCTCCTTGATTCCTCATATAAATGAGTAGCCTGAGCAGAGGGAACATGCCAGCCTCTGTAAACGTTAGAATCGTAAAATAGATAGAATTGCTGTAATGCATCCAGCATTATATCGGGCTTTAAGGCAGTCGCCGCACTATCAAAGTAGATTAACGGATGGCCATTAATCATACGGGACAACATGGGGTAATGAGACCTAAGCTCAAGTATATCCATACGCAGATAGGAAAGAGAGTTTTATAAAAAGTTTTGTGAGAAAAACTTTTTTAAGTAGCAACATCTTTTTTACACATGCCTGTAAGGGAAGTGGATGTCGTTTCAAATCAGGCCATTTTGCCAAGACCAATATATGTTTATGATGCCTCGATGAATGCGATCGGAGCTTTAAGAGCAACAGGGATAGCAGAGGATGGAAACATAGGTTTGGTCATAGATGCTTTTTACAAGAGGAAAGAAATGGTGGAAGAGTTTAAGGCATGGCAGGAGAGAGCAATAAAAGTGCTAAGAGGAGCGACAGGGATAAAAGAATATCTAGAGTTCTTTTCCACCAGCATGCCTGAGATATTCGATATAAAACCGATTAACTTCTCTGTTGAAGATCCAAAGATGGACATGGTGATGGGAGTAGCAGGATTACAGCTAAACATACTCTGGGATTATGAAGGTGGATACAGGATGTTTTACAGACTCACACCTGCATCGATGACAGAGGTAAACGCAAAGCTAGGCTCAATTATGGCCACTATAAGGCTTCTGGCCAACAGGGTAAAGGAAGCTGATAAGCTAGAGATGGAAAACAGATGGCTAAAGAGCAGGATAGCAGAGCTAGAGCTAGCATATACAAATCTGGTGGGATTTGTGAATGCAAGAGTTGATACGATGGGAGCAGAGATAACGAAAAGACTAACAGCAGAACTAGAAAAGAAAGGAAGGTTAAGCCAGCAGGATATTTCTCTGGTTATAGATCCGATAAGGGGAAGCTTACAGACTATAAAGCAGGGATTAGAAGACTCATTGGACACGATAGCAGGAACTAAGAAGAAGATGCTAGGTAAGGAGAAGGAAATAGCAGAAGCATTAAATGAAGTGAGAGTGGAGATACTCAAATTGCATAAAGTGCCTCTATCACCGGAGCAGATATTGCAGTTGTTAAAACAAGTAATAATCGAGAGGCCAGATTGGGTAGCAGAACAGTTGAAGAAGATAAGGGAAGCAACAGCAGGTGCACCTGTTACGGGGGAGTTAGGATGATAGGAAGGAAGAATAACAAGGCATCCGAGCCAGCTGATGTTGATCTTATCGTAGAGGAAAAGATGAGGGGATACATGAAAGACCTAGAGGACATGATAAGGACAATAGCGAGGGAAGAAGTGAGAAATGCAATGCAGGAGACAGTAGGCACAATTGAGAGCATAATGACAGCAAACTCATCCTATTTGTTTGAACTGATAACGTATTTGAATACCTTGATAAGTAGCACAAGCGAGCCAGAAAAACAAGCGACAATTGAGAAGATAAGGGATGCGTTAAAGGAAGGTAGAGAACAAATAGCTCAGACAATAGGCATGATAAGAGATTTATGGGGAGTGGCCCAGACCATTGCTATAACGAAGCAGGAGATGGATAAAACAATAGCAGAGATGCAGGAAGTGAAGGAGATGACCGAGAGAATAAGAAAGGAGATAGAAGAAATAAAGGAGATGCATGAGGATGTTAGAAACAGCATATTGGAGAGTGTTGAGCAGGGTATTGTGGACAAGGTATTCGCAGAACTATTCAAGTCAGGTGCATGGATGAAAATGAGGGAGAAGCTGAAAGAGGAAGTTATGGCAGAAATAATGAGGAAGGGAGCGTGATGTGGGTAGGGTTAAAGAAGATACAGGAACAGGAAAGAGCACTCATTAATTACCTCAATGATATGGAGAGGTATTTGGCTTCTTTGATGATCCCTGAAAAGCCGACAATGAGCTATGCTGAAATGGAAGAAGGAATCCCTGTGCAGACAGTATTCTTTGAAGGAACACTAATAGGAAGGGTAGGGGATGATGAAAGAGGCCACAGGATGCTAAGATACTTTTGGCTAGATGTCAGGGATGGGATACCTATAAAGAAAGAAGAAGGACAGGATCTTTTGAGATACATAGCTGAGAGAATAGCATCCTCATGCATAAAGAACGGAAGGAATGTTGATACCACGATAGCTCAGTATATAGGGAAGTTTTTGACGTTTCATCCGTTTGCCCAGATAGTTGTTAAAAATGCCAAATTATCTATGATAGAGGATAAAACAAGGTTTTTGGGATGGGAAATAGATGAGGAAAAGAGGAAGAAATGGGAGAAAGAGCTAGTAGCTAGGAAGAACATACTCATAGTGAAGGGATATGAATGCCCCTACTCCGAGAAATATGTTGAAATGCTAAAGGACTACTTAAGCGAGCTATGGAATCTAGGGCTAGCAGTAATGCTATTTGAAGAGAGCGAGGATGTAAGGCTAGGATTCGATGCAACACCCGTTACAATAATAGCAGATCAGTATTTCAAGATAGAAAAGATAATAGAAGGTGCGATGTCTTTAGACAGACTGTTAGAGGTGTCTAAATGAGCGTGGTGCTGAGGAGAAGACTGTTAAGGAAGAAGAGATCAAAGCAATTCAAACTGCTAAGTTTACTGATAATTTTCGCACTCGTGATGCTAACAGTATTGATAGTCAAGTCATTTGAGAACAGGAAAGTAGTCGTGTTTGAGGAAGAATTGAGGGCAGAGAAGCAGTTAGATAAAAACGTAGAGCCTATTAGGCTAGCAGGATGGATATTAGACCACTTCATTTATGATATGAGTTACAGGGGTAAATGCGAGAACATAACCTATTGCGTGAACATGTTGGAGACAAAGGGCTACTTTAAAGGGGTATGTGATGATGTAAGCAGGATGTATATATACTATTATATCAAGGCAGGTTATGGAGATCCCATATATGTTGTCGTGAAAACTAGATCGGGGGAACTCCATGCCGAAGTGCAGTATATCACAAAAGATGGCTATATAGGATGCTTCTACTGCATAGATGGAAACTTAACCGATATGAGATGGGGAAGTGAGGTAATAGGTGTGAGTGCAAACAGACAGCCTAAGGATGAGTATTTGTATGAAGTGATAAAAGGGATGGGAAGGACGGTTGATGGATTCCCTGAGGATTTTGCCGATTATGTTATGAAAAAGGATAAGAGAACTGTAATACATGTTTATGGGGATGTTAAGAGTGATTGCCCCATAGAGATTGTTGGATGCCCCTTAACAGGGGCAGAGGTTTATGTAAGCCCTGAGAAGGTGGTGTGTCATGTCCAAGTTAGCAGTTTTGGAAAAAGTCGTATGTATTATCTTGTTAGGGAGTTTGGTGGCTAGCCCTGTGCTAGTGCAGGCCCAGAACGAAGCAATACAGATAGAGCCTGACAGGAAATACTATCAGGTAGGGGATGTGATAGTCGTTCATATAAGGTGGAACGGAACAAGTTACAGGTATGCCATCTCATTAGGGCCATATCTAAAGCTGAAAGAGTGGAGATTAACAGGATTTCAGGAGACAGTAAGGAGAGGGGGAACGGTAACACAGAACGATCCAGACCAATGGTGGACTATCGAAATTTACAACACTTCAACAGCAGTTCAGACGCCCACATACTATGATATAGGCATCTTCAACACAACAACAGGCGAAATGGTAAAGAAGATCCACAGGGACATCATAATAATCGGATTAACTCCGTTAATTGAGGACTACAATGCAGTTAAGATGAACGCCACCAGACTAAAACAGGAGAATGATATGCTAAAGCAGGAGATAGCGAAAAATGCAGAGGAAATGGAGAATTTGCAGAAGGTAGTTACACAGCAGAAGAGAGCAACAGAAGTAGCAAGGAAGTTCAGCAGGTATTTTGACTATGTTAAATTTGTGAATAAATCATTGCAGGAGTTAGGCTTGATCACACTAGCCAACATAAAGATGAGCATCGTCGTGCCTGAATACTATGATCCTGAGCTAGATCAATGGGTTACCTTATCAGCTGATAGTATAGCGATATTCAATGGGAAGTTATACTACAAAGTCCCGTGGTATCTTGTGAAGAATGCAACGGGAAACACAACAGAAGCATATATAAGTCTGGAAGCATTGGAAGACCCAAACAACCTTGAGAATATATTGCTGTGGAACGAATGGTTCAATGGAAAGGAGATGAAGGTAAAGCAGAGCTACAAAACACTTTACTCATATTCATGGATAGTGCCGTTATCGATAGCAGGGATAATAGTTCTGGTGATAATAGCAGGAAGGTTATGGTTCAGGAGAACGTGGAGAAGGTGGTTTAGGCAGGCAGAAGAGAGGGGAATCGCACCACCAGCATGAATCAAAAAACTTAAAATAGAAGACAGACCACCATTATGATATGGCTAGAGGAAAAATTCTGCTAATTTTTGGAGTAATAGGACTACTGTTTATAGCCTCAACAACAATCAAGGTGAAGGCAAATCCTGGAATTACTCACGACTTTGTAACCCTAGACAGCTGTGACTCTACATCAACTTGGACAACAGTAGGGATAGGACGGATAAGCCTGAACACCATAGATTACAAGCAAGGGACGGGGGCAATAAACATATTCAAGACGGGGTCGGCAAATGTGGCTTTTGGGGCAAGCAAGACTATTACCTCGACAGATTTCAGAAACAAGCTGTTAGTTGTATGGATATACTTCAACTCCCAAGCCACATTGGACAGATTGGCAAAGGCACAGGTGAGGATTTACGATTCAGCCGGAAACTACGCCTACTTCAACATCCAGAAACAGGTGGGATGGCAGGCTTTCAGGAGAATTGGGAACAGCCCAGACGGGACTTCAGCAACTCCACCTTCTTATTCTGCAATAGTGAGGATAGAGTTGTATTTCGAGACCACATCTACCTCAGACACCATATCAGCAGGAAGTATAGTGATGGATTTCTGGCATCTGGGTCAGTATTTGATAGTATCTGGTGCTCCTTCAAACAATCCAGACAACTTTGCGAAAATTTACAGTTATGATCAGGCAAACGCACTAGGGTTGGTTGAAAGTTCTGGAAGCACCTACATAATCTACTCAGCTCTGGTTTTTGGGGATGGTGTAACAACAAGCTGGTTTGCAGATGCAGGTTGTCAAGCAGTAATAAAAGGAAAGGATGCGAACAGGCATGCGATAATATCAAAGAAATACGCCTACATACAATTTGGAACAAAGCTTGGGACGAGTGGTGGAACTTCAGGATGCCAGATAAGGTGGGAAAATGGTGATTGGTGGCACGACGGCTCTGGGACTTGGTATTTATACGTTTATTCGTCAAAACTTTCGGGATCAATATATTGGTATAATGTTGATGCTTCTAGCGAGGTAATATCCTCAGATTTAACGGATTTGTCAGGGTATTTCGTTTTTGATGGATCGCTGAAAAACACCCTAATTTCGACAGGAATCTATGGTAAGATAGGAAGTTCTGGGAACGATAATGTGGTGATACCCTATGCCAAAGCAAATTCATACTATCCTGGAGGGGGATGGAGGATAGAGAACAATATTTACAGGACTCAAGTAATTCAATGGGATCCTACAATGACAAAAAAGGCCTATATAACAGGCAACCCTTCCATATATGACAGTTTCTGGCTTGAGGCAGGAGATTTAGTCACCGATATTGGTGCTAGTTATAATGTCTATTACTACTATTCAATGCCTATTTACGTCGTTGATAAAAACGGAAACCCTATTCCTAGTGCAACTGTTACCGTGACGAATAATGCCGGAACTTCTAAAAGTGGAACAACGAACAGCAACGGGTATGTATTCATAGACTACCTCCTTGCGAGGCAGTATAACGTTCAATCCTCAACTGTGACTATCGTAACTGAGGGAGAGCCATTCCACATCCAAGTAAAAGACTCCTATGGAAACAACCTCTTGGACACCTATATTTACGTCAAGGAATACAAGGAATGGTATCTGAAGCCGGCATACGAGAGGCTCAGCATCGAGCTAAAGACGGATAAGGGGAGCTACCAGCTCAATGAAAATGTTATTGTTGAGGCAATCCCGACAGATTATCTGGGAATAACAATAAAGGGCCTGTCCATAAAGGCAAACATAACAAAGCCCGATGGGACTGTTGTAACAATCCAGCTGAAGGACGACGGAGTCAGCCCAGACCAAGTGGCTAACGATGGCATATACACGGGACAGTTTACCAGCACGGATAAGGTAGGGACATATTTTGTCAATGTAAACACAACAATTTATGGGAACGTGGTGACTGCAAAAACAAGCTTTTACGTGGGATCGATAGAGCAGAAGATAGAAGCTGTAAATCAGTCGATAACATCGAAAATAATGAATGTAAACACCAGCCTATCGAAACTTATAGGAAATGTGAATCTGTCCATAATCACACAGCTAGGGAAGGTAAACGTCAGCCTAGCAGACCTTATCAGAAGCTCTAATATGTCAATAATATCAAATCTGTTAAATGTGAACACAACGCTAGCAGATTTAATAAGGAGTGGAAACCTCAATGTAACAAACCTGATAAACAACATGAACGTAACAATTGGAGACCTTATTAGAAGCTCTAATATGTCAATAATAAAGCAGATAACAAACTCCACCAGCAATATAACAGTTTTAATCAACAATACAAAGGTGGATCTTGAAGGCAAATTATCGGATATACTCAGTAAGCTAGCAACAGCAGGGACAGGGGGAAGCTCAACAACAGTTACATCAGGGCCATCCTATCCAACAACAATGATGTTCTGGCCCAATGCAAGTGTTGATATACCTGTGATAGTGATGTCTCTGTTAGTCTTCATGTTTGGCATCATGCTATACAAAAAGCATAAAGAGAAGAGGAGATGGGTTTACACGAGGGATTGAGATGACGGACATACTCCTTCTCATTTTACTTTTCCTGTCTTTAGGGTTTATAATCCTAGTAAACATAAAGAAAAAGGAAAGGAAGGTGAAGGTAGCGACATTGGGATGCTTCATAGGTGCTGAACTCATTTTGATGATGATGGTCTTATCCCCCATCATAATGATGATCCTTTTGATATTTGCATTCCTCGTGATCGCCTACTTTCTTGAGAAGACCTGATCAGATAGGTGGTGGGGGTAATTTCATATCCACTCCTTTTTTCCTTAGGAAATTCCTAGCACTTTCCTCTATCCTACTAAGGTATTCGTCCAGCAGTCTTATCTTGTATCGATAAGAGTCATAGCAGGTCAAAAATGCCAATTTTTCGAGCCTTTTCTTTGGAACTATGATTTTCCCATCATAATCTATGTATCCCATATTCCTCAAAAAGTTAAGATGGGATGTTATTTCCTCATCCGAGTCGTGTATCACCATCCCCTGATCCTGCCACACGAACCGGACATATTCCCTAAACTCTTCATCCGTGATGGGTTTTCCTTGACATAAAAGATACACCATATACCCCGTCCAATCCCAGCTCATATTAAATTCAGCAGGGAGAACCTTATAAAGTTTTATCAAAAAACTTTTTAAGTAAGGCAAAATAGAGTAGGGTATGCTATCATCTGCGTTATACCTCCTCCTGCTAGGAATTATCGTTATTCTGGCAGTAGTCTTAGGTGTGGTCATACTGTATAAGCTGATAAAAGGCTTGTTTTCACAGAGCAGACTGAAAAGGGCTATATGTGCTCTTCTTTTGGGCTTTCCCTTAACACTAATATTTGGGTTTGCAGGCCTGCTATTCTCAATATTTTTATTGCTCATTGTAATCCTGATAAAAGACTAACAAAAAAGAAAAAGAGGAAAGGATTCCCCTATTCACTTTTTCAGAGAGTAGAGGTAGCCTCCTATGAGGTTACCAACAATGAAGGCCATTAAGTTACTAATATCTATTGTGAACTTAGCACCCAGCATTATGAACAGCCAATAGAACACTATCAGTATTAGAGTATTAAAACCTGCTATGAACATTATCTCCTTTGCCTCGGCCTTTCCTGTTATTCCAGCCACGAAGCTAGCTATTGCAGACGCTACTCCAGCCACTAGAATTCCGAGTGCACCGTATGGGCTAAGGAAGAACACGAATAGGGGAACTAAGATCACGGGTATTATGACGCTCTCCAACTTCATCTTTCTCCCCTCTTCTTCTATTTGAAACCGAATGTATAAAAAGTTGTTTGATTGACGAATTTATATTAGACAGAAGTTGTCCCCTAAAGGGAACAGAATTACCCAAAAGTTGTTCCCTGTGGAGACAACTTTCTTCCCTCTTTGTATGCTTCTATTTTTGCATATAGCCTAGCCGGATAAGTCATAGTTTTATATATCCTCGATAGGAAGGAATTTAAGGACAGAGAGGAGACAAAAAAGAAACAGAGGAAATAGCCCCCGCCGGATTCGAACCGGCGTCTCCGGCTTCAGAGACCGGCATCCTTGACCAGCTAGACTAGGGGGCTAGCTAGAAATGAGGAAGTTGAATTGATGGAAAACGGAATGATGGAAGTGCCATGCCAAATGGGCTTCTGAGGAACATAACACCTGCAAATATAATCACAGATAGGATGAGGGTAGGAACACCTGATTTTACCACACCGAGAAGATAAAGCCTGTTTCTTTTGAAGGGCCAGAGGATGCCTACACCGGATGGGGAGAGCATGTCCAACGCTATGTGAGAAAGATAACCAACGCATGCATACCTGAAAATTCCAGGAATAAATAAGTTAAAGATAGCAGGAATGATGAATGCCATAAAGATGTTGTGCAGAGCCTCTCTGTGGTAGAACGTCAAATCAAGGTCAGGAAAGAGAGCAAAGGCTATCGCAACAGCTAAACCCCAATAGCTAAATCCCAGAAGATAACCGACAGTAAAGGCAAAGAGTGCGTGTGCTATCCTGTCTGGATGGCTATTGCATCCCGTCATGAACTCAGTCATAAGCTCTTCTTCCTTCTTCTTCTCAGATTTCTTTCTTCTAGCCATAAGAAAAGATAACACAAAAAATTTATAAAGTTATCCGACCATCAGATAACTTTATATAGAAAAGGCATATAGGATTACAGGGGGTAAGCATGGAAGACCTGCACGTGGTGGGAGTGGAATCGGGCCTAGAATTCATAAGACAGAGGCTAGAGGAAGGATGGGTTCTTGTTATCGGGGATGAGGACTGCATAAAGGAGATGAAAAAGCAGGTAGCACCACCATACAGCAGTTACAACAGGGACATGATCTTCATAACGATAGGGAACAAGAAGAGAGTTGTAAGGGTATATTTAGCAAGAAAAACAGAGAGACTGAAAAAATTCCTGTATAGGGATGCAGAACAAACGGATCTATTCTCGAAAACGCTAATGGTGGAAGCAGTAAGGAGATGGGAGTCATGCGTATATGACTCAGTTATCAGGGAAGACATCCCATCCGATGTAAAAGAGGGATCAGCAGATGAAGAGGAAGCAATAGAGAAGATTTTGGATATGGTGAGAAGGTGGGTAGAGGATGAATGATATTCTTTGGGGGAGACACATCAGATTTTACAAGCAGGGGTATTTCATCCCGATAAGGAAACCTGCTAGTATGGACTACTTAAACAGGTTAGATGAGAGGCTAAAGCCAGAAGTGATATTTTATACGCAGGGTAGATTTCAGTTTCCTGAAAGAATAGGCCCAAAAAATAAGAAACAAGGTGGTTACTTTTTATTTCAGGATCAGCTGATCATAGACATAGACGATTGGACGCCTGATGATATACTCAGAATAGCAGACTCTAATTTCGTGTATCTGGCTTTTACAGGCTCTGGATTCCACATCTGTGTGAACAGACCTAATTTTCAGGATGAGGAAGTGCTATCACCAAGATTGAGAGAGGAAAGAACGGCTAAGAACAATGTCTTTCTTTTAGAAAAGATAGCAAACGAGTATCAAGTAAAAGTAGATATACTGCCTGAGGCAAGGCATCTATTCAAGATTCCACACAACTTTAAATACGGAAACAAGATGGTAAAAGTCTGGTGGGGGGCAGAAGCTCCTCCTAGAGAGGAGCTGATGAAATTGTTTCTCGCTGAGAAGACCGAGTGGAGACTGAAAAAGAGGGTTAAAGACCCTCGCCCCCCTAAGTCTCCACTCTATGTTACCTGCTTTTCCAACAATGTTCTAGGGACAAGGGCCTATGTCTTAATAGCTTATGTATCGAAAAACAGAGCAGAAAAGATGGTAGAAAAATACGGGCTAAAAGCATCGGTATATGTTGAGAATGATATAAGAAGCTACTTGATGGACATAGGAGTAGTGAACAGGGAGAGAATAATAAAAATACTGAAAGAGGAAAGCAAAGGATCTCTTAAAACTTTCCTTAAGTATAACAGACTGCTAGGACTTGTAAGAGGAGATGCAACCATTCTTAACATGGAACAGACTAGGGGAGTATCGAGAGGACATGCTTCACTTCTGAGATGGAAAAGAATAAATGTTTTCGGGGATGTAGGAAGGAAGGAAGTGCAGTTTGTATTGGGAGAAATACCGAAGGTGTGATTATGGGGAAGAGGGAATATACAGAGGAAGATTATCTCCGTATTGTGGCTATAATTCAGGAAGAGATAGATCCAGATGAGTTGGCAGACTTAGCCAGATCAGCTCTCGATTTCGATGCCTTTTCTGAGATGGTGTTGAATACTGTGCTAACAAGAGTGGAATGGGGATGGGAAGGAATACAGGCCGCATGGCCTAATCCTGTTATCCAAGAATTTCTAGAGGAAGTTTACAGGGAAGCAACAAGAGCACCACCTGAGGAATTTGGGCCACCTCCAGCACCACCTACTCCACCACCCAGACCACCTCCGACAGCCCCACCGAGACCACCAGCACCACCACCAACGCCACCTCCACCACCGACAGCACCACCACCGACAGCACCACCTACTCCAGCACCAGCACCGAGCTTATGGGATAGGATAAAGAGAGGGATTAGAAGGATATTTGGAAGGTAAACTTTTTAAAGAAAGACCTTCCTTCCTTTTTTGTGCCCGATATGTGGTGGTATGTAGCACCGAATGGGCACGATACACAGGATGAAGGGAGTTTCCGTTCCCCCTGAAAGCCCTCGAAAGAGGGAAGGGATGAAGCTTAGACAGACCAGAACGGTCGGGATGGATGTGAAGGCTTTTTTCACATCCATCTAAATTTTGCAAAAGTAGTTATCAAAAGACTTTCGGAAAGAATATAAAAAATCAAATTTATATTTATTTCTTTCCTTTAATTTCAGATGGATGTGAAGGCGATGGTTCTTGACCTGATCCAGAAAGAGCCTTTTAAAGGGAAAATGCACTACATCATGAAACTATCAAGAAACCAGAGGCTAGATGACATGATCAGGGAAGCGTTAAAGGAAGCTGAGCAGGAAGGACTTGTTGTTGTTGAGAAAGACGGACAGAGAAGAAGGTATAGGTTAAGTGAGAGAGGGCTTAAATATCTGGCCTCAATAAGGGGATGATATGGAGACAGCCATCCTGCTATTCATTGCCTATATTTTGGCAGTTACCCTATTGGTAACAGTAGCGAAGAGAAAGAAGTGGATAGAGAGGATTATAAGGAAGTATACGGAGCTAGCAGAAAGCATAGAAACCTATGGGTTACCCTATGGGGTAGTGGAAAGCGATAAGATACCTGCTTATCTGAGCGATGCCAAAATAGGGGAGATATATGCGATGTGCCACAGAAGTTGTGATCCTGAACATACAATTGATCTGGTGAAGAGGCTTATGGACATAGCAGGTGAAAGCGATCCTGATGCCTTCATAGTAGCCTCATTGATTACAGTAGCATCCATCCTGTCAATTGTTAAAGAGGTTAGAGAAGGATGATTCAGGAGATTATTGAGAAGTTAGGGTTAAAGGGAGACATTTTTTATGTGAATGGAAGGTATTTTGTCGTTATGAGAAGGGGGATAGCAGAGATCAGGATGGACAAAAGGGATATTTCCGTGATAATAAATATAGATGGCGAGAAGAAGATCCTAACCTTCAGGGAGAGGGTAAGGTTCAAGCAGTAACTTTATATAGAAAAGACCCCCCTATTATTGGGGGATAGATGTGAGGAAGTCGGTAGTCGGAACAACTATATTGACGTATCTGATAATGAAATCATGCGAAGGAAAGACCCTGACAGAGGGGCTTTCGGATCTGATGTCTCATGCAATGCAGGTTTTGGGAAAAGAGGATGCATTCAGAATTACAAGAGGGGGAAGTGCAGAGAACAGGGTAGCACAGCTAAAGAAGGAAGGACTGATGATAGAAGAGGGAAATGTTCTATGGCTTACAACCAAGGGGCTTGATATGGTGGAAAAAATAGACAAGCTGATAGACCTTGTAAGGCAGAGCAGGGTAGAAAACAGAGTAAAGAGTGCAGAGCAGGTGGCAGACCTGCTAGCAAAAGGTGATCAAAAATGATTATAAGCAACGAGTTCTCGATTTCGTATGTGGGAAGAGATGCTGAAAAGAGGGAAGAGAAAGAAACCGAAGAGATATACAACACCGGAAGGGGAAGAAGTGATAGAAGGGACACCGGAACAGATAGCCTATGCAATAAAGGATTTCGTTCAGCAGAGGAAGTCAGTAGTGAAGGAGATTCTGGAACAGAGGAAGAGAGGAAGGATGGGGTATATCAGGGAGCTAGTGAAACTGATATGGCAGGAGATAAAGGAAGCGTATTACAGCATGATGAGGGGAATACAGAAGAGGGAGACGAGGAAGAGATAATCAGAAGGATAACCCAGATAGTTGATGAGAGGGGAAAGGTTCTCTTAAAAGAGCTAGAAGATAGACTTGATAAGCCAGCAGAGGATCTATGGAGACTTCTTATAGAGAGAAGGCATTACTTAGTGGGAATAGTGCCGTTCATGGACAAAGAGGGAAACAGATGGGTAATGACTAAAGAGGTATTCGATATTGAGGTAACTAGGATGATAAAACTTCAGACAGCCAAAAAAGGAAATAGGAAGAAGAAAGTAGAGAGGAAAGTTGAGGATCTGTCGGGGTATTTGTGATGTGTGAGATGGGTTATGGGAGGGGGATACCTATGTGTGATATATATGTGGCGAAATGTTTTTTCAGCACCTTTGGGGAGTGTGATTTCGAGATCCCATTCCATCTGGGGGACTTTAATACAGAGAGATTCGAGATCGCAGTAGTATGCCCCAAACATAATACAGATTACATAAGAACGATGATGCCCATGTGGTATGAGATAGAGTTTCTAGAGCCTACACCACAGGAAGAGGAGTATTGGAAAAAGAGGGACAAAAGCCTATATGAGGAGCTTATAGAGTGGAAGAAATATGCAGGACAGAGGATACTTATACTGTGCTTTACAGGAAATGCAGGGAGAAATGCAGAGATAAACCATCCAAACCTGATAAGTCCATTTAGAATAGCCAGAGTAAAGGGATTACCTGAAAGCCTGATAAATGAGAGGATAAGGTGATGGTATGGCTAGGAAATTGCAGGATCTAGTGATAAGCTCATTAGCTGAGGGTTTAACGATCTATATCAAGCAGAAGAAAATCCCATTTTTCATAGTGAGCCTAAAGCAGGGGAAGGGATACATTGAGGTAAGAGTAGAGGGAGAGAAAAATATAGCGAAATTCTTCCTGAAAGACAGGGAAGATGCAGAGAAATTCGTGGAAGATCTAAAGGCCCTAAACTTTTTGACAGAAGGGTATAAGGAGAGGGGTGTGTATGCTTTCATTCCTTAACCTGAGCGACACAATATATTGGGAGCTAAAGAGCATAAACGACAATCTGGAAAGCATATTCTTTCTTCTGATTATAATGGAGATCCTGCTGTGCTTCATCTTAGTCCTGCTAATCCTGATGGTGGGAAGATGAGTGGGGAACTGTGGATGCTCATAGAGATAAAGGACTACTTGAGGAGCATCAGGAGATGGCTGATAGCAACAGTGATCCTGCTTTTAGTATTGCTGATCCTAATAGCCAAGAGGGGGATGTAGATGGACGCATTTGAATTATTCTACTTTCTGATCCTTGTTATTCTTTTGCTTGAGGTTATAGACAAATTGAGGGATATAGAGGCAGAGATGAGGAAAATTGAAAGAGAAATAGAGATGAGGGAGTATTATGAAGCTGATGAAGATGAGTATTCTGGTGCTGTTATTCCTGCTAAGCATCCTATCGATGCAGGACACAATATTGATGGTAGGATTCTCGATGTATCCGACAGTAGGCCCGTTAGCAATAGGCTTATGCAGGAACGAGACTATTAAAGAAGGGGATATAATAGCCTTCAGGTATATGAACCACAGCATAACACATAGGGTAATATCGATTCAGGGTAACACTATTGTTACCAAAGGAGATCACAACGACTTTTATGAAGTTATTGATAGGAAGGATGTCAAGTGCAAGGTGGTGTGGTATCTCTCTTTAATACCACCTTTAAAGGAATGGAATGTAACACATCCAAAACAATAGATGTGTGATATGGGTATCACATATCACACCTCCTATATTTTTGGAATAAGGTGATAAGATGGGAGATGCAAGATATTTCCTGAAAGAGGAAAATAAAAGGAGAAGGATCGAGAGGGAGATAAGGAAAAAGGAGATGGCCACAGAAAGAATACTTATCAGGGTTAGATCGCACCTGAAACAGAGGTAACACATCCATTAATTTAGATGTGTTACATCGAGGTAGGATAAGGTGTGATATATCACACCTGCTTTCAAAAAAATATGGCCATATAGCAACGGTTTCATTAAGTTTATATAGAAGACCCCCCTCAATCTGAGGGGATCAAAATATGGCAGATGGTGTTGTGAAAAAGAATGAGAAAACCGAATTAAAAAAAGTTATAATAGGTGAAAAACCCATAAGGGATTATGTGAGAGCCGTATGGACAATTTTGTTTAGAGAAGGGGACGATAGGGTAAAGATAGTCGCCGCAGGAAAAGACCCCATTCACAAGGCAGTAACGTTAGCAGGTATATTCCAAGATCAGCACGGATGCAAAGTAGAGGGGATAAAGCTGATAACACAGAATTTAAAGGATGGGAGAAAGAAGACAAAATTAGAGATATTTGTGAGAAAAACACCTGAGAGCACACCTGAGCAGAAGGAGAGGCTATTTCCAAGAATAAAGCCTGTATCCGATGTTACACCTGCTTCACCGAAAGGGCCAGCTGTAAAAACTAGGCCTTCTACACCCAAGATGGAGAGAGTGATAAGATGACAAAGAAGAAACCTGAGTGGATAGGACTAGGGGATGTGGATCTTATCAGAGAAAGGATAGAGAGAGTTCAGCAGATGTTCATAGACATCAGGGATGTCATGATATACGTAATAAACCATGATGCAGATATAAGGAAGTCAGGGGTAAGCGTTATCTTGGAGATGGTAGCTGAAAAAGCAAACAACGGTCTGGGGAAGCTAGAGGAGATAAAAGGGCTTTTAATAGAGGGGGTCAAGAAGGCAGAGGAAGAGAGAGAGGAAGAGGAGTGAGAATATGAGCGTGGTGGAATGCAGGTATTGTAGGTGGTTCAGGCTTTTGAAAAGAAGGATACCAAGCAGGGAAGAGGATGGATGGTGCATATATAAAGAGCAATTTGTTGATTCCACAGACAAAGTCATTTGTAGCTATTATTGGCCAGCTGTCCCGTTAGTTAAACCCCTGATACAGGAGTGAGAGGATGTGGGGAGAGTGCCTTCCTGAAGAATGGAGAAAGTGGCCACCTAGAAAAGACTTTTGGAATAACTATCCTTTTCCAAAGAAGGAATGGCAACCTAAGATAAGAAAGAGGGGATGGTGATATGAAGGAATTGACACCTGAGGAAGAGGAAAAGATAGATCTGCTGATGAGGGTAGCCCCCTTGATAATGGGGGATGGCGAATTCTGGAAAGCAATACTAACAAACTCAGATAACGATAGAGTGATAAAGCTAGTAGATGCAATAAACAAGATATTTGAGGGAGAGACCCTATACAACTGTGCTTCTGCTTTATTCATCATATTTGTGGGGATACTCCATCAGGGAACGGAAGAGGACTCAAGATTTTTGAAAAGGATAAGGGAGTTGGTGAAGGATGCCGAAAGAAGGAAGGAAGAGGACACAAGCTAAAGAGGTAGACTTTGGGACATTAAACAAAATGGTGGATGTGATAAGAAAAGAAGGGGAGATAAATGTCGAGAAGCTAGCCTTTATGTTTGGAACAACAGCTTATCAGATAAGCAAGGCATGGAAAGCAATGGGGGATGATTTCAAGGACATAAGGGTAACCCCTGATGGAACATTTTATGTGGCGAAGGAGTGGAGAAAATTATCGAAAGAGGAAGCTGAATACCAGCAAAGGCTATCGGATGAGATTAAAAAAGAAAAAGAGGAAACAACAGAGGAGATACCATGAGAAGTGTTTTGATAGGGGGTCTGGATAGTGCCGATGTTTTAATGGGAGGTAAAATGGTGGGAAATCCCGTGTTTTAATGATGCTTTCTCCCCTCTTGGGCAGGTGATATATGGTGTGGTGTATTGATCAACAGGATAAGCCCCCCTTCAGATATAAACCTTGATGGTGAGAATATGAAGTGTGGTGTAACAAAGTATTTTGCTCTTAGGGCCTTGAGAAATTTTGAAGGTGGGTTAAGAGAGGATGCAAAAAGGATAATACAGCAGGAGCTTGAGAGGGTAGGCCTGATAAGAAAAGAGGAGAGCATCAATGGAATTCTGCATAGGATGAAAGAGGAAGGTTTAGTAGATCCCATATACCGATTAACAGACAAAGGAAGAGCATTGCTAGAGATATTGCCGAATAGAATAAGCTCTTTATCGATAGCTAGAGCCAACCAGAGGGGGAAGATAGTATGGGTAAGGACAGATATAGAAGAGATAGAGTGAACCCGTTAGTTACTCCGAGACCTGTCCCCCCTAGAGCTTTGCCCCCCATAGTAACACCAAGACCAGCATATCCAAGAAAGCCAAAAAGCTACTTGTGATTTGATTAGTGTTCTTATGAGGAAGGCAGGACACAAGCTGATGGCCCTTCTCGTGGGGGATCATGATGGAATGTTTTGGTGAGTGTTTTAATGATGCCACAGGGACGATGCCTCCCAGCGTGTTTTAATCGGCCAAAGAGGTGATATGATGAGTGTTTTAATCCCCCCGAAGGAGTGTATTTATCCCATAACGGGAAGATCCAAAAGGTGGTGTTTTAATGCACCAAGGTGGTGTTCTTCCGTAAGGAAGGATCTAAAAGTAAAGGGATGATTTAATCGATATTTTTTGGAAAAAGATAAATATAAACTTTTCTTTGGCAGTCTGATGACCAGCTCTTTATATACTCATTGGCAATGCGATTACCAGCCTATATAAAGAAGAATGCAGATCCCCTCCATCCGGCTCATTGCCGGCAATGAGCCAGACATCATCAGGGAATTACAATGGGGAACGTAATAAGAGGAGAAGAAAGCACTAATATTTAAGCTTTTTCGATTGATGGCGATAACCTGAAAAACCTCTCTATTTCCTCTTTTCCCCATTTGTTCTTAGAGCCTGCATCGTATAGTGCCCTGATGGCTATTCCTGCATTTCCATGATAGAACCTAGCGACAAAATTCGCTATATACTCTAAACCTTTCTCATCGTAGCTGTGCAATCCTAATTCAGCTCTCTGTTTGAGTATGGAGTAAAGGTCAGCAGAAGTGTAAGGTGGAAAGAATATCCTCTCAGGCATGTATCTCCCGACAAAGTCGGGGTCAAGCGTCTCTAACCATAACGGAGAGTCTGATACGAAAACAACAGAGGCATCTGTGTTCTCAAAAAGCAAATACAGGATCTCAGGAATTGCCTTAACCAGAGGGAGTTTTGAGGGACGCCTTTTTGGAGCACATCTGTCAGTATAGCAGGGGTCATCTGTGGCCCATTTTGGCCTGTAAAATCTGGTGTCTGATAGCTTATCTATATCATCTATGATAACCACAGTCTTTTTTCCACTTATCTTCTTTATCGCCCTCTCAACCAAAAGAGACCATGATGTCCCCTGAGGGCTATCGGTAACCATCCTCAGAGCAGAATATGAGGTATTGTAAACATAACAGGGAACATAGATTATGGGAAGCTCTATCCCTTTCTCCTTAGCGTATTCCTTCATCTTGTTTGTCAAATATCTCACAGTTACTGTCTTACCTGATCCCGTTAATCCTGCTAAATAGATGTATTCAATCATATTCCTGTCAATGTGGTTTATCAAGGCAGTAGCTATCCAATTGGCCTCATCCCTCAGTTTAATGTTATCAGGGATATAAGCAGGATGGAAGACTTTAGGATCTTTCAGGTTATCCATCAACTACCCCCCGTTAGTAACTAACCCCCCTTAGTTCTTGAGTGCATCCTGATAGCTATATCTATAAGCTCATTGAAGCATACAGCATATACCTCAAGCAGGATGATGCAAACCAAGACAGTAATATCCGGAAAAGTGGAAAAAATGATGGCATTCAGGATAGCGTAATAGCAAAGCAGGAGACTGAGGGCTTTTCGGGACATATAATCACTCCCTTCTAGGAACGAGTTTGACATATCCAGGTCTGGGAATGTAAATCCTTCCAGCTTCATAGAGCCTTCTTATATCATTTTCTAGTATGTCTTCTTTCACATTGAATTCCTTTGCACATCTAGCCACGAGATCGCTTTTAGGGATCTCTCCATTGGGATATTGTGTTTCCATTTCCTCTATTATCTTCATCATCATTGCTCTTCTATAAGAGGGAGAGGTTTGAACAGTCGGGACAATTCTCTTTGCTATTTCTTTCAGCTCATTTTCAAGTTTATCATCGAGCATGCTCTGAGGGAATAGGCCCAAGTAGTAGTCATTTCCCCCTTTCTCTGCGTAAAATCTATGCGATTCGTCATCATAGACAACAGGGATAAAGGAGTATTGATCCTCCTTATCTGAGGTCAAAAGGAATCCATGAACACGCCTCTTTTTGATAAGTGCTTCTGGATGAGCATAGACCACAACAAAAGGCTCATCAGGAACGATATAACCTAGATATTTTGCCATATAACCACCCCTTTAGGCGTTAATATTCCTCTCTTTCCTCCCTTTTGTTTTTAGCCTCTCTAACATAAGAGGGATCAACAATCAATTGACAGGTAGAGCCACCTCTTCCCCTTCCCCTCAGAAGCATTATTAACCCCTGAGCCTGCAAATACGCCAGCATTGAAAAGAAGGTGGCCTTAGCGACTTTATACTTCTTTGTGAATTCTTTATATAGCTCAGAGGCCTTGACCTCGTAGTCAGGAATCAGCGAAAGCAGGTAAACCTCTTTATCGCTTAAGCCTTTTATTGAATCAACTACAACAGAGCGAACAGCACTTCTTATTGCTTCCGGAACTAGCTCGTCTAGCCACTCGTCCCCCATGAACATCAGAGCACGTATCGCAATTCTTGCATCTCCAAGATAATTTTCTGCTATTTCTTCAGCCATTTTCTCTATTATGCTCAAGGAATAGTGATACAAACCCTTTTCAGCCCTGTCTTTCATTATATGAAACAGCTCTTCCTTTCTATAAGGCCTAAAGATCACATGAATGGGAAGGAATGAACTCTGAGTAGCAGGATCTAGCTGATCAAAGAACTGAACATTTTGTGCTATGGTTATCAGGAACGCATGAGTATTGCGAGTAACAGTAAATATGGCATCGGCATCCTTTTGTCTATAATCTGAGGCAGGATTATAGGGCTTTACATCTCTTAAAAAGTCAGCCTCATCTAGAACAAGGAAGGTGAATTTTTTGGCGTTTAGAGTATCAATGAATGCTTCTACTAGATTCGGGTCTCCTATTTTTAACCCTGTTACGGCAGAATATATTTTATGAGACGTAGGATTCTCCCTGCATGAGATGTAGAACACCTGATAGTCCTCTTTTTTGATGTTACCTTTTTTCTCTTGTGAGCTTAGAATAGTAGAAAGAAGGAACTTCACAGTTGTGGTCTTTCCTGAGCCTTTGCCCCCTTGAACGTTCAAGTGTGGTCTCAGTCCTGAGCCAAGATAGAAGGAGATGGCCTTGATTATGTCATCTGCTTCTTCTCTTAAGTAAATGGATTCTGGAATGAAGCTAAGATCAAAGTATCTCGGATCTCTAATGTTCTTTCCGGCAGAAAAATACCTAGAAGAACGATCCTCGATATAATCTAGGAGATCCATACCTGACTAGGTAAGGGCCAAAATAAAAACATTACGCTCAATGTTCAAAATCGATTTATAAAATCAGTAGGAAATCCATTCAATCAAGTGAAATATTTAGAGAAACTCGACCCCCCCCTTTTTGAACATTTTTTCTTGGGGGGTCAATAGGTAGCAGGAGAAAGATAGGGGTATAGGCCGTATAATATAGGAAGATAGAATAATATAGGTGTATAGAGAATAGATAACTCATCCATTCTACTCCGGCCGTATATAGATACCCCTAAAGAAATGTTCAACGAGGGGGGGGTCGGATTTCTCTAAATATTCTATTCTCTTATACTCTCCTTAAAGT